>Ga0308419_1000085_pt1 | contig 75181 bp, 62 predicted proteins | sample HotsprSampleMS50_FD_203674 | JGI IMG/M metagenome (GOLD analysis project Ga0308419, IMG submission 203674) | Hot spring phototrophic mat microbial communities from Mushroom Spring, Yellowstone National Park, Wyoming, United States - 20090730_MS50 ... | reverse complement strand
AGCGCCTCGCGGACGCCGGTTGGCCGCGCCTCCGGGGGCAGCTTCACGAGCACGTGGCGGCGGTACCTCCGCTGAATCCGCTCCAAGGCGCAGTCCGCAGGACCCAGCACGGTCGCTTCGGGAACCCCACGGAGCAGGCGCGCAGCCTTGGCCGACACCTCCCTCGCAAGCGACGCGTCCTCCGAGGTCACCAGGACGTTCACGAGGCGCGCGAAGGGCGGATACCGGACCGCCTCGCGCTCGGACTTCAGGTTCTCGTACAGCGACAGGTAGTCGTGCTCCGCCGCGGCCGTCACGGCGGGGTGGCCCGGGTTGAGCGTCTGCACGACCACCCGGCCGGGCTTTCTGCCCCGGCCCGCCCGTCCCGCCACCTGCAGCAGCAGCTGGAACGTGCGCTCGCTCGCCCGGAAGTCCGGCAGGTTGAGCGAGACGTCGGCGGCCACCACCCCCACGAGGGTGACGTTCGGGAAGTCGAGCCCCTTGGCGACCATCTGGGTGCCGACCAGCACGTCGAGGTCGCCGGCCCGGAAGCTGGCCAGAATCTCGTCCAGCGCGTTGCGCCGCTGGGCCACGTCCCGGTCCAGCCGGGCGACGCGCGCCTGGGGGAACGTCGCGCGCACCGCCTCCTCCACCTTCTCCGTGCCGGCTCCGAACGGCCTCACGCGCCGACCTCCGCAGGAAGGGCAAGCGTCCGGCGGCGGCTCGGAGTGCCCGCAGTGGTGGCAACGCAGGCGCCGCTCGCGCACGCTGAGGGCGAGCGAGACCGCGCAGTCGGGACACACGAACGAGTGCCCGCAGTCCCGGCACAGCAGGAACGGCGCGTAGGCGCGCCGGTTGAGGAACAGGATCGCCTGTTCGCCGCGCCGCAGCGTCTCGCTGAGGGCGGCCAGCAGCTCCTCCGAAAAGAGCCCGGGCCTGCCGGAACGGTAGCCCGCACCCAGGTCGACCACCTCGACCTCGGGCAGACGGGCCGACTCCGCCGCCCGCTCCGGCAGCGAAAGCAGCGTCAGCCGGCCTTGCTCCGCCTCCCAGAAGCTCTCGACGCTGGGCGTTGCCGAACCCAACACCACGGGGCAACCATGGATCTCGCCCAACCGGAGCGCCAGACGCTTGGCGTGGTAACGGGGCGTCGTCTCCTGCTTGTAGGACGACTCGTGCTCTTCGTCGACGACGATCAGGCCGATGCGGGACAGCGGGGCGAACAGCGCGCTGCGCGCTCCCACCACCACGGGGCACTCGCCATCGTGGATATTCCGCCAGTTCTCCAGGCGCTCGGTGGCCGGCAGGTCGCTGTGCAGAATCGCCACGCGGTCGCCGAAACGGTCGCGCAGCTGGGCGATCGCCTGCGTGGCCAGCGCGATCTCGGGAACCAGGTACAGCACCTGCCGTCCGGCGGCCAGCGCCTCGGTCGCACAGCGCAGATACACCTCCGTCTTGCCGCTTCCGGTCACTCCAAACAGCAGGAACGGCTGGGCACGGTGGCCGTGGATGGCGTCGGACACGGCGTCGATCGCCAGCCTCTGGTGCGGGTTCGGCACGGGCGCCGGCCTGGGCGAGGCGGTGGCTCCTGGCTCCGCCCGCACCAGCAGGCCTGCGTCGACGAGCGCGCGCACGGTCGCGTCGGTCACCCCGCTCATCGCGCGGATCTCCGCGGCGGAGAGCATGCGGTGGGAAGCCGCCTGCATCTGCATCAGGACCAGCGCCTGCGCGGGCTTGCGGCGCGCTTCGTGGCGCAGGAAGCGCTCGACCCGCTCGGCGTCGGGGCACAGGCCGAGCAGGCCGCTCGCCCGGCGGCTCGGCCCCGGGGCTGCCAGCGCCAAGCCATGGCGCACCACGCCCTTCGAGACCAGAGCGCGGAGCACCTTCTCCGCCCCGGGCGGGGCCTTGCGGGCCCGGGAGCCGGTCCAAGTTCCCCCGGCCTCGCGCAGCACGCGAACGACCTCGGCCTCCGCCGCCGTGAGGCCCGAGGGAGGCTCCTGGGCGGCGAGGGACCAGCACGGCACGAGGCGCTGCCGGAGGTTCGGAGGCACCGCCGGCCCCAGAGCGGCGCCGATCGGGCACAGGTATTCGTCCGCCACGTACTCCAGCAGCCTCAGGACGGGCTCCACGAGCCCCAATCCTCGAACGGGCGCGCCGGTCGTCCGGAGAGCCGACGCCGGGAAGCCCAGCTCCGCCGCGCAAGACTGCCGGAGGCGCAGGGCGAACCCCAGCACCGTCCTGGATCCGAGCGGGACGAAGCAGGCGTCCCCTACGTTGAGGTCGGGGTGCGGCAGATAGGTGAACAGGGCCGCCGAACCTCCCGAGCGGGGCTCGACGGCCACCTCCGCGACGAGCAGAGAGTCGGCGTCCGTCAACGCAGACAGTATACGGCGGAACCGGGCGGGCCTCAGCCCACCGAGCGGACGACGAACTCCGTCATCTGCACCTCGGGAAGGGTCGCGACCATGCCTTGGCCGGCCCTGCCGAACACGCGCACCTCGGTCGTCGGCTGCTCCCGGTTCCGCAGGGTCGGCACGAGCCTTCCGGGACCCAGCATCACGATACCCAGACGCTCGATCCCCGTGTCCGACGCCAGCACCAGCTTGACGCCGTCGTCGGCAGGGCTCTCGAAGCGCCGGATCGCGCGGCGAGCCCGCTCGAAGCGGTAGATCCGCTCGGGCGTCATTCGCTCCACCCGCTGGGCGCGGGCCAGTACGGAAACGCGCCTGCACGCCTCCTGCACGGCACCCTCCATCAGATCCTCGATGCCCCACACCAGATGCAGGCAGCCGCGGAAGGCCAGGCACTGCGCCAGCAGAGCGTCCGCCACCTCGGGCCGAAGGTCGACCCCGGGGCGGTAGGCCTGATAGGGAATCTCCAGAACCAGACTGGGCGAGCCGCTGGGCATGACCGGGAAAAACGGCCGACCGGTGCCGAACGCGAAGCCCGCAGCCCCCGCCTGGCGCGCGCCCTTGGACAGGTTCACGCGCGCTCCGCTCACCTCGTACGCGGAGAGCATGCCCACATGCCCGCGCCAACGGCCGTTCTCCGGCCTGGCCGACACAGGCTCGAACGACAGCGTGCTGCGCGACAGCTGCACGAACTGCACCCGGAACGTTTCGGGCGCGAAGGCGGACCTGCGGTCCATCGGCGCGAGCAGGCCGATCTCGTGCTCGCGGGCGCGGATCGACCGCACGGCCTCCGCCGGGAAGCCCGGGGGCTTGACCATCCATGCGGCGGGCAGGCCGTAGGTGGAAAGGGTGCCCATCGCCGGCACGACCAGCGAAGCGGCATCCGGAGTGGCCTCGACGCTGCAGGTCAGCGCCGCAGGCGCCAACTCCGGCCAAGGCCAAGTCACGGCGAGGCAACCACCGTTCCGCACCGCCGCCTCGACCACCGCGCCGACCCACAGGTCGCGCACCGCGTCGGCGTGCGGGAACGCGAAGAACGGGGCGCCGACCCCGAGCGACGCCCGGTCGTCCTCGAAGCTGAGGGCGATGCCGTCCTCGGCCTTCAGGTCTCCGTCATCCAGCCGAACCGTGCCGTCCACCGGCCCGATGCCGTCCGTCTCGACCGACCGTCCGGTCTGCATCAGGGCCATGGTCTGACCCACGTGCGCGCCCACGTACAGCGCCAGGCCGGAGCCGGGTCGCGCGCGCGTCACCACGGGATTGCCGCCGGCCTGGGCGAGGACCTCCGCTCCGGCCGACGCGCAGGCGCGCCCGCCGTAGCACCGCATCCGCTTCGCCCCCTCGGGCCAGAACCAGCCCTCGGCCGCCGGCTCGAGGAGCGCGTTCGAGAGGTGCGTCGAAGCCGGATCCAGACCTAGGAGCCCCCCCAGACCCCACGGCGAGCCGGAGCAGACCACCGCGCCTCCCTGCCGAACCCAGTCCCCGAGCGCCGCCGAGGCCGACGGCCCCAGCGTGCCATAGCCGCAGAGCAGCACCACCGTCGCTTCGCCCAGCCTGCCCGGGTCGAAACCCTCCCAAACCGTGTGCGGAACGCCGGCGCCCTCCAGGGCCTCCGCATAGTAGGGCGCGTAGGGATCCTCCGGGGCGAGAACCAGAGCGATCTTCGACCAATGCAAACGACCCATCTTCCCAGTCCGAGTTTAGACCACGCCCGGTGCGCCGAAGTCGGGATAGGTAGAATCCGTTCGATGAAACTTCGCATCGGGTTGCCGAAGGGCAGCCTGCAGGAGGCCACCTTCTCCCTCTTCGAGCGCGCGGGGTTCCTGTTCAAGTCCTCCTCGCGCTCGTACGAGCCCGTCGTCAACGACCCGGAGCTGGAGCCGATCCTGCTGCGCCCGCAGGAGATTCCGCAGTACGTCGAGGACGGGGTCATCGACTGCGGCCTGACCGGTCACGACTGGGTCGTGGATTGCGGCGTGGACGTCCACGAAGTCTGCGAGCTGCGCTACAGCAAGCTCACCACCAACCCGATCCGCGTGGTGCTGGCGGTGCACCAGGACAGCCCGATCCAGACGGTCCAGGACCTCCAGGGCAAGAGGATCGCCACCGAGTACGTCCGCCTGACGGAGCGCTACTTGGGCGAGCGCGGCGTGAAGGCGCACGTCGAGTTCAGCTGGGGGGCCTGCGAGGTGAAGGTGCCGCTGCTGGTCGACGCGATCGTCGTGAACACCGAGACCGGGTCGTCGCTGAGGGCCCACAACCTGCGGATCGTCGAGACGCTGCTCACCTCCACCACCCGGCTGGTCGCCAACCGGGACGCCTGGCGGGACGAGTGGAAGCGCGGCAAGATCGAGTCGCTGGAGATCCTGCTCACCGGCGCGATGAACGCCGCGAAGCTGGTCGGCCTCAAGATGAACCTGCCCGTGGCGCGGAAGGACGAGATCCTCTCCCTGCTCCCGGCGCTGCGGAACCCCACGCTTTCGCCGCTGGCGGACCCTGAGTGGGTCGCCGCCGAGGTGATCCTCGACCAGACGCAGGTGCGCGACCTCATCCCCGCGCTGAAGCGGGCCGGTGCGACGGGCCTCGTGGAGTACCCGCTCAACAAGGTCATCTACTGAGGCGGCCATGGACGACGGTTCGCCGGCCTGGCGGGTCCATGCGGGCCTCTGCTGGTTCTCGGCCGGCCTGGTGGCCTGCGGGAGCTTCCTCCTGGCCCCGGTCAAGTTCGTTGCTCAGCTCAGCACGCTGCCGCAGCTGCTCGAGGTAGGCCGGCTCCAGTTCCTGGCGCTGCACACCGCCCAGTGGCTGCTGTTGCCGACTCTCGCCGCCTGGGCCTACTTGGGCCGGGCCTCGGGCTGGCGCCTCGCCGGCTCGGTAGGCGCCCTCGCGCTGTTCGTGGTCCATATGGCGGCGTTGCAGCCGGAACTGGATCGGCGGCTGGCGATGCAGATTCTGGGTGAGTCGCCCGGACCCAGCGCGCATCACACCGTCTATGAGATCCTCGAGGCGCTCAAGATCGCCTGCCTCGTGGCCGCTGGCGTTTCGCGCCGTTCCAAAGGATAGACTGGGTCATGGTCCTTTGGGTAGGGTGGGCCGTCATGGTTGGCGCAAGTGGCATCTCCATAGGGTCTTTGCGATGCGAACACCTCGAGAACCCTCTGGGGGTCGAGGCCGTCGCCCCTCGTCTCTCGTGGAAGATCCTCTGCGAGGACCCCGGCCGACGGGGCATTCGGCAGACCGCCTATCAGATCCAGGTGGGAACGTCGCGAGCGGCCCTCGAGGCCGACCAGCCGGACCTCTGGGACTCGGGCAAGGTGCAGTCCGATCGGAGCGTGCTGGTGCCCTACGCGGGCAAGGCCCTGCGCTCGGCGCAGCGGTGCTTCTGGCGCGTGCGGGTCTGGGACGAGGCCAGGCAGCCCTCGCCGTGGAGCGGCGTCGCCGAGTGGACGATGGGCCTGCTCCAGCCATCCGACTGGCAGGCGCGGTGGATCGGAAGGGAGCGGCCGGCCAAGCCCCGGAGCCTCGCAGGTTCCTCGTGGATCTGGACCGGGGAGAAGGGCCAGTCCCAAGCCACGCGGTGGTTCCAAGCATCGCTGGAGCTGGAGGAGGCGCCGAAGAGGGCCGAGCTGCTGCTCACCGCCGACGACCGCTTCGAGGCCTACCTAGACGGCCGAGAGGTAGCCCGCACCAAGAGCACCGGCACGGGCGAAGACTGGCGAACGGTCGTGCGGGTGGACCTGTCGGGCCGCATCGGCCGGGGACGGCACACCCTTCGCATCAAGGTTCAGAACGACGGCGGCCCCGCCGGCTTGATCGGTCGGCTCACGGCCGATGGCAAGGACCTCCTGGTCACCGACGCCTCGTGGCGGTGGGCTGAAAACGAGGAGGGGCTGGCCGAGGGGAAGGCGGCCAAGGTGGACGGTCCGTACGGCAGCGAGCCGTGGGGCGAGGTGGGGCCCGATCCCGAGCCACCCGCTCCCGCGCCGATGCTCCGCAAGGAGTTCGAGGCGAAGCCCGGCCTGCGCCGCGCGCTCGTCTTCTGCAGCGGGATCGGCTACAACGTGCTGACGCTCAACGGCCGGCCCGCCGACGACCGCGTCCTGGATCCGCCGTTCACCCGCTATGACCGCCGCGTGCTGTACACCGTGCGCGACGTGACGGCGCTCGTTCGTCCGGGACGCAACGCCATCGGCATCGTGCTGGGCAACGGATTCCTGAACGTGCCCTCCCGCGACGCGTGGAACTTCGAGCGGGCGCCGTGGCGCGAGCCGCCGATGGCGCGCCTGCAGCTCCTGCTGGAGTACGCGGACGGCACAACGCAGATCGTCGCGACGGACGGTTCGTGGCGCCTCGGCGAGGGGCCATGGCGTTGGGACGCCGTCCGCCAAGGCGAGATCTACGACGCCCGCATGGAGATTCCGGGATGGGACGAGCCGGGCTTCGACGACACGGGGTGGCGGAGGGCCGCGGAGGTGCCGGGCCCGAAGGGCAAGACGGCCGCCCTGCGGTCCAGGCCGTGCCGCGTCACGGAGACCCTGCGTCCCAAGTCGGTCCGCGAGGTGAAGCCGGGGGTGTTCGTCTTCGACCTCGGCCAAAACATCGCCGGCTGGGTGCGGTTCCGGGTCCGGGGGCCCGAGGGCGCCCAAGTGCGGCTGCTGCTGGGCGAAAAGCTGCACCCCGACGGCACGGTGGATCGCTCCAACCTTTCGGGGCTGGTGTTCGACCCCTACTTCTCGGAGGTGCGATACACCCTGCGCGGCGGCGACGCGGAGACGTTCGAGAGCGCCTTCGCCTACTACGGGTTCCAATACGTGCAGGTCGAAGGCTGGCCCGGCGTGCCCAGCCTCGACGACCTCGAGGGGCGCGTGGTCCACACGGACTTTCCGCGGGCGGGCGACGTGCGCAGCATCCCGCTCTTCGATCGGATTCAGAACGCCACGCTGTGGAGCTATCGCCCGAACTTCGTGGGCATCCCCACCGACTGCCCGCACCGCGAGAAGAACGGCTGGACGGGCGACGCCCATTTGGCTACCGAACAGGCGCTCTTCAACTGGGACAACGCGGCCGGGTACCTGAAGTGGCTCGACGACCTGATGGACGAGCAGCGGGAGGACGGCGCGTTGCCCGGCATCGTTCCCACCGGCGGATGGGGATACGCCTGGGGCAACGGGCCGGCATGGGACAGCGCCCTGATCCTGATCCCGTACTACCTGTACCTCTACACCGGCGACGCGGGAGCTCTGACACGCTGCTACGACTCGATGCGCCGCTACGTGGACTATCTGGAGCGGAACTCCAAGAAGCTGCTGATCCCGTTCGGGCTCGGCGACTGGGTCCCCGCCAAAACGGAGACGCCCGCCGATCTCACGTCGACCGCCTACTTCGCCATCGACGCGGAGATCGTCTCGCTCACGGCGACGCTGCTCGGGCGGGTCGGGGAGGCCGCGCGCTACGCCACGCTTGCGAAGAACGTCCGCTCGGCGTTCCGGTCGGCGTTCCTGCGCGACGACGGGACGGTCGGTCCCGGCACCCAAACGGCGCAGTCGTGCGCGCTGTTCCAAGACATGCTGAAGACGCCGCAGAAGGATCCGGTCTTCCAGAAGCTGCTGGAGCGCATCGCGCAGGACGGAAACCGGCTGGACGTCGGCATTCTGGGCGCCAAGTACCTGTTCCACACGCTCAGCGAGCGCGGCAGCCACGAGCTGGCGCTGGATCTGCTGACCCGCACGGACCAACCGAGCTACGGCTGGTGGCTGGAGCAGGGAGCCACCACCCTGTGGGAAACGTGGGACGGGAACGCCTCGCGCAACCACATCATGTTCGGCGACGTGAGCACGTGGTTCTACAAACAGCTGGCCGGCATCCGACCCGATCCCTCGGTTCCGGGCTTCAAGCGGGTGCTGCTGGAGCCCAAGCTGTCGCCGCGCGTGCCGGAGGTGAGAGCCTGGCACGACGGACCCTACGGCCGGATCGTCAGCGAGATCGCCCAGAAGCCGGACGGACTCGAGTGGACCGTGGTCGTTCCCCCGAACTCCACGGCCATCGCGACCATCCCCGCGCCCTCGGTCGAGTCCGTGACCGAGTCGGGCATCCCCCTGCGCGAGGCGCGCGGCGTGCGGGTCCGAACGGTTCGGAAGGGGTCGGTCACGGTAGCCCTGTTAAGCGGGCGTTACCAGTTCCGGGTGAAGCGCTGACGATCGGAGGTTCGCGGACCGGCCATCGTCTACAATCCGAGCCATGCTGGGCTTCGGGTTCCTTTCGGTCGTCTGTCTCCTGGCGTCCTCCGCCATCGCGGGTCTCTCGTCGCCGGCCGACCCGCTCCGCTTCCGGCAGGGGTCGTTCAAGATCGTGCAGTTCACCGACCCCCAGGACGGGCCGGTCTTCCATCCCAAAACGAAGGCCGCGATGGAGCGCATCCTGGACGCGGAGAAGCCGGACTTGGTGGTCATCACCGGCGATCTGCTGAGCACCGGGGAGTTCCAGAACAAGGACCAGGTGCGGCGCTCCCTGGAGGCGCTGGCCCAGCCGATGGAGAGCCGCCGGATTCCTTGGGCCGCGACGTTCGGCAACCATGACTGCGACGCCCTGGACCGGCTGGGCATCACTAAGGGCGACATGATGGCCTGGATGCGCGCCCTGCCCCACAACCGCAACACGGACGACCCAGCCGGAGTGCCCGGCGTCGGCAACAACCTCCTGCGCGTGCTCGGCGCGGACGGCAAGCCAGCCTTCGCCGTGTGGCTGCTGGACTCGCACTCCTACGCGCCCGCGGAGGTGGGTGGGCAGAAGCTCGGTGCCTATGGGTGGATCCAGCCGGAGCAGATCGGGTGGTACGCTCGGGAGTCCCACGCTCTCGAGGCCGAAGTCGGACGCAAGGTGCCCGGCCTCATGTTCTTCCACATCCCCCTGCCGGAGTTCGGCGCGATGCACGCCGCCGGCTTGGCCCAAGAGGGTGAGAAGAACGAAGACGAGTGCCCCTCGCTGATCAACAGCGGGATGTTCAGCGCGATCCTCGCGCGCGGCGACGTGGCCGGGGTGTTCGTGGGCCACGACCACGTAAACACCTACGTCGGCACTTGGTACGGCGTGCGCCTGGGCTACGCGGGCAACATCGGCTTCGCGACCTACGGACTAAAGGGCGAGGAGCGGGACCGCCTCCGCGGGGCGCGGGTGTTCGAGGTCGACGAGAAGGATCCCAGGGCGTTCCGGACGCGGTACGTGCTGGCCTCCTCGTTCGGCGGCTGAGGCCGGTCGTTCCGGTCCTCGCGGCCACCGGCGGGCGAGCCCGCTAGCAATCCTGGCTCTCCCGCCTAGCCCGGAGCCTGCGGACGGCGTCCTCCGCCGCGTCCGCCGCGAAGCTGACAGGGGCGACGCCCAGCCCCAGCAGCGCCCGCGTGGTGGCCTCCACCAGCTCGCGATCCGAGAGGCTGGAATCGGCCTCTGCGGCCGATTCGGCGAGGCGGAAGGCCGTGTTCCGCGCCATGGCAACCCAGGTGCCGCGGCACACCGGCTCCACGGCCTCGGGGTCGGTCCAGTATCCCAGGTCCGCCAGGCGTCGGGAGACGTCCAGCACGAGCGCGGACACTTCCATGCGGAGAATCTCGGCCGTGCGGTAGACGCCGAGGAATTCGTCGATGCGGTTCATGTCGCGCATCGAGGAGTCGATAATCAGATCCGGATCGTTCGCGGGGAGCGCGCCGCTGGGGGGACCTCCGTGAACCAGCGTCGGCATCCGCCCGGCGACGCGGAGCGCCTCGATCGGGTCGGCCTCCATGAGCGAGACGGCGACCAGGTACTCGTCGGCCGCGAGACCCTCCAGCTCCAGCAGGAGCCAGAGCTCGCCATGCCCCAGCCAAACCCGGATGGCTCGGTCCGGCAGCAGCTCGATCCTGCACTCGGTGCGCGTTTCGGCAGACATGGGTTCCCCTCCGGCCGTCGCAACGAAAGGACGGCCTGCGAACCCTCCTTCTCACGACGGGGGCGTTTTCGGGCGCGCGCCGGCAAGCCGGCTCAGGAACCGCCGCGCGAGACCCTAGCCTCCTGCAGCTCCCTGCGGGCCAGCAGGCGGGCGACGTCCGCCAAGGCGAGCAGGTTGGCCGCCGTGCGCCAGAACCGCTTCGACCTCGAGTCGCGGTTGCGGTGGAACTCCTGAAAGCCCAGGTCCGCGAGGTGCTCCGCCAGCGCGCGGGTCCTCCTCGAAAGACGGAGCAACCTCCGCACCTTCCCCATCCGCGAAAGAGGAGCCTTGCGCGCTTCATCCAGCTCGCGCCGGATTCTCGCCTCCATCAACACGTTTCGACCTCCATTCGACCGTCGTCTCGGGGGCCATCGCCCCGCCGGGGAGCTCTGGACCTCTCCTGTTGCGCCAACGGGGTTAGCTGACGGGCTCGGACCAAGAGATATCCTACGCGTTTCCGCGATGCGCCCCTTGTTCGTGGTTCCCCCGTCCCGGACGGGCGTCCGGGTTCGGCGGTTTCACTCTACCCCCTCGGGGACAGCGCCCGCCCGAGGTCCCGGCAATCCTTCGCGCGCAACTCAACGGGTTTCTTCGAACCTTCACACAACCCCGGTACAAGTTCAGGCTGAACCGAGCTCCGCCGCGCGGAATGCCTCAGGTGCAAGAGACTCCACAACCCCAACACACAGCCTCACAGCCAAACCCCTTCCTCCACCCCCCTCCAGCCCAGGGCCGGCCGAGCGCCGGCCCTTCCTCCTTGTTGGAGCCTCTAGGGCGCCACCTCGAGCCACTCGTCCCAGCGCGTGTCGGCCGCCAGCTGAAGGCGGCGGTAGTCCGCCAGCCCGGACGCGCTCCATCGGTCCTTGGGAGTGAGGTCGATCGACACGCCGTTGCTGCCGGGGGACAGCGCGTTGTGGCGTTCGTAGGCCACGGCGGCCTGCACCGCGCGCCGCACGTCGCCCGCGGCCGCGACGATCGCTGGAATCGTGACGGAGTCCTCCAGGTTCCTAGCCAAGCCCAGCAGGTCGTAGAAGTGCCGGTAGTCGCTCGGCGAGTAGGCCTGCGTGGCGGCCCGCACCCGCGCCATGGCGGAGTTCAACTGCGAAGCGCTCGAGGCCAGCGCCGCGCCGAGCACGTCCACGGACCGCGCCAGCTCGGCGAGGGCGGACGTCCGCAGCACGCTCTGCGTGATCTTCCGGTTCGAATAGCTGGTCTCGTCCAGCATCGCGTCCACGAACGAGCGAGCGAGCGTCTCGGTCGGCGCGTCGGAATCGTCGCGGAACCTCCGCAGCACCGAATCGTAGGGGTAGCCGTCGCCCGGCGGGCTCTCCTCACTCCCGATCACGAAGTCGGTGAACCCACGCACCTCGTAGGCCACCTCCAGCATCTGCATCAGGCTGGCGTCCCAAGCGATGAAGTCGAACCGCCTCCCCTGCAGGGCGTAGCCGAGCTGCCACACTTGGATGGCGCTACCGGTGAGGTCGTCGTAACTGATCGCACGGCTTCCCGCGGCCGTCGCCGACCGGAGCCAACCGTTGCCGTGGTTCCATACGATCAGCCCGTACCGGTCGGCGGGATAGTTCTCCATCCCCCACTGCAGGAAGTCCCGCAGGGTGGTCGCCCGACCCATGTCCACGCGCTCACCGAGGTCCTGCACCAGCTCGCTGCGGATGAACGAGGAGGTGTCCGGCTTGATCAGGTAGCGCCGCGTGCCTCGGAATCCGCCCGACGTCAGGTACGACGGATCCAGCTTCCACTGCACGACGACCCGCACCTGCGGGTTCTGCGCGGCGCGCTCCATCTCGTTCACGTCCTTCACGCTGAACTCGGCCAGGTCGTTGGCGGCGTTCAGGAACACGAGGATGGTCCACTTGGTCCGCTCAACCGACGCGGGGTTCACGACGACCGGAACGCTCGCCGACAGGCCGGTGGGAACGTGGCGGGCCTCAATCTGCGCCTCGCCGGCGCTGAGGGCCTGCACGATGCCCTCCTCATCCACGAAGGCCACCGAAGGCGAGGAGGAGCCCCACGCCAGAGAGTCGGGCGCCACGAACACCGGGCGTTGGTCGGCGGCCAAGGGGGTCGCGATCAGCCTGGCGGAGGCGGGCATCTTGAGCGTGAGCGCGGTCGGCTGCATCCGCAGCGACGCCGGGGGCGCGCCGACCGCCGTTTGGAACGTCCCCTTGGCCGCGATCTCGACCTGTGCCGAGAGCCGTCCGGTCTGCGCGCCGGCCGCGTCGCGCTCGCTGTACAGCTCGGCCACCAGCCGGAAGCTGCCCGTCGGCACCGAGGCCAGCGGCTGGGCCTGCACGCCGTCGACCGCGCGGTTGACCACCGCCTCCCACCGCACGACGCCGTCGGCGTCCAGCAGGGCGATCCTCTGGGACTGCCCCGTGGGTCCCGCCGATCCCGCAACCCAGTCGGTGCTGTAGACGAAGTCCGAGACGGTTCGGCCGCCACCACCTCCTCCACCGCCGCCGCACCCGGCGAGCAGAGCCACGACGACCACGGAGACGACCGGCCACAGGCGCTTCACACGAACATCTTACGCTCCGGCCGACCCTGCAAGTATCCCGTGAGGACCGCCCGGCCCGGCACCGATCATTCCCTTGAGGCAGTGAGCGAGCCATCCGAAGCCCGCCGCCTGGAGGAGATTCTGCGGGCCTCCGGCGTGCGAACCGTTGAGGACCGGAAGCGGGAAGGTCTGGCAGGCTTTCCCGTGCGCCTCCTGTTGCGCGACGGGTCCGAGCTGGTGCTCGACCTGCCCGAACCAGCTCTCCTCAGCGCGCTGGACCCCGCCCAGGCCGGAGTGGCCCTGCTGGACGCCGTGGGATACGCCCGCAGCCTCTGGGGGCTGGCGGCAAGAAGCCCGTGCCTGGGCGCGAAGCGGTCGGCGCTCACGACCGAGATCGGGCCGCTCGTGCAGGGCGCCCTGCAGGGCACGCCGGGATCCCTCCACCTCGACGGCCTGCGGTACCACGCCGCCCCGCTGGACTGGGGCGGCGAGCGCGAGGCACTGGTGCTGGTGACCAACGCCGCCGCCGAGCAGTCGGCGCTGGCCCTCGCCGACCGCCATCGCATGACCGCCGAAGCCCTCCGCCGCCTCAGCCAGGCGATCGCGATGAACCCGTCCGTTGAGGCGATAGCGAAGGCCGCGGTGTTCGAGCTGGCGTCGGTCGCGGAGCTGGCCTGCGCGCTGTTGTGGGTCCGAACCGAGACGCCGGGGGAGTACGCCCTCGAGGGCGCGATGGGCGCGAACCGGCAAGCCTGCCGCGCGCTGGAGCGGCTCCACGTTCCCGGCGGGCCCTGCTGCGCCGCCGAGCTGGTCGCTGAGACCCGCAGGAGCCTGTTTGTGCCGAGCGTCGCCGAGCACCTGCTGACGAGGGATCTCGAAGCGCGACTGTGCTATCTCAGCCCAGGGCCGGCAAGCCTCCACCCGCTGGAAGCAGGCGGAGAGCTGCTGGGCGTTCTGGAGCTGATCGGCCGGGCCGACGACTCGTCGATGGCCGTTCGGAGGCAACTCTTCGCGATGCTCGCCGAGCAGCTCGCTTTGGGCCTGCACGGCGCCCTCGTCCGCCGGAGCCTGGAGCAGGCCGCCACCCGCGACCCGCTCACAGGGCTCCTCAACCATCGCGCGCTCCACGAGGAGCTTCTGGGCCGCATCAGCCAGGCGGAGCGATCCGGCAAGCCCCTGGGGATGCTGATGATCGACGTCGACCGGTTCCGCAACTTCAACGAGGAGGAGGGGCACGCGGCCGGAGACCAAGTGCTTCGGCAGGTGGCGGACGCGATCCGCTCCGTGCTGAGACCGTACGACGTCGTCGGCCGATACGGCGGCGAGGAGTTCGCCGTGCTGCTGCCGGACGCCGATCCGGCGCGCTGCGCGTCGATCGCGGAGAGGGTTCGGCAGGCCGCGGCCCTCGTGAGGCACGCCACCTCGACCGGCCGCCCGAGGGGCGTCACCGTGAGCATCGGGTGCGCTTCGTTTCCTCACAACGGCGACGACGCGGCGATGCTCCTCCGCGCCGCGGACGCCGCCCTGTATCGCGCGAAAAGGGCGGGCCGCAACCGTGTGGAAACGTTCCAGGGCGTCGCCGACCGGGAGGCTCCCCGCGAGGCCGTCCCGCTGGACGCCGTCTGGGCATGGGTTTCAGAGGAGAGGCGAGCGGAGTCCGAGCGGCTTCTGGCGACGCTCGACGACCTGATGCCGCAGCTGAAGGCGTCTTTGGGGCTGTCCCGCAGCCAGCAGCAGATCCTCCGTTCGCTCGCGGTCGCGCTGCCCGAGTACCGCGCGGCCGTAGCCCGGCGCGACGCCGCCCGCCTCGAGGCGATGCGTCAGGCGGAGGAGTTCCGCCTGCTCCTCCCATCGCTGGAAACGTGGGACGCCAGGGCCGACGCTCCGCCCGAGGAGGGCCAGGCGCCTCCGCTCCTGGCGAGGGTGCTGGCCGTCGTCGAGTCCCTGGCCAACGACGGTGGCCGCAACCTGCGCGAGGACCCAAGCCGCTACGACCCGGACGTGCTCCGCGCCCTCCGGGGAGACCGGGACGCGGCTTGAGGCCCGATCACTCTCCCGGCGGGGCTTCCGCCGCTTGCTCGGAGGGAGACCTCGCCTCGCCGTGCTCGAAGCTGGAGCGGTACCCCCGCCACAGCAGCAGGATCGTTCCGATCGTGATGCAGCTGTCCGCGACGTTGAACACCGGGAAGTCGATCAGCCGGAACCAGAACATGTCCGTCACCTTCCCCAGCGCGACGCGGTCGATGAGGTTTCCGATGGCGCCTCCAGCCACCAGAGCCAGCGCGAGGTGCGACACCGCCGGCTCCTTCGGGTGGCGCGCGCTGTAGACGAACGCGCCGACGCAGATGGCCAGCGCGATCGGGAACAGGTACACCCCGAACCCCTGCAACATCCCGAACGCCACGCCTCGGTTGTAGGCCAGCGTGATCTCGAACACTCCCGGCCAAGGCAGGTGCAGAGACTCGGACGGCACCAGCGCGGCGCGCACCCAGAACTTGACCGCTTGGTCGATCGCCACCGACGCGAGGACGGTGCCCAGAAACAGCGCCCGGTGCGGACTCAAAGGCCGAGCACCCTCCGATCGCGCTCCGAGAGCCAGACGCCCTCGACCTGCCGAACGTCCGGGCGGCGGAGGCGGCTGCGCTCGCACTTCGAATATTCGCTCATACGGAATCCGTAGCGCTCCGGCCCCTCGGACAGCTCCACCCAGCTGACCTTGAAGTACAGCGCCAGCTCGTCCGGGCGGAAGCTGCGGAGGAACTCCAGGGTGTCCCCCTCCTGGGCGATCTCCGCGACCACGTCCTGGCTGTCCACCTGGCCGTTCTCGCGCTTCCAGGCCTCGAACGCGGCGAACAGGTCCGCCCGCTCGCCCAGCAGCGCCGCGAACCGCGTCTGCAGCGGGCTGGCCTCGATCTCGGCCAGGCGCTCCTCGCTCGGCAGATCGAACGTCTGCACGTGGACGCTCCCGCCGACGCTCGGGATCCGCTTCCACACCTCCTCGGCCGTGTGGCAGAGGATCGGCGCGACCAGCTTCGCCAGGCGCACCAACACGTGCCAGCAGGCCGCCTGGGCGCTCCGCCGCGAGGGCCAGTCCTTGCCGTCGCAGTACATCCTGTCCTTGATCGCGTCCAGGTAGAACGAGGACATCTCCTGCACGCAGAAGTTGTGGATGGCGCCGATGACCTTGGCGAACTGGTGCGCCCGGTAGGCCTCCACGCAGTCGGCGACGAGGAGGTCGGCCTGCTCCACCGCCCACTCGTCCAGCTCGAGGAGCTTCTCGGGGGCCAACGAAGGCTCGTAGTCGTAGAGGTTCGCGAGCAGGAACCGCAGGGTGTTCCGGACGCGCCGGTAGTTCTCGCCGAACTGCTGCAGGAGGCGGTCGGAGCACGGCACGTCGTTTGTGAAGTCCACGCTGGCGACCCAGTAGCGCAGGACGTCGGCGCCGTAGCGGTTCGAGGCGTCCACCGGATCCACGATGTTGCCCAGACGCTTGGACATCTTGCGCATCTGGTCGTCGAGCACGAAGCCGTGGGTCAGCACCTCCTTGTATGGCGCTTGGCCGCGCACCGCGGTCGCGATGATCAGCGAGGTGTTGAACCACCCGCGGTGCTGGTCCGAGCCTTCGAGGTAGAGGTCGGCCGGCCAAGGCTCCTTCCACTCCGGCTCGACGTTGCCCTCCAGCACGCAGAGCGACGTGGCGCCGCTGTCGAACCAGACGTCCAGCACGTCCGTCTCCTTGGTGAACTCCGTCTCGCCGGTCTCGGGGTGGCGGTAGCCGGGCGGGAGGATCTCCTTCGGGTCCTTGACGAACCACGCGTCGGAGCCCTCGCGCTCGATGAGCCGCGCCACGCACTCGATGGCCTCGGGGTCCATCACCGGCTTGCGGCTCTGCGCTCCGTAGAAGATGGGGATGCCGACCCCCCAGGGGCGCTGGCGGGAGACGCACCAGTCGGGCCGGTTGCGCACCATCGCCTCGATGCGGTTCTGGCCCGTGGCGGGGATCCAGCGTACTTTCTCGATCTCGCGCAGCATGCGCTCGCGGAGGTCCTGGTGATCGATGGCGACGAACCACTGCTCGGTGGCGCGGAAGATGACCGGCTGGCCGTCGCGCTCCGCGTAGGGATAGGAGTGCACGTGGTCCCGAACGTCCAGCAGGTTGCCGACCTCGCGGAGGCGATCGACGACCACCGTGTCGCAGTCCTTGTAGCTCACGCCCGCGAACTCGCCCGCCTCCTCGGTCAGGATGCCCGCCTCATCGACCGGACACAGGATCGGCAGACCGTACTGCAGCCCGGTCTGGAAGTCCTCGCGCCCGTGCCCCGGAGCGGTGTGCACCACGCCGGTTCCGTCCTCCGTGGTGATGTACTCGGCCATCACGGCCAGCGACTCGCGGTCGAAGATCGGATGCTTGAACTTGGAGCCCTCGAAGCTGACGCCCAGCTCGGTGCGGAGGACCTTGGGGTCCTTCCAACCGCACTCCTCGGCCACGCGGGGCAGGAGCTCGCCGAGGACGATGTACACGTCGTCGCCCACCTGCGCGAGCACGTACTCCAGGCGCGGGTGGAACGCGACCGCGAGGTTGGCGGGGATCGTCCAGGGGGTGGTGGTCCAGATCACCGCATAGACGTTCTTCAGCCCCTGCGCGAAGCCGTTGTGGTCGTGCAGCAGGGGAAAGCGCACGTAGATCGCCTTGCTGGTGTGGTCGTGATAGACGATCTCCGTGTCCGCCAGGGCGGTGCGGCTGGTCGGGCTCCAGAGGGTGGGCCGCAGACCCTTGTACACGTAGCCGCCCTCCACCATGCGCTTGAACACGCGCACGATCTCGGCCTCGTAGCGGAAGTCCATCGTGGTGTAGGGCTTCTCCCACAGGCCGAAGACCCCGAGCCGCTTGAACTGCGAGGTCTGGACCCCGACGTACTTGGCGGCGTGCTCGCGGCAGGCTCTGCGGAGCGTCGCCACGTCCGGCGTCTCCTTGCGCGCGTGGAACTCCCGGAGGACGGTCTGCTCGATCGGCAGGCCGTGGTTGTCGTAGCCCGGCACGTAGGGCGCGCGGAAGCCCATCATCGTGCGCGACTTGACCACGAAGTCCTTCAGCACCTTGTTCATCGCGGTGCCGATGTGGATCGGGCCGTTCGTGTACGGCGGGCCGTCGTGGAGAACGTAGGTCGGAGCGTCGGCGCGCGCCCGCTGGATCTCGTGGTAGATCGCCCTCTGCTCCCACTCGGCCTGAATCTGCGGCTCCATCTGAGGCAGGTTCGCCTTCATCGGGATGGTGAAGCCGGAATCGGGCAGGTTCAGGGTGCTCCGGAGATCCATCAGAGCCCGAGTGTACCCCTCGCCCCCTCGCCGGCCCGAACCTGAAGGCGCCCATAGGCGTATGCCCCTACGGAGGAATGGAACGATGGGATGTCTGAGGGCGGTTCTCTGCATCATCCTGCCGCCGCTGGCGGTGCTGGACAAGGGCTGCGGGCCGATTCTGATCGTCACGGCCCTCACGATCGTCGGCTGGGTGCCGGGCGTCGTCGGCGCGATCGTTTTCAACCTGATGGACAGCCAGTGAGCCAGAACACCGCGGGCCGCGCCTTGTGGTACCTAAGGGGAACGAACGGAGAACGGGAGCAACGACCATGCCGAACGACGCTTTGACACGACTCGCCGATCTGGGCAAACCCGCCGTGGCTCCGCCCCTCGACCCGGACTTCCGCCCCGCGGTGCTGGCCAACGCGGCCTTGCAGAAGCTCGCCAAGGCCACCGGCAGGGCCGCCCCTCTCAAGATCGGCTTGGAGCGGGCCGACGGCACCCGGTCGGTTTTCGAGGCCCTGCTGCTGCCGGAGGACCACCCGGAGGCGGCGATGAACCTGCCGTTCGTCGAGCGGCTCGTCAAGTTCCTTCTCTGGCAGAAGGGCGGGTGGAAGGTGACGATCGGAGGCCCCAAGGCCGTCGCCGACCACATCGCCGCCGTCTACAGCCCCCAGGGTGAGCGACGCTTCGATTGGGAGTTCATGGGCGAGACCGTTTACGAAAAGCCGTTCACCGTCGTCCACTGCGCGCCGGAGGAGGTCCCCGCCGCCTGCGAGACCTCGATGCCGATCGGGCGCCACCTGGAGGGGTGCCGCGTCGGGTTCGACCTGGGCGCGAGCGACCGCAAGGCCGCCGCGGTGATCGACGGCGAGACGGTGTACTCCGAGGAGGTCGTGTGGGACCCCCGCGGACACTCCGACCCGCAGTACCACTACGACGAGATCCTCGCGGGAATCCGATCGGCCGCGGAGCACCTGCCGCGCCTCGACGCCATCGGCGGCTCGTCGGCGGGCGTCATCGTGAACAACCGGCCGATGGTCGCCTCGCTGTTCCGCGGAGTGCCCAAGGAGCAGTACCACCGCGTCCGGAGCATCTTCCTGGACATCGGTCGCGAGCTGGGCGTGCCGATCGAAGTGGCCAACGACGGCGACGTCACGGCGCTGGCGGGAGCGATGTCGATGAACGCGCACTCGGTGCTGGGCGTCGCCATGGGCAGCAGCGAGGCCGTCGGCTACGTGAACCGCGAGGGGAACATCACCGGCTGGCTGAACGAGCTGGCCTTCGCCCCGATCGACTACCGCCCCGACTCGCCCGCGGACGAGTGGTCGGGCGACACGGGCTGCGGAGTGCAGTACCTCACGCAGCAGGCGGTGTTCCGCCTGGCCGGGCAAGTCGGCATCCGCCTGCCCGAGGAGGCGCCGCTCGCCGAGAAGCTCAAGACGGTGCAGCGGCGGCTGGAGGCCGACGACGAGAGGGCCGTGCGGATCTGGGAGACCATCGGCGTCTACCTGGGCTACGCTATCGCGCACTACGCCTGCTTCTATCCGATCCGACACCTGCTGGTGCTGGGCCGCGTGACCTCCGGCAAGGGAGGGCCGATCCTCATCCAGAAGGCTCACGAGGTGCTGAGCGCGGAATTCCCGCAGCTCGCCCAGACGATCAACGTCCAGCTTCCGGACGAGACCACGCGCAGGGTGGGCCAGGCCGTGGCCGCCGCCAGCCTGCCCGCGCTCCCCAAGAAGGAGAACAACCCATGAAACTGACCATGCCCCAAGCCGAGCTGTACATCCCCGACGGCCTCGAGGAAAGCGCCGCCCTGGCGCGCACGACGCATCTGGCCGTTTCCGCCCACCAGGACGACATCGAGATCATGGCCTACGACGGCATCCTGGCTTGCTTCGGAAACCCGGACCGGTGGTTCTGCGGCGTCGTGGTGACCAACGGGGCGGGCAGCCCCCGCGACGACCTGTACGCGTCGTATACCGACGAGCAGATGCAGGCCGTGCGGCGCGTCGAGCAGAAGAAGGCCGCGTTCGTCGGCGAGTACGGCGCCCAGTTCCTGCTCGACTACCCCAGCTCGGCGGTCAAGGACGGCTCGGCGCGCGGCCCCGTGGAGGACATCAAGACGATCCTTCTGGCCTGCCGACCCGAGGTGGTGTACACGCACAACCTGGCGGACAAGCACGACACGCACGTCGGCGTCGCCCTGAAGACCATCCAGGCGGCCCGCGAGTTGCCGGCCGAGGCGCGACCGAAGAAGCTCTATGGCTGCGAGGTGTGGCGCGACCTCGACTGGATGACCGACTCGGACAAGGTGGGCTTCGACCTCTCGGCGCATCCGAACCTGGCGGCGGCGCTGCTCGGCGTGTTCGACAGCCAAATCTGCGGGGGCAAGCGCTACGACCTGGCGACGACCGGAAGGCGGTTCGCCCACGCGACCTACTTCGCCTCCCACGGCACCGACAAGACCAACCAGCTGAGCTTCGCGATGGATATGACGCCGCTGCTCGAGCATCCGGGCCTAGACCCGCTGGACTTCGTGTTGGGCTTCATCCGCCGCTTCCAGGAGGACGTTGTCGCCCGGATCAACAAGGTGCGCTGAGCGGCCCGGCTGGCTGGACTGGCTGGCCTACTCCGCCTACGCAGGCTGGCAGGCCGTCGCCTCGCCGTGCTGATTTTCCGAGCGGTGCTCCGGGCGGGGAGGCGCGGGCAGAAGGGGATTCTCTTGCGACGAGCGCTCCAGCTGCCTTGGAGCCGCACGCCGGTGGACCTGCTGATCGTCGGCAACTGGACCGGCGAGACGCGGGTCGCTTGGCTGGCGGCGGAAGAGACCGAAGCCCTTGCCCCGCGCAGGGCCGTCTTGGCCGGCACGAGGGACGCTGGCTCGCTCGCGCACCGGGGTGGAGCGCTCGCCGGCTAGGCGCCGTCCGCCTCTCTTCCATCCGCTCTGCTCTGTTTGGCTCGCTATAGGCCGGCCCGCGTCTGGTTGATCCGCCGCAACGAGCAGCACCACCTCGCGTTCTGGTGCTGGGCGCTCGGCATTCCCATCGACGTTGCGGACGCCTTCCTCACCGAGGACGACGAGAGGCGGATCTCCCGGTGGAAGCCCTGGAACCGATGGCGGATGCGCGCCGTCCGTGCCTGGGGGGTGCCCGACCCGGAGCAGGCCGAGCGCCTGCTGCGGCTGGGTGTTCCACAGGATCGCATCCTCCTGGTAGGGCCGAGCCTAGGGTGCGCGGTGCCCACGGCCGAGGAGCTGGCCGAGCTCCGGGCCGCCCAAAGAAGCCGGTTGGGGGTTCGGCCTTCCACCGCCGTGGTCGTGGCAGGCAGCACGCATCCCTCGGACGAGCCCATCGTGGTGGAGGCGTTCCGGCGTCTCGAAACCCCGGAGAGGCTGCTCGTGATTGCGCCGAGGAAGGCGGAGCGCAGCGGGGAGCTGATGCGAACGTTGGAGCGTTCGGGGATTCGCGTGCGGCGGTGGTCCTGTCCGGAGCCGGGAGACGCGGACGCCGTCGTGGTCGACACGGTCGGCGAGCTCGCCCGGCTGTACGCCGCAGCGGACGTGGCGTTCGTCGGCGGCTCGTTCGATGCTAAGTTGGGCGGTCACACGCCGGCGGAGCCGATCGCCGCCGGAGTGCCCGTGGCGATGGGTCCGGAGCTGGAGCAGCAGCGAGCGCTCGCCTCCGCCGCGGCCCAAGCCGGCGTCCTTCGGGTGGTGCGAACCCCGGAGGAGCACGCCGAGGCATGGAGCGGCTGGCTCGCCGACCCATCGGCCAGAGGCCGATGCCGGACCTTCGCCCGCTCGCAGGCCGAGGCCTTCCGCCGCTTCTGGTGACAGACCGCCGATTGAGGGCAGAATGCCCGCGTGACTCCCGATCCCAAGTCCTTTGCCGACGAGCTGGAGCAGGAGCTCCTCGGCAACATCGTTCCGTTCTGGGTCCGGCACGCCTTCGACGACGAGTCGGGCGGGTTGACCGGCGGTTTGACCCACGACGGTCTTCGGCGGAACGAGCCTCGCTCCACCGTTCTGGCGGCGCGGGTGCTCTGGACCTTCGCCTCGGTGGCCGACGCCTATCCACAGGCCGCAGAGGCGCGCGCCGCCGCCGACCGCGCTCTCGAGGTGCTCCTGTCGCGGCACGCGGACACGGAGTGCGGCGGCTTCTTCTGGAGCGTCGATGCCCACGGCCGACCGCTGGACGATCGAAAGCACGCCTACGCCAACGCCTTCGCGGTCTACGGACTGACCGCGTACCACCGCATCCGCCCGGACGTTTCCGCGCAGCGTCGCGCCCGATCCGTATTCGATCTGCTACAGGACCACGCTCGGGACGGCGAGCTCGGGGGCTATCTGGAAGGCTGCTCCCGAGAGTGGGGTGCGCTGGACGACTTCCGGCTGAGCGACAAGGAGCCCAACGTCCCGAAGACCATGAACACGCACCTGCACGTCCTGGAGGCGTGGATCGAGCTGCTCCGGGCAACCGGACGGCCGGACGTGGCCGAGGCCCACCGCCAGACTCTGCGAATCCTGCTCGGGCGGATGCGCGATGCGGACACCGGCCACTTCCGGCAGTTCTTCGAGAGGGATTGGACGCCGATTCCCGCCGACGTGTCGTACGGCCACGACATCGAGGCCGCCTGGCTGCTCCGCCGCGCCGCGGAAGTGGACGGCGACCCCGATCTAGCGGACGCTACACGCCGAGCGGCCATCGTGATCGCCGACCGAGTGCTCCAGGTCGCCCTGACCCCCGAGGGCGCATTCCTCTACGCCGGCACGCCCGAGACGCCCAAGAACACGAACGTCGAGTGGTGGGCCCAGGCCGAAGCGATCGTCGGGTTCCTCGACGCCTTCGAAGCCTCCGGCGAGGAGCGGTTCCTGGAGGCCGCGCACCGCATATGGCGCTTCGTCCGCAGGCACGTCTCGGACCCCGTCGGAGGGGACTGGATCAAGAGCCAGACGCGCGACCTTCGGCTGAACCCCAACAGCCTGCGCGCAGGACCCTGGGAGTGCCCGTACCTCCACGCCCGCATGTGCCTCGAGGGCATCCGCCGGCTTCGAGCTCTCTAGCGGACCGCCCGCGTGCTAAGCTGGCGGCGGGAGGGCCCGATGGGGCGCATCGTCTACGTCACCGGCAACAGCTTCAACAACCTGGGCGACCTGGCGATGATCGAGGGGTTCCTCCGAGAGCTCGGTCGGCAAGCGCCGGGGGCTCTCGTGACGTTCCTCGGGCACGATCCGGAACGGCTTCGGCTCGCCCTCGGGCCGCACCTCGAGCGGGGCCACGACTGGGCCTGGGCGCCAGCGGTCAGCGTCAGCGCGCACGATGGATGGCGCTACCTCGTCCATGTCGCAAACTACCGCCGGAAGGGCCTGCGCCCCAAGGTCGGCTGGAGCCGGGCCGCGGCGGCCGCCCGCTCCGGGCGGGAGACCGGCCACCCTCAGCTCGACGGGCTCCTGCAAACCATCCGCGGCGCGGACCTGGTGGTCCTGGGCGGCGGCGGTGTTCTGAACGAGCTCTTCGGGTTGCTGGAGGGCGCATGGATCGTCTGCCAGGCGGCGCGGACGGCCAACGTTCCTGTCGCCGCCCTGGGCCAAACCGTCGGGCCGTTTCGGGCCGAGCGCTCCAAGCGGCTGTTCCGCGAGATCGTGGACGCCTGCGCCGTGTTCGACCTCCGCGAGGGGGCGGGGTCCATGGGCTGGATCCGCGAAACCGGGGCCGATGCCTCGAAGGTGGCCGTGTCGGGCGACCAGTGCCTGCTCCTCGAGCCAGACACGCCCGACAGGACGCGGGGCGGCCAGCCTCGGCTGGCGCTGAACCCGAGGTACCTGCCGGAATCCAACCCACGGTCGCTGCAGGAGCACTTGGAGGCCGTCGCCGCGGTGGCGGAATCCGCCGCCCGCGCCATCGGGGCGTCCATCGAGATCGTCCCCAGCCTCTACAGGCCGCCCATCGAGGGTCTGGAGGAGAGGCCGCACATGGACCGCCGCCTTGGCGAGGCCCTGCGGAGCCGCTTGGCCGGCCGGGTTGAGGTGCTCGTGCCGAGCGGCGTGCCCACCGTGCGGTCCGCCCTTCAGGCCTGCGCCCGAGCGGACGTGGCGTTCAGCATCGCCTACCACCCGATCCTGTTCGCCCTGATGTCGGGCACGCCCTGCGCGATGCTCTGCCCGGATTCGTACCAGGCCACCAAGAACCGGGGGCTGGCGGAGCTGTGGGGTCTTCCGGAAGCCGTGTTCGACCTGGGTGCCCCCGACGCCTGCGACCGGGCCGCCTCGTTCGCCCAGGCAGCCATCGAGAGGCGCGACGAGCTCGCCGCGAGGTTGAGGGTCCGTGCGGAGGAACTGCGGGAGGCCGTGAGGAATGCGGTTCGCAGAGTCCTGGCGCTGTCTCCCCGATTCTCGCCCGGGAGTTTTTGAGACCCGATGCGAACCCTTTGCGGAGCCTCACGCATCTCCCTTCTCGGAAGGTTGGCAACTTTGCCAAATCTCCAAGGACGCACCAAGATGGTTGAACCGAAGGATTTCTACGAACACGGCCTCGCCCTGCACGGCCACAAATGCCCCGCGATGCCCATGGGTCTGCGCGTCGGCGCAGCCGCCCTCAACAAGCTGGGGGTCGAGCGGGCCAAGGACGGCGAGCTCGTCGCCTTGGTCGAGCTCGGCGACAACCACTGCGCCACCTGCTTCGCCGACGGCGTGCAGATGATCACCGGCTGCACGTTCGGCAAGGGCAACATCCGCAAGCTCCACTACGGCAAGTGGGGCGTCACGCTGGTCGAGGTCGCCACGGGCCGGGCTGTGCGGGTTACTCCGAAGGCCGAGGCGATGAAGGCCAACAAGGAGACCTCGTTCTTCAAGGACTACCGCGAGAAAGGCGTGCCGGCCTCCAAGGTTCCCTTGGAAGTGGTCCAGCCGCTCGTCGACCGCGTGATGGGCGCCCCGGACGACGCCCTGCTGACGGTGAGCGAGGTGTTCGAGCTGCGCCTGCCGAAGGAGCCCCACACCTTCTCGAGCGCCGTCTGCGAGCAGTGCGGGGAGATGACCGTGCAGCCCTATCTGCGCGTCGTGGCGGACAAGAAAGTCTGCATCCCCTGCAGCGAGAAGCTCTCCGGCCTGCCCGATCCCAAGAGGGTCTGAAGCCATGACGATCCTGGTCGCCTCGGTCGCCGCGTTCGTCTTCACGACGGTCCTGACGATGGCCGGCGTCGGGGCGGCCTTCGTTCTGATCCCGATCCTGGTCGCCTTGGGAGTGGACATCCACACCGCCATGGCGACCGCTCTGCTGCTCAACACGGTGGCGATGTCCGTTGCCTCGGTGTCGTTCGTTCGCAATGGCCTGGTCGTCTGGCGGCTGGTGCTGCCGATGGTCGCCACCGCGGTCGCCCTCTCGCCCCTCGGGGTGGCGGTCAGCCGGGGCCTGGACCGAACGACGCTGCTCGTGCTGTTCGTGGCTTTCCTGCTCCTCGCGGCGGGCACGATGCTGTTCTACAAGCCGAAGGCCCGCGCGGAGTCCTCCTCGCGAGCGGTGCAAGCGATCGTCGGCGGGTTGGTCGGGGCGGTGGCTGGTTTCGTCGGAGGCCTCCTGGGGGTCGGAGGGGGCAACATCATCGTTCCCGCGCTCGTGGCCCTCGGCATCGACCCGCGGAAGGCCTCCGCCAGCGCCTCCTTCACCGTGATCTTCGCCTCCCTCTCGGGGTTCCTGAGCCACATGTCGATGGCCCATCCCGCGCCGTCCCTGCTCGGGTCGACCGGGGTAGCGACCGCCCTCGGCGCGCTCCTCGGGTCCTGGCTGGTCAGCCGGAAGCTCTCCGGAGCCCAGCTCAAGCGCGTGATCGCGGTGGTGCTGATCGCGATCGCCATCAAGATGGCGGCGTTCGACGTTCGGGGGCCGGCGCGCCCGCAACCGATGCCCTCCGCGACGACGGACTCTGCATCCGGAACCTCGCGCTGAGTCTCGCACAGCCGGCCGCAACCGGCCACAATGGGCCATGGCGAAGGTCCGGGTGGCGATCGACGGGTGTGGCGCGCTGACGAGGGAGACGATCCTCCACCACCTGGACCAGCCGGATTTCCGGGATGTGGCGGAGGTCGTCGCCGTCTGCGACATCGTCCCGGAGCTGGCCAAGGCCGCCGCGGAAGAGCACGGCGTGCCTCCTGGTTCGCCAACTACGGCGCGATGCTGGAACGGGTCGAGTGCGACGCCGTGCTGGTGATCGTTCCGCACGCGCTGCACGCCGAACACGCCCTCCGGGCGATCCGCGCCGGGAGGCACGTCTACGTGCAGAAGCCGATGGCCCCGACCGTCTCCGAGGCGAGGAGGATCGTCGAGGAGTCGGCCGCGCGCGGGCTCAAGGTGGTGGCCGCTCCAGGCCAAGCCCTCTGGCCGATGTACCGCCAGATCCGCCGGGTCATCGACGAGGGCGAGATCGGCAAGCCGTTCCTGGCCGTGCCGCCGCTGATGGGCTGGGGCAACGACGACGTGGGCTTTCCCAACAACGCGTCGTGGTTCTTCAGCGCGGAGGCCGGCCCCCTGCGGGACCACGGCGGGTACGGCTTCCAGACGCTCGTGTGCCTCCTCGGCCCGGTGCGCCGCGTGGCGGCGTTCTCGGGGACGTGCGTCGATTGGCGGAGGTGGAACGGCGAGCGGTTCGAGGTCACCGGCCACGACAACACGGCCGCCCTGCTCGACTTCGGCGGCAACGTCTTCGCGACGCTGCCGGAAGCGTGGTGCGACACGGCGCCTGGGTCTAGGTTCCTCCGCATCCACGGGCTCAAAGGGGCCATTCAAACGGACCCGGAGACGTTCAACCACCTTGACATCCTGCCGATCGGGGCGACGGTCCATCGGATCGGCAAGGATCCGCTCCGCCTGGAGTGCCCCCTGGAGTCGGTGCCGTTCACGAGAGGACGCCACCCGGAGTGCGGCCACGTGCACGTGTACGGCGACATCCTCCACCTGGTGGAGTGCATCCGCGACGACCGGGCTCCGGTGGCCGACGCCGCGCGCGGCCTCCACTTCGTCGAAGCCGTCGAGGCGATCTTCCGGGCGGCTGCCGAGGGCCGCACCGTGGAGCTGGAAACCTCCATCCCCGACGACCCCTGGGCGGACTAGCCCTCGGGCAGAACCACGTCCTTGGCCCGCTCCGGCGGATCGACCTTCAGGCGAACCAGCCGGCCGTCGCGATACTCGCCCTCCACGGTCGTGCGCTTCGGGGCCTTCAGGCGGAAGCGGACATTCCAGCTCTTCGGCCAAGCGGGCAACAGGTGGATCTTGTCGCCAACCGGCTGCAGTACCATATTCTGGAGCGTCAGCAGGATGTTGCTGCCGTGGTCCTGATCGGGCAGCCAGTCGTAGTTCGGTCCCCACATCGAAGGGAAGCGGAACGCCGGGTGCGAGTTGCCCACCTTCCCGAGGAGGATGCGGCCCGCCTCCTCGGCCAGACCGCTGAGTGCCGCGCACTGGCCGTCGTACTGCCAGCCGAAGGACGCCTTCTCGATCCTTCCGAGGAACGTTCGGCGCGCGAGGGACAGGTTCGGCCGACCCACGCCGGCTAGTCGGAACGGCCAGATCGCGTACAGCTCGGGGTTCTCGACGTTCGAGCGCACCGGGTCGAACTTCTCCGCCGGCGCGATGCGGTCTCCGCTCACCGGCAGCGGCGGGAGCGCAGGCTGCAGACGGGCCACCAGGTCGACCAGATCCTTGGGCAACCGAAGCCGGGCGAGGCGACCGACCACGTCGTGCAGCCCGGCCACGGTCGGGGTGTCGTTGACCACGCCGGTCCAGTAGGTCTCCACGGCCTGCGCCGGCTCGATCCTCAGCCGGCCCGACATATCGCGGGCGAAGCGGGAGTCGAAGTAGGCGAGCACCTCCTTGGCCATGGGTAGCACGCGGCGCTCGAGGAAGCGGCGATCCTGAGTCTGGTCGTAGAAGTCCAGCATCAGCGAGGTCAGCTCCAAGCCTTGCTGCCAGGCGTACCGCCACCAGGGAGAGTCGACGTCCCCCGGCTGCTTGCCCTTCCGATCCCAGCCGTAGTCCCGGTTGGCGTAGGTTCCGAAGGGCGTCATGGTCTCCGGGAAGTACACGCCGGAGGCACCGTAGTAGATCCTTGCGCGGGCCACGCTGAGCGGCAGCACCCGCTCGAACAGGTCGAACAGCGCTCCCGCCAGGTCCGCGTCGCCGCTGGCCACCGTTGCGAAGTAGGGCAGGCGCGTGTTCTGCCACCAATAGCAGTCGCCCCAGCGGCGCCAGTCGGGGTTGAGGTCGGGGCCGCCGGTGAACTTCGGGCCCACGGTGAAGATCGAGCCGTTGAACTTGCTCGGGTAGGCGCCCCTTCCCGAGCAAGCCGCCATGTATCTCTGCAGCTGATAGGCCTGGCTGACGCTCGGTGCGGCGGCCGCCGCGCGTCGCAGGCCGTCCACGTAGATCGCCAGCGCGCCGTCCGGGGAAGCTGTCGCGGCCACGTGCGTCCACCGGCCGGCGGTCAGGCACCGATCCAGCCGCAGCGTGCGATCGCCAACGATCAGTCGGAGCGCCATGCCCGGGTGCGTGTCGAACAGGAAGCCGTCGCTGCCACCCGCGGTGAACTTGTCGAAGATTCTGCCGGACTCGTTCTCGCCGGGGCGGATCCAAGCGGCCACCGTGAACCCGTTCTCCAGACGGATGTCCGCGGGCGTTGAGGAGTCGTTCCCGCTGGGCGCCCTCGACGCCAGCTGGCGGATCTCCGCCTCGCCGAGCGGCCGGGGCATGGCGATCGCGTCGCGGATCGCCCCGGAGAAGTGGCTGGCTCCGTTCGAATCGACGCCCAAGCGAAGGGCGTGAGGACTCTCCGGCATGGTCCACCGTGGCTCCACGAAGATGTGGCTCCTCTCCCAGAAGGCCCTCCACCACCGGGAGGTGCGGGAACGCGCCCGATCCGCGGGAGCCGGATTCGGAAGGCGCGCGAGCCGCTCGTCCACCGAGGGCGCCTGCTCGGACGCGGTCGACAACGTGAGGCAGAACGATCGAACGGGCTGGGCAGTCTCCAGGGAGTCCTTGCCCACGCGGAAGAACCCCTCGCCCCGCAGGCGGCCTCCGAAGGTGCGGTGCAGGATCGGGTCCTTCGCCAACTCGGCGACCGACTCCAAGCCCTGGTGCCGCAGCGTGAAGGGGACCACGGACGTCTCGTTCCGATGCCACCAGACCACCGCATCCGGGCTGCGGACGTCGAACCGATCGGCGCTCTCCTCCACCCGAACGTTCGCGGGCGCGTCCTGCATGGTCCAGCTCGACTGGAGCTCCTCGCCCTGCAGACGGCGGGGCTCCGTGCGCCAGTTTTCGACCGTGGCGGTCACCTTCGAGGCGCCGCCCCCTCTGCCCTCGACGTAGACCACCGGCGCGGCGGAGTCCACGAACACCCGGAACCGCCACCCACCCATGCGAACCTCGGCCCGCCCGTCCTTGAGCGACAGCTTCTGCTCGAACGGCGCGGCGGGCGTCAGCGGCGAGGGCTCAAGACGCACGCGCACCCGGCCCAGCTTGAGCAGGCGCGAGGCCTCGCTCCAAGCGTCCGTTCGCGAGACGTAGAACACGAGGTCGCCGCTCGGCTCGACCCACAGGTTGAGGCCGACCTCTCCGTTGCCCAGCGGCATCGACCCGGAGGCGTCCTCGCTGGGCGAGGTCCAGACGACGTTGCAGCGATCGAGGTCGCTCCAGAAGTCCGATCGCGGCGCGTCCATCGGCGGCAGCAGCATGGCTGCCAGCATAGCCCTTGGCACGGCCTTCCCTCTACGCGAAGGGCGCGGCGTCGTCCCAAGTTCTCAAGAAGGACCGCACCTCCTCGATCGCCTCGTCCAAATCGTCCACCGTCTGGACCAAGGGCGGAACCGGGCGGAGAAACCGGAACGCGACCCGCACCGGCCGGCGCCCGAGCGTCTGCTCCAGCATCATCGCGTAGCACGCTCCCTGGATGCGGTGGTGCCTCATCGAGTTCCGAATCCGCTCCTCGCTGTCCGCGCGGTCGGTCTTGTAATCCAGCACCACGAGCTCGCCGTCGTCCCGCCGGATCAGGAGGTCCATGTAGCCCTCCAAGAGCCAGCCCTTGACCCATGCCGAGAGGAAAGCCTCGCGCCACGCCTGCACCGATCCGTCCAGCGCGGCGCGGATCTCCGGGTCGTCGAGGCCGGCGCGCACCATCCGCGCCACCTCGTCCACATTCTGCGCGCCCTCGGCCAGGCAGGCTTCCCGGATCAGCGCATCCAGGTCGCATCCGGGGCGGTAGAGCTCGAGCGTCGCGTGCACGGCGAGGCCCTCGGTGGTCGCGGCCTTGGCCCGCCGGTCGGCCCACACATAGGGCTCCTCGGGAAAGTCGCCTTCGGTGGCGCCTGGCCCCTCGCCCAGCATCGCCTTGCTGATCGAAGTCGGCGAGGCGAGGAAGGGCTTGGTTGCCGAGCTGCGAACGTCTGCCATCCGCGACAGGGCGGCTTCCCTCTCCTGTTCCGTCAGCTCGCGCACGGCGGCGCGCGGCACGCTCGGTCTGTCGGGCACCCGGACCTCCGGCAGCCTGCCCGCCACGACCGCGGCGCCGTGCAGAAGCCGAGCCATCGAGGGTTGCTTCTCGCGGCAGGCCATTCCGATCAGCAGCGGACCCATGGTTCGTGTCGCCGCGACATAGAGGAGCCTCTTCTTCTCCAGCTCGTAGGCCTCCTCCACGAACTCGAAGGCGCGCCGGGCGCCGGGCGACTCGAGCCGCTTGCCCAGGCGCACGACCAGCCGCCCTTCCGGGTCCCAGGCGAACTCGTCCTGCGGGCGGATGGACTGGACGCCCATCCCCACCAGCACGACCATCGGGAACTCCAGGCCCTTGGCGGCGTGGACCGTCAGAACCCGCACGGCGTCGTCGTCCAGCTCCGCGCCGATCGGCTCCGAAACGCGCGCCTTCTCTTCGGCCTGCGTCTCTAGGAACGCCACGAAGCTCCGCAGCGCTCCGTGGCCGCGCTCCGCGTGGCTGCGAGCCATGGCGGTCAGCGTCCAGAGCCGGTTCCAGCTCTCCCTCGGCCTGGGGTTTCGGCCGAAAGAGGCAATCCACTCGAACCGGACCATCGCGGCCGCGAGCACCTCGGAGGCGTCCAGACCCCGGACCTCCCGGCGGAATGCCGCCAGCTCCCTCAGGGCATCGCCGACGGGGCCTGCGGCCGCCTCGGGCGGCGTTCGCCAGCCGTCCGGGTTCTGAGAGACAAACTCCAGCAAGTCCAAGCTGGTCAGGCCGAAGCTCGGACCCCGGAGCGCGCCGACCAGAGCCACCTCGTCCGAGGGGTCGTCCACGGCCCGCAGGAACAGAGCCAGCTCGCGAAACTCCTGGGACGCGAACATCGCGGTCTGGCTCTCGACCCGGTACGGCACCCCGTGCGCGTCGAACTCCCGCAGCAGCGCCGGCTCGATCGTCCGCGTCGGCATCAGCACCGCGATGTCGCCGAACCGCACGGGCCGGGGCTCCCGGTCGCGCTCGCGAACCAAGAGCCGATCGGCCACCGCCGCGGCGATGCAGCAGGCCGCCCACCGCGCCTCCGCCCTCCGCAATCGAGAAGCACCCTGCGAGGCCGGCGGAAGGCCCAGCGACTCTGTCCCCGGTGGGTCCTCGCTGCTCTTCACCGGCCCGCCGAAGCGGAACAGCACCGGCTGGTCGCCCGCCGTTTCGGTGCGGCCGCAGTCGATCGGTTCGTACGGGATGGGGTCGTCGGCGGTCAGCACCCCGGGGAACACGCCGTTGATCCACTCCAGCGTCGGCTGGGCGATCCGGAAGTTCGTGGTCAGCGCCAGAACCCCGTCGGCTGGAAACACCGCCTGAACCCGCCGGAACAGTCCCACCTCTGCGCCGCGGAACGCGTAGATGGACTGCTTGGCGTCCCCCACGAACAGCAGCCTGCCCGGCCGGCCCGATCGGAGGTTGTCCTCCCAAGGGGCAGACGCGGGAAGCTCGCCCGCGAGGAGCGCGATCAGCTCCACCTGCAGCGGATCGGTGTCCTGGAACTCGTCCACGAACACCCGGTCGAGGGAGCCCCTGGCCTGCTCCAAGACGTCCGGCCTGGCCCGTAGCAGGCGCACCGCCTCCAGAAGGAGATCCTGGAACGTCAGGCGTCCTTGGGCCAGCCGCGCCCCCCGCCAGGCCAAGGCCTCTTCCACCACCGCCCGAACGACCGGCAGGACGGCCCGCCACTTGCAGGCGTTCTCCAGACCATCCAGGCCGGCCTCCACCTCGTCCCTGGCCTCCTTCACGCCGAGAGGGCCCTGCCAGTGCGGCTTCAGCGCGGTGGAGACCCCCGAGAGGCGCAGCGAGGGGGGACGCTCGGGCAGGCGTGCTGGGTCGTCGGGCAGGTCCCGGACGTAGGCGCGGAGGCGCTCCACCCCCGCCTCAAACTCCGGATACTCCTTTTTGAGCATGGGCCGCGCCTCGTCCCAAGCACGAAGAAACTCCCCGGCGGCCTCGCGCACAGCCTTCACGGCACCCACCACGTCCGCATCGGGGACCTGCGGGTCGCCCGACGCCAGGTGGTTCTGCAGGCAGAACCCGGCGAGGTCCTTTCCGAACTCGGCACGGACGCCGAGCTCGAAGAGGGCCTTCCAGCCCTCCCGAAGGTCGGGGCGCGCCAGCAGACGGTCGCTGGCCTCCAGCCACCACCGGTCGAGCGCGTCGTCGAGGTCCGTCTCCTCCTCCACCAGAAGGATGGGCGGCAGGCCGGCCTCGATGGGGTACCGGGTCAACAGGCTCTGTGCGAAGCTATGGATGGTCTGGATCGGAGCGGCGTCCACCTCGGCAAGCGCGCGGGCGGCCCGCTGACGATCGTCGTCGTTCGCCTCCTCGGCCACCAGCCGCAGCAGCTCGGCGCGGAGGCGGTCCTTCATCTCCGCCGCCGCCTTCTTCGTGAACGTGATCGCGACGGTGCGCTCCAGGCTGCCTCCGGCGCGAACGACCGCCAACAGACGGCGCACCAGGGCCGTCGTCTTGCCCGTGCCCGCGCCGGCCTTGACGAAGAACGAGCGGTCCAGATCCCTCTCCAGAGCCTCGCGCGCGAGCCGATCCGCGGGTTCAGGCATCTTCCGATCCCTCCTCGAGCGCGCCGCCGACGTGCTCCATCGCGGCCTCCTGCAAGGCGATGCGGTCCGAGGGACAGAGGCGATCGAACGGACAGAAGCGGCACTGGCTCTCGCGGTCGTCGTTGGCGGATGGCGTCAGCGGGAACCACCCGGCGCGCACCAATCGGACGAACCAAGCCAGCAGCAGTTCGGTGGACTCTCGGACCTCGTCATCCCACGGCACGGGCACCAACGCCTTGTCCGCCGCCTGGAGCACGAGGTAGGCGCCCTCCAACGCCCTCCCACGCTCCGTCTCCTCCATCGCGCGCAGATAGAGCTGAACCTGGATCGGGTCCGGAGCAGCCGCACCGGTCTTCAGGTCCACCACGAGCAGGCGGTCCTCGAACACCTCCATCAGGTCGATGCGGCCTTGGAGGAGCATCTCGCACCCCTCCGCTCCGACCTTCACTCCGGCCGCATTCGCGCCGAAGGGAGCCTCGACCCTGGCCTCCAGAGGCTGTGCGCCGCGCCTAGCCTCGGCCTCGGCGTCCAGCAACCGCACGGCGAGCTCCGGAAGGCGCTCGGCGTCGAAGCTCCAAAGGCCCCGCCGGCGGATCCATCCGTCCCGCTCCAGCTCCTGCAGCCGTCCGGCGACGAGACTCCGAAGGCGGTTCCGGTGCGCGTCGGACCACTGCTCGGGCCAGCCGCCCGAGAGGCCCCGGAAGAAGTCTGCGAACGCGGCGTGGATGGCCGAGCCCAGCCGACGCGGGTCCACCGGCCTCAGGTCTGCCGCGGGAGCCGTCTCTCTGACTCCGAGCACGTTGCCGAGGAAGAACCGCTGGGGACAGGCGAAGCAGCCAGCAAGGTCGGTCACCGCCAAGGGGTTGCCCAGGATCTCCGGCAGCGGGCGCACGAGGCCGAGGTGCGGGCCGGGCTCGTCCGAGAGCCGCTCGCGGCACCGCAAGTGCCAAGCCGCGGCCCGGCCGTGGGGATGCGCGCAGGCGGCGTCCACCTCGGCAGGGGAGGCGAACCCTCCCTGCCGGATCCGCGCCTCGAACGACGGGGAGTGGCCGTACCCCTCGGTATCCAGACCCTTGGAGCGCAGGTCGTCGCCGATCCAGCGGGAGGGGAGCCAAGCCGAGCCGTCCAGGCGGTTCACCCTGGGGAACAGCACCGCCCTCTCGGCGCCGGAGCCCAACGCCGCCAGGTACAGCTCCCGCTCGCGGGCAACCTGCTCTTCGACGGTCGGCAGGGCCCAGGGCACGAGGCCGAGCACGGGGTCTCCCCGCACGATCGTCGGGCAGACGCCCTCGACCACGCCCAGCAGGAACACAGCGTCCAGGTCCATCCCGCGGACCTCCTCGAAGGTGCCGACGAACACGCCCGTGCCGAGGCGCCCCGGCGCGCGGCCCGCTCCGCGCAGAGTCTGGCGCACGAACCAGGCGAACTCCGGCCCTCCCACGGATTCCTGCACCGAACCCACCGCCTCCAGCTCGATCGCTCGGGCCCGCCAGCGCTCCTTCTGCCGACGCTCGGTCTCAGGCAGGGTCTCGTCCGGCATCAGCTCGTCCACCCACTCCAACAGGCGACCCACGCGCTGGCTCCAGGGTAGAGGGTCGGGCGCCACGAACAGCTCCTCCGCCGCCAGGCGCCACTCCTGCAGAAGGGATGCCAAGTCGGCGGCGTCCGGCGAAGACAGGCGGCGAAGGCCCGCCAAGAGCGCCTCGAGGTTCGTTTCGACGCCGATCTCCCGGACCAACCTCCTCCAAGCCGCGAGGTCCGGCGTCCGCTCCCGAGCCGCCCCCGCCCGGTACGAGCCGAGCCAGTCGAACAAGCGGTTGGCGTCGAACCCCTGTTCTGCGTAGTCCAGGGCGACGCCGAGCAGCGTTCCCAACGCCGAGTCGGAAACCCGGAGGTAGGCGCGCCCATACGCCGGCAACCCCGCCTCCCGCAGCACCTGGAACGCGATCCGGGCGTACGGGTCGCGACAGCGGAACAGGATGGCCTGCCGCTCCAGCGCCACACCCTGCTCGGCGTGCTCCCACACCCGACGGACGGCCTCGCGGCACTCCTGTTCGGGGTCGGTGCAGGCGAGGATCGCATCGCCGGCGGGCACCGCGCACGATGGCACGGAGTCGCCCGCCCATTCCGAGAGCCAGGCGTCCGCAGCGGGATCGCCCGTCACGCCCAGGATCAGCTCCGCGCCCGCCCTCTCGAGGCTGCGCAGAGCCAGGCGCTCCGTGCCGGACGGGCGCTTCGGCAGGAACACGACCACCCGGCCCAAGCCAGCCGGGATCGAACCCGGAATCGCATCCGCCAAGGCCCTGGAGTCCGCCAAGCCGAGGCGCCCGAGCTCCTCTCGGTAGCGGCGCCAGAGGCCGACCAGCGGCCCGGCCGGCGAGTCCGCGGCGTCCAGGGCGTCGAAGGCCGTCAGCAGCGCGGCCGGAAGCTCTGGATGGTTGGAACAGTCGCGGAACGGCCCTGGATCGTCGCGCAGCAGCCGTCGGGCAACCGCCCACCGCACGGGCTGTGGGCAGGGACACAGGCTCGGGGGGACCAGCTGCCGCACGAGGCTGCTCAGCGTCGCCAGGCGCACGCCGAACAGCCCGGCGCCCTCGGGGGCGTGCCCTCGAACCAGCTCCCGGCGCAGCTGAACCGCGCACGGAACGGAGCCGACCGCCACCGTCACCGCGGCGCTGGGATCGTCGGCCTTGGCGGCGTCGATCGTCGCTCGGAGGGCCTGGATCGCCTCGCGGCCGAAAGCAACGGTTCGGACGGCCATGGGTACCACTGTACACCCACGGCCGCCCTTCCCTCAAGGCTACGGTCTCAGCGCAGCTGGGTGACCTGCAGGAAGCCCTGGTCCGACACCGTCAGGAGGAACGCCCCATCGGCGGTGAACGCCAGCGGCGAGCCGTCCCGCGCCTGGTTCTCCAGGATGCCGATCTGGCGGAAGCTCTTGGGGTTCCAGAACCGCACCGTGCCGTCGGTCGAGCTGGTGGCGAGGTAGGCCCCCGACGGCGCGAAGGCGGCCGCCGTCACCCAGTCCTGGTGTCCTCGCAGGCTGTTGATCCGTGACCGCTTCTTCAGGTCCCAGAGGCTGGCGATCCCGTCTCTGCCGGCGCTGACGCCCAGCGTCCCGGCCTTGTTCGGGAAGCAACCGAAGGCTCCCTGCCCGGGGTGGCCGCCGAGCTGCGCCACGGGCTGGCCGTCCGAGCGGTACAGCATCACGCCGTTCGAGAGCGTGCCGACCAGGAGCGACCCCGAGGGCGTGAAGCAGCCTCCGTACACGTTGGCGCCTTTCCCGAGGATCGTGCCCACCTTCTTTCCGGTGTCCATCGAGAAGACGAAAACCGCGTCGTCGCCGCCGGTGCTGGCCAGAAGGTCGCCCTTCGGCGAGAAGCTGAGCGCCTGGATGGCCCGCTGGTGCTCGCGGATGGTGCGCACGCGCTTGCCGGTCTTGGCGTCGAACACGAACACGCGGGCGGATTCGTCGCCTGTCGCGATCCATCGGCCGTCGGGGCTCCAGGCGGCCGCACGCGCGGGCAGGGGGTGGGAGTCCAGCGTCATCACCGCCTGTCGGGTGCCGGCGTCGATCACGATGGTTCGACGGTCCTCCAACGTGAGGACGACCCTGCGGCCGGTCGGCGCGGCCGCCATCGCCAGAGGGCGCAGGTTGGGAACGACGCGGGTGGAGACGATCTGGAACGATTCGGTTCCGGGGGCCGCGAGGACCGCGGCGAGAGCGAGGGGCAACATGGATGCGGTGATTCCTCCTTGAATTCATAGGAACAGACGCTCCTGCGCGAGAATCGGTTCGGGCCGGAGGTTTCCACCAGCCTCAAAACGTGCGAAACTGGAGGCGAGACCCATGGGCACCCCGCACCGACCTACGAGCGAGCTGCTGGAATGGACCGTCGACTATGGGGACGGGCCGCGACCCGTCGTCCTGCCCCACGCCTGGCGCCAAGACGTCCCCGTTGCTTGGGAGGGTCCGGCGGTTTACCGCACCCGCTGCCGGGTGCCCGATCCCGGCGGCTGGTTGCTGTTCCACGGCGTGTCGTACGAGGCGAAGGTCGAGTTCGACGGAGAGCCGGCGGCGACCCACCGCGGCCTTTGGGATGCGTTCTCCGTTCGGCTTCCGGACCGGCCCGGCGAGCTGCTGGACGTGACCGTGAGGGTGACCAAGAACGGGGGGCCGACGTTCCCGGTGCGCGACGTCGCCAGCGGCTTCCTGCCTTACGTCTACCACACGTTCGGCGGCATCTACCAGCCCGTCGAGGTGGTCGTGGGGCCGGAGGATCCGCTGGCCACGCCGCCTCCCCAGGCCCCGTGCCGGCTCCAGGTCGATGGGCATCGGCTGTGGCTCGACGGGAGGCCGTTCTACCTGCGGGGCGTGCTGACTTGGGGATGGTATCCGGAGATCGGCCACACCAACCCAAGCGACGCGACGATCCGGCACGAGGCCCGCATCGCCAAGAGCCTCGGGTTCAACACGGTCAAGTTCTGCCTCTGGGTGCCAACGCACCGGCACTTGGAGATTCTCCACGAGGAGGGGCTGGAGGCTTGGCTGGAGCTGCCTCTGTGGGACCCGTCGCCCGAACCGGACCGCTTGGCGAACATCGCCCGAGAGATCGAGCGCATCGTGCTCCAATACCGCCACCACCCGAACATCCTGGTGTGGACGGTGGGTTGCGAGCTGTCGCACGGCACTCCCCACGGATACCGCCGGGGGTTGGTCGAACGGGTCAAGGACCTTACGGGCGCGGCCCTCGTCAAGGACAACAGCGGCGGGTCCGAGATGTACGGCGGGGACTTGCGCGAGTACGGCGACTTCTACGACTTCCACCCCTACTGCGAGCTGCCGTTCTACCCGCCGGTGCTCGACAGCCTCCTGCCCGGCGCCCGGCGGAAGATGCCGGTGCTCCTGGGGGAGTTCAACGACATCGACGTGCACCGCGACGTGGCCCGGCTCCGGCGGGAGGAGCCCTATTGGGGGAGTCCGGACCCGGCGCTGAACGATCAGGGGGTCCGCTGGCAGCACGATCTGCCCCGGATTCTCGGCGAGTGCCGCTTCTGCCGCCCTGAGGAGGAGCGGCGGCACCGCAGACTGATGGAGTCCTCGGGGCGAAAGGCGCTCTTCATCCGGAAGACCGTCCACGAGGCCGTCCGGGAGCGGGCGCCGATCGCCGGGTACGTCGTCACGGGGTGGCGTGACACGCCGATCGCCACCGCGGGGTTCGTGGACGATTGGATGGAAGCGCGATTCTCCCCCGAGGAGACCCTGCCTTGGAACGGCGCAGACTGCCTGTTCCTCATCCCCACGCGCCGACCGCCGTTCCACAAGGGTGGCAACCGGCCGGGCTGGCTCGACCCGTTCGTCTTCCGCGAGGGCAACGCCTTCTGGAAGATCGGAGCGAGCCTGGCGGAGGGCGGGCGCTTCGCCTTGGAGTGGCGCATCCGGCGGGCGGACGGCGAGGTCGTGGCTCGGGGCCGCGGGGTTGCGCGGGACTTCGAGCCGTTCGTTCCCGTTGAGGCCGCGGAGGTCGCTTGGCCGGAGGCCGAGGCCGGCCGGTACCGGCTGGAGGCGGAGGTCGGCGGAGCCTCGAACGCGTGGGAAGTCGAGATTCTGCGCCGACCGGACTGGAAGGCGCTCGGCGGGTGGACGATCCAGGACCCCTCGGGCCGGCTGGAGGGCCTGAGCCTGGAGCCGGGAGAGAACCTGCTGACGACCGCCTGGTGCCACGGCGTGTCGGAGGCTCTCGCCGCCGGTCGGCGCATCCTCTGCCTGGCCGACGGGCCCTGCACCACGCCTGCGCCGTTTTGGAGGGAGGCCGCCTATGAGTTCTTGGACGATGCGTTCTGGTCCGCCATGGGAATCGCCGAGCGTTGGGAGCGCTTCTGGGCCGTCTCGCCGGACTGCGTGCTGGACGTCGACACGCTCAGCCGGAACCTGCCGGTCGGCACCACGATCGAGCCACTGATGGTGCGGATCGACACGCGCACCTATGCGGAGGCGCCGGTCCTCGCGCGGTGCCGGTTTGGCGAGGGGGTGATGATCGCCACCACGCTCCGGCCTGACGGCGGGCTCGGCATGCAGCCGTTCGGGTTGGCGAGGAACCCGTCGGGTGCGGACCTGCTGGCGCGGCTGCTGTTCATCCTCGGCAAGCGAGGCTGAGGCCTTGCGAACGAACGGAGCGCCGAGTCCGTAAGCACCCTTTGCGATGGTGGAACAGAAGACTCTGCTGAACGTTGTGGAGGCCGCGGAGCGGCGCCGCTCGATCCGGGACTACCAGCCCCGCCCGATGCCGGAGGAGGATCTGCGGGAGATCCTCCGGGTGGCCGGGCTGGCCCCGTCAGCCTGGAACATCCAGCCTTGGCGGGTGACCGTGGTGCGGGACCCCGAACGGAAGGCGAAGCTCCAGGAGGCCGCGTTCGGTCAGAGGCAGGTGGGATCGGCTCCGGTCGTGCTCGTCGTGTGGAGCGACATGAAGGACGCGATGGAGCACATGGATGAGTTCGTGCACCCCGGCATGCCCGCCGACCGTGCCGAGGACATGAAGGCGACCATCCGAAGGGTGTTCGGAGACATGGGCGCCGAGGCGGCGGAGCAGTGGGCCCAAGGCCAGACGTACATCTTCCTCGGTTATCTGCTTCTGGCGATCTCGTCCTTCGGCTACGCCAGCTCGCCGATGCTCGGTTTCGATCCCGTGGCCGTTAAGGCGCTGCTGGGCATTCCGGAGCACGCCACCGTGCCTGCGCTGGTCGCCGTGGGCGAGGCCGCCGAGGAGGGCTTCCCCCACCATCGGCACCCGCTGGAGCGCTTCGTCAAGTTCGTCTGATCGCCGACAGAATCCGCTCGGCGTAGCGGCGGCTCGCCCCCAAGTTCGCCTCCACGAACCGGCGGGCCGCCTCTCCCATCCGGGCGCGGAGGCCCTCGTTCCTCAGCAGCTCCTCCAAGACTGAGGCGAGCTCCTCGGCGGTGCGACAGACCCTGGTCGCGCCAGCGACTGACGCGGCCGAGGCCACTTCGGCGAAGTTGCTCATGTGCGGGCCGTGCAGAACCGGCTTGCCGTGGGCCAGAGGCTGGAGCAGGTTCTGCCCCCCGTACTCGCCGAATCCGCCTCCGATCACCACCACTTCCGCGACGCTGTACACCTTGGAGAGCTCTCCGTAGGTGTCGAGGATCACGTAGGCCGCTCCTCCTCCCTCGTTGCGGAGAGCCACCTGGCCCAAGCGCCCCAGAGCCTTGTGGTAGAGCTCCGGCACGCGCTCTAAGTGCCGGGGGGCGTGCACGGCGCAAATCCTCGCAAGGCCGATCCTGCCCAGCGCCTCCAGCACCAAGTCCTCCTCGTCCGGCCCTCGGGTGGAGCCGATCACCACAGCTGGAACGCCCTCGGGAAGGCCCAGCAGTCTGCGCCACTCGCGGGGGTCGGCGTCCAGGCCCTCCGCGGCCTGATCGAACTTGCAGTTCCCGATCACCTGAACGTTGGGCGCGCCGAGTTCGCGGATGCGCCGCGCGTCCTCCTCCGTCTGCATCAGCGCCCAGTCGAGATGCGCGAGAGCCGCGCGGAAGAAGCGACGGAACCGCACCGAGCGGCGGAAGCTCCGATCGCTCACCCGGCCGTTGGCGACCAGCGTCGCCGAACCGCGGCGGCGGGCCTCGGCCAGAAGGTTCATCCAGATCTCCGTCTCCATCAGCACCAGGGCGTCGGGCTGGATGGATGCCAGAGCCCTTCGGACCACCCAAGGCAGATCGAGCGGGAAGTACACGAGGTGGTCGAACAGCCCCTCGGCCCGCTCGCGGGCGGTGCGGTGCCCGCTGCTGGTGGTCACGCTCAGCACCACCTCGGCGTCGGGCGCGAGCGACCGCAGTTCGCGCAGGATCGGCAGGCTGGCCAGCACTTCGCCCACGCTCACCGCGTGAAGCCAGATCCTCGGCCTGCCGCGCTTGTCGGGAAGGTCGTAGCGACCGAAGCGCTCCCTCCAGACTGGAAGCTCCCGCCTCTTGCGGGCGCGATGCAGCATCCACGCCATCCACACGGGGGCGGCGAGCACTAGCAGGAGGTTGTACAGCGCCCGCATCGAAGGAGGCTCAGCCTTCGAACGGACGGCCCGTGATCCTCTCGAAGGCCTGGATGTACTTCTCGCGGGTCTTCAGGACCACCGCTTCCGGCAGCGTCGGTCCGGGCGGCTGCTTGTCCCAGCCGATCTGCTCCAGGTAGTCCCGGACGAACTGCTTGTCGTAGCTGGGCTGCGGGCCTCCGGGGCGATACTGGCAGGCGTCCCAGAACCTCGAGCTGTCCGGGGTCAGCGCCTCGTCGATCCACACCAGACCGTCGTCGGTTTCGCCGAACTCGAACTTGGTGTCGGCAAGGATCAGCCCGCACCCCAGAGCGTGTTCCCTGGCCCTGCGATAGAGCTCCAACGTCCAGTCGCGCACCTTTTCTGCGGTCTCTCTGCCGACGAGGTCCGCGGCCTTCTGGAACGAGATGTTCTCGTCGTGGCCGGTCTGCGCCTTGGTGGAGGGGGTGAAGATAGGCTCCGGCAGGCGGTCGGATTCCCGTAGGCCGTCCGGCAACTGCAGACCGTGGATGTTGCCGCCGTAGCGCCGGTAGTCCTTGTAGAGCGAGCCGCTGATGTAGCCCCTGGCGATGCACTCGATCGGCAGCGGCCGGGCCTTGCGGACGATGACGCTGCGGCCGTTCAGCTCCGGAGCGGGCTGAGGGAGGCTCTTCTGGATGCTTGCGTTCTCCGTGACCAGCACGTGGTTCGGGCAGACCTCCTGGAGCAGCTGGAACCAGAAGTTGCTCATCTGCGTGAGCACCTTGCCCTTGTCCGGCACGCCGTTGGCCATCACGACGTCGAACGCGGAGAGCCGGTCGGTGGCCACGATGAGCAGGTTCCGACCGAGGTCGTAGACCTCGCGCACCTTGCCCCGTCGAGGTTCGGGCAAGCCCGGCAGGCAGGTTGAGAGCAACGCGTCCATGCGGGGATTATGGCAAGGCTCCCCGCGAACCCGCCCAGCTCCGGCCGGTCACTCGGACAGCAGCGCCACGCGACGGTTCTCGTACGCGTCGATCTGCCGGCCGATCTCCTCGCGGTGCCGATGGGAGTACTCCAGCACCGCCAGCAGCTCGACCTGAGACAGCATCGGGTACTCCTGCGCGAGCACGTTCAGGTCCCGCACCCTGCGGTAAGTCCGCACAACCTCCCACACGGGAATCTTCGCCCGGCCCACCACGGCCTGCCCCCTCTCGTCCCGGAAGACGAGGCAGTCCGGGGCCTCCTCCTCGGCCTCCAGGCAGAACATGTCCTGGAAAAGGCCCGGTTGCAGAGCCCACAGCGCATCCAGCGCCGCCGCCACCCTTCTCGGCTCCCGCTCGGCCAAGAGGGCCAGTTTGCGGATATGGCTGCTCACTTCAAGCGTGGTCATGACTCTCCTCCGTGGTCGTCCACCCACCACTGCTATCGTCGGAGCCGCCGGTAGTTTTCAGGATGCCCCTTGCGGTCAGGAAGCCAAAAACCCCGTCATAAAACCGGGTCGGATGGAGCCAACGTCCCTCGCTGTGGTCGCACTCCGGCATCCACAGGATCTGCGCGGGGGGTTCGGCGGCGGCCGCGTTCCGACGGGCGTGGCTCGGCGGCGCGAGCACGTCCCGCTCACCGTGGACCAGGAGCAGCCGGCGGCCGTCGAAGCCGCGCAGAGCCCTGGCCACGTCCACGCGGAACGGGTTGAAACCCGCCATCGGCCAGGCCAGCAGCAGCATGGGTGCGAGCAGCACCCGCAGCCAGCGACCGGCCAAGAACTCCCACCAGCCCGGAATCGCCTCGGCGAGCCGCGAGTAGGCGCTGTCGAGGATCGCGCAGTCCGCCAGATCCGGGTCCTCCGCGAGGGCGAACGCGGAGGCCACGGCGCCCATGCTGCTTCCAACGAGCACGATCCGCGCGCCGGGCCTGCGGGATCGGATCCAGGCCACCGCCGCCCGGACGTCCCTGCGCTCGAGCCAGCCCAGGCCGGTCTGCCTGCCGCCGCTGCGACCGTGCGCCCGCAGGTCGGGTAGCAGACAGGAGAACCCCAGGCGGTGGAGCCATGGCGCCATCGGCGTGAGCTCGCACCGGTTCATCAGGTAGCCGTGGACCAGCAGCGCGACCGGACCATCGGCGGGGCCCTCGACCCACCACGCACGCAACGGGACGCCGTCCTCCGTCTCGAAGGCCACCTCCTCCTGCGGCACTCCCATGAATCCCGGAGACACGAAGAGCGGGGTGCGGAGAGGTCTGAGGCTGAGCCGCGCCACCAGCAGCAAGAGGAGGAGGTAGGCGGCGGCCACGCCCAAGATCCACGCCATTGCCCGGTGTTACCCGACGTTGGGCTAAACTAGCGGGACAACCACGATGTACGCGCTGAACTTCTACTCCGACCTCTACGGCGAGGTGCTCCGGAACGGCCGCAAGACGGCCACGGTCAGGCTCGGCGACAAGACCGACAAGTACAAGCCGGGGATGCTCGTCTGGATCACGGTCGGACCGCGGTTCGGCGTGAGGCGGAAGCTGTTCACCGCGATCTTGGACCGCGTGGAGGTCAAGAAGCTGGAGGAGCTCTCCCCGCGCGACATCGAGCGTGAGAGTCCCGAGAGCCGCAGCCTGGACGACATCCTGGCCACGATGACCCGGATCTACGGCGATCTGATCACCCCCCATCACACGGTGACGGTGATCTACTTCTCCCGCGTCGAGGAGTGAGGCGGTGGACGGCTGGCTCGACCCGGCTTCGTGGTCGAACGCCTGGCCGACGATCGCCCGGATGCTCGTCGCGGCGCTGCTCGCCGGAGCGATCGGCTGGCAGAGGGAGGCGCACGGCCGACCGGCCGGAATCCGCACGCACATGCTGCTGGCCCTCGGCGTGGTGGTGCTGACCGAGGCGGGCCGAAGGCTCGGGGGAGATTCCGCGCGGGTCGCCTCGCAAATCGTCACGGGCGTCGGCTTTCTCGGCGCGGGAGCCATCCTCCGCATGGGAAGGGAGATTCGCGGGCTCACCACCGCAGCCAGCCTGTGGGCCACGACGGGCATCGCGATGGCGGTGGCCGCGGGCGGAACGATGGCCCCGTCGCGGTCGCCGCGACGGCCCTGGCGCTCATCGTGCTCGCGTGGGTGAACCGGCTCGAACGCCGCATCCTCCCCGAGTCGAACCTGCCGGTCGTGGAGGCTGCGGCCTGCGACGCCGAGGCGGTCGGCCGGCTGCTTGAAGCCTGGCGGCGGAACGGGCGGCAGATCCGAACTTTCCACGCGGAGGCCCTGCCGGACGGCTTCCGGGTCCGGGCGAGCTTCGAAGGTCCGGCCGAGCCTGCCCTGCAGGACGCGCTCGCCGTGGACGGCGTGCGTTCCGCGCGCCTCGAGGCCGAACCCTAGAGCCCGGTGCCCGCCGAGCCGGGGTTGATCACGATCGCCGGCTCCCTCATGCCTTCCTGCCTCAGGAGCTTTTTGCGGCGGCGCACGTCCGCCAGCAACCCAGGGACCTGGTGCGGGGCCTTCACCTTGGGGCCGGCGAAGGCCTGCTGGAACACGCCCCACACCCGGTCGATGTTGTGCGACAGGTCGAACACCATCACGCCCTGGCTCGAGGCGGCCGCGGCCTGCAGAGCCCGTTGCAGTCTGAGGCGGTCGCCGCCCAAGGCCTCGATCGACAGCCCGGCGTACACCCAAGCCTGGTCGTCCACCAGCCGGTTCACGAGCTGTCCGGCCGCCTCGACGGTCGTTCCGGTCGGCTGCCCCGCCTCCATCGCCTCGGCGATCGTCGCCGACGGGTAGTAGCATCCGGCGATGAACACGTCCAGCAGGTCGGCGAAACCGGTTTGCTGGTACTGCGGGGTGAGGAAACGGAACCCAGCCTGGGCGGTCGTCGCGGCGTAGTTCGAGCCGAGGTTCACGTACTCGCCGTACCATGAACCCGCGTACACGCCGAACAGCGCCGAAGGACGCACCCGTTCGACCACGTCCCGCGCCTCGGCCACCCAGTTGCGCAACGTCTGCGCACGGAACACCAGCCAGGCGTCGAACCACTTGCCGGGCACGATCCCGCGCGTGAGGTCGGGCTGGAGCGTCCAACGGAACACGTCGTCGGGCCACCGCAGCTTCTCCCCGACCAGCGCCTCGAACTCCGAGCGCGCCCAGTCGCTGAAGTCGCCGTTCAGGCCGGCGTAGCGCAGACGGTCGTCGTACAGGACGCCATCGACTTCGTAGTTCGTCAACAGCTCGCTGAGCACCTCGAGGGCGCGCCGGCGGACCTCCGGGTTGTGCGGGCTCACCATCACCGGCACCTGCTGCCAAGGCCTGCGGGTGATCGGCACGAAGTCCGGCTTGCATTCGAACGAAAGCCGGTCGCCGGCCCGAGCGCTGGCCCTCAGGAACTCGGCGCCACGCCCGATGCCCACGAGGATGCTGCCGCCCGGCGGGATCGCCGGAGCCTGGCTGCGCACCACTGAGCCCTCCAGCTGCGCGATCACCTGCCCTTTGGCGTCCACCACGGCCGCCTTCGAGTCGCCGTTGAGACGCGTCGGCACGCGGGAGAGGTCCGTGAAAACGGCCAGCTGGTCCTCCAATGTGGTCATCGCGTTCGGGCGGTCCATCAGCCGGAAGGTGGACCGGCCCCCGGCGGACGAGCGCACAGCTCCCTCGATGTCGTACAGCACGGTCTGCCACTCCGGCTTCAGGTAGGCGAGGCCCTGCTCGACGTCGCGGTGCCCCTCGCTGAACGCGTTGAGGCTCACGAAGAGGCTCAGGCCCTCCCGATGGCAGGCCTCGACCATCGCAGCCAGCGGGTCGAAGTCCTCCGGCAGACGGTTGCCCCGCCACTCGGTCATCTTGGGGGCCAGCCGGCTGGGATACAGCGTCTTGCCGACGATCGGCTTCACATCGAACGCGACCGTGTTGAAGCCCGCGGCCGCGATGCGCCGGGCGAGCTCGTCGATCTTCTCCCTGCTGTTGACGCGCCCGAGGTTCGCGGTGGCGTCGATCCACAGGATGCGCGCCTGCAGCTGCCGGGCCCTCGCCGTCTGCTGCGCCAGGCCGTAGCCGTTGCCCTCGGTGTCCAGCAGGATCGGCGGGAGGTTCGGAAACGGCGTCCCGAGCTGGAAGCGGCTCGGCCGGGGGGCGATCCGGATCGGCAAGGTGGGGTAGGAGGGCTTGTTCGGTGCGTCGGCCTCCGTAAGCGACAGAGCCGCCGCGAGGCCGAGAGCGTGGGCCAACATGGCCGGATTATGAAGCACCCGGCACTCTCGCCGGGGCGAGGCACGGACGGACGCGGAACAACGGAAACGGACCATGGTGCGCCCCGCGATCCGTTCCGCTCTGGTTCTGGCCGCCTCGGTGGCAACCGCGCTTTGCGCGGCCTTCGGGTACCGGGCCTATCCCCCCGCCCCGCAGGGCGTGGTGCGCTACGCCAAGGTCGAGGTGGCCTGGCGCGTGGCGCCGTACGGCGGTGCGCGGGTGACGGGCGTGTCGCTGCACCTGGACGGCCTGGCGGTTCCGGCACGGTACGACGAACGGTCCGGCGCGGTGGTCTGGCGGCCGGAGTCTCCCCTGGCGCCCGGCCGGCACGCGGCCCGGTGCGTCGTGGAGTTCGACGGCCGCTACCGCGCGGAGAAGGAGTGGACCTTCGAGGTTTCTCCCGAGGCCGCCGTCCGGTTGCCGGACCCGAGCGCGGAGCAGCTGGCCGCGGTAGACCGGGTGAACGAGATTCGGCGGCGCTTGGGCCTGCCGGAGTTCTGGCACGAGCCTTCGCTGGCGGCCGCCGCCTCCAGCCACTCCGCGTTTCTGGCCACGAACCGCGCCTTCGGCCACGCCCAGGATCCCGCGATGCCGGGCTTCACGGGACGCACGGCCCGCGAGCGGGCGATGGCGTTCGGGTACGCGGGGTCCGTGTGGGAGGACGTCGGCTACAGCGCCCGGCCCGGCGCCGACTTGGTGCGCGAGCTGTTCGACGCCCCGTACCACCGCCTGCCGTTCCTTCAGCCCGGGGCGGCGCCGGTGGGAGCGGGAGTCTCCGGGCCGTTCCTGACGCTGAACTTCGGCTCCGTCGCCGAGGCTGGACTCACCGTCTCTCCCGCGCCCGACGAGCGGGACGTGCCGGTCTCGTGGGACGGCGTCGAGACGCCGTGTCCGTTGGACGTGCACGGCCTGCGCGGTCCGGTCGGCTACCCGATCGTCGCGGCGTGGTTCGGCGAGGGCAAGCTGGAGCTGGTCGAGGCGAGGCTCCTTGACTCGAAGGGTGCCGAGGTGCCGACCGTGGCCAACCATCCGGGCAACGACCCGCACCTGGCGAGCGCGGTCTTCCTCATCCCGCGCGTCCCGCTCTCCCTGGGCGAGCGGTATCGGGTGCTGCTCCGGGTGCGCATCGGCGGGAAGGAAGCGGAGCGGGACTGGTCCTTCGCCACCGCACGCTAGACCCGATCGGGAAGCAAAGGAGCGGGCCCCGGCCGAGGCCGGGGCCCGCGTTCACGCTCTGCGGAAAGTCCCTTAGAACTTCACGCTGAGCTGCGTGGCGATCAGGCCGCCCTTGTACTCGGGCGCCGAGCTGGTCAACATGTTCTGGTCGACGTCGCTCATCTGCCACAGGGTGGACAGCTTGGCCCTGTCGTTGAACGCGTACTTCAGGCCGAGGCTGTACCAGTTGGCCTTCAGGTTGATCCCCCCAGACTTGTTCTCAACGTACTCCCAACCGAGGGTCAGGTCCCAGCTGGTGTTCAGCTTGTAGCCGAGCTCGGCGGTGTAGCGGTTCAGCTCGTCGCCTGGCGGGAGGATGGTGAAGACGGTCTTGCCCTCGTACCACTCGCCGGTGGCCTTCAGGCTCAGCGCGTCGCTGAGGTTGAACCGCAACTTGGCGTCGAAGCCCTTGAGGCCGGTCGGGTTGTAGAACCAACCCACGCGGCCCCAGTCGCCGGGAGCGCGGTAGAAGGCCTCGACTTCCTTGTAGCCGACGGTCGCGCCCCACTTGCCGGCGTCGTAACCGAGCTTGCCGTACCAGGCCGTGTTGTCCTGATCGTTGACCGAGTCCTCGTTGTACATCGCGTCGGTGCGGCCGTAGCCGAGCTCGACGGTGATGGGCGAGAGGTCGACCTTCAGATCGCCGCCCCAGACGACGAGGCGATTGTACTGCGGCGGGAAAAGGACCACGTTGTTGCTGTCCAGCCAGATGTAGGCGAGGTTGAGGCCAGCCTTCTGGGCGATCGGCACGTTCAGGTTCAGACCGAGCATCTGGTCGATCTGCAACCCCCCGGGGATCTGCATGGGCTGGATCGGCAGGCCGTTGCTCGCGACCTTGTCGCTCACGCGGCCGGCGAAGGCGTTCAGCTTGGCCGAGCCGAAGCCGAAGCCAAGGTTCGCGCCGTCGAACATCCAGTTGCCGTTGTCCCAGCGCTCGCTCTCGAAGTACGGCGTCCGATCCTGCCGCTTGAACAGCAGCGGGGAGGACTGGTAGCCGATGCGGCCGATCTCAGCGGTGAAGGCTTGGCCAGCGAGGCTGGTGTCGAACTTCACGCTGAAGTCGTACAGGTAGATGGTCTGGCCGGCCTCGAGGAACTGGTTGACGCCGCCGTTCGCCTGGTCGCCCAGAGCGGACGAGCCGAGCGTGTTGCCCGTGACGAGCGTGGCCTTCCACTGCGGACCCTCCTCGTTCGTGCCGGAGAACGTCAGAGCACCCTCGTGCAGAACGGTGAAGTCCCGGGTCACACCGACGGGGAGATTGGCGTAACTGCCGCGACCGACGCCGACCGGGCGGCCGTCGACCGTCAGACCGAACTGGCCGTCGTCGCTGTAGCCGTTCAACGTGAACAGGTCCACGGTGCCGTGGATGTCCACAGCCGGCTTGCGCTTCTCGAGCTTCTCAACGCGGTCCTGCAGGTCGCCGAGGTCCTTCTTCATCGCCTCGACGTCCACGCCCATCGAAGCCAGCTCCTTCTCGAAGGTCGAGGCGAGCTTCTTCAGATTGGCGATGTCGTCGCCCCAAGCCTTCATGCCGTCCAGGTCGGCCTTGAGGGCGTTGAGGGCGTCGCGCAGGGACTGCAGGTCGGCCTTGTCCGCCTTGCCGTCCAGAGCCGAGGTCAGGCTGTCGATCTGGCCCGAAAGCCCGTCGTACATGCCCTTCAGCTTCCGGTAAGTGGCGTGGATCGCGACCGCGAGCTCGTAGCGGGAGGCCGGGCGACCGCCGCGGAACAGACCGTCCGGGTAGCCGACCAACAGGCCGTCGCGCTTCATGTTGGCGAGGGCCTCGTAGGCCCAGTGGTTCTCGGGAACATCCGGGAAGTTGTCCTGAGCCATGGCGGGCAGAGCCACCGCGGCGCCGAGGACCACACCCAGAGCGTAGCGAAGTGTACGGTTCATAGGTTCCGTCCTTGCTCCTTGTAGAGTGGTTTTTGTCGCCTCTGGAGCGGACGTTCCGCGCGCCTTCGCCGGGGTCCCGGAGTGGATCTCACAACTTCCTTGAGTTTCCTATGAGCCCAAGCCGCCGGGTTCCGACTCTGGCCTAGCGCTTCCTGTCGCTCCTTCAGCAGAGGGCAGGTTACCCGACCCTCACTGGAATAGTGCGTTCAAGACGGCGAAAGGTTACGGTTTTTCCGCCCGGGTGACGCAAAAAAGTCCCCGGCAACCCCAAAAAAGCGCCGGGGACCCTGCTGGAAGGGACCGAACCCCTCAGAGCTTGATGTCCATCACGCCGGTGACGGCGACGTTGTCCACCCGCTTGATGTCCTTCAGAACGTCCCTCGAACTCACCGGAATGAAGCCCCGGATCCGGAACTCGCGGCCGAACAGCTCGGCAGACGGCTGGGCCACGGCCTCCACCTTGTCCACCTGGGCCTTTGGACCCATCACCTGCGCCGCGCCAACCGCCGTGCTCGTGCTCAGGCCCACGGTCAGGATCGGAACCACCTTCGTGGACGACTGCGCGGTGTCGGTGTGGTTCAGAAGCTTGTTGAACTCCTTGTTGATCTGCGGGCCGAACTGCTTGACGGCCGCGCCCACGCCCACCACCTTCAGAATCTGGCGGAACTGGGGAGCCGCCAGCGGGACCAGGGCCAGCGCCGCGGCCGCAACGAACGCCGTTCTCCGAATCGTCGTCATCGGACTGTTTCCTCCTTGTGTCCCTATGATACGCACGGGAGGCCCTCCGGGGTTCGCCGAGAGGCCGGCGGGTAGAATCCCGGCCGATGGTCGGCAAGCTGCTGGAGATCGAGGCGAAGTTCGAGCAGATCGAGCGCCGCTTCCAGGATCCGGCGGTCGCCACCGATCCCGGCGAGCTCCAGAGGCTGGGCAAGGCGCGGGCCGAGCTGGAGCCGATCGTCGAGACGTTCCGCGAGTACCGCCGCGCCCAGCGGGACCTGGAGGGCCTCGAGGAACTCCTGGACGATCCCGAGATGCGCGAAGCGGCCCAAGAGGAGCTGGAGCCCGCCAAAGCCCGGTTGGCCGAGCTCGAGACGAGGCTCAAGACGATGCTCGTCCCGAAGGATCCCAACGACGACAAGGCGGTCGTCATCGAGATCCGGCCCGCCGCCGGCGGCGAGGAGGCCTCCCTGTTCGCCGCGGAGCTCTTCCGCATGTACTGCCGCTACGCGGAGCGGCGCCGCTGGAAGGTGGAGGTGGTGGAGCACGACGAGACGGGCCTGGGCGGCCTGGATCGGGTGGTGTTCACGATCGACGCGCCCGGCGCCTACAGCCAGCTGAAGCACGAGAGCGGCGTGCACCGCGTGCAGCGCGTGCCGGCCACCGAGAGCAGCGGCCGCATCCACACCTCCACCGTCACCGTGGCGGTCCTTCCGGAAGCCGAGGAGGTGGACGTCGAGATCCGGCCGGAGGACCTCGAGGTGTCCACGTTCTGCTCCAGCTCCGCCGGCGGGCAGCACATGCAGAAGAACGAGACCGCCATCCGCATCGTGCACAAGCCGACCGGCATCGTCGTCACCTGCCAGGACGAGCGGTCCCAGCTGCAGAACAAGCTCAAGGCGATGCAGGTGCTGCGGGCCAAGCTGTATCAGCTGGAGATGGAGAGGGCCCAGGCCGAGCGGTCCGCGACCCGCAAAGGGCAGGTCGGCTCCGGCGACCGGAGCGAGAAGATCCGCACCTACAACTTCCCCCAGAGCCGGATCACGGACCACCGCATCGGCCTGTCGATGCACAACCTCCCGGCGTTCCTGGACGGCGACATCCAGGAGATGATCGACGCCCTGATCCAGGACGAGCAGGCCCGCAGGCTGGCCGCCGCTGAGCAGGCCGCCTCCTGACGCGCCCCGCGAGGTCGCGGGACGAAGGCTTCCAGCAAGGAAAGAGCCCCGCGCTGAGGGCAAGCGACGGGGCCTTGGGGAGGGAGGAAGGAATGCTCGCTTCTCCCGATCTCTACCTCGCGCCTGCGGCCTCCAGCTTCCCTTCGGCCATCGGCTCGAAGATGTCGATCGGTACATATACGACGCCCCGGCGGATCTCGGGGTTCCTGCGGAGGGGACGCGTCTCGCCGTTCACGCGATAGGTGTCCGAACCCAGGTTCAGGCGCATCAGGCCGCGCTCGCCCTCAATGAGGAAAAGGTCCCGGCCGTCGGTTCTCTGAATCCGGTCGACGGTCAGACCGAGCTGGCGGGCGGTGGCGTCCAGCGGCACCAGAACGACCCCGTCGCGCTCATAGGGCGCCAAGTCCTCCTCGTAGCGGAGCTCCCTGCCGTCCAGCAGGATGGCGACCCTCTTCGGTTCGTCGCCACCTCGGCCCAGGTCGCGCTCGCCGCCTTCCGCGGCGGATCGGTCACGGTCCGCCCACCGATCCTCAGCCACCCGTCGGTCGGGGTCCCGCGGGTCGCCGAGGTCGATCACGGCGCGCTTCTCGAAGTACGCGCCGTAGGTCTCGCCCTTGCGGACCACGAGCTCGCCCGACTTGTTGTCGTCGGTCTCAGCCAGGAGGATCCCGGCGAGCGAGCCGAGGAACGCGCCCTCGAACGGCTTGTCCAACAGGGCGCCCAGCACCAAGCCGCCGAGCATGCCGCCGGCCACGTAGCGGTCGCGGGAGATCGGCGTCTTCGAGGCAAAGCGGCCGTCCGGCTGCCGCCGCAGGTCCTTCTCGCTCCAGCGCACCGGCAGCGCCTGGATGCGCGTCGTCGGCCCGCCGGGCACGGTCAGGCGGTTGAACTCCAGCTCGAGGAACCCCTTGCGCCGGCCCTCGTTGGGAACCACGCGCACCACCCGGCCTTCCAGCACGGCTCCCTCCAAGTCGCGGTCGTCCTTCACGCGGGCGCGGAACGGATCGCCCTCCCGGTTGCGCTCGAGCCCGAGCGACTGCTCGAACACGACCTTGAGCACCGTTCCCGCCGGGATGCGGATGGTTTCGGCGCGGACCGCCGGCGCGACCGCGAGGAACGCTGCTAGCGATGCGATGGCGAATCTCGTCATGGCGATCTCCCCATGGGCGACCGTTGCGGCCGCTCCCATCGTTTCAACGCTCCGGGCACGGGTCGGTTTCGCCCATACCGGCCAGGTCCAGAGTCAGGCGCAGGTCCGGACCCGCCCGCCGGACCGAGACCCACCGGCCCCTCGGTGCGGACTCCAGCGAGCCGGGGGCCTCGCCGAGCACCGCGGGCAGACCGTCCAGCAGCAGCGCGGGCGCGACGAACAGCTCCAGCCGGTCCACGAGGCCTGCCCGCAGAAACGAGGCGATCGTCCTGCCGCCGCCCTCCACCAACACGCCCGTGACGCCTCGCCGAAAGAGCTCCGCCATCAGAGCGCGCAGGTTCAGCCCGCCCCGCGGGTCCCGGCCCACCGCTAGGCTGCCGGCGACCGGGCCTTCGGTGACGCGCAGCGTGGGGGCGGAGCCGTCGAACACGCGGAGCCCGCTCGGAAGGCGGCCCGCGGGGTCGAGCACGATCCGCAGCGGCTGGTTCCGCACTCCGGGAATCCGCGCCGTCAGCAGAGGATCGTCGCGCTCGGCGGTGACCCTTCCCACCAGCACCGAGCCCATCTCCGCCCTCAGACGGTGCCCGGCGCGGCGCGCCGACGGACCCGTGATCCACCGGCTCTCTCCGCTGGGAAGCGCGATGCGCCCGTCTGCGGACATCGCCGCCTTGGCCACCACGGCGGGGCGGCCCAGGCGCATCGCCGTCAGGAAGCGCCAGTTGGCCTCCGCGGCCTCGTCCGCCATCAGCCCGGTTTCCACGGTCACCCCCGCCGAGCGCAGCGCCTCCAAGCCTCCCGCGGCCACTGGGTTGGGATCCCTACAGGCGACCACCACCCTCGCCACTCCGGCACGGATCAGCGCCTGCGAGCAGGGCGGGGTCCTTCCGTGGTGGTTGCACGGCTCCAGGGTGACGTAGGCGGTCGCCCCGCGCGCCCTCTCGCCGGCTGCCGCGAGCGCCTCCGCCTCGGCGTGCGGCCCCCCGGCGAAGCGGTGCCAGCCCTCGCCGACGATCTCGCCGTCCCGCACGATCACGCAGCCCACGTGCGGGTTCGGGGCTGGAAAGCCCCGCCTCGAGAGGAGGATCGCGCGGGCCATGGCTCGGCTATCGGTCATCGCCCCGACGGTCCTGTCGCCCATGGTCGCGCAGCGTGCCCTCGAGGAACTCGCGGAGGTTCTCCATCGACTCGCGGCGGTAGCGGGCGCGCTCCTGCCGCACGAGCACGAAGGCGAGGATGCCCGATGTGCCGAACACCACGATCAGCCCGCTGACGTACGTGGCGAAGCGGGCGGCGTAGCGGGCGCGCTCCTTGCGCGGCGCGTCGTCCCTCGGCTGCGGGCCGAGGATCCACGGCCATCCGAGGGCGGCCAGCACCCCGAACACGAACAGAGCGGTCGTCCAAACCCTCAGCCGCATGCCTGCCTCAACCGGCGGATGCCCTCCGCGAGCGACGGCGACCGAACCAGGAAGCTGCCCGCGACGAACACGTTCGCGCCCGCCTCGCGCACCAGCGGCAGGGTGGTCGGGTCGATGCCGCCGTCCACCTCGACGTCCAGCTCCGGCGCCCAGGATCGGATCGCGCGGACCGAGTCCAGGGCCGTGGGCACGAACTTCTGGCCGCCCCAGCCAGGGTTCACCGTCATCACGAGCACCAGATCCACCCACTCCAGCAGGGGACGGACGAGCTCGGGCGGCGAGCCGGGGTTGATCGAGACGCCCGCCTGCACCCCCATCTCCCGCAAGCTCTGGGCCAGGCGCAGAGCGTGCGGCGAGGCCTCGGCGTGGAAGATGATCCTCTGGCACCCCGCGCGCGCGAACGCCTCGAAGTGGCGCTCCGGGGTGAGCGTCATCAGATGCGCCTCGAACGGCGTCGGGCCGAGGGGCCGGAGGCTGGCCACCATCTGATCGCCGAACGTGATCGGCGGCACGAACTGGCCGTCCATCACGTCGAAGTGGATCCAGTCCGCGCCGGCGTCCATCATCTCGGCGACCGCCTGAGCGAGCCGCGAGAGGTCGCACGATAGCACGCTGGGCGCGAGCTGCAGCCTCAACGGCGCCCTCCCGTCGGCGAAGACCGGGTGAGCTCGACGGTCTGGATCTTCCGGCCGTCGTAGTAGACCGTCAGCTCGGCCGGGTCGCCCACGATCTCGGGGCGGAGCTCGACGACCTCGTCGGGCTGGTGCATCTCCTCCATCAGCGTCCTAGTCCCGGTGGCATCGGTGAGGTCCACGCGCAGGATCACCGGCTGGCGCAGCCTGTTCAGTCGGATGCGCACCGTCTTCCGCCACGGCGTGCCCTCCGGCGCGGGGGGCGGCTCGGTGGCGGACGAGGCTCCGCTCACCCGCACCCTCAGCGTCGTGCCCTGCTCCACCTTGGCGCCGGCCTCCGGCTCCTGGGCCACCACGGTACCCTCCGGCTGGTCGGAGGAGCGCACCGTCCGCACGCGGTCGTCGAGCCGCAGGTTCAGGCTCTGCAGCAGGGCGCGGGCGGCGTCGACGGTGTACCCGCGAAGGTCCGGCACCTGCACGAACCGGCTGCCCGAGCTCACCACCACCGCGATCGGCGAACCCTCCTTCACCTTCTGCCCCGGTTCGGGATTCACTTCCAGGATCACGTCGGCGGGGTACTGCTCGCTGGGCTTGCGGGCGGAGACCACGACGCGGAGATTCGCCGGGGCCACCGCCTCCTTGGCGACGTTGACGGTCATGCCGACGATGTTCGGCACCTCCACCAGCTTCGGCTTGCCGAGGTTGAAGAGAACCCACCAGCTGAGGCCGAAGATCGCGGCCGCCGCGAACACCGTCAGCAGGGCCATCAGCACCCGCGGCACGCGGTCGTCGTCGCTCGGCGCCACCTCGCGCGAGGTCCACACGGAGTCGGGCTTGGGTGCCGGCGCCGCAGGGCGCTGCGCCGGGCCTGGCTCGGGCGACGGTGCCGTGCGGGCTGCCGGCCGATCGGCGCGCAGCGTCCTGCCGAACTTCAGCGCGTCCTGCAGCTTTCGGAGATCGGCCAGGAGCGCCGAGGCGTCCGCGTAGCGGTCCTCGGGAGCCTTCTGGAGGCAGCGGCGCACGATCTGGTCCAGATAGGCGGGGATCGACTGGTTGCGCATCCTCGGCGAGGGAACCGGCTCCGAGGCGTGCTTCATCGCGACCGCGACCGGCGACTCGGCCCGGAAGGGTGCCGAGCCCGTCAGCATCTCGAACAGCAGGACCCCGACCGCGTACACGTCGGTCTGGGGCGAGGGCATCGCTCCGCGGCTGATCTCGGGCGCGAGGTAGGGGGCCATCGAGGGCAGCGCCACCATGCCGGCCGTCCTGCTCTTGGGGTAGCTGCGCCACAGGTTCGCGTGCAGGAGCGTGGCCTGCCCGTCGGGCGTGACGAACACGTTTTCGGCGCTGACGTCCCCGTGGACGAACCCGGCCTCGTGCAGAGCCGCCAAGCCCTCGCACGCCGAGACCGCGGTCGCCAGCGCGAGCTGGGGCGAGAGCTGCACCATCCTGCGGATCCGCTCGCGCAGGGGCTGGCCCTTCGGCCGCTCCGCCACGAGGAACGGCGGCTCGCGCCCGTCGGGATCCACCTCCAAGGCCAGCACCCTCTCGAGAACGGGGTGGACCACCGCCACCGACACCCGCGAGGACTCGAACGCCGCCTGAACGAACTCCGGCTCGTGGCAGAACGGCTCCCGAAAGACCTTCAGCCCGACCTCGCCGCCCCGCAAACGGTCCCGACCGAAGAACAGCGTGAACAGGGGGTAGTCGGGGCCCTTCTCCATCACCTCGTACCGGCCCGCGAGCACCTGACCGATCACGGTTGGCCCTCCCGATCCCGCACCAGACCGAGCGCCAGAAGGGCGATCACGACCGCCAGGGCCAGGAGCTTGATCTGCGGAACGTCGACCCTCGCCGCCCACTCCTCCGGCGATCCAGCGAAGTAGGCGCGCTGGCTGGCGGCGTAGCCCAGCGCCAGCAACGCAACGACGATGGCCGCGAACGCCTCCTTCAGGCCCCGCATGCCTCCATTAAGGCATATTCGACGTCGGATTCCGAAACTCCGGCCACCAGGCGGCAGGCGCCGTAGCCGGTCAGCAGGCTGAACGCCAGCACGCCCGCCTCGGCCTTCTTGTCCCGTCGCATCGCCCGTAGCACGTCCGCAGTCTGCCGAAGCAGCTCGTGCCGCGTCGGCAAACCCGACCGCTCCAAGTCCGCCCGCAGGCGCTCCGACAGGCCGGCGGGCGTCAGACCCAGCCGCTCGCCCAGCTTGGCCTCGGCCACCATGCTGATCGCGACGGCCTCGCCGTGCAGCAACGAGTCGTAGCCGGTGAGCACCTCCAAAGCGTGGCCCACGGTGTGGCCGAAGTTGAGGATGGCCCGTCGGCCTTGCCGGTCGAGCTCGTCCTGCTCCACGACCTCGGCCTTGAGACAGATGCAGCGCGACACCACCTCGGCCATCTCCTCGCCGCTGGGGATGGCCTCGAACGATTCGAGCCTCTCCCCGAGCTCGCGGTCCAGGATGTAGGCGTACTTCCACACCTCGGCCATGCCGTTCGAGAGGTGCCGGCGGGGCAGCGTCTCCAGGGCGTCTATCGGAACCAGCACCACTTCCGGCGGATAGAACGCCCCGATCAGGTTCTTGCCGCTCGGCAGGTCCAGCCCGACCTTCCCGCCGACGGACGAATCCACCATCGCGACGAGGCTCGTGGGGACCTGGATCAGGCGGACGCCGCGCATGAACGTCGCCGCGACGAACCCGGCCAGATCGCCGACCACGCCGCCTCCGAGGGCGACGACCGTCGACCCGCGGTCCGCCCCGAGATCCAGCAGCCGCCCGACCACCCTCTCGTACGTCCCGAGGGTCTTCGAGCCCTCGCCGGCCGGCACGACGACCGTCTCGGCCGAGGCCGGCAGCCGCTCCGCGTAGAGTCCGGCGACGTTCTCATCGGTCACCACGAAGCATCCGGCCGGCAGGGCGGCCATGGCGCGCTCGAAGTCGGCGAGGCGGACCTCGTAGGAACCGTTCCGGGTGCGAATCTCCATCCGGTCCTTAGGATACTTGGCCCGCCTCGAACTCCTCCAAGGCGCGGTGCGCCATGCGCGCCACCTCCGCCACGCTCTGGCGGTCGATCTCGATCCGCACGTCGGCGCGCAGGTAGAGCGGGCGCCGGGCCTCCCAAAGGGTCCTCAGCTTCTCGCGCCAGTCGTCCGAGGCGAGGAGCGGCCGGCGGAAGCGCGAGCGCCGAAGCCGGATCGCCAGCCGCTCCCACGGAACGTCCAGGAAGGCGATGGTGCCCGCGCGCCGCATCTCTTCCCAGTTCTCCTCCCGGGCCACGATGCCGCCCCCGGTTGCCACCACCGTCTCCGAGGGCTCCAGGCTGCGCAGGGCCTCGGTCTCGCGGAGCCGAAACTCGGCCTCGCCGAGCGTGTCGAAGATCTCGGCGATCGTCATGCCGGCCCTCTGCTGCACCAGGTGGTCGGTGTCCACGAACCGTCGGCCGGAGCGGTGCGCCAGCTCGCGCCCCACCGACGTCTTCCCCGAACCCATCATGCCGACCAGAATCCAGCAACGCGCCACATCCGCACCCCGAGGGGGTGATACCCTCTGCGCGGGCCGGTTTCGAGGGCTCGGCCCGACCCTTGGGCATGTAGAATAGGTTCATGCGTGAACCCCTCGCTCTGTTGGGAGCCGCGATGCTCGGTCTCGCGTCGTGCTCCGCCCAGGGGCCGGTGCAACGAACGGGCGGCGCCTTCCCGCCCTTCGCCGTGCCGAGGCTGGCTGGGCGGACCCTTCCCGGACTGCCACCCGTGACGGGCCGCATCCAAGTGGACCAGTTCGGGTATCTGCCCGACGCCACCAAGGTCGCCGTGCTGACCGACCCGATGCAGGGCTACAACGCCTCGGACGACTACGTCCCAGGTTCTAGGCTGGAGGTGCGCCGACGTTCGGACGGGAAGGCCGTGCTGAGCGGCTCCCCGACGCCGTGGAAAGGGGGCGCCACCGACCCGATGTCGGGCGACCGAGGCTGGTGGTTCGACTTCTCCTCCCTGCGCGAGCCGGGGGAGTACTACGTGTTCGACCCCGCGAACGGCGTGAGGTCCCCGGTGTTCCGCATCGGCGACGACGTGTACCGTCCCATTCTTCGGGCTGCGGTCCGAACCTACTTCTACCAGCGCGAGGCGGTGCCGCTACAGCCCCCGCACGCCGAGCGACCCTGGGTGGGCGGCCCGATCCTGCTGCAGGACAGGAAGGCCCGGTCGGTGCTGGACCGCAACAACCCGAAGACCGAGCGGGACCTCTCCGGCGGCTGGATGGACGCCGGCGACACGAACAAGTACCCGCCGTTCAACAACGACGTCGTTCACCCGCTGCTCTTCGCCTACCGCCGCAACCCGAAGGCCTTCACCGACGACTTCGGCATCCCCGAATCCGGCAACGGCCTGCCGGACCTGCTGGACGAGCTGAAGTTCCAGCTGGATTGGCTGCTGAAGATGCAGGAGCCGGACGGCGGGGTCTGGGTCAAGATGGGCGAGATCGACTACAACGGCAAGTACCCGCTCGAGCAGGACGACCGGCCGCGCTACTATGGCCCCAAGTGTACGGGCGCGACGATCTCCGTCGCGGGCCAGTTCGCGCACGCCGCGCGGGTCTACGGCCAGTTCGAGGCATGGAAGGGGTTCGCGCGCACGCTGCAAGAGCGGTCCGAGAGGGCGTGGCGCTATTACCAGACTCACCCCAAGACGCCGAACAGCGACGACGGGACGATCAAGAGCGGCAACGCCAGCCGGTCGGTGGACGACCAGAAGAGGATCGAGGCCGTGGCCGCCATCCATCTGCTCGCCCTCACGGGCAAGGCGGAGTACGCGGAGGCCGCGAAGAAGCTGGCCCCCACCACCCGGCAGCTGTCGGAAGGGATCTGGAGCCCGTACGAGTTCGGCATGGGCGAGGCGCTGCTCGACTACCTCGACCTGCCGCAGGCCGACCCTCAGCTGAAGGAGCGCATCCGGCGGCAGCTGGCCGCTTCGGCCAAGTCACCGCAGTGGGCGCCGCCGATCGAGGAGGACCTCTACCGGGCTTGGGTGAACGCAGACTCGTACCACTGGGGCAGCGTCGTTCCGCGCGCCAGCTTCGGGTACGGCGCGCTGTGCGCGGCCCGCGTGCTGCAGGATTCGGCCGAGCGGGCGCGGCTCCGCGAAAGGGCCGCCGGCCTTCTGCACTGGTTCCACGGCGTCAACCCGCTGTCCGCGAGCATGCTCACGAACATGGGCCGGTACGGGGCGGAGCTGTCGGTGATGCGCATCTGGCACGCTCGGTGGGGCTTCGGCACGCCGTTCGCCGACAACCCGCCTCCCGGGTACCTGGTCGGCGGCCCGAACAAGAGCTACGGCGGCACCAACGGCGACCGCAAGGGGGACGTCTCCTGGATTTCCAAGCAGCCGCCCGCCAAGTGCTACGCGGACTTCAACGAGCCGTGGCCTATGAACAGCTGGGAGATCACGGAGAACTCGACGGGCTATCAGGCGAACTACATCCGCCTGCTGGCGGAGTTCGTGCGCTGAGTCACAGCTCGAGACGGAGGTCGGGCTCGCGGGCGGTCTCGTCGGTCTGGCCTCCGTCGTCCCTCAGGTCCGCGCCGACGCTGTACACGACGAAGTCGGGGCCGTCCGCACGGTAGACGAAGCGCTCGCCGGTGAACGGATCGGTGGCGAGGTCGGCGGGGGCCTCCCCCAGGGTCCGCGGGGCCGCGCCCGTCCGCCGAACCTTGGCGGTGAAGAGCAGGTGCAGCGCGAACAGCCTGGTGCGCGCGATCGTCGCGTCCATGAGCCCCAGCCGCAGGCGTCCGTCCTCCAAGAAGCCGCCCTCGGCGGAGAGCAGACCGCCGTGAACTCCATACAGCGGACGGAGCGTGGTGAACAGCGCGGACGCGAAGCGACGCCACGGCCGCTCCTTCTCGAAGGCAGGCGGGGGAACATCCCTCCTCTTGCGGCCGGGGACCGACGCCACCCGCTCGATCCACCTGGCCTCTTCCACGGCCTCCCTGGCGAACCCCCGGAAGTAACGCGCCCTGAGGTCGGGGTCCTTGGAGCGGAGCTCCTTCAGGTGCCGGATCGCGGGTCGGACCGGACTTCCCATCCACTCCTCGAGCTGCTGCAGGCGGTTGTCGCGGAAGGCGTCCTGAACGGCCTGAACGCCCGCGAACATGGACTTCCGCTCGTTGGCGGCCAGCCGTTGCGGACCGGGCAGCCTCGCCAGCGCCTGTCGGAGCCCCTGGGCGAGGGTCTCCATCTCCGACGCCTGCATGCGCGGCACGAACGGGAGCATCGCCCGGCGGGCCTCGTCCACGATGGTGAGGCCGAGGGTGGCGTCCATCGCCCCTCCCCCGCACAGGTCGAGCCCGAAGCGGGTGGCCACGACGGTCCACTCGGCGGCCTTGGCTGTGTCGCCTGCACCCGCAGCGTCCTGGATGCGCCACACCAGCGCCTTGCCGAGCAGCGTCCAGCCTCGGTGGTAGAAGGGCGCGTTCGGAGGCTCGACCGCCGTGAAGCGGAACTCGCAAGGCAGACGGGTTGAGGCGGCGAGCCTCGCGAGGGGGCCGGAGCAGACCTCGAGCGCCCTCCGACGGTCCTTGGTGGGAAAGGAGGAGAGCCGCAGCAGGTCGCCGGCCTGGGCCTCGACGTCCAGCGCGGCCTTGGCGTACCCGTCGAAAGCGTTGGACGAAGGCGCCGAGGGCGCGGGGGGCTGTTCCGGCACGAACCAGACCTCGTACGGCGGAGGCTCCCTGCGGCCGCACGCCGCCAACGCCACCGCCAGCAGCGCCCAAGCGATTCCCCTCCGGCCTTCCCTGGCACGGACCATAGGTTCATGCTACCCGTGCGCTGATGCTAAGCTGGAGGCGTACCGATACCCTAGGGGAGGGAGAACCACGCCGATGAAGGGAGTCATCTTGGCCGCCGGCAAGGGCACGCGGCTGTTTCCGGTCACCTACCACATTCCCAAGCCGCTGCTGCCGCTCGCGAACCGCCTGACGCTCGAGTACGCGTTCGACCGCCTGCGCGAGATCGAGGTGCGCGACATCTGCATCGTGGTGGGCGAAAACGAGCCCCAGCTCCGGTCGGCGCTCGGCGACGGGGCCCGGTTCGGCCTGAGCCTGAGCTACGTGCGGCAGACGCACCCGCAGGGCCTGGCGCACGCCGTCGGGTTCGCCAGGGAGTTCGTCGACGACGAGCCGTTCGTGCTGTACCTGGGCGACGCGATCTACTCGAAGGGGTTCCAGGACCATGCCTGGCGGTTCGTCGAGTCGGGTTGCGCCAACCTGAACCTCGTCCAGTGGGTCGAGGACCCCCGCCGCTACGGGGTGGCGACCCTGGACGGCGAGCGGATCGTCAAGCTCGTCGAGAAGCCCAAGAACCCGGAGTCGAACTGGGCGATGGCCGGCCTCTACTTCTTCGGGCCACAGATCTGGGAGGTGCTTCCCGACCTGCAGCCGAGCGCGCGCGGCGAGTACGAGATCACGGACACCATCCAGCTGCTGATCGACCGCGGGCACACCGTTCTGGCGGGGGTCTACGACGGCGTGTGGTACGACAGCGGCACGCTGGATTCGTTCCTGGAGGTGAGCCGCTTCCTGATCAACAACGGCAGGATCATCGACCCGACCGCTCGGGTGAAGGCGGAGATCGGCGACGCGGTGGTGATCGGCGCGGGCGCCACCGTCGAGTGCACGCGCATCGAGGACAGCGTGATCCTGCCGGGGGCCCGTGTCAAGATCGACGGGGAGATCCAGCACTGCCTCCTCGGCGGCACCGTGTTCAGCGAGGACCCCCTCAAGGATGCGATCCTGTACGAGGGCTAGCCTCTGGCTCCTGGTCCTCTTGTGCGCTTCGGCCTGCTCTCCGACCGGGCCCAGCCGGGAGCCTGCGACCGCCCCTTGGGCCGGCCTCGAGCGGGGATGGGCAGAGCTCGCCCGCGAGGCAGAGCATCTTCGGGATGGCTGGAACCCGCAATGGGCCGAAGACGTCAGGCGAAAGGCGGAGGGGCTGAAGCGCTCCCTCGACCGCTGGAAGATTCCCGAGGAGGAGCGCCGGCGGCCCGAGCGTCAGCTGAGCGAGCTGCTCGAGAGCCTCCGGTCGGCCGCGGCGCTCGCCAAGGCGCGGGAGGGCCTCGCCGGCTTGGGCGACCGCGCCGGGCCGACCCTGCAGGAGGCGAGGGAGCGGGTTCGGAGGGCGCTCGAGGCCCTCGAGGGCTCTCAGCCCCCAGAGGGTTCGCGGCCGTTCCCCTGAGCCGGAACCTGAGCGCACAAAAAGCGGACCCCCGCCCGCAAGCGAGCAGGGGTCCCATCGTCTTCGTGTGGCGTGTCTGAGCTTACTTGCTCTCACCGCCCTCGGCCGCCGGAGCCGGGGTCTCGCCCGCCGGGGCCTCTTCCTTCGGGCCGCAACCGGCCAGGATCATGCTGATCGCGCTCAGAGCCACGAGAATCGCGAAAATCTTCTTCATTCTTCGAACACCTCCAGAGTTGGATTTTCCCCCTCCCCTTGGGGAGAAGCGCACGACCGAGGCCGCACGCCGATAGTTATACCAGTCCAAACCGCCGATGCAAGCCCTTTGGGCCGCAGAGGCCGAAAATCCCGCTCCCCATCTGCGTGGAAAACCCGGTAGAATGGCGTCACTCCATGGTGCATTGCGCCGCGCGCCGAGCCCCGCTGGGCACCCCGATGCCGCCCCGCATCCGTAGGTAGGGGAGCGGCCCCCTTTCCGCGCCTCCCACGGGAGGTCCAGCCGACTCCCCCGATCCCGCCCATCCCGCGATTCGCCGTTTGCCCAAGACCGTTTTTCCCCTCCAACGAAAGCCATGCTCAAGTACGACGACATCAAGAAGCTCGACGACGCCTACGTGATGCAAACCTACGCGAGGATGCCGGCCCTGTTCGTGCAAGGCGCCGGATGCTCGCTTTGGGACAACCGCGGCAACGAGTACCTCGACCTCCTGGCGGGCATCGCCGTGTGCCAGCTGGGGCACTGCCATCCCGCCGTGGTGAGCGCCATCACCCGCCAGGCCCAGCAGCTGATGCACTGCTCCAACCTGCTGATGAACGCTCCCACCGCCAAGCTGGCGGAGCGCCTGTGCCAGCTGAGCGGCATGGACCGGGTGTTCTTCGCGGTGTGCGGCGCCACGGCGAACGAGACCGCGCTCAAGATCGCCAAGAAGCACGGCCGCGCCAAGACGCAGGGAGGCGCCTACGAGATCGTCACGCTGCGCCAGAGCTTCCACGGGCGCACCCTCGGCGCCCTGACGGCCACCGGCCAGCCGAAGTATCAGGAGGCCTTCGAGCCGCTCGTGCCGGGCTTCGTCTACGTGGACCCGAACGACCGTGAGGCGCTGCGGGGCGCCGTCGGGCCGCAGACCGCCGCCATCCTGCTCGAGCCGATCCTCGGCGAGAGCGGCGTCATCCCGCTCGAGACCTCCTTCCTGCGCCTGGCGCGGGAGCTGGCCGACCAGCACGACGCCCTGCTCCTGTTCGACGAGGTTCAGACCGGCATGGGCCGCACCGGAACCTGGTTCCACTTCCAGCAGCACGGCGTCACGCCCGACGTGCTCACCCTGGCGAAGGGCCTGGGCGGCGGGATGCCGATCGGGGCCTGCCTGGCGCGGGGCAAGGCGGCCACCCTGCTGCAGAAGGGGGACCACGGCTCCACCTTCGGCGGAAACCCGCTGATGTGCGCCGCCGCGCTGGCCGTGATCGACACGATCGAGATGCAGGGGTTGCTCGACCGCGCCACCGAGGCCGGGGAGCGCCTGCGCCGCGGGCTCAAGGCTCTCGGCAAGCCGATCAGCGAGGTCAGGGGGGCGGGCCTTATGGTCGGCGCCGTTCTGGAGAAGCCGATCGCGCGCGAGGTGGTCTCCCAGTGCTTCGAGCGCAAGGTGATCCTGAACGCCACCGACGACCGCACCCTGCGCCTGGTGCCGCCGCTGGTGATCACGGACGCGCAGATCGACCACGCCGTCTCCGTTCTGGCCGAGGTGCTGGGCGTGCCGGCCCCGGTCAGCGTCCCGGTCCCGGCCTTGCGGCCGGAGAAACTTCACGACGTACTCAGCATCGACGACCTCGACACCGACCGGATCCTCCTGATCCTCGACCGGGCGAAGTACCTCAAGGAGCGGCGCAAGCTGGCTCCCAGCACCATCACGCCCGTCGAGGGCCGCACCGTGGCGCTGGTGTTCGAGAAGCAGTCGCTCCGAACCCGGTTCACCTTCGAGACCGCCGTGCACGAGCTGGGCGGGCACGCGGTGTACCTGACCAACGCGGACATCGGCATCGGCACCCGCGAGTCGCTGAAGGACATCGCCCTGAACCTGGCGCGCTGGAGCAGCCTGATCGTCGCCCGCCTGTACTGGCAGAAGGACGTCGTAGCCCTGGCGGAGTTCGCCGAGCCTCCGGTGGTCAACGCGCTGACCGAGCTCGAGCACCCGTGCCAAGCCCTGGCCGACATGCTCACGATCCGCGAGGTGTTCGGCGAGGAGCCGGTGCCGGTGACCTACGTGGGGGACGGGAACAACGTCGCCCGCAGCCTCGCCAAGATCTGCAAGAAGCTCGGCTACCCGTTCACCATCGCCGGCCCGGACAACTTCCGCCTGGAGGGCGAGGAGGGCATCGACGGCATCCGTCAGACCAGCTCGGTGGCCGAGGGCGTCGCCGGGGCGAAGGTCGTGTACACCGACGTGTGGGTGAGCATGGGCGACGAGCGCGAGAAGGAGCACCGCCTGAAGGTGTTCCAGCCGTACCAGGTGAACCGAGAGGTGATGGCCCTGGCCGACAGGGACGCGATCTTCATGCACTGCCTGCCGGCCTGGCGCGGATTCGAGGTCACCGACGAGGTGATCGACTCGCCGCAGAGCCGGGTGGTGGACCAGGCCGAGAACCGCCTGCACGCCCAGAAGGCGCTGCTCCAGATGATCCTGGAGGGCTGAAGGTCCCGGGGAATGGGCCGCGGAGTCCCGCAGGATTGCGGGACTCCGGCCTTCTTTAACGGTTCTTAACATTGGTGAGCGACACTGAGATTGCCATGAAACGCGCCTTCACGCTCATCGAGCTCCTGGTGGTGATCGCCATCATCGCGATCCTCGCCGCCATTCTCTTCCCGGTGTTCGCCCAGGCGAAGACCTCCGCCAAGAAGGCCCAGGCCATCAGCAACCAGAAGCAGATCGGCCTCGCGGTCATCATGTACGCTGGCGACTACGACGACGTCTACCCGCGGAACGACGACTGCCAGCCCGGCACGTCGCTCAACCCCGCGCTGAAGAACGCCCCGTTCAACCCGGTCGGCGCCGGCTGCACCTCGCCGCCTTGGTACAACCGCATGAACCACTACTCCTGGCAGAAGTGGGTCCTGCCCTACGTCAAGAACGTCGAGCTGTTCTTCCACCCGGTGATCGGCAAGATGGACACCGGGTCGCCCCGCCAGTGGAGCGACAACGGCCAGATCATGGGCAGCTTCGCGATCAACCTCGCGCTGACCGGCGCTTTGAACACCTACAACACCGCTCCGGGTTCGGCGAACCGCTTCCGGAACAGCTTCCTGGGCGGCGTGCAGAGCGCGATCCCCAGCGTCGCCGAGGCGTGGCTGATCACCGAGCTGGTGAACCCGACCATCAACTACTCGCCGGTGTTCCTGGACGGCAGCAGCGGCACCGAGTCGCGCACGGCCTATCCGTTCGCGATCGAGGAGGCTTGGAAGCCGTACCTGTACCGCACCGACTCCAGCTGCGTGTCCACCAACGACATCAACGGCGCGAACGTCCCGTTCGCCGGCAGCATCAACTTCAGCTTCGCCGACGGCCACACCAAGACGATGTCGGTGGGCGAGTTCATGGCCAAGACGCCGAACGCCGCCGAGTACCAGGTGAGCTCCCGCCCGGCCTGCGGCTTGGGAAGCGGTTCGTGGACGGTCTCGTCCAAGCCGGTCTGGACGCAGCCGTGGCCGCTCTGGGCGCTGGAGTAGGTTGCCGGATGACGAAGGCAGCTCTTTTCGCAGCTCTTCTGCTCGTCGCGATCGTCCCCTCGGGTTGCGGCCCTCAGGGCGCTTCCGAGGAGACCGCCACCCGGATCTCTGAGATGGAGAAGAGGATCAACGAGCAACAGATGAAGGAGAACCCGCCGCCTCCGGGAGAGGGTCCGGCGGACTGACCCAATGCCGAGCGGGCCGGGGCGTTGCTGCGCCCCGGCCCGCTTCCCTTTTTGGGACGCCCTGCGATCAGGCCTCGCGGCCCATGATGGCCGCCAGCCGGCGCACCTCCTCCATCAGCTCGGAGAACTGATCCGGAGTGAGCGCCTGCGAGCCGTCGCTCAAAGCCGCCTTCGGGTTCGGGTGCATCTCGATCATCAGCCCGTCCGCGCCGGCGACCACCGCCGCCCGAGCCATGGCGGGCACGTACCGAGCGAAGCCCGTGCCGTGCGAGGGATCCACGAACACCGGCAGGTGCGTGTGCGCCTTGAGCACCGGCACCACCGACAGATCGAGCGTATTGCGCACATAGCTGCGGTCCAGCGGCACCACCCCCCGCTCGCACAGGATCACATTCGGGTTGCCGCGGTGCAGGATGTATTCCGCGGCCAGCAGGAACTCGTCCACCGTGGCGGCGGGCCCGCGCTTCAGGAACACCGGCTTGCCGCTCAGGCCGGCCTCGACCAGCAGCGGGTAGTTCTGCATCGACCTCGCGCCGATCTGCAGGATGTCCACGTACCGGGAGACCAGCGGCACGGCGTCTCCGCTCATCACTTCGCTGATCGTCAAGAGCCCGACCTCGTCGGCCACCGCGCGCATGATCTTCAGGCCCTCCTCCGCCAACCCCTGAAAGGCGTACGGCGAGGTCCGCGGCTTGAACGCGCCTCCCCTCAGAATCCTGGCGCCGGCCCGCTTCACCGCCAGCGCGGCCTCGCGCAGCTGGTCCTCCGACTCGATGGAGCAAGGCCCGCCCATGACCTGGAAGGTGCCCGGCCCGATCTCCACGCCGCCGATGCGCACCACCGTCGGCTGGGGCTGCCACTCGAGCGAGGCCTGCTTGTAGGGCCTGCTCACCTGAGTGACCTTGCTGACGCCGGGCAGACCGCTCAGCAGGTCCTCGAGCGGCTGGCGCGCCTCCTGGGGGATGGCGCTCGGGATGCCCACCGCGGTGCGGTCGCCGGGCAGAACCAGCGGCTCGAGGTGGAAGGAACGGATCGCCTCGCAGACGCCGTCGATCTCGGCCTGTGTGGCGCCGTACTTCATCAACACGATCATGCGGCGGAGTTTACCGAGGCTCCTGGGTGGTCTCCGGGTTCCAGCCCGCGCGCTCCGGCACCGGCAGTCCGAGCGAGGCGAACGCGCGTTCGGCCCTCCGAACCTCGGCCGCGGCGGCCTCCACCCGCTCGCGCAGGCGGCGGACCGCCTCCGCGTGGGCTGCCTGGAGCTGAGCGACCGTCGCGTCGAAGTCCGCCTGCACCGAGCGCAACGCGGCGTTCGCCTCCGATTCCAGGGCCAAGTAGCGGAACGTGTAGCCGATGGTCAACAGCACCGCGATGCCCGCCGGGGCGAACACCAGGGCGAACAGGATCACGGCCACCGGGTTGTCGACCCGGAACGGCCGACCCAGCGCCGTCGCCAGCACGAACGCGCAGACGTACAGAGCAAGCCCGCCGCAACCGATGCCCAGCCCCCACGCGCAGCCGGTCTGCAGATGGTCCGAGGTGCCTCCGAAGGCGGCCAGCCGCTGCCGGATCGCCTCTTCGGCGGCCTCCTTGCGCTTCACGGCGCCCCTCACGCTGGCGTCGAACTCCTCCTGCCGGGCCTGCAGCTCCGCCACGGCCGCTCGCCAATGGGCCAGGCGCTCGTCGAAGCAGGCCGTCAGCCGACGCTGGAGCCACTCCTGCAGGTCCCGTGTCCGAACCTCGGCGATCGAGGCGGCGTAGCGGTCCTCGAGGGGCGATCGGCCCACCATCCGGGCGACGGCCGAGCGGTCGTCGTCCAGAGCGGCCGGCAACTCGGGGTCGATCCCCGCCAAGGCCGACCCCGCCTTGGCGCGCTCCGCCTCCTGCCGCCAGGCCTGCATCCGCTCGCGGGCGCGCCGAGCCTCGCTCCTCGCCAGCTCGGCGGCGGCCAGACCCAGCGGTCCCAGCAAGGGCTCGAAGGCCGGCACGGCCCAGAACCCGGCCGCCAAAGACGGCATGGAATGGAGCGCCTGCACCGCCTGCCTGGCGGCCTCGTCGTGGCGCTCGGCGTCGGCGAAGGCGGCCGCGGCGGCCCATCGCGTCTCCGGGTCCGGAGACGCCACCAGCGCGAAAGCCAGGGAGTCGGCGACCTCCGCAGGGGCCTCCCGACGGCGGTACGCCGCCGCCAGGGTGCGGCCCGCAAACCAGGCCAGGGCCCCTCCGCCGGGCCCGAGCCGCAGGCACGCCTGGAACAGGTTCGACACGACCGACTGGTCCTGGAAGCCGCGCTGGAGGCCCGTCCAGCCCGCCAGCAGGCGCACAACCGGATCGTCCCCCGCCTCCTCTTCCGCCAGCAGAGCGTGGAGGATCTGTGCCGCCTCGCGGAGCCGTTCCTGGCGCTCGATGCCCGTCTCCGCGGCCGCCTCCCCAAGCAGCCCGAACGCCTGCCGGAGCTGCTGTCTGGCCGATCCCTCCCGGCGGGTTGCCGCCGCATCCATCGCCTGGCGCAGGGCGCGCCCCCTATGGATCCACTCCCGCCCGAGCTCTTCGGCGTCCTCCTCCAAGGCCTCCCGCAAGGAGCCGGAGGGTGGGCTTCCCTCTTCGGTCAGCATCGAGCGGAGGGCCGCCTCGGCGCCTCCCATCGCCGCGGTGAACGGGAGCCAGACCGGAACCGCCGCCTGCTCGGCCCTCGGCGCGCCCATGCGGTGCAACTCGTGCAGCCAGACGAGGAAGAACACTTGGGCCTCGTGGCGGCTCGGCGCCAGCAGGGCGAAGCTCAGGCACGCCTCATCCAAGCGCAACCGGTCTCCCGCCTCAGGCAGGGAACCGAAGAGCAGCTCGTCGAGGTTTTGATTCATGGGACGGTGAAACCGGCAACTGTACGTATGAAGACGACGGGTCGGGTTCCCGAGAACCATCTTGCAGGAATGAGCGAGCGAGATTCGGTCGTCGCGGCGGCGCCGTGTGGGTCTGGCGGCAGGAAACCGCGCCCGAGCAAGCCCAACTTCCAAGCCAACGTCGTCCGAGTGGTTTCCACCGGCAGGGGCATGGAGCTCGTCGCCGACGGTCTGAACGGTCTCCTCAGGCCTGTGATCGCCAACCCCTTCGACCCCTCGACAGCGCCGAAGTAGCGCGGGTCGGACCGACCAGTCCACGCCAGAGCCGGGGCCAAGGCCTCTCCCCCTCCCTGCCCCAGACGCCCGGCAGCCGGCTCTGGCCGACCCCTCCCCCTTCCCGGCGAAGGTCCCGCACACCCGGCGCCCGGGAATCGCCGGCAGGCCCGCGGGCGTAGTTGCCTGCAGAAGATGCTGGCAACCCTCGCGGCCGTCTCCGCTCTCGCGAGCCCTCCGATCGCCCAGCTCAGGCTGGTGTGCGAGTCCCGCACCTACGTCCCCGGCTCCGACCTCCGCGCCGCGGTGGTGCTGGACCTGCCGAAGGGGTGGCACGTCTACTGGAGCAACCCGGGCGACTCGGGCGTGCCTCCCAAGGTGCGGTGGAAACTGCCGCCCGGCTGGAAGGCGTCCGAACCCGCGCACCCCGCCCCAAAGGCGCACCGCGACTCCGACTTCGTGTCCTACGTCCACGAAGGAAGGGTGCTTCTACCCGTGCGTCTGCAGGCCTCTCGGGACGCGCGCGGTCCGGCAAGGTTGGTGGCGGAGGCCGATTGGCTGGTCTGCAAGGAGGGTTGCATTCCAGAGTCGGCCGTGGCCACTCTCGTGCTCCAGCCGGGCAGCGGGATCGTTCCGAGCGGGGCGAGGGAAGCCGTGGCAGACGCCTTCCGGGCGATTCCGTCGGTCGGTGGCCGGGGAACGCTCCATTGGGAGGGAGATCGCCCAATCGTGGAGGCGAACGGGCTTGGGGATGCCGCGGGGCTGGAGGCGTTCCCCACGACTCCTGGGGTGCTGATGCACCGGCAACCGGTCGCCCGGGCCGAACGGACGCCGCAGGGCTGGCGCCTGGAGCTGAACCGGTCGGAGTTCCTGCAGGGGCGTCCGCGCGCTCTGGAGCTGCTTTTGATCCCCACCGACCCCTCCGGCCGACGGCTCGGCCCCGGCAGGGTCTTCGTCTTCGAGGCCGCGCCGAGCGGCCCCTAGGCCTTCCGATTCCGAAACAGCATCGAGGAAAGAACCATGAGAACACCGATCGTGATCGCATCCGCGGCCGCACTCTTCGCGGCGGCTCTCGTCGTCGCGCAGAAGCCTCAGGCTTCCCAGGCCCAGGTGGGCCAACCGGCGCCCGCCTTCACGCTGAAGGACACCGAGGGCAAGTCGCACAGCCTGTCGTCGTTCAAGGGCAAGTACGTCGTGCTCGAGTGGACCAACCACCAGTGTCCGTTCGTGGTCAAGCACTACGGCAGCGGCAACATGCAGAAGCTGCAGAAGTGGGCCAAGGAGAAGGGCGTGGTTTGGCTGACCATCCTGTCGAGCGCACCGGGCAAGCAGGGCTATCTGGAGCCCGCCGAGGCCAAGAAGCTGATGAAGGAGCAGGGGTTCGCCTGCGCGGCGTACCTGTTCGACACCGACGGTCGGGTCGGCAAGGCCTACGGCGCGCGGACGACGCCCAACATGTACGTGATCGACCCGAAGGGCACGCTCCTCTACATGGGCGCGATCGACGACAAGCCCACGGCCAACCCGGACGACATCCGTGGCGCGCGCAACCACGTGATGGAGGCTCTCAAGGAGGCCATGGCCGGCAAGCCGGTGTCGGTGCCCTCCACCCAGCCCTACGGCTGCAGCGTCAAGTACGCCGACTGAGCGCTCCTGTCCGCCGAAGCGCGAGAAGGGGGCCGGCCCGTTCGGGCCGGCCCCCGTTCCGTTCCATGGATGCGAAGCGCCCGGACCGCTCAGAGAGGATACGGGCTGTAGTTGAAGTACCAGTAGTTCCAGTCGTTGTTCACGCCGCGGCGGTCGATCCAGATGTTCTGGAACCACTTGATGGCGCCCTTCTTGACGGACTTGGCGTGGCCGTCCAGGAACGCCATCGTGGCCGTGCCGTTGTGGCGGTAGCGCGGGTGCGCGGCGCACTCCCAGTTGCCGTCCGTGTTCGGGCCGCAGTCCGTGTCGAACCGCGGATCGTAGTACGGGTTGCCGGGGGTGTACACGTCCACGCCGTCGCGCTGCAGGGTGCTCGTGTCGCCGGGCGTGCCGAGGATCGGGCCGACCCACATGTTCTGCCAGTCGTGGAACCACGGGTAGCCCCAGGCCGAGTGGTTGGCGCCCTTCTCGAGCATCATCACCTTGTCGGCCGGGCTGTCGATGGCCGTCGTGGACAGGCTGCTCACGATCCGCTCCGGACCGAGCCATCCGCCGGGACCGCTGCCGTAGTTGTCCGCGAAGATCGCGTGGTGCAGGCCGTAGCTGTGCCCGCCGCGCTGGGCCTCCGGATCGTCGGCGCCGACGTTCGCGCTCTTCTTGGGGTAGTCGGGGCACACGAACACCCCGTCCTGGCCCCAGGCCTGGGTCACGCCGGCCGAGTTGGTCCGCTGCTTGCCGTTCTTCACGTACGGGTACACGGTGGCGTACCACTGGATGTGGTAGCTGCCCTGCCCGTACTCGGAAGGCGTGTTGACGTCGTCGTAGTCGCTGGAGTACATGATCACCGCCAGCGCGAGGTTCTTGACGTTGCTCAGGCACTGCGTCTTCTTGGCCGCAGCCTTCGCCTGGGCGAAGACGGGGAACAGGATCGCCGCCAGGATGGCGATGATCGCGATGACCACCAGGAGTTCGATGAGCGTGAAGGCTCGCTTTCTCATGTTGTTCGTTTCCTCCTCACCTTCGAGCAGGTGATGCCGTGGACTCCCGCACGTCCAGCGTGCAGGGCCAAATCGTTTGGGCTTGGGTCGGTTCGCCGCCCCGGATCATGTCGAGAACGGACTGCGCCGCGGACTGCGCCATCTCGCGGATCGGCTGGCGGACGGCGGTGAGCCGCGGGGTGACCGCGTCGCAGTAAGCCGTGCTGTCGTATCCGACCACGCTGAGCTCGCCGGGCACCCGCACGCCGCTCTCCGCGGCGCGCCGGAGCACCTGGGCGGCCATCCGTTCGTTCCAACCGAGCAGGGCCGTGTGCGGGGGACGGCCCGACCACCATCCGGCGAAGTCCGAGGCCTCGCGGTCCCACACCAGCACGTCTTCCGGTCCCGCGGAGAGGCCGGCGTCGCCCGACCAGCGCAGGAACGCCTCCATGCGCACGACCGCGTCGGGGGTGTCCTCCTCTCCTCGCTCCATCACGAACGCCACCCTGCGGTGGCCGAGGGCCGCCAGGTGCTCCAGCGCCAGGCGGGTGCCGGACTCGTTGTCGCAGAAGATCGAGACCAGGCCGCGCACCCTCAGAGGCGAGCCCGCGTTGAGCGTCACCACCGGGATCGGCAGCTGGGCGCCCTCGGGCACCCGGCCGCGGCCAGAGTCGTACTTGCACCAGATCACGCCGTCCAGGCGGCCGTCGGCCAGCGTGCCCCACACGTCGTCCGAGTCGACCTCCGGGAGGATGGTCAGCCGGTAGTGGTTCGCGAAGAGCACGCTCGCCACGCCGTCCAGCAGGTAGGGGTAGTAGAGCGGCCCCTCGGCGATCGACCCGAAGCGCTCGAACACGAGACCCACCGTCTGGGTGCTGGCCTTGCGCAGGCTGCGGGCCAGGCGGTTCGGCCGGTAGTTCAAACGGCGGGCGACGTCGCGGATCGCGGCGGCCTTCTCGGGGCTGACGCGCACGGTGTGGCCCGCGCCGTGCAGCACCTTGCTGGCGGCCGCCGGGCTGACCCCGGCCTCTCGGGCGACGTCGCGCAGCGTCACGGCCATCGTCTCACCTCTTCTGATCGGGCTGCGGCTGGCCGACGCCGCCGCCGGTAATGCGCGACTTGAGCATCTCCTTGACCTCGGGGCTCAGGTTCGGGTCGTCGTCGATCGCCTTCCGGCGCTTCTCAACGGCCGCGCGGATCTCGTCCTGCGAGGGCTCCTGCGTGCGGGGGTCCCCGCAGGCGACGCAGACGACGAGACCGAGGGCGGCCCAGGCGGCGATCCAAGTTCCGATCTTCATGCGCGGCTCCGATAAACGGTTTTATCAATAAACCGATTTATCGGGCATTGTAACACACTTTTGCGCTCATGCCAAGGGGCTGGGACCGGCCGCGGGAACCTTTCCGGCCTTCCGAGCGCTCCTAGCCAGTGTGGACACGATCGGCCTGATCGCCCTCTTGGCCCTGTGGCTGTTCTTCCAGTTCTATCTGGGGCCCAGGCTCGGGGTGCCTACCTGAATGTCCGGCTCCTGCTCGGTGGATCCGAGCAAACCAGGCAAGAAGGACGACGAGTGACCGCGGGCGCCCCGCGTTGCTGGAGCGTGCTCCGCCGGATCCCGGCGCGGAGTTCCTCAGGTCCGAAGGCACAACGCTACGGGACGGGAGGGGTTGCGCTTGGCGGAAGGCGGATGGGCGCCGATCGCCGGCTTGGGCTGGCGCGGTCCCTCGCGGGGCGCGCCGCCACCCCCGGCTGGTGTGGCCGGGCGCCTCGTCGGGCGGCAGATCCGGACCACGGCGCGGGCCTGCCTGGGATCCCCATGGGGCCGCCGTCGTCTGGGAGCCCCGCGGCTCCCCCTGCGAATGGCCGAACCCTGACCCCTCCGAATCGCACCCGGCTCTCGTCCCGCCATGCGACTCCGCCAGGCTCCGAGGCGTCCCGCTGCGTTGCCGAGGCGGCAGACCCGGACCGCGATGCGGACCCGCTCGAGATCCCCATCGGGCCGCCGTCGTCTGGGAGCCCCGCGGCTCCCCCTGCGAATGGCCGAACCCTGACCCCTCCGAATCGCACCCGGCTCGCGTCCCGCCAGGCGACTCCGCCAGACGCAGGAGCGTCCGCCACCTTTGCCGAGCCCGTATGATCCGCTTCCCGGCGCACGAGCGCCGCACGCCTCCGACCGGCGTCCAGCCGGTCTGGAGGCCTTCCCAACACCCCCGCTCTGCGTTGCGAGGCGGAAGGTCTGAGGACAACCCGCGCTCTCGAGCGGCCTGGATGCCTCACTTACGCCCCGCCTTTGCGATGGGATGCTCTCCATGCTCCGGAGGCAAGGCTCTCCCCAACGCGGAGAGCGCGACTCCCGAACGCTGCACCGCAGAGGGACGATCGACAATGCGGCCCCGCTCCTGCCTCGCCGAGCGAGGAGGGCTGGGGTGGAGGGTGCCGTCGCGGGCTGTGCCGAGGGTGGCTCTGACCGGGTTCGGTGTGGCCCTGCGACGGTGAAGCACGCCTTCGCCCGCGGCCAGCCGCCCAGCCACGGCCTCAAACCGGATGCCCGCCTCGGGAGGCACCAGCCGCCCTCCCCCTGAATCCCCCTCCCGCCAGGCGGGAGGGGCAGGCCCTCCCTCCTCCCTCGCCGAGGGAGGAGGGT
>Ga0308419_1000083_pt1 | contig 75782 bp, 61 predicted proteins | sample HotsprSampleMS50_FD_203674 | JGI IMG/M metagenome (GOLD analysis project Ga0308419, IMG submission 203674) | Hot spring phototrophic mat microbial communities from Mushroom Spring, Yellowstone National Park, Wyoming, United States - 20090730_MS50 ... | reverse complement strand
GGGCATGGGCGGCGTATCGGACCGACGGGCGATCACCAGATCCCCGGGAAGTGCCGTCGCCATTCCCCCTTTGGGAACGACCAGGAGGGGCGTGTCATCCGGGGTGCAGACCAGGCCGGACCCGTTGCGGCGGATTTCCAGACGGCCGGTGACGAGGTCGGCCGGGTCGCCTAGGCCGTAGCGATTGGTCCGCAGGATGACAATGTCACCCGAACGGACCATGGCGTCGAGAAGTCCCTGGAGCTTTTTCCGGTCCTTTCCCTTCAACGCGAGGGCCGCGGCAATCTCCGCCGCCGTCAGCGGAACGTAATCCGGCTTCTGGAACAGCCGGAGAATGGCGTCCGCGCTCAGGCGGCCGGGTCGGTCACTCTTCGACCGTCGGTTCGGATAGGCATTGGGTTTCATAACCGGGAAAGTTCCATTCGTCGGGGAAGCCGACGCACTGAGCGGGCTTGACGGGCTGAATCAGACAGACATTAGCTTTCCAGAGAAAGACACAGGCGCCGTCGCGTTCCTGGCGGAGCGCCAGATGACGGCGTCCCGGGGCGACCTCGGCGTACCGATCCAGAAAGAGGGGCGCCTCGAGCCCCAGATACTCGGCGATGGAGGCCGCCTCTCCCGGTCTGAGCTTGACCGTTCCGGGCCACTGGCAGCACCGGCCGCATCGCGTGCACCGACGGGTGGCATGCGTTCCGCTCATGCGATCGTCACGATGGAGGGATCATACTCGGGCGGGGGTTCGAAGCCGAGAATCCGGAGACAGGTGGCCGCCAGACTGGAGATTCCGAGCGTACCGGGGGCCGCGTCCGGGGCCAGCGAGAGACGACCGGTCGCCGCCCCGTCCCATATCCAGCACGGGACTGGATTGAGCGTGTGGCTGGTTTTGACCTTGGGTTTTCCCGTCCGCTTGTCGAGGACCACGCGTCCGGTTTTCTTGTCCTTTTCGAACATCTCATCCGCATTCCCGTGATCGGCGGAGACCACGAGCACTCCGCGGGTCTCCTGAACCGCCCGGATCAGCCGGCCGAGGCAGAGGTCCACCGTTTCGACGGCGATTTGGGCCGCCTGGAACACGCCGGTATGCCCGACCATGTCGCCGTTCGGGTAGTTGAGACGGAGGAAGCGGTATCGGTTCGCCCGAAGGGCATCGGTGACGGTGTCGGTGATTTCGGCCGCCTTCATCCAAGGGCGATGCTCGAAGGGCACCATATCTGAGGGAATCTCGACATACGTTTCAAGCCGCTCGTCGAACTTGCCGGACCGATTGCCGTTGAAGAAGTAGGTGACATGCCCATATTTCTGCGTCTCGCTGATGGCATAGGTCGGCACGCCAGAGACCGCGAGAAACTCTCCCATCGTCCGATCGATCGCGGGGGGGCTGACGAGATACCGTCGGGGAATTTTCAGATCGCCGTCGTACTGCATCATGCCGGCATAGACCACACGCGGTCGCGGGCCACGGTCGAATTCCGTGAAGGTCTCCTCTTCGAACGCCCGGCTGATTTCGATGGCCCGGTCGCCGCGAAAATTGAAAAAGATCACGGCATCCCCATCGCGGATCGGGCCGACCGGCTGACCGTTCTCAACAATGACAAAGGGGGGAAGATCCTGATCAATCACGCCCGGATTTTCCCGACGCAGGGTTTCGATGGCGGCCCGCGCGGAGGGAAAGGGCCGCCCCTCCCCTTTCACATGGGTCTGCCATCCGCGGCGCACCATTTCCCAGTCCGCATTGTACCGGTCCATGGTGATCTTCATCCGTCCGCCACCCGAGGCGATACGGTAGTCCACGATTCCGCCACGGTTCAGATCGGCCAGGAAGGCCTCGAAGGGGTCCACATAGTCCAACGCGCTGGTTTCCCCCACATCGCGCCCGTCGAGCAGAATGTGAATTCGGGCCCGTCGCACCCCCTCCTTCTTGGCTTGCACCAGCATGGCTTTGAGATGGTCGAGGTGGCTATGCACATTGCCGTCGGAGAAAAGGCCGATGAAGTGAAGGGTCCCGCCGGCCCGGCATGGCGCCATCACCTCTTGCCAGGCTTGTCCCTGGAAAAGGGCGCCGGTCCGTATGGATTCGTTCACGAGCATGGCGCCCTGGGCATAGACGCGACCGCAGCCGATGGCGTTGTGTCCGACTTCGCTATTGCCCATGTCCTCATCGGAAGGAAGTCCGACGGCCCGCCCGTGCGCCTTGAGCGTCGTAAAGAGGGCGTGCTCCATCAGCCAGGCCATGTGGGGCGTACAGGCGGCCGCCACGGCGTTGCCTTCGCGTTCGGGCGACCACCCGATGCCATCCATGATGCATAGAAGGAGCGGACCTGGCGGACCGGGAAACGGGGTTTTTTTCAGGGGTTCAATCATGGGAGGGGTTCCGGTGGGGTTAAAGGCGGGGAGACAGGGTTTTCCATCCACTGGCGGATCGCCGTTTCGTCGGCCGGTAGCACCTGCCGGCGGACGGGCAGGCGGTGAAGCGCCTCGAGCGTGGGATGCCGGGCGGGGCGGTCGTCGCCGATCGCTTCCCGAACGGCTTCGGGAAATTTGGCGGCGTGCGCAGTGGCCATCACGAGGGTCGGCCAGCGGTCGGAACGGAAACGCTCGGCCACGGCCAATCCCACGGCGGTATGGGGGTCGGGCATGATCCCTGCCGTTCGCCACAGGCGGCGCATCGTGTCGAGTGTTTCGGCCCGATTGGCCGATCCCGCCGCCCAGAGCGGATCGGGGTGGGTGATCCAATCCTCGAGCGTAAGCCGGCCCGTCGTTTCAAAGGCCGTCATCCATTCTCGAACACGATCCGGCCGTTCGCCTGAGAGATAATAGAGATACCGTTCGAAGTTGCTGGCGGCCTGAATATCCATAGCCGGGCTCAGCGTCGCGTGAACCGGCCCACGTTCATACCGACCCGTCGCGAAAAACCGGGCCAGTATGGCATTTTCGTTGGTGGCGAGGATGAGCCGCGCGATGGGAAGCCCCATGCGGGACGCCATGTACCCGGCAAAGATGTCGCCGAAATTCCCGGTCGGAACCGCCACCTGAACCTGGTCGGCGCCTGTTTGGGCCTGAAGGCGAAACACAGCGTAAAAATAATAGACAATCTGGGCCATGAGACGGGCCCAGTTGATGGAATTGACCGCGCCGAGCTGATGACGGTCTCGAAACTCAAGGTCGCGGAAGAGCGACTTGACCAGGGCCTGGCAGTCATCGAACGTGCCGCGTACGGCCGCGCAATGAATGTTCTCATCCAGGACGGTGATCATCTGAAGTTCCTGAACCCGCGTGATTCGTCCGTGGGGGTAGAGAACGAATAGCGAAAGTCCTTGCCGCCCCCGCAGACCATGCACGGCGGCCGAACCCGTATCGCCGCTCGTCGCGGCCAGGACAGTGAGCCGATGCGGCCGTCGGGCCAGGTAGTATTCGAAAAGCAGACCTAGGAATTGGAGCGCGATATCCTTGAACGCCAGCGTGGGGCCGTGGAAAAGCTCGGCCAGGTAGAACGGACCGGCCGGGCGGAGCGAAACCACCTCGGGATGCGTAAAGCGAGCCACAGATTGGGTCGCAAGGCCGCGAAGAGGGTCCGGCGGCAGGTCGGAAAAGAGACGGTAGATCTCGAACGCCAGGTCGGCGTACTGCCGCGTGCGCCATTGTGCCATCAACGGACGAGCATCGGGAATTTCCGCCGGCAAAAACAATCCTCCGTCTCGCGCCAGCCCGCTCATCACGGCCTGTTCGAAGGAGACCGGCTCGGTCCTTCCGCGGGTGCTGATATAAAGAGGTGGATTCGCCATAGATACGAATGGAAAGAAGTGATAGGATAGCAGGGCAGAAACATTGGGGCAACGGGATTCGTTGCCCCTTTGTCGTGCAATATTCGGTCCCGATGCACGTTTTATAAAAAGGAAAGGCCCCGATGGACAAGGAGGAACGGTCCGATCGTGACCTCCTTCGCGCGGGTCGAAGGGGAGAAAACGAAGCGCTGGAGGCGCTGATCGAGCGTTATCAGCGGCCGTTGTACACCTTTCTGCTGCGGATGGTCGGGCCTTCCCACGCCGATGATCTTTTCCAGGAGACGTGGCGGAGGGCGTTGCATGCCATGCCGCGGTTTGACGACCGAAACCTGCTGGGCTGGTTGTTTCGGATTGCGCGAAACCTGGCCGTGGATCGGGCGCGGCGGGAGGGGCGTTGGGTGCCGCTCGACGATGGCGTTCGGGAGATGACGTGGCGGGCGCCGGATCCTTCGCCGGACCGGGCGATGGCCAACCGCGAATTGGAGGAGAAGATCCGCGCGGCCGTGGCTCGATTGCCGCCGGAACAACGCGAGGTCTTTCTGATGCGGATGGAGGGACAGCTGCCGTTTCAGGAGATTGCCGATATCCAGGGGGTTTCGATCAATACTGCCCTGGCGCGCATGCAGTATGCGCTCCAGAAGCTGCGAAAGGCGCTGGCCGAGTATTGGCCGGCAACGGAGGGAGAGCGAACATGACCACCTGCGAGGAGATGCGGAACCGGCTGCTGCTGCGTCAGTCCGGTGAATATATCGAAGGATCGGATGGACCTTTGAGGGCCCATCTGGCGACCTGCGACGAGTGCCGTCGGTTTGCCGTCGATCTTGACCTGCTCGCCGCTTTGGCGCCGGCGGCGCTGGCATGCGATGCGCCGGTGTCCATCCGCCGGATTCCGGCTCCCGCATGCGCTCCAGTCTCGATTCGGTTGCTCCGGCTTGCCCGCCCATGGGCCGCCGCCGCGGCGGTGGCGCTCGTGGTACTGGGCGTCCTCCTGTTTCGTCCGAAGTCCTCCTCCTCCTCCTCCCTCGAAGACACTCCTCCGTTGCCCCATGCCGCCCTCGCCTCTCGGGACGCGCTGGTACGGGAGTGGCGTTACTGGGTGATGGTCGGTCTTGGCCATGATGAGGCGATGGCCTGGGCGGTCTCTACCGCGGAAAACGGCGGGTCGCCGGCCGAAATGGCTCAGCAGCTTCTTCTCTTCGAAGGGCTCGGCCCCGATGCCGAATGGGGGGTAGAAACCCTCTTCTGGATCGAACAGCCGGCGCCCGCTCCTCACGATGCCCGGGCGATCGGAAGTTCGTCCCACACGGTCGTATAACGGGGGGAGCGATTCGCCTGCCGAAACCGGCGCATGACACCGCGGCCGCAGATGGCGGTGGTGATGGTGTCGCGCCCATATTCGGCATTGAGGTGATCAACGACCTGCATGAGCCGGGCGCGCCGCTTCCGCTCCGATTCCGCTTCTGGCGCAAACAGATCGGCCGGATGGGCGCCGGCATCGCTGAGATCGGTCAGGCACACTTCGGCGCGGGTGTAGGCAAAGCCGGGACGGTAGATCGCCTGAAGGGCGCGGACGGCCGCCGCCGTCAAGGTGGGGGTGTGAGCCGAAGGGATGGGGAGACGCACCAGGGCGGCCTCGGCATGGAACGGTTCGTCGGAACGGAAAAGGCCGGTTCGAATGGCCACGCGAAGGGTGCTGGCTTCCGAGTGTTGGGCACGAAGGCGCTCCGCAGCCCGGGCCGTGTACGTCGCGACCGCTTCCCGTAACTCCTCCCACTGCCGGGTGGGAACGGCAAACGTACGCGAGCATAGAATCGTTTTCCTGGGGATTCGGACGTCCCCGGGATCGAGTGCGGGATGTCCCCGCAGTTCCCAAACGAGTTGGAGCTCGGTGACGGAGGTGAGACGCCGGATCTGGTCGTCCGGCGCACGGGTCAGCTGCGCGGCGGTGAAGAGGCCGGCGCTTCGCAAACGCCGGGCCAAACGCGGGCCAATTCCCCAGATCGCCTCGACAGGCACCTGCTCCAGAGCCTCCGCGACCGCCCTCGAATCCGTCCACAAGCCGATCTCCGTTCTCTTCTTCTTGGCCTCTTCGCAGGCCAGTTTGGCCAGTCCATGGGAAGGGGCGACACCCACGGTGACCGGAAGGCCAAGGTCCCGCCGAACCCGCTGACGAAGCGCACAAGCCCACGTCGCCCACTCCTCTCCACCCGGCGGCCGGGGGCCGACCTCAAGAAATGCCTCGTCAATCGAATAAACCAGGACCTGCTGGACCTCCTCTTCGAGCGTCCGCATCAGACGGGCGGACATGTCGGTGTAGAGGCTGAAGTTGGCCGAAAGGGCTTCGCCCCCATGGAGGGCAAGAAGGCCAGCCGCTTCGAAGTAGGGCTGACCAACCCGGAGTCCCAGCGCCTTGGCCTCCCGCGAGCAGGAAATCAGGCAGCCGTCATTGTTCGAGAGCACGACGACCGGACGCCCCATCAGCGAAGGACGAAACACCCGTTCGCACGAAACGTAGAAGCTGTCCGCATCCACCAGCGCCTTCATCGCCGCCTCACGTGAGGGAATGGATCACGTGGCGGACCACGCCCCAGATTTCGAAGGAGGTTTCGGGCGTAACCTCGATTTCCGGATAATGATCGTTCTCCGCCTGCAGAACGAGCCGGTCGCCCCGCCGACGGATTCGCTTGACCGTCAATTCACCGTTGAGGACGGCAATGACAATTCGACCATCCCGCGGTTCCTCGGCCCGGTCCACAATCAGAATGTCGCCATCGTGGATTCCGGCACCCGTCATGGAATCGCCCTGAACGCGGATAAAATAGGTGGCCGCCTCATGGCGAATGAGAAGTTCGTTCAGATCGAGCTTCCGCTCGATAAAATCGTCCATCCCGGACGGAAACCCGGCCGAAATCGGGGCCGCTACCAGAGGCAAGGGCAGCGTCCGAGCGGGGGCATGATACCGACCCAGCACAATAAGGCGGGAATGAGAGTGCGACGTGACCATGACAAGAGGCCTCCATTTATCCGGGGGGCGCTTCGGCGTAAACCGTCACGGGCTCTGACCACGGACTTGCCCCCTCCGCCCAGGCCCGGACTCGGAACCGGTACGTGCCTGGTTCGGCAAGCAAACGTTCAAGTCCATCATCCATCGCGTCACCCTCGAGACGTCCTCGTTCCGCCTCTTCATCGTCCCGCTGCCACTCCCATTCGATAGCGGCCGCGTGTTCCGGGACCGTCCAACGATACCGCACAGGGGTTTCCGCGGGAATCACACTTTCGGGCTCCGGTTCCGTGAGACGTGGCGCCTCTAGGGGAACAAGTGTCCAGACGGCCGACTGCCAGGGCCCGAAGCCGCGATCATTGCGGCCACGAACCTGCCATCGGAGGAGGGTCGGCTCGTTCACCGTTAAAGACCGGGGCAGACGATAGACGAACGGCTCGTCCTCGCGCACGTTCTCAGCAGCCTTCCAACCCGTCCTGAGAAGGCGTCTCTCGCCGGCCCAAACCTCCATTTGAAAGGCCACCGCCGCCTGACTGGGATCGATCCACCGGAAAGGGTGCTCCTCCGCTCCGCTGCGGACGGAACCCGAGACCGGTTCGAGCAGTGTCGGCCGGCCGGGAACTCCGATCTGGAAAAAAGCCGTCGAGGTATAGCCGATCCGCCCGTCAGGATAGATATCCCGAAGCTGCCATCGGTAGGCGCCGTCCGGGAGATCGAACGGCAATATCCATTGGGCGGTTATGGCGGAACCGCCGGCTTCCACAAGCGTCTGAAGAATCAGGCGATACCGACCCAGGCTCACATCGTAGAGCGAGAGCCGGAGGTCATATCCGGGGACGCCACGGGTGGATGTCCACTCGACGATTGCCGGGGAGCCCGCCAGCGGTTCCGGCTGATTCGGCCGCATCAAGCGCCGCACCAGAAAATGACCCGGACCTGCGATGAGGCCAGCCCCATGCTCGTTCCAGGGGGTTATCCAGATCTGATACCGGGCAGGATCCCACCGCCGAGCGAGAGGCAAGGCGGGTGTGTTGGTCGCACGGCTTAGCCATTCAGCCCCGTTCTGGAGAATGCGCACGGTATACCCCGTGGCGGTCTCCGATCCCGACCAAGCGAATTCGATGGTCTGACGCCCGGGATCGAACACGGCGTTGGATTCCGGAAGAACGATTATGGGCGCGTCGGGCACACCAACCGAAAAAACAAGCGCCGTGGAAAAAGGACTCCGCACCGTATAGGCGGGGTCGTCGTGCTCACGAACCGCCCGAACCTGCCACTGGTAGCGTCCCGCTTCCAGGGGATCCCCTGGAAGTTCCCATTCCAGCGTTTCAAAGCCTTCTTCCGGGATAGCGACTTCGCCGTTTCCGACCAGGTCACCCTCGCGGTAAAGTCGCCATTCGCATTTTCCATATCGGTCCCCAATGTTTCCGTTCCGGATGCGGAAAAGAGGAAGAGCGGGCACTTCGGCGATGCGATTGGACGGTGCCATGGGTTCAGGGGTAGCCGGTGGAATTCGGAAGACCAGACTTTTTGACCACGTCCCCTCTTCCTCCGCTCCACCGCTTTTGACAGCCCAACGGTAGGTTCCCACCGGCAGATCCTCGGGCGGTTGCCACGCCGGCCCTTCGGCTTCTGTCACAATCCAAAGCTCGCCATCTCGGTCCATGGCAAGGGTGTAGCGCTCAAAGCCAAGATCCGACCACCGAAATTCGGGCCGGCGTGTTCCCAGGATCCTTCCGCGCGGGGCGATCGGCTCCAGGTGGGAAATCAGAATTTTCCGGTAGCGGAGTCCCCCGTTGACATACACCAGGTGAAGGTGGCCATCCTGATCCAGCGTCGCGGCGGGAAAGCGGCCGGGGGCGATATCCACGGGCGTAGGAAGCGTTTCGGTACCGACGGTCAGCTGATCTGCAACCCTTCCTTCCCGAGAGATGAAGCCCATTTTGATCCGTCCGCCGGCGGTCCAGAAGACAAACGAACCGCCCTCGGCACCCGGCGCAGGAGCGAACGCTGGCCCATGACGTGTTTCGCGCGCGGCCCCCGTCCCGACCACGTGAAGGGCGTCGGGAGGCGCGGTCATCCGATCGCCAGTCCACACGTTGACGCATACGTCCCCGTAAAAAACACATCCCATGTAGGCCACGCGGGGATCGCTCCGATCAATCCCAATCCCTGGATGGCAAAGGTCATCCCCCATTACCGGGTAGCGTGAATAGCGGGCCCACGTCACGTTGAGAAGTCCTGCCTGTCGCCGAAGCGAGTTCTGATATTTGGCATCTTCGGCGGAAAAGCCATTCATACACGTGTGCCAAACCCCATCCGGTTCCGATCCCGTCCCGCTTCCAAACCGCGGGGCGTAGGAGGCGATCCGGAAGCGGACCTTTTCCCCTCCCTGCCCCGCATTCAGCGAACCGCGCTGGAGCGACTCGCCACGATCATTGAGAATCAGGTAGTTGCCAAAGGTGCCGAGAACCACGCCTTGGTTCGGATATTTCGAATCGGTGGCAACCATCCCCATCCCTTTGTATACAACAACGTATCGGAAAAACACTTCCGCTGGATTGGGGTCGGTGGCCACATCGCGAAAGAGCCACACCCCCTGCCCCAGCATCGTGCCGAACTCCTTGGTTCCCATTTTGCAAGAGATCCAGGCGCGATCCAGGGGATCGATTTCGATCTGACCGATGTAGAGGCGCGAAGCGTCGTATCGTCCGCCGGGCGATCCCACGGCAAACACGCCGCCCGACCACGCCCCGTTGACCCGATGGAACTTCATAAACGGAGTCCGCCCACCGTTATCGGCGACGACATGCGGCTGGCGCAGGGAATCGGTGGAAACGGAGGGACGCTCGGCATACACATCGGAGATCGGCTCTTCCTCACCCAGAGAGACCAGAGCTGGCGGATCGCCATATCCTGGCCATCCGGCCAACCATACGCCGATTCCGGCCGCCAACATGATTCGCGACCATTCGCGCATGGCCTGCACTCCCTTTTTACATTGTACACCAAGAGAGGCCGGACTGCGCAACCGCTTTTTTTTTCAACTACGCAAAGAGCGGAAACAGCGCCAGGGCACCGCTTTCCGGATCCTGACGAACCCGGATGGTGCAGTGATAGACCTGGCGAAGACGGTCTTCAGTCAATACGTCGGACGGCGGTCCGTCGGCCACCACCCGGCCATGATCCATGAGCACAAGGCGCGGGCACACATTGGCCATCAGGTTGAGATCGTGGCTGATCAGGACGATGGTGGTTCCGCGCTCGCGGTTGATTCGACGCACGATCTGAATCAGCGCCACCTGGTGCTGCACATCGAGGTGGGATGTCGGCTCATCCAGCAGGATCAGACGCGGGTCCTGAGCCAGCACCATGGCCACCACGGCCCGCTGACGCTCCCCACCGCTGAGTTCCGTGACGGGCCGATCGGCCAGCGCCAGGGTATCGGTCCATTCCATGGCCTCCTCCACCGCTTCCCAATCGCGGCGGGTGGGTCCGCGCCAGCGGTTGATCCGGGCCGTTCGACCAAGCAGAACAAACTGGCGGACCGAAAAAGGAACCGGAACCGCGATCTCCTGCGGAACGACGCCCACCAGCCCTGCTCGATCATTGGCGGGCAACCGGCGGATCGCCCAGCCAAAGACCGTGACCTCCCCCTGTCGAGGCGGCCGAAGTCCGGTCACGACGCGAAAGAGGGTGCTTTTGCCGGCGCCATTCGGGCCGACCAGACCGCAGATGCTCCCCGCCTCCACCCGCCATTCCACCCCATGGAGGACCGTGCGGGGCCCATAGGCCGCCTCCACGCGCTGGCATGCGATGGCCCACGGGGCGCTCATCCCACACCCTCCTCTTGGCGACGCTTGAGTAGCGCCAGAAAAAACGGTCCGCCGACGAGCGCGGTGATCACCCCAACCGGAAGTTCGCGCGGCGCGAGAATCTGTCGGGCCACCACATCCGACAGGGCTAAAAAGAGTCCGCCCGCCACGGCAGCGGCCGGAAGAAGGCGCCGATGCACCGGCCCCGCCAACCGCCGGATGGCATGGGGAACGACGAGTCCGACAAAGCCGATCAACCCCCCGATGGCGACGCTGACCGCCGCCAGGAGTGTCGCAAGCAGAAGAATGGCCGGAATCAGCCGTTCGGTTCGGACGCCGACATAGTGCGCCGTTTCACGTCCCAGCGTGAGCGCGTCCAGTTCGGGCGCGAGCAGAACGAGTCCGGCAAGTCCGAGCCCGAGAAGCACGCTGCCCACTTCGAGCAGGGCTCGGGGCGGCATCTGAAGATTGCCGAACATCCACCAGAGGATGGAATGAGCGCGTTCGGAGGGGGCGATGGTGAGCAGAAACATGAGAAGCCCTGAACAGACGGAGCTGACGATCACGCCGCTCAGAATCAAGCCATAGAGGGTGGGCGGTCCTTCGTCCGACCGGGCCAGGCGCAGGACAACCGCCAGCGTCATGGTGCCACCGATGAATGCGGCAAAAGGGATGGACCAGAAGGACGCGACCACGCCTAAAGACATGGCGCCAGCGGCTCCCAGGGACGCGCCGCCGCTGACCCCGAGAACATACGGTTCGGCCAGCGGATTACGAAGAATCGCTTGAAAGGCGACGCCGGCGGCCGCGAGTCCCGCCCCCATGGCCAGCGCGGCCCACAACCGCTCGATGCGGAGGATCAATAGGGGATTTCCTCCTCCAGCCCCACCCACCGGCCAGCCGATACCCGCTGGCCCCGTCATCAGGGAGAGCAGTGGAATGATGACGGCGGCTACGGCGAGCCCGACCCAGAACAGACGCTCCTTCATCGGTTCTCCTTACGGATCCTTCAGAACAAATCGAATCCGGAGTTCCACCACCCGTTCCGTCTCGCTCTCGTTGTGCGGGACGAAGGGCCGGAAGCGGGCGCTCCGGACGGCGCGACGGGCCGCCTCATCCAGCGCCGGATAGCCACTGGATTTTGCAATGTCCACGTCCCGCACGATTCCCGCCGGCGAGAGGTACGCGCGAACCACCACGAGGCCCTCTTCCCCACGTAGTCGGGATCCCAGCGGATATCGGGGACGGATGGCCGTCAGCAGGAGATCCGATTCCTCCGTACTCCGCATCGGCGCCTCTCCTTCCGCTGGCTCGGAGGCCACGGAGGGACGGTCGGGACGTCCGTTCGCCATTTCGGAGGGCAGAGGCGTTGGGCGTTCGGTCTCGGCGGACGCGGGGGACGGTTCGATGGAAACCGGCGGCGCTGCCGCCAGGAAGGGAGAGTCCGGCTCGGTCAGAAGAGGCGCCGGCGTTTCCAATGCGGCTTCGGACGTCTCGACGGGAGTGGCGATGTGTTCTGGAAGGGGGAGGGACTCCTCCCGCTCGGGCGACAGGGGGGGCGGAGGCATGGTGGAAGGCTGCGGTGGCTCGGGCGGGACTATCGGTTCGGCCGGCGAAGGAGAGGCCGGCAGAGGGGCCGGTTCTTCGAACACAATCGCGGTGACGGACAAGGCCGGTGGGACCGCCGACAGCGGCGGTGTCACAGCACGAACCAGCCATTGTCCGACGGCCGCCAATCCCACCAGATGGCCCAACAGCGAAAGAGTCAGCGCCGCCAGCCATTGGATCCTTTCGCACCTCATGGGGAATCGCGCCGCACTTGAAAAGAGACCGCGTCAAGACCGGCCTCGCGAAGACGGGCGAGCAGTTCGAGCGAAGGGCCGAGCTCCGCTTCCCGGTCGCCCGCGATGACGACCGGCTTCTGTTCGGCTCGCGCTCGACGGGCAGCTTCGACGGCCGCTTCCTCCATGGCGAGGGGGCGGTCTTCTATCCAGAACGTATTATCGGCCCGAATCGTCACCACAATGGCCGCCGGTTGGGCCGTTCCTTGTCCGGCGGGAAGGCGAACGGGCAATCCCCGTAGAACCGTCATGCGCATGGAGGCATAGACAAAGAAGACGAGCAAGAGGAACATGCAGTCAATCAACGGCACCAGTTCGATGCGCGCCCGCCGCTCCTCATACCCGCTGGTCAGTTTCACGGGCACACCCCTTTCGGTAGGCCACCTCGAACTGGGTGGCGAGCTGTTCCAGCCGACGGCTCTCCTGTTGGATCCGACTGATGAAATAATTGAACGGCAACAGCGTGCCGAGGGCGATGATCAGTCCGGCCGCCGTCGTCAGCAACGCCTCCGCGATGCCGGTGGCGACACCTCGCGGGTCTTCAATCTGCATCGCGCCAAGGAGATCGAACGACTTGATAATGCCGGTGACGGTTCCCAGGATGCCCAGCAGCGGCGCCATGGTGATGATGGTATCGAGGATGGCCATCCCCTTTTTCATGCGGGCCATCTCCTCGCCCGCGGCCACCTCCATCGCCTCGCGCAGTCCGTGTTCCCGGTGCAGGAGACCCGCGCGAATGGTCCGGGTGGGTGCATCGCCGGAGGACGCCGACTCCTCCAGGGCGCGCGCGAAATCCCCCTTCTGGGCGAGATCCAGCAACCGGTCAAGCCGATCCTCGTCTCGATGCCACGATTCGCGGATCCAGAAAAGGGCGCGTTCGATAATGACGGTGAGCGCCACGATGGAACAGAAAAGCAGCGGCCACATGACGGGACCGCCCCGGACCATGATTTCCATTATCGGTTATCCTTTCAGAACGACATGTTCAACCCGGCCCGCCACTGCCGTCCGGAAGCGGGATAGTATCCATCCTCCGGGAAGCCGCGATAGGCCAGAGTCGCATACCGTTCGTCCCACAGGTTATCCACCGCCACGAAGGCCCCCCAAGGGCGGTCTTCCGGCTTGAATCGTACCATGAGATCGCCTACCGTATAAGCGTCCATTGTGTCGCCCGTGTTCGCATAATCCCCCCCGAGCCAGGCTTTGGCCACGTACCGGACGCGGAATCGGGCTTCCAGATGGAAAGGCAACTGCGCCGTAAGGGCTGCCTGCGCCACATGGCGTGGAACGAGGGGCACCTCATGCCCCTCGTTCGGACCGTCAGTGAAGGTCGCGTCGGTGAAGGTATAACCGCCCCGAGCCGTAAAGAAACGGGTCCAGTGCCACTCGGCCCAGGTTTCGATCCCTTCGCGCTTGGTCGCGTCGAGATTGGCGTTGCGCCAGGCGACGGGATCCCACGCCACCTCATCCTTCATCCGGAGCACAAAAGCGGTCACGCCAGCGCGTCCGGCGCGGCCCAACCGACCTTCCAGACCGGCTTCGGTCGCGATTCCGTGTTCAGCCTCCAGGTCGCCGTAGAGCGCATCGCTTCCGTAGCCGTAATAACTCACCTGCTCATCCAGCATCGGATAGCGATACACCCGGTTGGCCCGCCAATACAGCTTGCCGCCGGGGAGGAAGGCCCATAGGGTTCCGACTTCCCACGCCCAGCCGTCGTGGGCCTTATCGTCCTCCAGCACGGTCTGTCCTGCCGCCGACCCATCCGCCTCAATCCGGGATCGCTCCACGCGTAGCCCTCCGTGCCAGATCCAGCTCGGGTCCGTCTCGATCTCGTGCCGCACATATCCGCCGGTGGTGGTCCGCCGCAGTTCGGCGCTCATCCCTTTCGTGCCCCGCGCCGCATCGGCAAAGCGATCCACGGTCAAGCGATCGCCGTACCCGTCCCATCCGAGAAGCGTGCGCTGGACAATCGATCCCATGGGCGTCCAGGCGAGCCACAGCCGCGGCTGGACGGACAGGAGATCCGTTTCCGTATCGGTGAAGGCGGCCCAACTGGTCATGTCGGACTCGGTTCGGCGATGCGTCCATCCGGCGGAGAGGTCCAGCCGTGAACCCTCTGGCCACTCGTACCGATAATCGGCGCCCATCGCCCCATTCCAAGAGCGGGCCTCATCGTCAGGGAAGCGGGACATTCGGGGATGGTCCTTCATCTCGGACCGGCTGAGCCAGCCAGGCAGTTCATAGTCGTTGGCATAAAACGAGGCGTTGATCTGCACATCGGTGTCGGGTGTCGGCGCCCAACCGAAGCGCCCCCCTGCGCCTCCGCCTCGATAGGCCGATCGTTCGCGCCACCCCTCGGTGGTCTGCCATTCGCCCTGGGCCGAGCCATAGACCGGCCGGTTCGGCAGGCGTCCCGAGGCGCCTCCGCGCACAATGGCGGTGCCGTCGGATCCTACGATGAGGGCGGCCTCGGATCGGGGGTCTTCCGCACCCGGCCGCGTCCGGATGTGGATGACCCCGCTCTCGGCGAAGTCGCCGTACAGAGCCGACTGAGGACCCCGGAACACTTCGATTCGCTCCACCGCATTCATGGGGACCTGGAGCCAGTTCAGCGTAGCCATGTCGGGATTGTTGATCCGCCGGCCGTCCAGCAACACCAGTACGCGTCCCATCGCATTTTCACCGGCGCCGCGAAGGCTGACTTCCGCCAGAGGTCCTCCCTGGGATCGCACCCAGAGGCCGGGAACATCCTGAAGAACCTCTGGCAGAATCGCGCGGCCGCTGCCGGTCACCTCCGATCCTTCGATCACGGTCACGCTTCCCGCCACGCGGCTGGGATCGGCCCAGCCGCGGGTGGCCGTCACCACGACCTCGCCCGTTTGAGCGCGGAGAAAGGCGTACGACAGCATTCCCATGGCCATCAGCGATCGGTGATGTCGGATTCGGTTCATGGAGTCTCCTTTCGGGGTTGGGGGTGTTTCAGCCAAAGCGGGAGACCAGCGACCAGCAGGACGACTTCGTCGGCCGCGGCGGCCAACCGTTGATTGAGCCGTCCTTGGATATCCCGAAATCGTCGTCCCAGGAGCGTGTCTGGAACGACGCTCCAACCGACTTCGTTGCTGACGACGATCAGATCACGGCCCATCGCTCGCCAGGCGCTCAGGAACGCTTCGGCCTCGGCCATCAGACGCTGTTCGGCAGCCTCGTCGGATTCGGAATCCGGGCCTTCCCACAACAGCCGGCTGATCCACAACGTGGCGCAATCCAGCAGGATCAGGCGAATATCGTTCAGAGGTGCGGCCGTAACTGCGTCGGCCAGCGAGCCGGTTGCGACCTCATATGTCCGCCATCCCAGGGCCGCCCGATCCTGCCGATGCCGGGCGATCCGCGTTTCCATTTCGTGATCATTGGAGAGGGCGGTCGCCACAAAGAGGACCTGACGGCCGGCATGTGTTAAAGCGTGCCGTTGCGCCCATGTGCTTTTTCCGCTGCGGGCGCCCCCCAGAACCAGCCAAAAGTATCCGCGAGTTTCGGCGCTCATTCGGCACCTGCCAGGAGGGATCGGACCCAGACCAGAGACTCTTGGACGGCTTGCGCGTCGAAGATTTCCAGGGTTACGACTCCGTCGTAATGCTGTGCCAGGTAGTGAATGACCGGCTTCACGCGCGCAGGATCCATCCGGCACAGCGATTGATGGTCACGCTCCCCAACCCCATGAAGGTGGATCAGCCGGATCTCCGGCTGCCAAGCCGTCAAATACGGGATCGGGTCCTGCCCGTTCAGCCAAAGGTGGCCAATATCGGCCGTGCGTGCAGCCCCGACGAGCGCCAGTGGCACTTCGAATACTGCCGGATCCCAGCTTTCCAGATTCTCGACGCAGAGGCGTTGAGGGGATCCGATCCATGCGGCGGCTCGTCGCATTCGTCCTTCGGCCCGCTCTTGCCACTCGGCAAGGGAGAGGGCCGTGTCGCCCCCCACTCCCCACGGCCGGGGCAAGCCGTTCCCGTCAAGGTGAAGGGTATAGCCCACCGGTTCCAGCGCGAGCGTAGCTTCAATGGCGCGACGCAGGATGCGGTCGGTTCGATCGTCGTCGTGACCGTTAGCCCCGAAGGGAAGATCGAGCGGCAGGTGGACGGAGTAACTGAAGCCATAGTCGGACGCCCGCTGGCGCAATTCGCGGATCACGGCCGGCGTAGGGCAGTTGGTCCCGTATTCATCGCTTTCAAATAGAAGGAGCTGCACATCGGCAATCCCGAGGCCGAGGTGGATCAGATAATCCACATTCGGGAGAATGTCATCCGGAATGAGATAGGACGGCACGCCGATGCGAAACATGATCACCTCCCCCATACGGCGGCGATCAGCGCGGCGGTCTCGCTGAGTTCAATAACAGCACCCAGGACATCGCCGGTCATGCCCTCCAGGCGGCGGGAGGCCCAACGAGCAAAGCTCCATCCGCTCGCCGAACCGATCACCACCATCGCGAGTCCACGTTTCAGGCCGAACAGTGTCAGCAGGAAGGCCGCCACCAGCGAGATCCAGGCCGCTTCCTCTGAGAGTTTCTCCCTGGCTCGGAAACCCATACCCACCGGCCGCGCGTTGGGAATTTCGGAGTCCAGGAGCACCAGAACGGCGGCCATACGTCCGATGACGGGAGCCAGCACCACGGGAAGGAGCGCCGCGCCCCAGCCTCGGATACCGGGCGAGCCGAGAAGCTGAGCCATGATCTGGGTCAATGCGGCGGTTTTGAGAATCAGCAGGAGGATGAGTCCAATCGCCCCAAAACCGCCGATTCGGGGATCCGCCATGATTTCCAGACGGCGCGCCGGCGCGACGGGAGTCCAAAGGGCATCGGCGCAATCGCCCCATCCGTCAAGGTGGAGTGCGCCGGTCAGGCCTACCCACGCCACGATCAGCAGCGCCGCATTGAGGAGCGGCGTCCCGGGAGAAAGGCGATTCATCGCGGCAGCGCCGATGGCCAAGATCAGTCCGAGGATGAAGCCCACCCAGGGGTAATAGGGCGCCAGGGTCCCCCAGGGAATGGAGGTTTGCGGAAACGACCCCATTGGCAGACGCGTCAGGAGCGCCATGGCGGATCGGAGACGTTCGATCGCCTTTGGCAGGTGGATTGGTGAACGTTGGTCGTTTGTCACAGTGGAATTCCTACGTCTTCGAAGGTCGCCATTTGGTTCAAAATGCGGGCGGACGCTTCGATCAGGACCATGGCCAGCACGGCGCCGGTCCCTTCCCCGAGCCGCATTCCAAGGTCCAGGAGGGGTGTCAGTTGCAGGTGGCGGAGAACCCGATCATGTCCCGGCTCGGCCGAACGATGCCCCGCCACGAGATAATCGCGAACGGCGGGCGCCCAAGCGAGCGCGGCCAGCGCCGCGGCGCCGGCGATAAAGCCATCCAAGACCATTGGAACGCGGGCTTCGCCCGCGCGCAGAATGGCCCCGGTCATCGCGGCGATCTCCAATCCTCCAACAGCGGCGATCACGCCCAGGGGATCCGCCGGGTTGGGCCGATGCAACCTCAGAGCCTGTTCGATCAGGCTGATTTTTCGGGCCAGACGGGTCTCGTCAATGCCGGTGCCTGGGCCGGCAACCTCGCGCGGTGAGGCCCCGGTGAAGGCGCAGATCATCGCGGTGGCGGGCGTCGTATTGCCGATCCCCATCTCGCCGCAGGCCATGAGATCCAGACCGGCGGCCAATTCCGCCTCGACACAGGAGCGACCAGCCTCCAGTGCGCGTTCGGCCTCCTCTCTTGTCATCGCGGACGCCACCGAGAGGTCAGCCGTTCCGCGGCGGACTTTGGCATGCCGAAGGCCGGAACGAGTTGGAATGTCGCTTTGGATGCCGACATCCACAACCTGAATTCGGGCGCCGGCCAAGGTGCTCAGAACATTGATTGCCGCTCCGCCCGCGAGAAAATTCAAGGTCATGAGACGCGTCACCTCCGGGGGCGCGATGCTGATCCCGTGGGCGGCCACGCCGTGGTCGGCGGCGAAGACCAGGACGGCCTTGCGCTGCGGAATCGGGGGCGGACATCGGCCCGTGACGCCCGCAAGCCAGAGTCCGAGCGATTCCAGACGTCCTAGACTTCCCGCGGGCTTGGTCAGGCGACTCTGGCGGTGGGCCGCCTGGGTCATGGCGTCGTGGTCGAGCGGAGGGATTTGGATGGGTTTCATAAGGGTGACGAGGGCGGGGCCTTCTCCGGGTGAAGGCGGCGGCGGAGTTGTCGCAGTCCGTCCAGCACGCGCGGTCCCGGACGAAGGAGTTGGTTGACGTCGAAATCGTCATAGACGCGTCCGTCCCGAACGGCCCGAATGGACTGCCAGGCACGTCGGGAGCGGACGCGTTCAGCGGCGGAACCGTCGGTGAGGTGGTAGAGGCAAAGGATCACCTCCGGATCACGGGCAAGGACCCATTCCGGCGATGCCTGGAAATAAGGGGATTCGATCTCATCGCCGAGATTGGTTCCGCCGGCCAGGCCAATGAGTTCGGAGACGAAGGAGCCCCGGCCTGCGGAGTAGAGGGGATCGCCCCAATATTCGACGTAGACGCGTGGACGGTTGGTGTAGGCCGCGGCCCGTTGCCGTTCCTGCTGAAGGGCGTCGCGCCATCGGCCCGCCGCGGCCCGCCCTTGATCTTCCCGGCCGGCCAGCGCGGCGACGATTTCCATGGCCTTGGGAATATCGTCCAGAGTCAGGCATCGGACGGCGACGGGATTGAGGCCAAGGGATCGGAGCCGTTCGGGAAGCGTTCGATCTTCGAGGTCGGCGTAGAGAATGGCCGTCGGTTTCAAGGAAAGAAGGGCTTCGATGGAAGGGGACCCGAAGTCGCCGGCGACGGGGATGGCGTTGACCGCCGGCGGGTAATCGCAGGCGGTCGTTCGGCCGACCAGGCGGTCCCCGGCCTCCACCGCAAAGGCGATTTCCGTAAGGTTCGGGGCCAGCGAAACCAAGCGGGGAACAGGGGGTGGCTCCGCGACAGGGGCGGTCGGCGAGGGGCGACACCCTCCCATCGCGATAGCCATCGCGAGCCCCGGGGTGGTGATCTTGATCTTCACACTCTCTTTTCTCTCGAAAGAGGCCTTGACGGTCTCACCGGGAACGTCTTCTGGCTTCCGGCTTCCGTCCCGGGCCTCCTCCTTCCCATTTGCGAAAGCAAACAGTGGTGCCTGGAGGCACAGTAGCCGGTAACAGCGGCGGGACCGCGTCCGACTTTCACGGACTTCCGTTTTCCCGGTGCTGGGATTACCTTGCCACAATGGGCGGTGGGGCGTCAAGGCGCAGGTTTTTGCGCTTGTCCCTTCGACTCCATCGTCCTATAGTTCACGCATGGTCACGTTGAAACAGATTGCCGAGAAAGCCGGATTATCGATCAGTACGATCTCGCACATTCTGAACCGCCAATCGCCCCGGTATAATGCCCAGACACGGGAACGGGTGCAAAAGATCGCCGAGGCGATGGGCTATATCCCGAACCGGTATGCCCAGGTCATCCGGCGGGGCCGCAGCGGGATTATCGGCATGATTCAACATGCCGGATTATTGCAGGTGGCGGTGCTCAAGAGTCAAGCGGCGGCCCGTGCCATTGTGGCCGCCAATTATCGGCTGCTGGCCGGCGATTCCGAGTGGTCGGGCAGCGGCATTCAGACGGTCTGCGCCACCATGCTGGACCTTCGAGTGGAAGGGCTGATTTTGATTGATCCGCCGGCCTCGTTTCCCCGTGACGAATTGGATCGTTTTCAAAAACATCGCATCCCCGTGGTCGCGCTGGGCGGCGTGCGGATCAAAGGGGTGCCCCAGATTCGCGTGGACGCCGAAAAGGGAATGGAAATGATCGTCCGCCATGTGGCCGCTCTTGGCCATCGCGACCTGGAGCTTGTGGTCCCGGCCCTTCCCCCGCGCCCCTCCCCGGCCATCAATTGGCCCACTCTGGAACGCGTCGCCGGATTTCGGCGGGCGGCGCGGCAGGCCGGGCTGACCGCGGCTCAGGCCAAGGTGACGTTTTTCGGCGCGCCCAATGATATTATGTCGCCCTATGCGAACGGCAAGGCGGCCATGGAACAGATTCTGGCTCGCGTTGAACGCCCTCGCGCTGTCCTGTTCTGTAACGACGACTGGGCGATTGGAGCGCTGGCGGCCTGTGCGGAAGCCGGCGTGAAGGTGCCTGACCAGATCGCGATCACCGGCTTCGACAATGCCCCGATCGGCGAATATCTGCCCTCCCCGTTGACTACCGTGACTCAGGATTTCGAAGGCATGGCCAAGGCAGCGACCGATCTTCTTCTTGAACGGATCCGGGAACGGGATTGGAATCTCGAGGCGCCGCTGATTCGGGTGCCGGGGCGGCTCATTGTCCGCCGCTCATGCGGGGCTCACGCCGTCTCCCCCTCCGCCGATTCGTAAAACCACGAGAGGGGAATCCGCCGGATTTTGAGATCCTGAAGGACGTGGCTGGTCCTTCCGCCTCCGCAGCAATATGCCAGGAGAACGGCCTCGTCGGTGAAATGGATGGCCGTGTAGCAGTATCCGTGGTCGGGCGTCGCTTCCAGAATTCGGGGACGGCTCCAGGTTTGGCCTTCATTCCGGCTAATCGCGGCCACCAGCGGGGTCCGCCCCCAGCTCCGGTCGGCCACCCGTCCCCGGATCAGCCGTTTGTCCGCTCCCCACCGCCGAACCGCCTCCGCTGCATCATTCCAGACCGCCAGCCAATGGCCGGTTCGGGGAATCCGTTTGAGGGAGAGCGGCGAACAGGGTGATCGGAACCGCCAGGGTTGGGGTGGCGACCAGGTCTCTCCCCGGGTGTATGACTGACTCCACCACTGCCGTCCCGTCGTGGTTCGAAACCAGGCCACCACCGAGCCATCATGCCGCTCGATGAGGCCAGGCTCCTGAAGGGCATGGGATCCTAAGGGGAGCGTCCACTGCTCGGGTCCTTCCCCCCAGGTCATCCCTCCGTCATCGGAATAGAAGACTACGAAATGGCCGCGGCCATCAATCCCCGAGGGGCTCGGCGTCTCGACCCGATGGAGCGTCCGATGCCACGCCGCCGGAATCAGGATCCGGCCGGATCGGAGTTGAATCACCCGATCGTTGTTAACCACATAATACCCGCGCCAGGAAGCGATCCCGATGGGGTCGATCCAAGTCTGCCCGTCATTGGTGGAATAACGCACGATAGGCAGACACTGTTCCAGGGAGTCCTTGCGCAGATAAAAAAGAGCCAGACGGTCATCGGTCAGACGAAGCAGCGAGACGCTCATGACATTGCATCCGCCCGCGTTATCCACCAGGATCCGTTCCGTCTCCCGAGGCCAAGTCCGTCCGCCGTCCGATGAGAGCCGGGCTGCAAGCGCTGCCGGCGCATGGTCGCTGCTGCTGTCGCCGGAAAACCGGCTCCACACGAAGAGCAAGCGGCCATCTCGAAGGGTCGCAAAAGCGCCTTCGGAATTCCGGGGATTTCCTGGGGCGTGGAACAGACGGATTTCCTGACCGGAGATTTTCATGTTTGTCAACAGCTTCGTTAGGAGGCATGATACCCCTTTGACCTTGGGTTGTGAACTTCGAAGAGGCCCTATGAACCGCATCATTTCTCTCGATGGCATTTGGAAACTCCGGTGGCATGACGGACAACGGGGCGACAAGCCCGACCGTTTATTGGCACCCTACCCGGCAACCCTGAACCGGGCAATTCCGGCGCGCGTGCCGGGATCGGTTCATCTCGACCTGATGCGGGCGGGATGGATCGCCGAGCCTGTCGAAGGTCTGAACAGTTTGACATGCCGTTGGGTCGAAGATTGCTATTGGCTTTATCACCGGGTGTTCCAGGCGCCAAGGCTGAAAAAAGGAGAACGGGCGTGGCTGGTCTTTGAGGCGTTGGACCTGGCCGCCGTTGTCTGGCTGAACGGCCGGGAGGTCGGCCGTCACGCCAATGCCTTTCGACCGGCGCGTTTCGAGGTGACGGAGCATCTGCGCGCCGGCGTCAACACGGTGCTGGTCTCCGTGGAAGCGGGACTGTATTACGGAGCCTCCCAGCCGGACGACGGATTGGTCCGCGGAGACAACATCCGGCGTCCATGGCTGCGGACGATGCAGAGCGCGTTCGGTTGGGACTGGGCCAAGCGTTTGGGCAACGTGGGAATCCGTGGTGCGGTACGCCTGGAGATCGCCGCTGCTCTGCGTGCCGACGCCGTGTCGGTGGTCACCGACATGGACGATTCCCTGGAACTGGGGCGGGTTCGGGTCCGATGGCCGGTGGTCAATCTCACGACCGCTCCACTTCCCGTGGTCTGGATGGCTCGCGTGAAAGGCACGTCGGCACAAACGACGGAAACGGTCACTCTGCCGCCCGGCGAAACGGTCCTGGAGATGACCCTGAACGTGCCGCGTCCGGCGCTTTGGTGGCCGATCGGCCATGGGCCGCAACCGATGTACATGGTCGAGGCGTCGCTGGCCTGGCGCGAGGGACAGATACAGGCCACGGAGAAGCAGTCGCGCCGGGTGGGCTTCCGACGCGTGCGGGTCAATCAGGATCCGCATCCGGTCAAGGGACGGTATTTTCGAATGGAGATCAACGGACGACCGATCTTTTTGAAGGGCGGGAACTGGGTCCCGGCGGATCCCATTCTTGCGCGGGTGGACGGGACACGCCTCACGGAGCTTCTGGATCGAGCGATTGAGGCCCATTTTAATTTTCTGCGCATCTGGGGCGGTGGAATCTACGAGGACGAACGCCTCTATGAGCTGTGTGATCGGAGGGGGATTTTGCTCTGGCAGGAGTTCATCTTTGCCTGTTCCCGCTATCCCGGTCATCATGAGGCCTTTTCGAAAGAGGTGGAGCGCGAGGCGGTCTGGCAGGTTCGCCGCCTGGCCCATCACCCGTCGCTCATCGTCTGGTGCGGCAACAATGAGATTGAAACGGGCTACTGGGATTGGGGCTACGATCGGGGCGTCTCATTGCCGTGCCACTCCCTCTTCCACCATGTGTTGCCGCGCGTGGTCAAGCGTGAGGACGGCACCCGATTTTACCTTCCCAGTTCACCTTATTCGCCGGATCACGAGCACCCCACCGCCGACCACGTCGGCGATCAGCACCCTTGGAGTGTGGGGTTTTGGAACACTGATTTCCGAGACTACCGCCGTATGATTTGCCGATTTCCCAACGAAGGTGGCACCCTCGGATCGACGGCACTCCCAACCGTTCTTTCCTGTCTGCCTCCGGGTCAGCGGCAGGTCGGCTCCTTCGCGTGGGAACAGGCCGATAACAGCGTGGCCTACTGGGGGGGTGATGCGCGCTATCCTGACCGCATGATCGAACAGTGGCTCGGGCGAAAGACCGATTCCCTGGGCGTGCGCGACTACGTCTATGCGGCCGGGATACTCCAGGGGGAAGGGCTCCACGAGTATATCCGGAATTTCCGCCGGCGGATGTTTGATTCGGCGTCGGCGGTCTTTTGGGGGTTCAACGACTGCTGGCCGATGGTCCGGAGCTGGACGATTGTGGATTACTACCGGCGGCGCACGCCCTCCTTCCATCCTGTCCGGCGGGCCTTTCAACCGCAGGTGGTCTTTCTCGTCTGCGAGGAAGGCGAGGTGCGCGTGTATGGGGTAAACGACGGTCCCGCCTGGCGGGGGCGGCTGGAGTATGGTCTTTTCGCCCTAAACGGTGGGTACCCGTTGGCGGAACAGCGCGCGGTCGAGTTGCCCCCTAACGCCTCGGTCTGTCTCGCGCGCTTTCCCGAGCGGCTCTGGCAGCGGGCCGGTGTGCGGACGCACGGGGCGTTTGCGGTGCTTCAGGATTCCGAGGGATGCTCCGTGGCGCAGGACCGGCTGTTTCTCCCCTTCTTCAAGGAGATGAAATGGCCGCGGGCGAAGGTTCGGGTGACGCTCCGGAGGGGTGAAGCCGTCTTCTCCTGCCCTGTCTTTGCCTGGCGCGTCTGCCTTGACCTGGACGGCGAGAAAACGCTTCCTGACAACTTTTTCGATCTCCTTCCCGGTCGGCCGCGGACGCTTTCCTGGAACGCGACGGCCTTGGGACGACCGACCCTCCTCGCCGTCGGCAATGACCTGTTCACGAGTTCCTCATGAATTTTTATAATTGACATTTCATGAGAATCCGTTCATGATGGCCGTACCGTCGAAGGTCGGAGGTGCGTCATGGCGGTTTGGCTCATCCGGTCTGGCAGGCATGGAGGAGGTGAGATCTTCTTATGGCTTCTCCTGTTGTTAGGGCCTGCGGCCGCCCGGGCCATTTCGGTGGGGACGGGCGGAACAGGGCTCTGGAACCAGGCGGAGAATTGGATGCCCGAAGGGATTCACGGGGCCGGCGCCGATGTTTTCCTCGGCACGGAGGCTGTGGTCTATGTGGATGCGGCCACGGCGTCGTTGGGCACTCTGGAAGTATCGGGTGGCCGTGTGATCGTCACGAATTGGACCGCCACGATCACCGCGATCCATATTATTGTCGCAAGTGGTGAAATCGGCGCGGCGGGTCCCTATACCAACGGCGGCGCCCCAAATTGTATCTGGATCGTGTGTTCCAACCTGGGGATGAAACCGGGCGGTCGGATCATGGCCGATGCGTGCGGATACGCGGGGGGGTATACCCTCGATACCACGACCTACGCGGGTCATGCTCCCAACGAGGGCCAACCGCAGGGGGACGGAGCATCGGACGGCGGACATGGCGGGCGAGGAGGGCCGGGATATGGCATCGGCCGGTTTACCGATTCCTATCTCCTATCAAAAGGAACGTTGATGCCGTACCGATCAGCAGTATGGCGTTGCCGTGAAGATTATCGGCGTGTTCCATGAGAAACTTCAGGGAGGGATATGACATGACGACGCGCGCGATCAGACATTACGAAGTCCGAATGCTTCTTGGGGGGGCTCAGCATGTTGGCCGCTCTATCCAACGGGCGGGCGGAGACGCCGGTCCTAGGATCCATCGGAGCCGATACCCTACGGAGAACATCAGTCCGGTTGACCGCCACGTTGACGAGCATCGGCGATCCGGAACCCACATGCGCCTTTCGCTGGTGGCCGGCCGGCGGTGAAACGTCAACAGTGGAAGCTACACGGTCGGGAACGTTCTTCTGGGCCACGGTGACGAATCTGACGGCCGGGCAGACCTACCATTTTCATGCCTGGGCCGGCAATAATGAGGGCGAAGCCATTTCGACCAATGGGGAATGGACCACCGTTTCAGCCACCCCCCGGCAAATGATCTGGACGGGGCCATCCAATGGATCGTGGTTCGTCGAGGCGAACTGGACACCGAATGGGATGCCGGATGATGGACTCGATGAGGTCGTTCTCAACAGCGGGACCCTCCTCCTCACCAATGTGACGCCTCCCGTGGCCTCCTTCACGCAGGGCGGGGGCATCCTGATCTTTTCCAACTGGCATGCGTGCCTGCTGGCCACCAACGTCACGATCACTGGCGGCGTGGTGACCCTCCCACCGGCCTTTTTGAATACCGATATGTCTAACCGCATTCGGATCGTGTGTGACTCCTTCCGCCTGGAAACTCCCGGCGCCATCAATGGGGACGCCCGCGGCTATCGCGGCGGTGATAAGGCCGGAATCGCGACGGGACAGGGACCGGGCGGCGGCTATGCAGGGGCCAACGCCGGAGCTGGCGGCGGACATGGAGGAATCGGCGGAGGCGGTTATAATGGCGGGTCTGGGGCTGCCAACGGAACAGCCACCCGACACAACCCGGGCAGCGGAGGCGGGGCATCCACCGGTTATACGAGCCAGGGGGGACATGGCGGCGGTTGTATCGAGATTGAGGTCGCCGATGTGGCGACCATAAGCGGTCTCATTTCCGCCAATGGGCAGGATGCCCCCCATAACCGGGGCGGCGGCGGCGCGGGCGGCGGCATTCGAATCGAATGCCGCACGATTACCGGATCGAATGGAACGATCCGGGCCAACGGCGGATACGCCCCGGGGTCGGGCGGTGGGGGCGGTGGCGGGCGGATTGCGATCCTGTTCGATCCCATTTCCCAAGCGTTTCTGCCCCGGCCCACCCTTACCCTTTCCGCCCGATGCGGCTTGGCTGCGCAATATGGACGGGGGGAGTTGGGAACCGTCTATCTGTCCAGTTTTGATCTTATTGCCAGCGATGTTTTCCCGCACAGCGGTCGAGTTCTTCTGCCCGAGATGACGAACTGGACCGTATCGTCGCTCCTGTTTAGCAACGGATGGGTCCGCTTTTCAACCAACAATTTCGGGACTCTGGTTGTTTCCAACGCGCTGGTGATCATAGGAACGAACGCCATTGTGGAAAGTTGGTTTACCAATATTCAATGCGGGCGATTGGAACTGACCAATGGCGCCCAGCTTTACGTCTACGCCTCCCCTACAAACGTCATGGCGGGCTCTCCCTTCTTCGGAGCCACGGTGCGGGTGGACAGCGACATCGTGCTGGGGCCCCAGTCGCGGCTCGTTCCAGTCTCCTTCACCACCAACGGAGGATCCGTCGCCTTCACCGGGAATCATCTCGTGGTGTCCAGCAATGCGGCCATTTCCGCATCCGGCGTGGGTTTTCTCCGTGGCATCAACTCGGCTGGCTACACCGTGCATGGTCATGGTCCGGGCCGTGGGTGGGCCACCGGCAATAACGGAAGCGGCGCCGGCCACGGAGGAAGAGGCGGCCGGAGCGCGGGAAGCGCGACCCGGGGGCAAAGCTATGGCGACCCACTGCGACCTCTTTTGGCAGGAAGCGGCGGCGCGGGAAGAACGGGTTATTCGGGCGCGGCGGGCGGCAATGGCGGAGGCTTGATCTACTTCGAATTGAGCGGGCGGGCGGAACTTTCGGGACAGCTCGCCGCTGATGGCGATCCCGGAGTCAACCACGGAGGAGGAGCGGGGGGCAGTATATTCATCCGTTGTGTTCAGTGTACCAGTGGTCCTGGCACCGGGTTGAGCGCGCGGGGAGGCAACGGATACAGCACCACCGACGGCGCGGGCGGCGGGGGGAGAATTGCCGTGTGGTATGGACGGCCATCATGGATCCCCGAACCCGATCCCTCCGAGTTGCTCATCAGCGAAACGCCCCCTCCTTCTTATCTCGGAACGCTCTCGGTCGCGCCAGGCACGATCAGTTACACCACCGACGCCGAACCCGGAACGATCCGTTTCGTGACCGTTCGAAAGCCTTCCGGCACCGTCATTTCGATCCGATAGAACGGTCAGGGCGGCAAAGGAAAGTTGACAACGCCAAAACCGATCGCTCGGGTGGCCAATTCGTCGGGATCTATCCCTGCCGATTTCCGCCATTCGGCGGCCCGGTTCGGATCGGAAAACCCCAGCGCGTCATCCGACATCGCTAACAGTTCCCGGATCCGTCGGGCCTTCGCCTCGGTATAGGCCCGCTGTCCTTCCCCGCGGTCGTGGCAGGCGGGCGCCGAGGGCCACTTTCCGTCCTTTCCTTGGACCGCAAAGAAATAACTGGTGTCGGCCATGATCTATCGGTCTTCGGCATAGAACTCAGCGATCGTGTGATTTTGACCGAAGAGATGGATCATCCGGGCGGGAATGCCCATGACCTGACACAGGCGGATGAAGACGCGGGCCTGCTTGTTACACCATCCCGAGCCCGATTCCAGCAACGCTTCATCATCCAGGTTCCGATCGGGCGGAACGGGCCTGCCCAGGGGCGGAATGCCGGGGTGGCGCAGCAACGCCGGTATCGCCCGGGTCAGGAGCGCCATGGCTCGTTGGAGATCGGTGGTGCATCCGACCGTAAATTCGGCGGCGGCCTTCTCATACGTCGGAAGCAGGCCTTTCCGATAGACCACTGTCAGCGGCGTGTAGGCCGTGTAAAGATAGTTGGCGGTTTCCGGACGATAAAAAAGGTAGTGATTGGCCATCCATCGGTCTACCCCTTTGACATCGCGGCCGAGCACGTGGCTGCGGGGTCTCCACGCGTCCGGTGTGCCGTTTATGCCTTCGAAGGGACGGATCCATTCCGGTTTGACCTCCCGTAGCCAGGAGGGCGTTCCCAGAGGCGTATGTTCCGGTCCTTCCAGATCAATCAAGGTTCCGGCTTCAGCATGTAGCCGTGTCACCGATAGTCCCATCATCAAAAAACCCCCTAGCCGTCGGTGATTCATAGTCCGATCATTGTACCAAAAGAATATCCCGTTCCTCGAGCCGGGAAAGGACAAGCCGGTTGGTAACGCCCACACGTTCGATGCGAATTGCGTTCCGGTGTCACGTGGACCAGACCTCCCGGACTTCCGATTCGCCGCGCCAGGCGAGTTGAATGCCCTCCAGCGGAACCAATTCTCTCCCCCGATAGGCCCAGTTGATCAGCAGAATCGTCTCCCGACCATCGCGGGGATGGCGCAGTCGCAGCCCCTCACCAACGGGTGTGAGATGGCGATCGGCGGTTCGACGCCGGCCTGCCGAAGCACGACATCCATCGTGGCTCGTTTGATCGGCGCGAAGTGCCGGGCCATGTCGAAATCCTCCCGCATCACATCCGCAGCGTATTCCAGCCCCGCGTAATAACCAAACACGACGGCCCACCCGCGGCCAAAGCGATGGCGGAGAATGGCCACCCCCCCATCTGCGTAACGGCCCAGAGCTTCGGAATCCGACGACGGTTGCCATCGTTCGCGTCCGATCGCCAATTCAAAGTCCCCGCCCTCCGGTTCCAGCAGAACAAACGATCCCGCCGGTGGCTCGGCGACCGGGGAAATGGGAGCCAGCGTGGTGGCCCCGTAACGACGCACCTCACCCCACAGGGTGGGGACCGTTCGTTCCGAGATCCCCAGCACCTCACGAAGGGAATGGAGCGGGCGATCCGACTCATCCCGGGCCAGACCTCCCCCGCTGGTGATCAGAACACCCCCCTGGTACACCCAGGCGCGCAGCTTTTCCGCGGTATCCCGTCGCAGATGAGAACCGCTGACGATGATCACGCGGTATTGGGAGAGATCCTCGCTCATGAGATAGCCTTCGTCCAGCGGATCCACCGGGATATGAAGATGCTGCAGGAGCGTATAGATCCATTTGCCGTTTTCCCAGGAGGCATTGTTTTCGAAGACGGCGGAAGTAAAGGGGCGAACGACGGCCACGCGGGCCGGCTCGGCCCATCGGGCGTCGTAGAGGCGATCCTCCGCGTCCCCGATCATTCGCGCCAGACGGCTGATCGTTTTCAGGCGTTCCCAATCCCGGGCAAAGGTGTCTGGGTGATGCCAATCGGGGCCATAGGTGTACCAGTAGATCATTCGAACGCCTCGCCCCAGTGCGGCCAGGGTCCGCTGGACGACCGCGCCCCGGCTGGGCTTGATCATGATACAGAATCGCGTGCCGAGTTTCTCCTGATGAATTCGCCCGACATCGCAGAGGTAGCTATCCCAGGGCCAGACGCGGGGGTCGCGGTTCGAGGTCTCGTACATGAAGGCATTGTCGGCATGCCGGTACCAGTCGAAGAAGTCGAGGCTGTGCCCCCCCAGGAGAAAGGTGTTGCTGCGGAGCGCGCCGGCATAGATCCAGGGCTGACGAGCCTCGGGTGAATCGAGACGGCCGTCGGCCAACGCCCGCTGCTTCCGGTCGTTTTGGGCCTCCAGAGCCCGACGCAGGGGGGTAAAGATACGGGCCGTGGCTTCGTTGTTGAACCGGCGGCTGTGATAGGTCAATAACGCCCATCCATAATCGGGAAATGGAGGGGGAATCCCCCTTTCCAGAAGTCCGGCCGGTTTCTCCCGCGTCTCCTGCGGTGGAGGCGTTTCGGCAGGGTCGTCACGATCGCGTAAGGAAAAATCCTCCTCCGCCTCCACGGGCCGGGCCGGCGCGGATTCCGCGGAAGGAGCGGTCCCGCGACCGGTGGGGGTTCGCCGGTGAGTATAGGCATAAGTCGAATGAATCGGCTCCCAGGAGTCCACACCGAAATCGGCCGGCGTCAATCCATACCCGCGTAAATAATTCCGAAAGGCCTCGCTGCACCAAGGACACACTCCCGGGTGCGCTTTTCCCTCGGCCGACCGGTCGAAAAAGCTGCCAATCTCGTCCACCGTTTGCGCCCAGTACTCCTCATACGGCATCTGCCGGAGGCGGTCCATCATCGCCACCACGGCGCGTTCGAGTCGCTGGTCCAGATCCCGATGGGCCGGATGCGAAGGACACCCCCACCCTTCAGCCTCCGAACGTCGGGGATCCCTTTCCTCATACGCCGGGATGAGAAAACCGCCCGCCGGCCATTCCAGAATCTGGTTCAGGTTGAACCCGCGAAGACGACGAAAGGCACGCATTTCCGGCGGTCCGTTGCACACCTCCGATTCGAACCCGGGCCAGGTGTCATACATCAAACCATTGATCCCAAGACAACGGAGCGCGCGGTATTCCGATCGCCATATGTCGGGAACAGAGGCATTGCGATCCCATCCGCTGCAGGCCGTCAAAAACCCATACCGGTGTGGTCGCGGACCACTGGCCTCTGGCAGAGCGGCCAGGGCATCGGCCCTCGTTCGAACAAATTCCTCAAGCCCCATGGGCTCATTGAAAAAGGAGGGTCTCTCGGGGCTCGCGGCGCCATTGGTGGAAACGCTCACGGCGGGAAGGCGAATCGTCAGCCGCCCGCTGGCTCCAACCCTCTCCGTAAACGAACGAAGCCGGGTCTCGCCATCCAGAATCTCAAACTCCACCACCGCCGATTCCAGGCGCCGGCTCGGGTCTCTCGGACGCCTGGCGTCCAGTTTTTCGTATGCCACGAGATGAAAGGTGGTGTACAGGGAAAAGGTAGAAAGCGGGATGGCGGGGGTCCAGACGCCGGGCCGGATCCAGAGGATCGTATAGGCGGGTCCCTCTTCCCGGATGATGGACGGGGCGACGCCCGGTATTGTGGGATTCAGGGCATCGTCAAGCGGATTGGAGGCTTCCGACCGCCCCCAATCGAAGCGGCTCTCGTCGAGAGTCGGCGGACGAGGATTCTCGCGGGTCAGTTCGTTCCAGTTCGGCCCGCGAGCAAAAAAGAGACGCACGTAGAGGTCAGGCGGCTGGATCGCCGTGACGCGCGCCCGCAATACCGGCTCGGCAGGAAGCGGACCTCCCAGGAGAAGGATGGCCATGGCCGCTAGGGCCTTCCCGCGCCCATAAGAACTCCCGACCTCCTGATTTCAATCACGAGAGCTCCTTACACGGAGTATGATCATCGCAAGGCTTTCCGTCAATTCTCGCCTCTACGGTCAGAGCCGAACACGCCCGCTGGCGGCATTAAAGAATCCATCGGCGCCGGACCATGCCGAGGCTCGCCAAAAAAAGCAGCACGCAGAAGCCCGTGAGGATGGAGACGCTGAGCCCGACCGGCATTCGCGCCGTTCCGTTCACCGCGCCATGAAGAAGGTCGGCCCCATAGGTCAGGGGAAGAGCAAAGGAGATCGGCCGCAGCCAGGAGGGCAACTGCGAAACGGGGAAGAACAGCCCGCACAGAAACAGCATCGGGAAGCGGAAGAAGTTTGAAAACGTCTGCGCCTCGAAGACCTCGCTGACCGAGACCGCAATGAACAGGCCTAGAAACGTCGAACTGATCGCGATCAGGAGAATGGCTGGGAGGAGCGTGGCCCAGTGAATGTTCGAGAGGTCCATCCAAAACGCGGCCATGACAACCGGAACAAAAGCGTTGGCCACCCCAAACAGGATGGCCCCGGCGGTCTTCGCGAGCATGAGCAGCTCCAACGGAATGGGAGCCAGTAGCAGCCGCTCGAACGAACGGCCCTTCTTTTCAAACGTCACGGTGACGGCCAGCAAACTGGTCGTGCCGAAGAGGATGGAGATCGCCATCACGCCCGGCAACAGGGTGGGCAGGCCGTCCACTCCCGAACCGGAGCGGATAAAAAACATTCCCGTCCACACCAGGGGAAAGAGGAGGCCCCAACTGATGTTGGGCGGCTTGAGGTAATAGGTCCGAATATCCTTGACCAGGATGTTCCCAAAGGCAATCCACGCAATCACAAGCCCCCTCCCCCGCGGGTCCGTTCCTGTTCACGTTTCAGCACATCCGCATCCAGGCCGGTGATTTCGACGAAAACCTCTTCCAGGGACGGCCGCATCAGACGCGCTTCGATTACCGCCGCGCCGCAACCTTCGATCAGGCGCACCAGCGGGCCAATGCGAACGAATTCCGGGGACTCCAGACGGATCTCGGTGTCTGAGACCGCATGACACTGGAGGGTCGGAAACTCGGCCATCACCGCCTCCCGCAGCCGGCCCGCTCCCCCCGTCACGGTGAACTGCACGATATGGCGCCCATCCGTGCGGCGCATCAGGTTCTGGACCGTATCGGTACGCACGATGCGCCCGTTGACGATAAAGGCGATGCGCTGACACAGCCGTTCGGCTTCTTCGATATAATGCGTGGTCAAAAAAATGGTAGTGCCGCAAGCGTTAAGTTCGGCGATCAGTTGCCGGATCTGGCGGGCACTGGCCACGTCAATCCCGGTCGTCGGTTCGTCCATGAACAGGAGGGCAGGCGAATGGATGATTCCGGCCGCGATGGTGAGCTTGCGCTTCATACCCTTGGAGTAGCCCCCGAACGCGCGGTTGCCCGCCGCCGTCAGGCCAAATCGCCCGAGAAGCTCCCGCGCCCGGCTTTCCCGGTCGCGGCGGGTCATCCCGTACAGAGCCCCACAGAAGCATAGATTGTCGAAGCCGGTCAATTCCGGGTGCAGGTTGTTTTCATCCGGCACAACGCCCATCAAATGCTGGGCCGCTTTGGGGTTCGTTGAACAATCGATTCCTCCGATCCGGATGGTTCCGGCATCGGGACGGGCTAAACCGACCAGCATATTGATGGTCGTGCTCTTGCCCGCGCCATTCGGGCCCAGGAAACCGAACAGTTCACCTTCCCACACATCGAAATCAATACCAGCGACGGCCTCCACGGCACCGAACCGCTTTTTTAGGCCACGGACTTCAATGACCTTTCGTCCCTGTTCAGGGGTCATGAGTCGCCTTCTTTCGGGGCTGTGGGTTCTGTCGTAAACAACGATTCGATGAGGGTCCGGCAACGGTTCGCGGCATCGGTCGCCAGGCGGTAATGAACGTAGTGGCCGCACCGAGCCCGTTCCACGAGGCCGGCCCTCTGCAGAATTCGAAGATGTTGGGAAACGGCGCCGGCCGTGATTCCAAGCCGGTGAGCAAGGGCGCCAACGCAGAGCGTTCTTTGGGCCAGCAGGTGCACCATCTCTATCCGTGTTTCCACGGAAAGCGCGCGGAATACGCGCACCCGATTCTCCATCGTCATGCACATGGTTGTTATAGTATTTACTAAAATGATAAAGGGTCAAGAGTTCTCTGTAACGGCGTCTGGTTTCTGGAAAAAGCGTCAAATTAAGGAGTCCTGAGAATCGTCGCACGATCGAAACAAAACTCTTGAAAGAGAACATTCCCATGCGGTAGGTTATAACCGTCTTCGGCTGCGGGAGTAATTCAGTGGTAGAATGTCAGCTTCCCAAGCTGAACGTCGCGGGTTCGATCCCCGTCTCCCGCTCCACCGCCTTTTCCATATGATGGCGCTCGCCCTCGAATATGCGACGTCCGTTCAAAGCGCCGCGATCCTCCTTCCCGACCGGACATTGGCGGAGATCGTCCAACCCGCCCGTCCCGAGGATCGTGGACGATTGATGGCCGCACTCGAATCCCTTCGTCAGTCTGCCGGCGTCGCATGGTCGGATGTGGCGCTGTTCGCCGTTGGGCTTGGACCGGGAGCGTTCACGGCACTGAGAATGGCTTTGGCAACCGCGCACGGCCTCGCCCTTCCGGGAGGGCGTCCGGTCCTCGGGATCGCCAGCGCCGAGGCCGCCGCCATCCGACTCGGGGAACGCATTAACTTACCTCGACTTCTTCTCTGCGGCGATGCGCGCCGCGGACTTCTCTGGTGCGCCGCCTTTCGACGAAGCCCGGCGGGATGGAGTCCGGATGGCGACTTCGAGCTGGTGACGACCGGGCAGCTTGCGGCCCGAGTGGACGATCAGACCGCGGTCGGCACAGCGGACTGGCTACGACTGGCCCCGATCCTGCGCGAGGCGCTCCCGCGTGGCCGATTGATCGAAGAACCGATCTATCCATCAGCCACCGATGTGGGCCGCCTGGCCTTTCAATACCTGAAGACCGGCCGGCCTTCCCGTCCACTCACGCCGATCTATCTCCATCCTCCCGTTGTCAGTCCACCCAGAGGGCCTTTGCCTCACCATGTCTGATCGCCTCTTTGTCGGTTTTGGTTTCGGCGCCATCCAGGCGGGGCTTTTTCTCGCGGAAGCGTATCGCTCCATGGCCTTTGGCCGGCTGGTGGTTGCGGAAATCGTGCCGGAGATGGTCCAGGCCATCCGCCAGAATGGAGGTGCATATTCGATCAATGTCGCAACCCGCGAGGGCATCGAGGCCCATCGGATCGAGGGTGTCGCCATTTTCAACCCGATGACGACCGACGACCGCGAACGCCTTGTAGAGGCGGTCGCGGCGGCCTCGGAGATCGCGACGGCCCTGCCAAGTGTGGCGTTTTACGAGAAGGCCCCCTCCCCCGCCCAGTCGGTCGCCGGCATTCTGGCCGAAGGGTTCGCGCGCAAACTGGCCTCGTCCAAACCCATTCCCTGTGTCGTCTACACGGCCGAAAACCACAACCGGGCCGCGGAGATTCTCGAAGAGGCGGTCATACGACTCATGGAAGACCCTTTGCGCCGCCGGCCCCGCTACATCCAGTTTCTTAACACCGTTATCAGCAAAATGAGCGGGGTGGTGACGGATCCCGCCCGCATCAGGAACGAAGGGCTCCACCCCATTATTCCCGGCCTGCCCCGTGCCTTTTTGGTCGAGTCCTTCAACCGGATTCTGATCACCCGCATCGGGCTCCCAGGTTTCCGGCGCGGCCTCGCCGTGTTCGAGGAAAAGGATGATTTGTTGCCTTTCGAGGAGGCCAAGCTCTATGGCCATAATGCGACCCATGCGCTCTTGGGCTACCTCGGCTGGCTCGCGGGCCATGCCTGGATGTCCCAGGCCTGTGACGATTCCCGCCTTCGCCTCATTGCACGCCATGCCTTCCTCGAGGAAACAGGACCCGCGCTTCTGCGTCGGTATGCCGGCCTGGATCCCCTCTTCACGCCGGAAGGCTGGCGCGCCTATGCCGAAGACCTTTTGGAACGGATGGGAAACCCCTACCTCCGAGATGCGGTCGAGCGCATCATTCGGGATCCGGCCCGCAAACTGGGATGGAACGATCGCCTCATCGGCGCCATGCGGCTGACCCTGACCGCCGGCTGCGAGCCCAATAACGTTGCGCTGGGGGCCGCCGCAGCCCGCCGGTATTGGGCGGCGATCGAACCCGACAGGGCAAGGGACGGACTCACGGCGCTCTGGCGCCCAGAGCATCCCGACCCCGCCGAAATGTCTCTCGTCGAGCGATGGATTGCCGCGGGAGATGTCGCGCTGGACCGGCTGGACCTGACCAGGAAAGGCCAACCGTGAGCGGTGGTCGCGAAACCCCATTCGTGATTGTCCGAACAGGCCTTCGCCGTCCGCTGGGCGATGCGTTGTGCTGGCACGTGGCGCCTGAGTTCCGCGAGACCTTCGAACCGTGGCTCCGCCGACACTGGCCCCGCCTGTTGAACACCCCATCCGCGCTCCTCAAGTCCGATCCTGCCAGCCGTGTCGCGGAAGCGGAGGGTTTCGTGTTGAAGGAATATCGTAAGCAACGGGGGGTGCTGGCGTTCGGCCATCCCTCCGCCGCCCGCCGGGCCTTCGACTATGCCCGGCACCTGATTCAACACAAGCTTCCCCTCCCCACCCCCGTGGCCTGGTGCGTCCGACGGCGTTTCGGATTTCTCACCCGCGAATATCTCGTCACGCGCATGGTCCCCGATGCCATCCCCCTGAATCGTTGGATGGCCGCAACCGAGAGAAAGCCGGAGACGACGGCGGCGATATTGCGGCAATGGGGCCGCTTGCTCGGTCAATTCCACAACCACGGATACACCCATCGCGATCTGAAAGATGAAAATCTCCTGGTCACGGAAGGGCCCGAGGGACCCCGGCTGATTCCGGTGGATCTCGACGGTGTGACGCTCAGCCGGGCGTCGCGCGCTGTTCGCCTCCGCCGCGATTTCTGGCCGCTGCTTCGATCCCTCCTCTTCCTCCGTTGCTATCGCCCAGATGCGGTCCAAGGGATGATCGAGGGCTACAACGACGTGGCCGAACAACCGATCACGGCCGCCGATCTTCCCAGAGTCCTCTGGCCGGACCCGCCCTCCGAAGAGGGCTGGAGCGGCGTCCGCCTCCTGATCATGCGGTCCGGTTTCCATCGGGAGATTCTCCACATTCGGGTGCGCAACCGTCCATCCGTGCCCTGGGCTGACCTTTTTCTCTTCTGGGTTCACCGGCTGCCCACCCTTCGCCCCCTGCGCCATTCGCCGCGCGTCCAGACGGCTGTCGGCCGCTGGCCGGAACTTGGGATCGAGTGTCTCTTCAAGCGCTACGCCGCCCCGCGGGGAGGGCCGCGGTGGCGACAGATGCTGGGCGCCCCTTCGCCAGCCCGCCGGTCGCTGTCAACATTGACCCGTCTGAGCGCGCTTGGGTTGAAGGTCCCTGATGTGCTCGCCTACCTGGAATGTCGGGCTGGCCTTCGGCCCATGGGAAGCGCGTTGATTACCCACGCCGTTTCCGAAATGCCCCTCGACCAATGGCTGCAACAGCCGCTTCCCGCGGACCAGCGGGTAGCGGCGGCGGAAGCGCTGGTCCGCGATCTGGCGACGATCCATCGGGCAGGCTTTCTCGTTTCTGACCTCCAGCTATCCCACGTGCAGATCATCCTCGACAGGAAGACCAATCGGCCCGAGGTGGTCTGGGCCGAGGCGGACAACCTCGTCCGCTGCGGCTCGGATCGAGAGGCCCTGAATCAACTCACCGACCTGGCCGTTCAGGCGGCCCAACGGCTCGCGCCGGGCGAAGGGCGCCGCCTCTGGCGCTCCTACGAGAAGGCGCGCGCGTGGACAGGCCCCCACGCCCAGAGCCGGCGGCGGTGGTTGTTCGCCGCGCTCCGCCGCCTTCGTGTTAAGCCGCCGGCCGCCTAATCCGTCGGCGCCAATTTCCCCAGCAGATCGGCCAGCAACCGGGCGTACCGGACGGGGTCAGGCGGCGTCTGCCCCTCCGCCAGAAGCGCTTGACCGAGCAGGATCTCCGCCATTTCCTTGAATCGCGGATCCTGGGGATTCCGTCGGCGGATCGCTTCGAGGGATCGGATCACCGGATGGGCTGGGTTGATTTCGAGGATACGCTTGACGGCGGGGGTCGCCTGCCGAAGGGCCCGGAGAACCCGCTCCTTGCCGGGGGTCAGATCGTCCCGGTCGTACACCAGACAGCAGGGCGATTCCGTCAGACGGGGCGATGGCCGAACGTCCTTAACCCAGTTGGCCAACGCCTCCCTAAGGGCTTTGGCCAGGGCCTGGACCTCATCGCGAGGAAGAGCCTCGCCCGGCGGCGAAACGGGCTCGGCTGGACTCGTGTCCGCGTCTTTCGGCCACTCGATCGTTCCGCGATGAATCGGCTGAAAGGGGTGGTCTTGGTACCGTTCCAGAAAATCCTCCAGCCAGGCGTCCACGGGATCGGTCAGGAGAAGCACCTCCAATCCGCGGGCGCGGAACCCTTCAAGAAGGGGCGACTGCCGGGCCGTTGGCTCGTCCTCGGCCACAAGATAGTAGATGGCCTTCTGCCCCGGTTTCATCCGACGGACGGCCTCCGCCAGATCGGTGGGTGTGTCGGCGGCCGTCGTGGCAAAGAGCAGAAGGTTCATCAGCCGATCCTGATGTTCGGGGTCCCCCATCACCCCCTCCTTCAAGACCGCGCCGAATTCCCGGAAAAAGGTCCGGTACGTCTCGGGTTCCCGGGCTTTCATCTCTTCGAGGGTTTGGAGCGTTCGGTTGACGAGATGATTCCGGATTTTCCGTATTCGCGCATCATCCTGCAGCGTTTCGCGCGAAATGTTCAGGGGCAGATCGCTGGAATCCACGACGCCGCGGAGGAACCGCAGATAGGGCGGCACCAGCGCCTGGCAGGCATCCGTGATAAAGACATTCCGTACATAGAGGTGGAGGCCGGTGGTCCGATCCCGCGTGGGGAGCCACAGATCGGGGGGAGGCCGGGAGGGAATGTAGAGGAGCGCCTGAAATTCCAAGGTTCCCTCGGCGGAAAAATGAAGCGTGCGGAGAGGAGGCGAGGGATCGTGCGTGAGATGACGGTAGAATTCCCGATACTCCTCTTCCTTCACCTCGCCGCGCTTCTTGCGCCAGATCGCCTTTCGCGAGTTGAGCGTTTGGCCGTCCAGGATAATCGGAAACTGGATGTAGTCCGAGTAGCGCCGGACGATAGATCGGATGGTCCAGTGGTCCAGGTACTCGTCCATTCCCTCGCGCAGATGGAGCGTCACATCCGTTCCGGGAGACGACCGGGTGGCGGGCGCGATCGTGTAGGTCCCGCCGCCGTCGGACTCCCACCGCCAGGCGCTCTCGGTTCCGGCCCGCCGGGTGATCACAACCACGCGGTCGGCTACCATGAAGGCGCTGTAAAAGCCGACGCCGAACTGACCGATCAGTTCGGGGGCACGGGCGGCGTTCGAATCAGACTGAAGCGCCTCGAGGAATCGCCGCGTGCCGGAGCCCGCCAACGTGCCGAGGTTTTGATCCAGTTCCTCGGCCGTCATACCAATGCCATTATCCCGAACGGTCAGGGTCCGGTCGGTTCGATTGGGAATGATTTCGATTTTCCATTCGCCATCGCCGGCCGGTAGCCGGTCGGGATGAGTCAGCGCCTCGAAGCGGGCCCGATCAATGGCATCCGATGCGTTCGAGATGAGTTCTCGAAGGAAGATCTCCCGATGGGAGTAGAGCGAGTGAATCACCAGATCGAGAAGGCGGCGCACCTCGGCCTGGAAGGGTTTTTGTTCGGTGTTCATCGTCAAATCCTTTCCGACGCACGCGTCTGACAATCTGTTAAACAAAGAACAAAAGCCCGCCGCTGTCAATCGTTCGTTATCGTTCGTTTGGGAAAACCATTCCTCAGATCTTGTGAAGCGACCATTCCTCCTCTATTCTGTCCGCCATGAATGCGCCGGACTCGGACCTGCAATTGCTTCCCTGGCCTAAACGGGTATCCCGGCGTGCGGGGGTGTGGCGTCTGAAGGCGCCGCTATCGCTGACGCTTGCTCCCGCCGCGCGTGCCCTCGAAACCGTCGCTGTCGCCACGTGTTCCGAAATTCCCATCCGCCGTATGCCGCCCCGTATGGTGCCCGGCGAGGGGTGGTTTTTCCAGCTCGGTGTCGCGCCTCCGGATCCGCCGGCTCTTTCGCCAACGGCCGCCTTTGCGCTGCACCTCTCCGCTGGCGGCGCCGCGGCGCGAGGGCGCGACTATCCTTCGCTCGTCCATGCGTGGATGACCCTACGGCAACTGTTTCGTAAATGTTCTCCGGCGCTTCCCCTGCTCACGATCGCCGATTGGCCGGAGATTCCCTGGCGTGTCTATCATTTGGATCTCAAGGGCACCCGGCGAACCCTGGATCGGCTCTATGCGATTCTGCCTGAGTTGGCCGAATGGCGGATCAACGCCATCCTGGCCGAGTATGAAGATCATCTTCGCCTCCCCTCGCATCCGGATATCGCCGCACCGGACGCCCTGACGTCCGAACAAGTGCGGTCGTGGGTGGAGGAAGCCGGGCGTTTCGGCATCACGGTCATTCCGCTGGTTCAAACCCTGGGCCATCTCCAGTATCTCCTTTCGAAGTCGGCGTATGCCCACCTGCGAGAGCACCCCGACGATCCCGCGGAAGCCTGTTCGTCGCATCCTCACACATGGCCGCTCATCCGTGACATGGTGGACGATCTTCTGGCGATCCACCCCGGGACGCCCTTCTTCCACATCGGGCTTGACGAGACGTTCCGTGTGGCCACCTGTCCCCGCTGCGTCCGGGCCCGGCAGGGCCAGCCGCCGGTTGCGCGTTTTGTGGAATGGGCGCGGCAGGTGGCGTCGTATGTCCTGGACAAAGGCCCTACGCCCTTGATGTGGGCCGATGTCCTGGCCCGTCATCTTGATCTGTCACTCCTGGAGGCGCTTCCCCGTGAATTGGTCTTTTGCGGCTGGGGCTATCTCGAGACCGGGCCCCTCCACTACCAGCTTGGCCGCTATCGCAACGGCCTGGTATCGCGCGAATGGTTCCGGCGCCCCCTCGTCGGGCGGGTCGATGGGCTCCCGCCGGTGCCGTGGACCGGAGGCCGTTGGATCGAAGACCTGACGGAGGCGGAGCGCCGGATTCTGGAACCGGTGGCCCGGAATCCGCACTATCCCCAATGGGTCAACAGTGATTTTCTCCAGCGACTCTATCGCCGGCTGGGTCTGCGACATGCCGTGGCCACCGGCCTCCGAGTCTCGTTCCATGGTCCCTTCCATCCCCTCTTCATCACGGCTCAACTGAATACCCTCCAGGGCGCTCGCGCCTGCCGTAGGAACGGCGGTCTGATGCTCATTGGAACCAGCTGGTCCCGGGGCCACAGTTTGGCCGCGGCTAACGCGCACCCGGACCTGGATGCCTATGGCCTGGCGACGCTTGGTACCGCCGGCTGGGGACGTCTCGAGGAGCGCGATCTCCGGATCTTCGATGCCCGTTTCGCCTTCCACCAGTTCGGACTGTCTGATGAAACCCTGGGAGACCTGCTATTTATGGCCGAACGCAGTTCGCCGCGTGCCGATCACGTCCATCGGCAATACCTGCCGGCCGTGCAAGATGGACTTCGGGCGCTGCGGGACCACGTAACGCGCCACCGTTCGCTTTTCGACCTTCTCCTCGCGGTGGTGGAAGCAAGGCAGCTTCAGTTCGCGATGCAGTTCGCCCTTCTCGAAATGGAATACTTTTCCCCCCGTCGCGCGGTGATCCCCCAGGCGGTTCGCGACCGGATCGGCCGAGATGTCCGGCGACTGGCCAAAAAGGCCGCCCGGCGCCAGGCCGCGCTCGCGCACCACTATGCAAAAACGCTGATCCGCCGGGATGCCGAGGAATTGGCCGAAACCCAGTTGGCGTTCACCCGGGCCGCCATGGAGACCGTGTACACCCAATGGGCAAGTCTTGCCACGCTCCGCTGACGTATGCCCGTTTCTTCTTGCTTGGTGGCCAAACCCTATGCAAGAGTAAAGCGGATTTGTCATCTTAGGAGCCGCCCCGATGGCCAAAATCACATTTCTCGGCGCAGGAAGCACCGTCTTTGCAAAAAATGTCCTCGGCGACTGCATGTGTGTGGAGTCCCTCAGAGGATCCACGATCGCCCTCTACGACATTGATGCTCAGCGGCTCGAGGATTCCCGCCGGATGCTTGAGAACCTCAACGCCCAACTAGGGGCGGTCATGGTCATCAAACCCTACCTCGGCCCTGAGCGCCGCAAAGCGGCCTTGAAGGGTGCCCACTATGTGGTCAACGCCGTTCAAATCGGCGGGTACCGCCCGTCCACGGTGATTGATTTCGAAGTCCCTAAGAAATACGGTCTTCGCCAGACCATCGCGGACACCCTGGGAATCGGCGGCATTTTCCGGGCTCTCCGAACAGTCCCCGTTCTCCTCGAGTTTGCGCGTGACATGGAGAAGGTCTGCCCGGAGGCGCTGCTGCTGAATTATTCCAACCCGATGGCGATGAATATGATGGGGATCCTCCGAGGGTCTTCCATCCGGGCCGTCGGCCTTTGCCACAGCGTCGAAGGATGCGCCCCGACCCTACTCCGTCATTTCGGTATCACGGCGGAAAAATTGAACTGGAAAGTCGCGGGCATCAACCATCAGGCATGGCTGCTCGAAGTCAAGGATGGTGACCGCGACCTGTACCCCGAGATCAAAGCCGCCTATCGGAAAGCTGCGGCGGAAGGGACGCTGCCCAAATGGGATCTGGTCCGGCTCGAGCTGATGAATCGCTTTGGGTACTATGTGACAGAATCCAGCGAACATTCGGCCGAATATACCCCCTGGTTCATCAAGTCCCGTTATCCTGAACTGATCCAGGAGTTCAACATCCCTCTCGACGAGTACCTGAGGCGCTGCGAACGGCAGATTGAGGGCTGGGCGAAGATGCGGGACGATCTGGTGAACAACAAAACCCTCACCCATCGGCGTTCTCATGAATATGCCTCTTATATCATCGAGGCCGTCGAGACCAACCGCCCGTTCAAGTTCGGAGGCAATGTGATGAATAGGGGGCTCATCACCAATCTGCCGGCCAAAGCCTGCGTCGAGGTTCCCTGTCTGGTGGATCGCAACGGTATCCTGCCCTGCGTCATCGGCGATCTTCCGGAACCCTGTGCCGCGCTCAACCGCACCAACATCAATCCCCAGATTCTGACCGTGGAAGCCATTCTGACAGGTCGGAAAGAACACGTGTACCAGGCTGCGCTACTGGATCCGCACACCTCGGCCGAACTCTCGATTGCCGATACCATCCGCCTCTGTGACGATTTGTTCGAAGCCCACCGGGAGATGATCCCCCCTCTTAACTAGGGGGCGAAAAAGCCTTGGCAGCGGACAGGTCGTTCTGGCAGAATTAAAACTGATGATCAGAGTCCGCGTCATGGTGCCGATTCTTCTGTCCGTCGGCGGCCTCTGCCTCCATGGGGAAACGGTGCGCAACGGCAACGAAGTGGCACTGGCCTATGCGCGGGCGGATGCCGAAGGCCGCCGGGCGTTGAAGACCCAGTTCGAGGGCAAACTCCTGACCTTCCGTTTCCTTCGCGTCGTTCGAATCATCCCCCCTTCTCCCGCCGCATCCCGAGGCGCGTTGCCGATCCTGGAAACGGTCGAGCCCTCGTCGGAGTTGACCGTTTGGCTCCATCCTCAGGGTGAGATCTCCCGCGATGTGATCGCAAGTCTGACCACCAACGAGGTGGTCGCCGTCAGCGGTCGGCTCGAAAAGCTGGATCCCCCTGAACAGCCTCTGAGCTTGCTGGTCAAACCGGCCGTCGTGCGACATAAGGACCGGCCGGCCCCGAAGGGGGAAAAAGAGCTGCTCTCTGAAATAGATCCCCGCGCGGTTCGTTAATCAAACAGGAGCACCCCAATGAAGACCATCGTTGGTCTCATCCTCCTCATTCTGGCCAGTGGACCGGCGATCCTAGCCCAGATGATCTTCCCTGGGGACGGTTCGACGGAACCCGGCTTCGTGCCTCCCATCGTCGGCAAACCACCGCCCCCTCCACCGGCCCACATTTCGTCCGGGGAATCCTATGTCCCCTACCCCGGGCCACCCGTAACTCCGCAAGCGCGATCGGAAAAGAAAAAACCCCCGAAACCTCCGGTCCTGTTCACAAAGCTGACCTCTCCCTATGGGCCGCTGGACTGGGCGACCCGTCCCAACGACCTGAACAACCTCCTGAAGAGCATGAAGGAGATGATCAACGTCCATTTCGCCCTCGATGTCAAGTCGGTGGATGAGGTGGATGTGGATCCGGATCGGAATCCGATTTTGTATCGGTCCGGGCACTTTCACTTTTCCTTCACTCCCGCGCAGCGGGAACGGTTGCGCCAATATCTGCTCAATGGAGGAATGCTCGTGCTGAATACGGGAATGGGGTCCAAGCCCTTTTACGACTCGGCCATCCGGGAATTGACGGCGATGTTTCCGGAAGCACCGGTTCGCCGGTTGGGACCCGATCACCCCATCTTTCACGCCTATTACGATCTGTCCCGTGTGGAATACCGTTCCGGCGTTCGGAAGGCCGGGTATACCTCTGACGAGCCGTGGTTCGACGGGGTGACGATTCAATGCCGGACGGTTGCCATCGTCTCCCGCTGGGGCATGGAGATTGGCTGGGATGCTGTGGATGACGATTCGCTGCTCGGCTACAGCATCGAATCCGCCCGGCAGCTTGGCGTCAACATCATGTCCTACGCCATCGCGCAACGGGCATGGGCCAAGAACCTGGCACAGGCCGTCCGCCTCGTGGACGCCAATATCCCCTCCTCCCAGAATCGGATGCGACTCGCTCAGATCGAATACGACGGAGAATGGAAGACCCGTCACGCCGGGCTTTCCCTTCTGCTTCACCAGTTCAATTTGAAGACCGAGATTCCCGTTAAATTCGAACGTCTCGAAATGCGTTTGACCGATCCCCGCCTGTTCGATTGCCCGGTCGTCTATATGACGGGGCATGAGGATTTCCGACTCACGGCGGAGGAAGCCGCGGCCCTCCGCGAGTACCTGAAACGCGGCGGGCTCCTCTTCGCCGAGGCCTGCTGCGGTCGCAAATCCTTCGACGCCGCCTTTCAACGCGAGATGCGGCGGGTCCTTCCCGGCATTCCTCTGTTGCCCATTCCTCTTCAGCATCCGATCTTCACCCTGCCCAACGCGATCGCGTCGGTGGGGGTCACGCCTGCTCTGGCCGCGCAACTGGAAACGGCCGCTATAGAGCCCCGCCTCTTTGCCATGGAACTCGATGGCCACTTTGCCGTGATCTACAGTCCCTTCGGCCTGGCCGGCGGATGGGAACTCTCCCAGAGTCCCTATGCCTTCGGTTACGACGACGCCAGCGCCATGAAAATCGGCGAAAACATCCTTTTGTATGCGATTACTCAGTAAGCCGGTTCTTGTTCCGGTCGGTCTGTGGTTCCTCGCGGTGGCCCTTCATGCGGCCCGTCCTGAAGAGGAACGTGCGGTGGCGTTTCTATACGATCAGTGGAAGAACGGGCCGGCCAACGCCACCTCCGTCGTCCAGGCCGCGGATGAGATTCTCCCCCGTCTCGCGCCCGGTCCGTGGCGCGATGCGGCGGAGGCTTTTCGCACTTTCGCGCTGCTGGAGGCCGGCCAAACCGACAAAGCCCGCCTAGCCCTCGAAGCGCTCCACGGCTCCCCCAGCACGGCACCTGCGGTGGCTGAGTGGTGCAAACGGTGGCTGACTCGCTTGGATCGGGAAAAGGTCCGGGAGGCCTTGCGGGCCAGCTATCGGCGGGAGATCCGATTTCCCGAATCGCTCGCCCCTCTGGCCGCGATTTCCCCGCCGCCGCCGATGACCGATCGCTGGGGGGCTCCGTGGCGGTATCGTCTTAGCCCCCCCAAGCGTATTCCCGGCATCACCGCCCAGTCCTACCTTCTCGAAAGTCCTTCTCTCGGCCGCCTATCGGATCTGGCGGCTGCCCTGGCGCAGCCCCGGCCGGAGAGTCCCTCGATCCGGCCGGTTGGACTTGTCCCTCAACCGGGACAGACGATGCCCCTGGTCCGCTTCGAAACGATCCGTCCGCCGGTGGAACAGGCGATCCTCGCCGTCCGCTCGTCATGGAAAGGCGTTACGCTGCTAGACGTCGGCGAAACCTTCCTCCTGCTCGCGGAGAACGATTATCTCTTCGTGCTCCGCCGACCCGAAAGATGACCTCATGGCCGGCGGTATTGCACGGTATTTGACTCCCGAACAGCTCCAGCGGTTGAGCCGCCTGACGCTCAACTCTCGACTTGTCGTGGAGGGCAACCTCGCTGGCCGCCACCGGAGCCCCCTGCGCGGCGCCAGCACCGAATTCGCCGATCACCGCGCCTACATCGAGGGGGATGACCCCCGCCGGATTGATTGGAAGGTCTTCGGACGCACCGAACGCTATTTTGTGCGCCGATACGAAGACGAAACCAATCTGCGCGTCTATCTCGCCGTGGACCGAAGCGCCTCAATGGGTTACGCGTCGGGCGCGCGACGGTCCAAGTATGATTACGCCTGCCACCTCGCCGCGGCCATCGGTTACGTGGTCGTCAAGGCCCGGGATTCCGTCGGCCTCTGCCTCTACTCCGACCGAACTCATGCCTTTCTTGCGGCCCGCAACACGCTGGTTCATCTCGACAACTTGCTGAGCGTACTGGCCGACCATCCCCCCGCTCTGGGAACACCCACCGCGACGGCCTCCACGCTTCATGAACTCGCGGAATCGGTCCGTAAACGCGCGCTGATTGTTCTCTTCTCCGATCTCTTCGACGATGGGGAAGCCATCCACCACGCCCTGGCTCATTTCCGGAAACAACACCACGATGTCATCCTTTTTCATGTTCTCGATCCCGACGAGATTGATTTCCCCTTCCGACGCGGCGCCGAGTTCGAAGATATGGAGAATCGGGAACGGCTGCTCGTGGATCCCCGCCGCCTCGCGGCGGAGTATCGCGCGATCGTTGCCGATTTCCTGGAACAGTGTCGGAAATCTTGCGTGGACCTGAACATGGACTACCGCCTGGCCCGGACCGATCAGCCCTTCGATCGTTTGGTGCAGGCCTATCTCGAAGAACGAAAGCGACTCTCCCGTTAGCCCATGTGGACCTTTCTCAATCCCCTCTTCCTCTGGGCCGGTCTGGCGGCGGTCATTCCGCTCGTTCTTCACCTCTTTCAGCGTCGGAAAATCGTCCGGATCCCATTTAGCACCCTCCGTTTTCTCAAGCTGGCCGAACGGAAGTCCACCAGCCGCATCCGCCTCGAGAATCTCCTCCTCTGGCTTCTTCGGACGCTGCTCGTCCTATTTCTCGTCCTGGCTTTTGCGGGTCCCGTCATTCGAACCACGGGACTCGGCCGCTGGGCCCCGGCCTCCCGCCGCGATATCGCCATCGTGGTGGATGGATCCGCCAGCATGCACTATGAGACCGGTTTTCTCCGCGTGTGGGAAACCGTTCGCCAAACGGCGGCCCAGCGGATTCGGGAACTTCGGCCAGGCGATCGCGCCTCCCTCTTCTTGGCCTTCGATGCTCCCCGTCCGCTGATCGAACAACCGACGTCCGACACGGAGCTCCTCCTGACGCTTCTGAATGCCCAGAAACCTCAGCCGACCACCTCGCGCCTGAAACCGGCGTTCGAGGCGGCCCGGCAGTCACTCCGCGATTCGGGAACACGAGAACGGGAGATCTATCTGCTGACGGACGGTCAGGCGATGGCCTGGCGCGATTTTCTGGAGGAGGTCGAAGAGGAACCGAAGGCAGCGGAGGAGGCGGCCGACCGACGAACGACGGTGTTTATCCTTCTGGCCGGAGCGGAACAACCGGAAAACGCCACCCCCTTCGCCGCCTCGCTCGAGCCGACGTTTCTGCGGGCCAATCAAGCCGCCCGCATCAAAGCCAGCATTCGCTTCAGCGGCGCCGCCCGTCCGACGTCAGCCGCCCTCCTTGTGGACGATCAGGAGGTGGCGCGCCGGACCGTGGATCCTGGTGAGGGCACCCAACAGGAGATCGTGTTCCCGATTCCGCCGCTGGCCGCAGGGCGCCATGCCGTTCGCATCGAACTGCCGCCCGACCCCCTCGCTCTCGACGATGTGCTGTTAGCCGTCATCCACGTCCGCGATCAGCTTCCGGTTCTTCTGGTGGGGCGGGATCGGGATCTTTTTTTCATCGCCCGCGCGTTGAATCCTCCGGATACCCCCTCGGGTCTGATCGTTCACACCGCGGACCCTCTGGAACTGGCCGACCAGCGGCTAACGGATTATGCCTGCCTCTTTCTCTGCAACGCCATTCCCTTGCCCGGCCAGGCGCTTCAGGCCGTCGAACACTATGTTCGAAACGGCGGTACGGCCGTGGTCTTTCCCGGCGATCGAGGCGACCCCGGCGACTACGACGCCTGGACGCTCCTGCCGGCACAACCGGTCGCCATCCGCTCTGTTCCGCCGCTCGACGCCTCGCGGACCCTCCGCCTCCTCCGCCCGGATGACCCCCTCTTTGCGGGGCTGCGCCTGCCACCCGGATCGGCCCCTACCCTCGCCGTGACCCGCCGTCTGGAGTTCGGGCCGATTCACCCGGACGGGCAGATTCTCCTGGTCATGGGCGAGCAACAGCCATTTCTTCTTGCCCGTCGGGTCGGCCGGGGACGAATCCTGCTGTGTGCTGTTCCGGCGGACCGATCCTGGAGCACCTTCCCCCTCTCCCCGTTTTACCTGCCCCTGCTTCACCGGATGGCCCTCTTCAGCACCGGCGCCGGCGCGGCCCGTCTCTATCTCGAACCGGCCCCCGTGCTGGACGTCACCGATCTTCTTTTCGGGTTGCCCGACCCCCTTGACGTGACGGCGCCCGGCGGCTCGATTCTTTCGATCCGTTTCGTCACGGAGGAGGGTCGAGAAGCCCGGATTCTCGAACAGGCTTCGGAGATCGGCATCTATCGGATGACCTCCTCCGAGGAACCGTTGTTGGCCCTCAACATGCCGCGGGAGGAATCCGATCTGACGCCGGTGGACCCGGAGCGTCTTCGCCGGCATCCATGGTTGAAGGGGGCCGTTGTGGCCAAAAGCCGGGAAGAGCTGAACCAGCAGGTCACGGCGCATCGCCTGGGAAGGCCCCTCGCTGAGCTCTTCCTCTGGTTGGCGCTGTTGACGGCCGCTCTCGAAACCCTTCTGGCCGCGCGGGCTTGCCGGCGCGTTCCACCCCTTTCCACACAGCTTTCGCTTGACCCCTCCGGCCGCCTGGTCCCCACCCCTCCTCGCCAACCAGCCCCATGATGGACGCCTTGTTATTCGAATATACCGTTCCGCTGGTCCTCTTCCTGGCGGCCCTCGGGGTCGCTTGGGCCGCCACTCTTTTCGCCGTCCTTCGATGGCCGGGTTTCTCCCCCCTTCAAATCATCCTGATCATTGTCCGCCTTTTCTTTTTCTTGCTCCTGGGATGGTGCCTGCTGTTGCCCTCGCGGAAAGAGGATGAACAGGAACTCCGGAAACCGCATGTGCTGGTAGCCCTGGACGTATCCGCCAGTATGACCAATACGCCCTCGGCCGATGTGCCTTCCCGCCATGTCACGGCCCGTTTGCTCCTGACCCAGGAGTGGGTGCGCGTCGTCTCCGCCCAGAGCCGGTTCCAGATTCACCCCTTTGACCTGGAGCTCTTGCCGCCGGTATCCTTTCCCGAGGCGGCCTCCCTCCCCGCCCGCGGATCAGGGACCGCTCTGCGCCAGGCCCTTTCCCGCCTGGTGGAGCGCTACCGCGGACAGGATGTCGCCGCCCTGCTGTTGTTGAGCGACGGACTCGACACGCGAGAGCGCTCGGCGTTATGGGCCCGGCAGCCGTGGCCTTTCCCCATCTATACCGTCCGTCTTGAACCGCCTGTGCCCTGGCGAGCGAATCCCGAGGTCCGCGTTGACGGCGTGGAGACCCCGCGGCGGGTAACGGTCGGTTGGAGCAGCGAACTGAAAGCCTCGCTTTCGGGGGAGGGAACACGCGGCGAGGTGATTCACGTCCGGCTTCTTCGTGACGGCGTGCTTGTCCAGGAATTGCCGACTCAGCTGCCTGACGAGGGTGGTAGCCGCGAGGTGGTCTTTGCGCTTCAGCACGACTCGGTCGGACTGTTCACTTATGAAGTCCATGTGCCTCCCCTCGTAGGCGAACAACAGACGAACGACAACCAGTACGGCGTCACCGTTCATGTCATGGACGCCCGGCAGCAGCTGCTCTACGTCGAAGGGTTACCCCGATGGGAATCCAAATACCTTATGAGGGTCCTCCGTTCCCTCCCGGATCTGACGCCCCTGGCCTTTCTCCGCGGACCGGATGGGCGTTTTGTCAGTTACGGCCTTCGGGGTGGAACCACGCTGGATCTGACCGAGGCGCAGTTGGCCGCCTTTCAGATTGTGATCCTTGGCGATTTCGAGGCGGCGGAACTGGGAACGGGCCGTGACACGGCGCTCGTTCGCTTTGTCGAAAACGGCGGAAGCCTGATTCTTCTGGGGGGCCCCAAGAGCTGGGGACCGGGCGGCTGGTCGGCGACCGCGCTGGATCGTCTGCTCCCCATCCGTCGTCCCGGCACCGCTATCGAGGGCCGTTTTCCTGTTCTTGCCACACGCGAAGGCCTCGCGCATCCTGCCTTCGCCGGTCATCCCGACTGGCTGGCTCGCCTTCCTCCGGTTCTCTCCCTCTTTCCGGGCGGGCAGCCGACGCCCGCGGCTACGGTCCTGATTGAGGCGCGCACGGACGCCGGCCGTCAGCCCCTCGTCGCCTTCCAACGGTTTGGCCAGGGTAAAGTGGTGGCACTGCTGACCGACTCCTTTTGGCGCTGGCAACTGGATCCTGAGGATCGCGCCGATTCCTATCACCGTTTTTGGTCCCAGCTTCTCAACTGGCTGCTGCCCAAGGAAACGGAGGCGGCGCCGTATCAGTTGGATCTGTTCTCGGACGTCGAGCAGATCCATTTGGGCGAACCGATTCAGTTGCGGGGCCGCTTTACGACCACTCGGGCGATCGAGGACTCCGCCCCGGAGATGATCCCCTGCGAACTTCAGACCCCGGAGGGCCGCCGCATCCCCTTTGTCATGATGCGCGAGGCGATCACCGGCGAGGGTTCCCGGCGATATACGGCGTACTCGCTCCGTTTTCTACCGGAATCGCCGGGACTTCACCGCGCCATTGCCCGGGTCACCGTCCAGGGCGCCCTTCTGGAATCCAGCCCGTATTCCTTTTTTGTCAAACCCTACACGCCGGAATCCATGCCTCGCCCACCCGATGAGGCGGTGCTTCGCGCCCTGGCGGCTGCTTCGGGCGGACGCTATTTGGAACCGCAGGAGGTGTCCGAGGCCATGACCCGCCTCGATCTCAAACCCCGGGAAGAACGTCTTGTCCGGGTTTCCACGTTATGGAATACCATCCCCCTGCTGGCTTGTCTTCTGGCCCTCTTGGTCGTAGAATGGACCATAAGAAAATGGAAGGGGCTGGTATGAGAGATACCCCTTTTCTCATCGCTTGCATGCTGGCCGTGGTTTGGAGCCGCGCGCACGGCGCCAGCAATCTGGTCGTCAACGGCTCCTTCGACCACCCGGACGACCCGCTCTACGGGTGGCGCTACAAGTATGACCGCGAGGGCGAGAGCTGGTATTTCAACAATCACGAGCATGTCAAGGTGGTTGAGGAATTCGCCGGCCGAAAAAAGGTTCTTGCTCTTTGGGGTGACTACGCCATCCTCCAGGTGCCCGGCCAGGGAACCAAAGTAGACAGTCTTCCGATCCCGGTTGAAAAGGGGGCCCGCTATCGGCTGACGGTGACGGCACGGACGACGGGGCCCAGCAGCCGCATTCTGGCGGAGGGGTACCAATGGCGGCCGGGGATCAAGCCGCACCCCAATCCCGAGTGGCACGAGCTTCGAAAATGTTACAAGAGCGAGCTTATCTATTTTGGAAAAGACGAGGGAGGGACCATGTCGTCGCCCAGCCGGTCCAACTGGGAGACCGCTTCGGTGCTCTTTCCCCCTGCCTCCCCCACGCCACTGGCCAAAAACATTCTGGCCAAAATGGAGTTTGTGGTGATCCACATTATTGCCATCGGCGGGTCGGAAGGCACGCTGTATGTGGATGAGGTACGACTGGAAAAAGTTTCGGACCCCAAGCCATGACGCCGCTGGATAAGAGGCTCATTCGAATTGGACGATGGTTGCTCCAGTGGAAGGCGGTCCGTGTGGCCGCCATCGGAGGGGCGGTCTGTCTGTTGTGTCTTACCCTCGTTGCGGCGGCCGATATGATCGTTCGATTCGATCGCCCAGGGCGGTTGATCGGAGCGGCTTTCGTTTTTGGCGGGCTGGCGATTCTTCTTGGCGTCGTCGGGCGTATCCTCCGCCGGTGGTATCCGCCGGTGGCGGTTTCGGCGGCTCTGGAACGCGCTTTCCCCTTTCTGGATAATCGCTTGATCAACTATTGGTTCTTCGCCCAGAAACCGGAGAAGGGGGCCTTCGAGCGCGCCTACCTGGCCACGCCTCCGCCTGCCCTCGAGGCGTTGGACCTCCGGGCGCTTCGAAATGTTCGCGCCGAACGTCGCGCCTTCGCCGCCTTCTTGGGGGCGCTGCTGATGCTTCTTCTGCCTGGCCTCTGGGCCGGGCCCGCCTGGACGAATTCCCTTCTGCGAATTCTCAATCCACTCTCGTCCCGTCCCCCGACGATGCTGGCGCGCATACTCGAGGTGGCACCGGGATCCGTCACCCGTCTTCAGGGTTCGTCCATCGTTCTTGAATGCCGAGTCGAGGGAAAACGAGGGCAGCCGGTGCTTCTTGAACTGGAGCCTGCCGGCGGACGGAAGATCACCCTTCGGCTCGGGGAGCTGGAAGAAAACGGGGGGGTCCAGCTCTTTTCCCATGTTCTGGAATCGTTGACGACCGAAACCCGGTACCGCTTTCGAGCTGGCGATGATCGCTCTCCTTTCCATGCCCTGACGCCGCGACCTCCCCTCGCATTCCAGAAGGTGTGGGCCCGGATCGTGCCCCCCGCGTACACCGGCCTCGAGCCCCGCGACGTCGAAGATGCGCTCTCGGTGGAGCCCCTGGCACCGGAGGGGTCGGAGATCGAGGTGATCGCGCGCTGCAACTACCCCCTCGCCTCCGTCATCGTCTCGCAACAAGTCGAAACGGTACGTCTGACGATCGGGCCCGAACCGGCGGTGGCCCGGGGACGATGTCGCATCCAGGCGGGCGGTCATGGCCTGGCTCTTCTGGCCACGGATGTCGAAGGGCTAAGCGCCGTCGCGGCGCTGCCTTGGGTGTGGGTTCCTGACCGGCCCCCCCGTCTTCAGGTTCTGTCCCCTCTGGGACCCGTCGTGCTCGCTCCCGGGGCTTCGCCGCACATTCAATGGACCGCCACGGATGACTACGGGTTCGATCGGGCCGTGCTGGAACAGTTTGTGGAGACGCAAGCGGCCACCGTTCGCGTCGAGGTCGCCGCATGGACTAATCGAACGGGACGGGAATGGACCGGAGAATGGAAGGGCGAGTCTCCCCCTCCCACCTCGGCTCTGCCGTCGCTCGTCTTTCGCCTGACGGTATGGGATAACCGCTCGCCCGATCCCCAACCGGCCATCTCTCCTCTGCTGGTCTTCCAGCGTGAATCCCTCATGACCGCCCTGGCGGAGGAACAGACGCGGGGGGAGCAAGTCCTGACTACCCTTGATCGGCTGATCCGTCTCCAGCAGGAGAATCTCGATCGTACCGAGCCGATCGCGGCCCGGCCGTCCGAAGCGCGCCCGGGACAATGGGAGGAAGCCGCGCAGGTTCAGCAGACCATCCGCGGTATGGCCGGTCAGCTTTTGGCCGATCCCCGCAAGCCGCTGGGCGCCCTCCATACGGCCGTGGCGCGCCTCTGGGAACAGGAGATGGCGGAGGCGCCCACCCTCTTCGCCCGGATTCCCGATCTGCGTGAACAGGACCAGATCGCCCTCGCGGCCCGCGCTGTCGCGTTGGAGCGGAAGATCCTGGAGACGTTGACACGTGTCAACCTCGGTCTGCCCCGGGTCCAGCAACATCAGCAGATATCCGATCTCCTTTCTCTCCTCGATGCGCTCGTAAAACACCAGCAGCAGGTACGCGAGGCCACGGCCTTGCTGCCGGAGGACCGGCCGGCACCGTCCACCCTTGTGGATCGCCAGGATGGGCTCGCCTCCCAGTTGACCGAGTTCATGGACGCCTGCGAGCGGGAGGCCCGGACCGTGGAGCGGGGGGATGCGCGTTTTGCCGCCCTACTTCGCGAAGTGGCCGCGGAAGCCCGGTCATCCCAGATAGCCGCTGATATGATCCGTGCGGCCGAAGCCCTGGAAAGCGGCGACCGGGCACAAGCCCTCTCGCTTCAGGATCGCATTCTGGCGGCGCTTCGGAAACTCCAGGAACGCCTCACCGCATGGCGTGTCGAAGAGGCCGAAAAGAAGGCGGAGATCCTTCTGGACGCCATGACGGAGGCGAAGGCCCGCCTCGAAAAGCTTCGCGACCTTCAATCCCGCATCGTCGAAGCCATGCGGGAGGTGGCGTCGCAGCCCGACAAGTCGGATAAAGCCTACGACGAACTGATGGAAGAGGTCAGCGCAGTCAAAAGCAACATGGCCGAGGCCGTGCTCCAGATCGCGAACGACTTGCATATCTTCCCGGAACTCCCCGTGGGCAACGACCTGGTGGAGGATGTGTTCCAGATTTACGAAGAGATGAAGCAGGTGCCGGGGTCCGAGGAAGACAAGGCGGCCGAACTGGGCCTTCAGAAGGAGGACTGGATCCTGGAGTTGTTGGAAAAAGCGGAAGGCCGAATTGACGATATGGAAATGTGGCTGGCGGCACGACCGGACGCTCTCGCGCGCCACACCGAAAACTTCGATCAGGCAGAACTCCCAAAAATTCCCGTTCTGCCTATGCCCTCCGAATTGGAGGATCTGATCGGCGATCTTCTCGCACAGGCCGAAGAGGAGAAAGCCAAAGCAGATGATTCCGCGACCAACCAGGGATCGGCGGACATGCCGGCGGGATGGGATGTGATGGAAGGCGAATTTGCAAACTTTTCCGCCAAAGGCAAATCGGGCAACGAAGCTCCGGATCACAAGGAACAGGACGGACGATCCCTCGTCGGTCGTCAGGGCATGTCCGACGGCGAAACGACCGCCGGCTCCGGAAAGATCAACGAAGGAGACCCCAACATGGAGGCGCGGCGGACGCGGGACTCTCCCCAAGGCGGGCAGGTTCAGGAAGAAGACCATGCCGAAGCCAAGGCCACCGGCGGAGGCAAATCGGCCGGCTACGCGGAAGAGGAGGGCATGGCGGGGGCAGGCCCGCGGCGGGATGCGCCTATGGAGGGCTCCGATCTCGGCATCTTGGCCCAAATGAAGCGTGACGCGGAAGCCCTATATGCCAAAGCCTCGCTTCTCCACGTTCGAACCATCGGTTTAGACCAGGCGGTTGAAGCGCTTGGACGAGCCCACGAGGCCCTGGTAAACAACCGGATCCAGCAGGTTCGTGAATATCAGCGTGTGGCCGTGGCGGCACTCCGTAGGGCGCGAGCCCAGCTGGACGCCGGACTGTCTGCGGAGTCCCTGCCCGCCGATACCGTGGCGCGAGCCCCGTCCGAGCGCGTGGCCGGCCTTGCCGATGAAGCTCCTGACGAGTTTCGCGAACTGGTCTCCAACTATTTCAAATCGCTGGCCGAAACCCCATGACCCGCCGGAGGACACGATATCGTTTCGTAAGCTGGGCCCTGCTGGCGGCGGCCTGCGCCGCGCAAACCCTGACGTCCTGGCGGGTCCCGGACGCTCTCCTGCGGTTCGATTTTTGCGTGGAGAGCCGCCCCTCGCATCCCAGCGCCGGTCTTCTCGTCTTCCTGCCCGATGGTGGAATTCTGGCCGAAAACGACCAACCGGGGGCGCAGGTGTTCGACGAAAACGGTCGCTCGATCGAGTTCGAAACGCTCTGGCACAATCGGCAGGAGGGGATGGGACTGGTGATCGCGCCGCCCACCACCACCACGTTTTCGGTCTACATCTCTCGTCGCTCCCGGCTGGCGCCAAACACTCGGTCCTCATTCACGCCCGGCCCTCTGCTCTATGTTCAGGAGGGTCAGCCGGCTTCCCTTGAAGCGGCCCAGCGGATGGCCGCTCCCTTTCCCCCGGGCGGCCGGAACGCCTTGATGGGACCGGTCACGCATATCGGCCACCAATTCAATCCGCTCGGCGACGACGATCATTATGCCGCCTGGTATGTCGCCTGGCTGTCCATCGCGAAACCGGGCCGATACTACTTCGCCACCATTTCGGATGAAGGTTCTCTGGTCACGCTCAACGGCCGAACCGTGGCGGAGTGGCCCGGCCTGCACACGCGTCATGCCGGTGCCAAAGGACAATTCGGCTCGTGGATCGATCTGCCGAGTGGGCTTCACCGCGTGGACTATTTCCATTTCGAACAGACCGGGCCTCAGGAAGCGCAACTCGTCTGGAAAACACCGGAGATGACCAACACCCTGCCGGTAATGGTTCCGGCGTCCGCCTTTGCCCGCTCGGGTTCGACCCGACTGATCGCCGTCGCGGAACGCGAGGGTGGCCCCGTTTCTTTGCCGAAGGCTCATCCGCTCCATTACCTCTGGTTCGGTCAAAAGCCCCTTAACCTGTTTCGATTGGAAGCCGGATTGGCCACCAATCATCCCCGTGACGCCATCTATGAGTGGCGTCTGGAGGAAGGAGTCACCGTGCGCGAGCCGGCCTTCGACTGGTTGTTCGAAGGATCCCAGCCACGGACGGCCGTTCTGACCGTTCGGTGGGGGCGGCGATCCTCGATCGCCTCCTGCACGATCCGTCTACCGGTACCCCCGGCGCGGGCCCGCGTTGACCTTCCGACCCACCGCGTGGCCTATCGGACGGCGCTCCTCAACCGATGCCGGGCCGTTTCCTCGCCGGCGCGGCCAGCCGCCAACTGGAGCGCCGATCTCTGGCAACTCGTTGGCGAGGTCGTTGAGCCGCTGAAGGGCCATGCGCTTCTCACCGAACTGTTCGAACGATCCCGGGACGATATTCTCCGTCAGCCGCCGGCTCTGCGCTATCTTCTGGAAGACCTTTATGTGGAAAACCTGACCTATGCCGATCCCACCAACGCCGTTCAGTGGCTGGTCCGCATGGAAAACGAAGAGCGCGAGGCCAGTCGGAAACGCCAGCTCGCCCTTCAGCGGGTCGAAGCCCTGCTCTACCGGATTGGGCAGACCAATGACGCCCGTCGGTTGGCCCAGTCCATCGCCACCCAGGCGCCCGGCACCCCCGAGGGCGTGCTGGCCGTTGTCCGTCTGGGCGACATGGAAGCTCTGGCCGGACAGATCGAAGCCGCCCGCGCCTTCTACGCCCGCGCCCAGCAGCAGAGCCAGAAACTCGCCCAAGGCGCCTCGGGTGGCCCGTCGCCATCCACCGCCGATCCATCGAGACGAGCCCCGCCGCTGGCCCGGTCCCGCGAGGAGATGGCGCAACAGCGGGAGCGACGAACCCCGAATCTCCAGGCGTCGCCCGCACGACCGGGCACGCTCCGGCCCGTTGAACCTTGGAAAGCCGAGACCGTCCGGGGAGGAACCTACTACGCCACGGTCCGTTCGCTCCTCGACCAAGGCTATCTCCGTGAGGCCCGTGAACAACTCCGCCAATGGGAAATGGAACTGCCTGTGGAAAAGCTGGGGGGCGATTTCCCCGTCGCAGAGGCCGAATACTTCATGGCGATTCGCGACTACCCCCGCGCACTTCTCATCCTTCAGACCTACCGCTCGGCCGTGGATATGTCCGCCTGGCTCCTTCGGGTCATGAGCATGGAGCTGCAGTGTTTGAACCGGCTCAACCGAACGGACGACATGAGGGCCCGGGCCGCCGAGATCGTTCGCCGGTTTCCCGGAACCACTGCCGCCGATGAGGCCCGGCGGTTGTTGCTCATTCTGGAAAAGCAACCCGCCTCCCCCTTTCAGGCAGCCCCCCGTGTGGAGATGTGAGCATGCCGTTTGGCGTTCGTCCATGGATCCTCCTCCTCGCCGCCATAGGGCAAGTGCACGCCGGTCCCTATACGAAAACCAAACAGTCCTCACGACTCTATACACCGCCCGATCCTTCGGCCTCCGGTGGCCTTCTTTTTCGCCTTCCTGCACGTTCTTCCCCACTGGCCGGGGTCTTTGCCTTGCCACAATTGGATCCTTCCCTCTGTTATCAGGCCGAAATCAACGGCCGCGAAGGCCGTTTTCGCGGTCTTCCCGTCGGACGATACGATCTGATCATCGTCTATCACGACATCTTCTATGAGAACATCCTTCTGACCCGGGACCCCGATACCCTGACCCCTTCGGATCATGAGATGATCCGCCAAACCATCGAAAAGGCGGTGCCCTTCTTTAACGTCAAAACCATTCACCGACTCGCCGGACAAACCGGCCGCGGCGGAAAAGCGGCGCTGGTCCTTCAGGATCTCCGCACCCTGCCTGTTACCCTCCAGGACGCCTCCGTGCGGAAGGATATTCAAATCCGGAGTCTGAAGCTCGCGCGCCTGGAACAGGTCAACATCGGCTGGCAACTTGTCCATACCCGCGAGATCATCCGGATGGAGGTCGGGCCCGATATGCCTCAAGGGGTGCTGCCTTACCGCCATGTGCCGGCTCTCGGCAATATCCGGGTCACCGATACGGTCCGGGACCTCGGGGAACTTCAACTGCCACCGTGAGTGCGATCGATCAACGGAAGGAAACTCTATGCCAACGCTGATCTGGAATAACGGCCCCCATGTGGGCGACGTCGTCCCGCTTCCGGATACCCCTGTCCTCATCGGACGGGCACCGGATTGCGCGCTGGTGCTTGCCGATCCGCTCGTGTCCAGCCATCATGCACGGATCGAATCGCGTGACGGCCAGTGGATGATCGAAGATCTGGACAGCTCCAACGGGACGCTTGTCAATGGCCGTCCGATCCGGTGCACCGTTATCAGAGAAGGCGATGTCATCACCTTTGGCGACGTCGAGTTTGTCTTCTCGCTGTCGGTCCCCGCCAAGGCCGAACCTTCCGCCGCCGCATCCCCCGCTCCGCCCCCTCCCCTTGTCTCTCCCCCGCCTGACACGCTTCCCCCACCGGCTGTTGCTCCGACACCCCCCGAGCCAACGCCCTCTCGCCCCCGGAAGGAAGACGCCTCGGCGGCCACCGAAGAGGATCTCGCGCTCGTTCGGCAGATGCAGGAAAAGACCCGTCTTATCCGGAACGAAGTGGCCAAGGTCATCGTCGGTCAGCAGGAGGTCCTCGACCAGATTCTCATGGTTTTGCTGGCTGGGGGACATGGCTTGCTTGTGGGACTTCCCGGGATGGCCAAGACCCTCATGGTCCGCACCCTGGCCGATGTCCTCGATATGGCGTTCAAACGCATCCAGTTTACGCCGGATCTCATGCCCACCGACATCACGGGAACGGAGGTGCTCGAGACCAACCGGGATACCAACGAAAAGGAGTTCCGGTTTATCCGGGGGCCGATTTTCACCAATCTACTTCTGGCGGACGAGATCAACCGAACGCCCCCCAAAACCCAGGCGGCCCTCTTGGAGGCCATGCAGGAAAAACGGGTGACCGTCGGAAATAAGACCTATCCCCTGGATCCGCCCTTCTTCGTGCTGGCGACGCAAAATCCCATCGAACAGGAGGGAACCTATCCCCTTCCGGAAGCGCAGATGGACCGTTTCATGTTTTTCATCTGGGTGGACTACCCGCGCGAGGAGGAAGAAGAGACCATTCTCGCGACCACGACTTTGAAAAACCCCCACCAACCCCGCCGCGTTCTGACCCGCGAGGAGGTTCTCCAGCTTCAAAACGTGGTTTCGAAAATCCCCGTCTCCGAACATGTCATCAAATACACGACCCGTCTGGTGCGCGCCACCCGACCGGCGGATCCCCGCGCTCCCGACTTTATCCGGCAATATGTCTCCACCGGCGCGGGTCCACGAGCCGGCCAATTCCTGATTCTGGCTGCCAAAGCCCGTGCCGTTTTGGAGGGCCGCATTCATGTCAGTTGCGCCGACATTCGACGTGCCGCCTTGCCCGTGCTTCGCCACCGCCTCTACACCAACTTCGCCGCCGATTCGGAGGGAATTACACCCGCCGTGCTGATCGAACGATTGCTCAAAACCGTCGAAGAACCCGCGGCCGATGACTACCTGGTGGCCTCTGCGACTCGTTGAAGCGAACCCTTTGCACTCGTCCATGAAATCCCGATTGAACGTTTTCCTCATCGTAGGACTTATCGGCGCTCTGGCAGGGCTGACTTTTGGTTGTGCCAGCCGCCCGGCGTCCACCGACCCCCTCGCCCCCTTTGGGCTCCACTATACCCTTCATCTCGCCACCGAGCCGCGGCCGATCCGCGTCCATGTGCTCCGCGTGGACCTCTCCAACCCACGCATTGCCGTCCGTAGCGTGATCGCACCCGACCCCGATGGTCCTGGCCCTGCCAACGCCGCACTGATGGATCCCCGCGACATGGTCAAGGGAAAGCCTGTGGTCGCCTTTGTCAACGCGAATCCCTGGGATGCCATTCCCGATACCTCAGGACAACGCCAACGGCAGTGGGCCTTGGGGCAACCGGTCGAAATCACGGGGCTGGCGGCTTCGAACGGCGAGATCCGGAGTCCTCCGCATCCCCGGCTCGCCTCCATCTGGTTGGATGGGCGTTGCGGCGTGCATATGGACCCTCCCCAACCCAACGCCGATATCCGGGAGGGCTGGGGGGGCTTCTTCCGTATTCTCCGCAAGGGGGACGTTCTCCCGAAAAACGACGATCGGCTCAATCCGTTGACCGGTTACGGAACTGACCGCACCGGACGTTTTCTCTGGCTGGTCGTGGTGGATGGCCGGCAGCCGGGGATCAGCGAAGGAATGACCTCTCGCGAACTCGCGGAATTCATGCAGCAACTGGGGGCCACCGAAGCCATTCAAATGGATGGCGGCGGTTCTTCGATTATGGCGGCCCGCTCGGCAAACGGCGACCTGGCGGTTCTGAACAGTCCCTCGGACCGCTTCATGGGAGTGCCCTTTATACGTCCCCTCCCCAACCTTCTGACGATCCAGGAAGCCGAAACGCGCTGAATCCCAGGCTGGTCTTCCTGCAACGGCCAGGCTAGAATGCGGTCCACGAAACCCTAGAGGAGCCTGACGATGATTCGAAAAGCCTTTCTGATGCATGTCCATCCCGGGTTCGAAAAGGAATACGAGCGCCGCCACAATCCGATCTGGGCCGATCTCGAAAAAACCCTCAAAGAACATGGCGTCCACAACTACTCCATCTTTCTTCATGCCCCCACCCATTCCCTGTTCGGTTATGTGGAGATCGAGGACGAGGCTCGCTGGAATGCCATCGCTCGAACCGACGCCTGTCGCCGCTGGTGGGGCTATATGAAGGACATCATGCCATCCAATCCCGATCACAGTCCCGTTTCCGAACCGCTTCGCGAAGTGTTTCATCTGGATTGAAAGGGGTACGCGTTATGACGAATCGCGAACTGTTTCTTGCCTTCGCCCGCTTCATGCCGGTACCGCGAATCCCGCGGCGGGCCTCCTACACGCCCCCTCTGGCCGAACGTCTGAAACAGGAGTTAGGGATGGAGATTCACCATCGGTATCCGTCGGATGCCGATGTGGGGCCCGGCCTAACGCCGCCCGCCGGCTACCGCCCGCCCGACTACACCCCCTATTTCCCGGACTATGTCGGTAAGCCAGGCTTCACCATAGACGGCAATGGGTGCGGCCATCTCTCGCACGGCTACTATCATTTTACCGAGTACATCAGCCCATTGCGCAAGGCCTCCGATTTCCGCGAACTGGAGCAATTCCCCATTCCCGATCGCTCCACCTGGTCGGATACCGCCCTGCGCGTGGCGGTTCGAAAGGCCCACGAGGAGGGCCGCCAGGCCTCCGTCTTTCTTGGCCACATGTACGAAACGGCCTGGCAGATTCGGGGATATGAACCGTTTCTCGAAGATCTTCTTGTCCGTCGCGAGTGGGCGGAATATCTTCTTGACCGCATCGCCGCAAACAACCGCGTATCGGCCATCGCCGCCGCCCGCGCCGGCTGTGATGCCATCTGGTGCGGAGACGACATCGCCAACCAGAACGCCATGATGTTTCACCCCGATCTCTGGCGGGCGGTGATGAAACCGCGCTGGGCCTCCGTCTTTGAAGCCGCCCGCAGCATCAAGCCGGACATTCTCATCTGGTATCACTCCGATGGAAACGTGAGCGCCGTTTTGGATGATCTGATCGAGATCGGCGTCTCGATCCTCAACCCGGTTCAACCGGAATGCATGAACCCTGTGGAAATCCGTAAGCGCTATGGCCAACGGCTCGCCTTCGATGGATGCGTGGGCACTCAGACCACGATGCCGTTCGGGACTCCCGCCGATGTGAAACGGGTCGTTCGGGAGCTGGTCGAGGCGCTGGACGGCTATCACGGGGGTCTGATGCTCTCCCCCACCCACGTGCTGGAGCCGGAAGTTCCAACGGCCAATATTCTGGCCTTTTTCGAGGCGTGCGATAATCCCCTGGACTGACAACGCTCAGGGCGCGGCATCGGTCTCGGTCCGTTCCAGAATCACGAATGTGGGAAGCCCCGTGACGGCATACCGCCGGAGGATCTCCCGAATCGCCGGATCCGAGGGGCGTTCCGCCTGAACCTTGATCACCGAAAAACGGGCTATCGCCTGGCGCACCCGCGGGTCTTGAAACGTCGTCTTTTCCATGGCGATACAGCTCTTGCACCAGGTGGCCCAAAAATCAAGCAACACGGGCCGGTTCTCCCATGCGGCACGTTCGAGGCCGCTTTGCAAAACCGCTTCCTGTTCCAGACCGGAGGTCCCACGACCCGACCGGAACCCCTCAAAAGCCGTTCGGGCATAGGGAATGGCGATCAGAAGAACCGCCACGCCGAACAGGAATTTGACGACCGTCATCCATCGTCCCGGCCTAGGCAGAATCGTCAGACCCGCGCCGGCCAATGGCCATGGCAACGCCATCCCGACCCCCAGCGCCAACGGAAGCAACAAGGCTAACGCCCGCTGGCTCGTATAGACCGCGGCGGAATGGGCCAGCACAGCGACAACAACGGGAGCGACGCAGGCTCCGGCCAACACGGCGGATACGGCTCCCATCGAGAACACGGTGGCCCACTCCCACCCGGAAACGGTCGCACCGCCACCCGACCGGGCAACGCGCGGCTGAAAACGGGAGAAATCCAGTGTGAACACCCCGAACAACGAAAGCGCCAGGACGGCAAACAAAACCGCCAGAACAGCATTGAAGAGGGGCGATGCCGCCCAGGCCCCGAAAAAGGCGCCCGTGCGAACGACCACCACCCCCAGCATTCCATAGGCCACCGCCATTCCAGCGCCATAGAACAGGCCCCGCGTAAATCCAATCAGGCGCGTATGCGCCCGATTCCCAGCGCCCAGAATCGCCAAAATCACGGGAACAAGAGGAAGCACACAGGGCGTCAGATTGAGAAGGAGTCCACCCAAAAGGCTGACCAGAAGGGTCATCCATCCTCCGGCCGCGAGCGCTCGCTTCCAGAAGGTATCTCCCGGCAAAGGTTTGCCTTCGAGAAATCGGAGAAAGACATCCGCCTCGTGATACCCCTCCACCCGCCGCGCTTCACGCCAGGGCGGGTTCGCCGGCGCTTTCCCCACGGACTCCGACGTTGCACCCCCAAGGCGCTCCACTTGGTCGCCAGGCCCTATTCGCCAGTGCTCCTCTTGCGGGAGAAAGCACACATCGTCCCGACATCCTTGATAAACAACTGAAACCTCGAAGGGATGATCCGACGCCCATCCCTCGACCACGAAGCGAAGGTCCGCGGAGCGAGTATAGACCGCAAGATCCTTCTGGAGGTTTTCATCGAATCGGCGGATGGGTTCTGTTCCGGACCGCCGCTTCAGGATCACCGGTGGCGTGGCGTCCACCCGGATTTCATCCGCGTATAAATAGTGGTCGGGTGGGATCGTCCATCGCAGGCTAAGAGTTGGGGGCGTTTCCAGCGGACGGAAGTCTACCTCGAGCGAAAAGGGATTCTCCGCCCGCGCCCCATCGCCCTGGAGTAGACCCGCCGCAAGAAGGAGCGCACACGCCCACTGCCGGCACACGGGATGGGTGATGAAAGGGGGAATCACTCTTTGGCTTCGCCGCGCTTGCCCAAGTGACGGTCGAGCATCACCAGGGCGCTGGGCTTGTCGCCGATCATTTCGAGCTGGGCCAGAATTTCGGCCGCATTCGCCTCCTCTTCCACCTGCTCGGTGACAAACCACTGGAGGAAAATCTGTGTGGCGTAATCCTTCTCGCTGACGGCCTGTTCCATCAGCGTCGAAATCCAGGCGGTTACCTTTCGCTCATGTTCCAGGGTTTTTCGAAAGATCGCCGTCAGGGAATCGTACTGAGCGGGAGGCGCGGCAATGGCTGGAAAGGCCGTCTCGGCCTGCTGGTCAAGAAGGTACTTGAAGAATTTCATTCCATGGCCCATCTCTTCCGCCGCCTGAACCTGCATCCACGTCGAAGCGCCCTTCAAATTCATTTCGGCCGCTTTCCCCGCCATGGCCAGATAGATGTAGGCCGATTCGAATTCCCGCGCCATCTGCTCGCTCAGAGCTTTCGCCATCTTTTTGCTGATCATCGTTCGCTCCTCTTCAGTTTTCGGGTGAAAATTGATCTTTGCCCGCGCCGCATTCCGGACACGCCCAGCTGTCGGGGATCTTCTCGAAGGGTGTTCCTGGGGCCACACCATTATCCGGATCGCCTTTTGCGGGATCATAGACCCAACCGCACACATCACAAACGTATTTTTTCATAGGTCGCCTTTTCGTACAAATCTATCCTTCGGCGACCAGAATGTCAAGCGTTAGGCGACGATTCCATGGGAGAATGAGATCTACTAAAAGCTTGCGTGAATAAACGAGATTCCGCATTATCCTACTGTTGAAGGGGAAAGAGGGCTTTACACGCATGACCTCATGGGTCTCTATTCTCATCGGCTATGCGCTTGGCTGCCTCCAACCGGGGTGGCTCTTGGCCCGTCTGCTGAAGGGAACTGACCTCCGCCGCGTGGGCAGCGGGAGCACGGGTGCCAGGAACGCCGGCCGGGTCCTTGGCCCTGTTGGGTTCGCGGTCGTCTTGCTTGCGGATGCCGGCAAGGCGGCCCTGGCCCTCTGGGTGGCCGACCGCCTTCACGCTTCCTCTGAGATTCGCGCCCTGGTTCTTCCTGCGGTTGTCACGGGACATATCTGGCCGATTCCACTTCGGTTCCGGGGGGGTCGAGGCCTTGCGACGGCCCTTGGAGGGTGGCTCTATATGGACCCGCGCCTTCTCCTGGCGCCCGCGGTGGTCGTGCTGCTCCTGTATGCCACCACTCGTCGGTTCTCGCAGTCCTTTTCACTCGCCGTTCTCGCCGTTCCCTTTGGCGCCCTCGCTCTCTCGTCAACGATTGAAACGATCGCCGGGACGGGTCTCGTCGCCCTCTTGGTGGTCTTTGCGCACCGTTCCTATTGGATGACGGTATCGCAGGTGAGCCAAGGGGCCGTGGCGTCCCAACCCGGCGGGTAACGTGAGGAAACGACCATGACCGACGAACTGCGGTTCAAGTTTGCCACTGATCCCGACGAATTCGATCAGATCCGCGCGCTCAATTATCGGACCTTCGTCCAGGAGATTCCGCAACACGCTCCCAATCCCGAGGGGCGCCTCCGCGATCGGTTCGAGGAAGAGAGCGCCTTCTGCATCTGCCTCCGGGGCCGGAAACTCGTAGGGATGCTGGCCCTTCGTTCCCAGCGCCCATTTTCTCTCGATCTCAAACTGCCGAATCTCGACGAACTGCTCCCGCCGTGCCATTCGCCATGCGAAATCCGTCTGCTGGCGGTTGAGCCGGGAGAGCGCCACGGCCGGATCCTGCTCGGACTTGGGATCATGGTGACGCGATACATGCAAGAGCGGGGGCACGACATCGCGCTGATCTCCGGAACCCTTCGGCAGAGCAAACTCTATGCTCATCTTGGTTTTGTTCCCTTCGGTCCTCTGGTGGGAACGCCGGAAGCCCCCTTCCAACCCATGTACCAGTATGTGGACTCCTTCCTTCGGCGGGCGGCGCAGGCACCGGCTGCGGTTTTCAACGCGCTTGTCAAAAGGGACGTCAATCTCCTGCCCGGTCCGGTCTATTTGAGCCCGGCGGTCAAAAACGCGTTGTCGGCCAAGCCGGCGTCGCATCGCTCCGAAACGTTTCTCCAGCTTCTGGATCAGACCCGACGCCGTTTGGGCAAGCTGGTCAACGCGCCCCACGTCTCGATCGCACTGGGATCCGGAACGCTGGCCAACGATTTCGTCGCCGGTCAACTGGCCCAGGTTCCCGGCCCCGGCCTCGTGCTCGTCAATGGCGAGTTCGGCCGCCGTCTGGCCGATCATGCGGCCCGGATAGGGCTGGATTTCGCGACTCATGAGATTCCTTACGGACAACCGTTTGAGGAATCGGCCGTCCGCGCCGCGCTCGAACAGGGAACGGCCAGGCAGTGGTTGTGGGCGGTTCATGCCGAGACCTCGACGGGTGTTTTGAACGACATGGCCCTCTTCAAACGGCTGGCCCGCGATTACGGGCTTTTTCTGGCGCTCGACTGCGTCAGCTCCATCGGCGTGGTTCCGGTGGACTTGGACGGGGTCAACCTGGCTTCCGGCGTGAGCGGCAAAGGGCTGCTCTCTATTGCCGGACTGGCCCTCGTCTTTGATAACGGCCAATTGCCGCCTCCCCGGCGCACCCTCCCCCGTTACCTCGACCTCCGCCTGTTCGAAGGTCGGACGGTGCCTTTCACGATCCCCTCCAATCTGGTGGCGGCCCTGAACATCGCGCTCGAGCACCTTCGCCCCGAGGAACGGTATCGAACGGTCCGGGAGACGGCCGAATGGCTCTGCCAGGAGTTGCGCCGCATCGGCCTCCCTCCGCTGGCCGACCCATCCATCCAGTTCCCGGGCGCCATCACGATCCCAATCCCCGACTCCGTCAGTTCGGCCGAACTGGGCGAAGTCCTGGAAAGCGACGGCTGGCTCCTCAGTTACCAAAGCGGTTACCTGCGGGAGCGCAACTGGATCCAGATTTGCCTTCTGGGCAGCAAGGCGGAACGTCACGAACTGGAGCCCCTGCTCCGCGCGCTCAAGCAGTACCTCTCGGAACATACGTCCCCCCGCCGTTCCCTCCCCCGCCGGCGCCCCTCGCCGGCAACCGCCTGAGGACCCGCGGCTTACCATCCCGCATGCGCGCGCCGTCGGATCACATCGTTCTGAACCTCCGGCGATAGATGGACGAAATATTCGGAAAACCCGCTGACTCGGACGATGAGGTTGCGATATCGCTCGGGATTCTGCTGGGCGTCTAGCAACACACGGTTTCCCGTGAAGTTGAACTGCAGCTCGGGAATCCGCTTGGCCACAAACGCCTTGAGCAGGGTGGTGAAAATCCGAGGACCCTCAGGCCCTTCAAAAAACTCCGGCTCGAATTTCATGTTGATCACCGAGCCCGAGAGAACCCGGTGGTAATCGGGACGCGACACTGAATTGAGAAAAGCCGTCGGGCCCTTCTCGTCGCGTCCAAAATAAGGACTGGCTGCATCGGATAAGGGGGTCTTCGCATGACGTCCGTCCGGTGTTGCCCCGACCTCCTGTCCGGCCGGAATATTGGAAACATTGGCCGCCATGGCGGCCACGTATCGGCCACCTCCCTCGATCTCGCGGCGAAGAATCTCTCGGGATGTCCAGTCCACAAGAAAGGCGGCGATGTCGTCCACGTAGGGATCGTCATTTCCATATTTCGGCGCGCCATACTCAAGAAGGCGACGGAGCGGCTCCGCGTTCACGAAGTCGGTTTCCAAGGCCTCGAGAAGCGTGTTTAAGGGGACGCGCCTCTCCTCGAACACCAGCTTCTTCATGGCGGCCAGGGAATCGGCCGTGGTGGCCAGTCCCATCACCGCAATCCCGTGGAAACGCTTGAAACGGGCGCCTCCATCGTTAATGTTCCGGCCGCGGGCGATACAATCCTGGGTCAGGGCAGATAGAAAAGGATCCGGAAAACGATCCGGGGGATATTCCCGCATGTGGTGCTCATACCGCGCCGTATAGTCATCTAGCCCATGGCGCATCCGGTCGAGAAAATCCTCGATCAGCCCATCATAGGTGGGATGGGACTGGCCGCGCAGGGCTCGAATGGCCTGCTCCAAGTAAAGAGGCATATTGAACCGGCCGTCCGACCACGCCTGCTGTCGTCCGGCGAGCATCGTTTCGATGCACCCTACCATGCAATAGTCACGGGCGACCGGTTCGGGGATACCGATCTCCACCAGACCGGGAATAAGGACGTGATCGTTGAAGACGGCCGGAAAGCCAATCCCTGTCCGAATCAGATCGAAACAGGCCTCGTAAAATCGCTCCGGCGTCCCGTCGTGAAACCGGGCCGAAAGATTGGTGTGCGGCGACTGCACCAAGCCGGTCGCTTCCAGGCAGAGATAGGACAGTTCATTGGTTCCGTCGCCTCCTTCAGGGGTCAATCCGCCGATACAGATATTCTGCACACCTTGGTTTTCAGCAAGCTTGATCCATAGCCGGCATAACCATTCCAAGGCCTCGTCCCGACTCAAGCGGTCCGCTCTCATATCCCGTTCGTAGAAAGGAAACAGGTACTGATCCACTCGGCCCAGCGCCATGTGAGCCCGGTTTTCGCTTTCAAAGGCGAGATGGGTGAACGCCACCAGTTGAACGGCCTCCCGAAAGGTCGAAGGGGGTGCCGAGGCCACACGATAAGCCACCGCCGCCTCTTCCCGTAGCCCTGCGGCGTCTGCCCGATCCCCCCAGCGCCGGATATAGGCCGAAAAGCCCTCCAGGGCTATCTGCATTCCATCCAGGGCCTCCACGCCCTTTCGATCGCCGTCCGCGACCTTTTGCTGGCGAGAGCGGCGGACCTCCGCGATCAACCCCCCAATTCCTTTTTCAAGAAGCGTTGGATAATCCGCCAGGGTATGATCCCAACCAGCCCAGAAGGTCCGACGGCCGCGTTGCTTCTCCTCCTCAGGCAAATGAGCGATCTCGACCAGCGTCAGGCCATCCGGCGGACGTTCCCAAAACCACCCCATATGGCTCCCCAGAAGGCGGTCGCCGGGATAGAGGTAGAGGGCATCGTTTTCCAACACATGGGCAAAGGCTCGGGCTCGGACAACCGGCTCGGGCATCCCCACCGCCTCCCGATAGGCTTTCGCCCGCCAAACCGGCCGCAAATCAAGAAAAGGCACCACCGCGTTCCTGTCCCGCAGGAGGCGGTTGCCGGCCAGTCGCCGGTTGTTCTCACGCACCCGCGCCAGGACTTCCGACCAAGGATGGACCGAACCGCTCATGAGCAGGATTCCGTCGTCGGAATCAATACCACCTTGCCTTCCCGCCCCGCTTCGGCCGCTGCCACCGCCACATTGGCCTCCGTGACAGGGAAGGCAGCAGAAAGGCATCTGGCAAAAAGCGTCTGCAGGCGGGGATTCTGCGCCAGAAAATTCAGATAGAGGTCCAGGTCCGTCAGGGTGTACTGACCGCTTCCAATCAGCCGCAGCGCTCGGACGGTGATCTTTTCCGGATGCAGCGTCACCGGTCCACTTGAGGAATACTGACCAGGAATAAGATACCGCCCCCGTGTCCGGAGCAGTTCGAGACCCTCCGGTACCGCCGCGGGTGAGCCGCTCGCCTCGATGACGACGTCGGCGCCGTCTCCTCGATGCCGCCGTTTGGCCAGGGCGCGCACGGCCGATATGCGGTCTTCGATGGTGGTCGTTCGATAATCCAGAACCAGCCGGGCGCCGAACGCGCGCGCCATTCGGAGACGGAAGGGTGATTGTCCTGACCCGATGGCCACGACCGTACACCCCGCGGCGGCTGCCCAGGCAATCGCGAACAGCCCCACAGGACCGGTCCCCTGAACGACCACGATTTCGCCTTTTTCCAGACCGCCCCCATAGTGGCAGGCCCGGATGATCGTTGGCCCAGCGCAGGGAAACGCCGCGGCCGCCCGGGCGTCAACCTTCCGTGGAACCCGAACGAGATTGGCGGCGGGGGAATAGAGGATCTCCGCATACCCCCCATAAAAATGGGGCGGCTGGGAGGGGTCTTTGACGTACGTCACGCCAAAGTTGAGGCAACTAGCTGTTTCGCCCCGGCGGCAGTTGAAGCATCGTCCGCAGGGAATCGCGACACAGGCCACCGCCAAGTCTCCCTTCCCAAACGCGCGACCGAGGCCGTCCCGGGGTGGCCGATGCCCCCCCCACGCCTCGACACGGCCCACAAACTCATGCCCGAGGATGAGAGGAGCCGGCACTGGAATCCGCCCGTTAAGAATATGAATATCGGTTCCGCATATGCCGCTGGATACCAAAGAAAGGCGGACCTCTCCCGTCCGAGGCGCAAGTATCGGGTAGGTTCGAATCTCCAGCGGTTTCTGAATTCCGACGAAAACAGCGGCTTTTCCGACGGCCATGGCCATGCACGTTCCTCCTTATTCGAGCTTGAAGGCGGCAAAACGGCAACTGGGCAGCGCGGAAACACGCGCGGACAGGCCCAACGCTTCTCCGGGAACCGTTCCCTCAATCGGTAGCGGCCGCAACCGGGCATTCCGCTTCACCTCCAGAGCGCGCCGCTCGACCTCGATTGTGCCGGACGCCGGCTGATCCCCGAGGTTGGTGACCAGCAGGAGCGCCTGTCCCTGATCGTTTTCCCAGAGAGAGGGATAGAGGCTTTCCATCCCCATGGAGACGGCGCGGGTTGGAATATACGCGGGATTATGCAGTCGCGTGACCTGGCCCTTGAGTGCCGCCAGCGAATCCCAGAGGGGCTTGATAAAGGCGACCCGCTCAGCAAACGGAACACCAGGCTCCATGAAAGGGTGACTGGCCATACCGAACGCGGCACAGACGGCAGCCGCTTTGGGACTGCTGAAGAGAAGACGGTCCGGCAAGTTGCCCGAAATCAGATGCCCTCCCATGCAATCCAGGCCGGCAAAATAGGCAGTGGACTCGGGATGCGTCAAAAGTTCGTCATGTCGGACCGAAAACTCGCCGCCGATGGCGGCATCAAAGGGGGCATAGGCGAGCAGATTGGAATTGCCCGTGTGGCCGATCAGCGCCCCGCCTGGGCCCACGCGCATCCGCAGCGCTTTGGCGAAGTGGAAGTAGTTGTGGGCCGAAACGTGGAGGGGCGAACACTTGACGTAGCCCATGCAGAAGGGGGTGTTCCAGTCCACGTATAGGCCGTCCACTCCTGGCCGAAGAAACTCTTCGAAGAAGGGCGAATACATCTGCCACATCTCGGTGCCCCGGCCATAAAAAAGAACCCGCATGCCGGCGCGGTGGCATCGCGCGACGAAGGCTTTGAGCCAGCGGCGATCATCCGGAATATAATCAGCGATCGGTTCGTTATTGGACCCTGGATTCCGCATCCAGAACTGATGGATGATCATGGTATTAGCGCCAAGGGCCGCGGCTTCATCCACCCGCCGCAGTTCGGGATTTCCCCGATAGAGCTGAGGCGGCTGTTCCGGAATCTGCTTGATCGGCATCGATACCCACGGCCACCGATCGCCCAGACGGGCGTACGGATACATGCAATGACAGATGCGGCACCCGAGCAGAGTATTTCGGACCGCCGGATCGGAATCCGCCGCACGTTCCGACCGGGCACGACCGAAGATCAACGCCCAGCGGTTCCGATAGCGATAGGGCCCCGTCACCCGCAGGGCGCGGCCCTCGTGAAAATGCCAGTCCAGCTGAAAAACACCCGCCTCGGTTCGGATCTGGCTGCGCGTGTCCGTCGCTGGGCCATCACCGAACGTCGTCCAGTCCTCCATGAGAAATTCCAGCCGATTGGAAAAGAAACGGGTCTTCTCCCACCCCAGATCGAGGGACACATAGGGAAGAAGCTCCCGGAGGTCATCGCCCTCCGCCAGCGCCCGGAAGAGAGAGAACCCCACGAAAGCGTGAATCGTCGAATAGTCCCGCTTATACTTCGGCTGGCGGGTGTAATACCCCCAGCGGGCCTTTTGGGCATCCGCCTTGAGGCGAACCGGAATCGCGATATCCGCCAGGTCCAGTGCAGCTCCGGAACTCACCGAGATGGCCAGATGGACAAAAACCGCCCCTTCCTCGTGGACTTCGTAATCCTGAACGACCTCCAGACGTCCGTCGGCCAGGCGTGTTCGGGTGGAGAGGACGAGGTAGTCTTGGAGCCGTTTCGTCACCTGCATCTCCGCATGTCCATCGGATAGGCGAACGAGGGCACCGCTCACCGAGGCGGTCACATCAGCCAGGACGCCCCCCGGCGGAACCAACGGGCGTTGTTCGAGGGCGTTGCGAACAGAAAAGTCCGTGATCAGCCCCCCGCGGAGGGCATCCCAAACAAGCCGACCGCCCCCTGTTTCAACCGTGAACGAACTTCCCCGACGGTGAGCCTTGAGCATAAAAGACCCTCTGTGGTAACGGGATTGACCTTATCAGAGGCCGGCCACGGATTCAAGGATAAGGCATCGGCCGGTCTCGCTCTGGCGTGGGCCGAATCATCACCGGTTGTGGCTTGCGCCGGGGAACGCTCTTCTCTATTGTATGGAAACAACGGACGCGCATGAAACGAAAAGGGATCATCCTGGCGGGTGGAACCGGCACCCGTCTCTACCCCGCGACGCAGGTGGTGTGCAAACAGCTCCTGCCGGTCTACGACAAGCCCATGATTTACTATCCGCTCTCGACCCTCCTTCTGACCGGCATCCGTGACATCTTGATCATCTCCACACCTGAATCAACCCCCCTCTTCCAGCGCCTTTTCGGCAACGGGGCTCACCTGGGCGTGCAGATCGCCTACCAGGTTCAGGAACATCCCAACGGCATTGCCCAGGCGTTTGTCTTGGGGCGATCCTTTATCGGAAATGATCCTGTGTGCCTGATTCTGGGCGATAATCTCTTCCACGGCGATGGCCTTCCGCGCCTGCTCCGGGAGGTCTCGGCGCAACGCGGGGCCACGATCTTCGGGTACCCCGTCCGCAACCCACAGGACTACGGAGTTGTCGAGTTCGACGCGAACGGAAATGTCCGTTCCATCGAGGAAAAACCGTCCAATCCCAAATCCCGCTTCGCGGTGGTCGGGCTCTATTTCTACGACGCGGACGTGGTGGAGGTGGCCTCTTCGCTCCGCCCCTCCGCCCGCGGCGAATACGAGATCACCGACGTGAACGCCCATTACCTCCAGAACCGCCGTCTCCACGTCCGTCTCCTGGGACGAGGTTTTGCCTGGCTGGATACGGGCACGCACGATGCCCTGGCCGAGGCCGCCGCGTATGTCAAGGCCATCGAGGATCGGACCGGACTCAAAATCGCCTGTCTCGAAGAGGTGGCCTACCGGATGGGGTTCATCGGCCGCCCTGAACTCGAAGCGGCGGCCCACCGCATGCGCGCGTCGGCCTACGGCCGCTATCTTGCCCGTCTGCTCGAACAATCGGATGACCCGCTTACGCTCGAACCATGCGCATCCTGATCACCGGCGGTCTTGGTCTCCTTGGGCGTGAACTCGTCCGCACCCTCGGGCCCCATCACCTTGTCCGAATTGCGGATCTTCCCGAGACGGACATCACGCAGGCGCGTCTCCTGATCGCCCGCGTTCGCGCCTTTCGGCCGGATCTTATTCTTCATGCGGCGGCCGCGACCGATGTGGATGGCTGCGAATCCGACCCCGATCGCGCCTTCCGGATCAACGCGGTCGGAAGCGCCCATGTGGCGCACGCCGCCGACCAGATCGGAGCGCGTCTCATCGCTTTTTCCACCGATTATGTCTTCGACGGCGCCTCCCCCCGCCCTTACCACGAGTGGGACGTCCCCTCCCCTCGAACCGTCTATGGCGCCAGCAAACTGGCCGGCGAAGAGGCGATTCGAACCCACTGCCCGAATCACGTCATCCTTCGGATCGCCTGGCTCTATGGCCCTGGCGGGCCCAGTTTCCTTCATACCATTCTCGGCAAGGCCCGCCAACCGGGCCCCCCCCTTCGCGTGGTGAACGATCAGAGGGGAAATCCGACCTCTACACGCGCCGTGGCCGATCTGGTGACGCGCCTTCTGGAAGAACCGGTCGTCGGCCTCTTCCACGCTACCTGCGAGGGTGAGGCGACCTGGTATGATCTGGCCCGCGCCGCCCTCGCGGAAGCGGGATTGTCCCGTGAGGTGATTCCCTGCACCACCGCCGAGTTTCCCCGTCCCGCACCGCGTCCGGCCAACTCGCGGCTCGAGAAACGGCGCCTCCGGCTTCAGGGATTTCCTCCCATGCCTGACTGGCGCGACGAACTGGCTCGCTTTCTGCGCGATCACCCCACACTCTGAGGAGCCGGTCATGCCGTTCCAATTCGAATCCCTGCCCCTGGCCGATACCCGTCTCATCATCCCGAAGGTCTTCGAAGATGCCCGCGGGCACTTTTTTGAATCCTTCAAGGAATCGGACTTCGCGGCGGTGGGTATTCAAGGGCCGTTTCGCCAGGAGAATCAATCCCGATCGGTTCGTCACGTCTTGCGTGGTCTCCACTTTCAGCGTCCCCCGTATGCCCAGGCCAAACTGATTCGTGTCCTACGCGGCTGGATCTATGACGTTTTCGTAGACCTCCGACCGGCCTCGCCCACCTTTGCCCAGTGGGCCGGCATTACGTTGAGCAGCGACTCGCCGCGCCTGCTCTATGTGCCGGAAGGGTTCGCCCATGGGTTTCTGGTCTTGAGCGATGAGGCGGACGTCCTTTATCGGACTACGGCGGAATATCACCCGGAAGCCGAAGCCGGCATCCGCTGGGATGATCCCGATCTGGCCATCGCCTGGCCCGTCGCGCGGCCTCTGCTCTCCCCTCGCGATGCCCAGTTGCCCTCCTTCCGCGACATTCGCGCCTCGCTGGTCTAGCGGTGACGGATCGCCTCGAGGAGCACCCCCTCCAGGCGCCGAACACAGTGCTCCCAGGTCAGGACCGGCCGATGCCGCGCTTCTTCTTCCAATTGATGGCGCAGCCGGGGGTCGCGGTCGAGCTCATGGATGCCCTGCGCCAAATCGTCCACCAGCCAGGCATCCTGTCCATGGGTGAACGCCACGTTCATCCGACCGGTCACGCCGAGAATCGGGCGCTTGGCACGAAGGTATTCCTGAAGCTTGAAATTGCTGTCCTGATTGGCCGGATTGACCAGCACATCCGCTTGCCGGAGAACCGCAGGCACTTCTTCGGGCGGCACGCGACCGGTGAAACGCACGTTGGACGGCGCCCGGCGGCGGAGTTCGGGATTCTCGTCTCCAACCAAAAATAAGGTCGCCTCGGGACACCGCCGCATCGCCTCAATCAGACGCCGCATTCCCTTATACCAGGACTGGTCACCCAGATAGACGATTTTGAGTCCTGGCGCCTCCAGTCGAAGTCGGGTCTCGCATATCTCGCCATGGACGCCGTGGGGAATGTGGATGGCCGGCACCCCCCATCGCCAGGCCTGGTGAACGTTCCAAAGGCTGACGCTGGTCACCCGGTCGGCCCGTACCACGCTGAACCACTCGATCGGCCGGGCCAGGGCGTATGGAAGCCGGCTCTGTTCGGCGTAATAATCGTCCCAGGCATGAACCACCGGGGTCTGGATCACGCCCATCCAACGCCACCAAACCGCAAGGACCGCGCCGGCATGCTGAGCCAGGATGACGTCCGGTTTCCACGCTCGGAGCTCAGAAAGCAAACGACGCGGCCGAAGGATGGCCGGTCGGTTCCAATGGCGGACCTCATGGCCAAACCGCTGGAGAAAATGGAGGTAGGCGAAGGTGCCCCGCGGCATCCGCTCATACGAAAACGAGGGGTCGGCGAAGGTAAGAAATGCGCACCGCATGAGAACTTAACAGGTTTCCCTCAACACCGCCACATCTCGGACTTTTCGAAAGAGAGCATTCTGCCCCGTAGGCATTACGCCGAAATAGGATCCATCCCAGGCCATGGCCACAGGTTCGAAACCGTGTTCCCGCATCACCGCCGCAAGGGAGGAACGGGTGAAAAAGCGGATGTGCCCGCCGCCGACATCGAAACACCGCTCGAA
>Ga0308419_1000082_pt1 | contig 76533 bp, 66 predicted proteins | sample HotsprSampleMS50_FD_203674 | JGI IMG/M metagenome (GOLD analysis project Ga0308419, IMG submission 203674) | Hot spring phototrophic mat microbial communities from Mushroom Spring, Yellowstone National Park, Wyoming, United States - 20090730_MS50 ... | reverse complement strand
TGCAATAAACTGCAATATAATGCGTGTAAGCCTTAGCCTAAACCCCTAAGAATATCTTGTGGCAAGCAGCGAAGACAACTCCCGCTGGCTAAAGCATGCCCGTTTAGGGTAGGCGGATGCTGCAAAATATCCAAACGCAGTCCTGCAAAACCGATTCTCATGAGAGCCTCCACAGAACAGCCCAGTGCCTCAAAAAGTCGACGCACTTCACGGTTCTTGCCCTCGGTTAAGGTAAGCTCTACTTTTCGCCGAGAGTGTAGTAGAAGAGTTGCAGGCTGCGCAAGGTAGCTTTGACCGCGTGCGGATATGGCAACACCACGCTGGAGTTGCGCTATCGCATAGTCCGAGAGTGGTTTGTGAAGCGTAGCAAGATAAGTCTTGGGCACCTTGCTCTCAGGTGAAGTAAGGAAATCTGCTAAGTCATTATCGTTGGTGAACAGGAGTAGCCCTTCAGTATCCTTGTCTAAGCGTCCTACCGCAAAAAGCCGCTCGGTGATACCTTCTGCAGATAGAAAGTGCCTAAGGTCATCATAGACAGTAGTTCTGCCTAATTCATCGGAGCTGGTGGTTGTAACACCCTTGCGTTTATTCATAACAATGTAATGCAGGTACTCTTTGGGCAGGGGCGTAGGCTGACCGACAAGCTCAATCTGAGCATCAAGCGCAACCAACATGTCAGGCGACGACGCCAATTTGCCATTGACCTTGACTTTGCCCGCAAGTACCCACTGCTCGGCTTCGCGGCGAGAACAAATGCCTTGTTTCGACATCACACGCGAGAGTGAGCGACGCGCACAGTGACCAGACCTGTCTTGCGATGAATGACTCTGCAAACTCTTATGCCACTTCATCAACACTTTTTTGCTTGAGTGCACGCGCTACGGCAGCATTCATGACTTCTTGAGCAAAATGCAGGGTTACAGCATTAGCCTTTTCGGTAAGTTCCATGATGTGCTGCCTATCGCTGTGCTCAACGGCTTGCTTTAGTGCCGCTAACGTGGTGTGAATGGCGTCTTGCTCATCTTTGGAGAGTTGAGCAAAAATCTCGGCTTCATGAGCCAGTTGTTTTTCAATGGCGGCAATTATGCTACGTGCTTCAACCCGTGCTTCAATAAGCAAACGTTGCTCCACATCATCTTTGGCATGAGTGAAGCCTTCTAAAAGCATTTTCTCGACTTCTTCATCCGTTAGCCCATATGTGGGTTTAACCGACAAAGCTTGGCTTTTGCCCGTGCGCTGGTCTTGGGCAGAGACCGTCAGCACGCCATCGGCATCAATAGCGAATGTAACCAAAATGCGCGGCATACCAGCTGGCAGGGGTGGAAGCGGACCGAGTGTAAATTTGCCCAAGCTGCGATTGTCTTTTGCGAGCTCGCGTTCGCCTTGCAAGATGTGAATGTCAATACCAGTTTGGTTGTCGACAGAAGTCGTAAATTCCTGTGCAACCTTGATAGGCACTTTGGTGTTGCGTGGAATAATTGGCACAAACACGCCGCCGACCGTCTCAATGCCCAGCGAAAGCGGCGTAATATCCAAAAGCAGCACATCATCTGTATCGCCAGAAATCACGCTGGCTTGCACTGCTGCACCAAGTGCGACCACTTCTTCTGGATTGAGCGAGTCGAAGGGTTTTTTGCCGCCGAAAATTTCCGAAACAAACTTTTTGACAAAAGGTATGCGTGTGGAGCCGCCAACCAGCACAACGGCATCAATATCGTGTGGTGAAAGACCAGCATCTTTGAGCGCCTTCAGACACGGAGATTTGGTGCGTGCAATCACAGGAGCGATAATTTCTTCAAAGGCTTGACGAGAGAGCGTGCGCTCAAAGTTTTGTCCGCACACATCAAGATGGATTGTTGTTGCTTCCTTTTCGGTAAGCTCACGTTTGGCGCGTTCGCACTCTATGCGCAGACGCTGCTTAATATGTGTATTAGTGAAAATATCAAACCCAAGGCGGGCTTGAATCTCTTGAGCCATTGCGGTAAGCAGAGCTTGGTCGAGGTCATCACCACCAAGGTGTGTGTCGCCATTGGTAGAGAGCACATCAAAAATACCATCGTCGAGTTTCAAAATGGAAATATCAAATGTGCCACCGCCCAAGTCATAGACGGCAATGGTGCCATCTTTGCTCTTATCAAGTCCGTATGCTAATGCGGCAGCGGTAGGCTCATTGACAATACGCAAGACTTCCAAACCCGCCAATTTACCGGCATCCTTTGTGGCTTGGCGTTGTGCATCATTGAAGTAAGCGGGCACGGTGATAACCGCTTTGGTGATAGGCTCCTCAAAGTACTCATCTGCCCAACGCTTGAGCTCGCGCAGAATCATGGCAGAAATTTCTATGGGTGTAAAGAACCGAGTTTCTTTACCATTGCTGATTTCAATCTTGCAAATGCGTTCCGACTCGATTTCACTCACGCGATAACTAAGGCGTGGCAATTCCTCTTTGAGGTCAGCAAAAGTTTTGCCCATCAGGCGTTTGACCGAATAAACCACGCGGTCAGGATGCTCGGCGAGAAATTCCTTAGCGCTGCTACCCACAATCGGCGTGAAATCATCACTGAAATAGACAATTGAAGGGACAATGCGCTCACCAGTATACTTGTTGAAAATGATAGCGGGATGGTCGCCATGCATATAGGCAACCAAACTATTGGTGGTGCCTAAGTCAATACCAATAATGCGTTCTTTTTTGATGGTGCCGGTGCGAATATCAATTGGAATAGTTGCCATAGCTTCCAAGTTAAAATTGAAGAAATTTCATGCACTTAACGAACAAGCGGGGTCAAATCGTTTGTGAAGATGTGGGACGTTTTTTGATGGTAAAGTGAAACTCGGCGCCTTGACCAACTTCAGACTCAATCCAGATTTTGCCTCCGTATTGCTCAACGACCTTTTTGACAATCGCCAATCCAACGCCAAAGCCGGGCTGGTCACTACTGCCGCGCTCAAAGAGCCGAAAGATTTTCTCAAAATCCTTTTTTGCGATGCCAATGCCATTGTCTTTGACAACAATCTCAACCGTATCGGGGTGGTCAATCGCATAAATAGAAATGCATGGGTTTTCAACTTTTGCAGTGTAGCGTATGGCATTGCCAATGAGATTTGCAAAGACCTGTTCAAGGCGTCGGCGCGGAAAGAACACAATCGGCAAGTCTGGTGAAATGTTCACTTTCGTGCGCTGGGCGCTGATGTGACCACGATAGTTTTCCAAAACTGTAGAGACCATTTCGTAGAGATAAATCTCATCCATTTTGACTGTTTCTCGTCCGACTCTTGAAAGGTCAAGCAGTTCCATAATCATGTCTTCCATCACTTTGGCATTGTAACGAATGCGCTCCAGTGCAAAACGTGCCTCATACTCCATTTTGTCGTAATAGAGTTCTTGAACCCGCGAAGCAAAGCCTTGAATGGAAATCAGCGGTGCCTTTAGGTCATGTGAGACAGAATAGACGAACTGCTCAAGCTCGGCATTTTTTTCGGCAAGTGTAAGGTTGGCTTCAGCGAGTGCATCTCTGAGCTTTTTGCGATAGAGCCCCTCTGCAAGAGCATTCGCCAAAATGTGAACAAAGCGCCTATCATCCTCTGAAAACTGGCGCTGACGAAGCGTAAGAATTTGCAACACACCTTGCAATTGTTCTGAAGCAATAAGTGGCACGGTAAAGAGACTTTTCCCTGAAATGCTAATCATGTATTTCTCTACATACTGCAATTGCGGCTCTCGGAGTACATCTTCAATGAAAATTTCTTTTTTCGTTAAGGCAACTTTGGGTGCAATTCCTTTGGCTGGCTCCTTGACGTCATATGAGGTCGTACTCTTGGGAACATCAAGGTCGTCTGTGTGCATTAAAACTAACTTGTTGTTAGAGTCATCATAGTGGTAGAACAACAGCAATGCAGGCTCAAAGAACGTTCTGAATCCAGTGATGATATGCTTGGCAATTTCTGGTGTGGTCTCAAACTGATTGAAAATTTCACTGATTTTGATAATAGCCTCGCGTTCCATGCGAGAGCGCTTTTCGGGTGTAATATCTTGCATAAGTACTTTGAACCCACCTGTGACGGGCATTGTGCCTGAAGCCAGCGGGGAAAATTCAGCCTTGAAGAAGTGCGTTTTACCAGAGGGAGCTGGTAGAGAAATTTCCGCTTCAATCAATTCGCCAGATTTAGTGGCATCAGCCGCATTGATAAAGCGTTCGGCATCTGCTGGGGAAAGCCGACCTAACAAATTAAATTCTTGCAAGCTGTTTCTATCCCAGCCGAAAAAAATCTCGACGGCACGATTGACTTCAATGACACGATAGTCGGATGCACAGATGAAAATCAGCTCGGTGGTAGAGTCAAAAAGACTGCGATACTGCAGCTCGGCAAAAAGCAATTCTTCTGTGCGCCGCTTGACGGTGCTTGCCAAAGATTCGTTGTAGAGTTGTAGGCGGCTATTGGCGTCGTTGAGCGAATCCGTGGCGTGTTGCAACGACTCAGCCAGTTCACGATTTCGCTTAACCACATTATAGACCACGCTGCCAATGGCTACCCCAATCGTCACGCCGGCCAAAACGGCAATGAAAATAGTGAGGGCGCGCGGCAGGCGCAGATACACCAATAGAACACTAAAAATCAGAGCACCAAGGGCACACAAGAGGAAAGCAAATATCGCCAGTTGAACTTCATTGCGCCTCAAAAACTTGTAAGAAGCATCGACAATTTCCCCAATATTCATGCATAGCTTAGGCTTTGATTAAGGTAGCAACAATCGTTTCAGGTTTAATTCCTTCTGCTTCGGCACTGAAATTCGTCAGCAAGCGATGCCGCAGCACGGGCAGTGCTACAGCTTGCACATCGGAAATATCTGGCGTATAGCGCCCATACAAAAGGCAACGCACTTTGGCACCCAATATCAGGTATTGTGAAGCACGCGGACCAGCTCCCCAACTGACAAACTGCTTAATCATCTTGTCGTCGGTGCTACTTGGTCGTGTTCGGCTGACCAGCCGCACGGCATAATCAATCACATTATCTGAAACAGGCACATCGCGCACAAGCTGCTGAAATAAGAGAATTTTTTCGGCATTCATCACTTTTTGCAGTGTCGGCTTTTGCGATGAAGTGGTGGCTTTCACAATGGCTTTTTCTTCTTCAAACGACGGATAATCAATCCAAAGGTTGAACATGAAGCGGTCAAGTTGGGCTTCGGGCAGTGGATAAGTCCCTTCTTGTTCGACAGGGTTCTGTGTGGCAAGCACAAAAAACGGCTCAGGAAGAGCATATCGTTTGCCAGCAGAAGTAACTTGATGCTCTTGCATAGCCTCCAGCAACGCCGCTTGTGTTTTCGGCGGCGTACGGTTGATTTCATCGGCAAGCACAACGCTGGCAAAGATAGGTCCTTGAATAAACTTGAAGAACTTTTTGCCCATCTCGTGGTCTTCCTCCAGAATTTCTGTGCCCGTAATGTCAGAAGGCATCAGGTCAGGCGTAAATTGTATTCGGCTAAAACTCAAATCCAAAACTTTGGAAAAGCTCGAGACAAGCAAGGTTTTTGCAAGACCCGGAACACCAACCATAAGGCAGTGCCCACGTGCCAGAATAGTCATCATCAGTTGTTCGATAATATCATCTTGACCGATGATGACCTTATGAATTTCGGCTTTAAGCGTTTGATATAAAGCGGCAAGTTCTTCTGCAAGTTCAAGTGTCGATGTTGATGGCTGCATGGATTGATTAAATGAGTTAAAGGTGTGTGCAATGCAGGCTCGGCATAATCTGAAAAATTGCAGCTAAAAATGCCAATCCTGCTGACTATGATGCTGGGAGGGGATTGCCCTCAGCATCTATGACAACAAGCTCGCCAAACTCTTCTAAATCAGCACGTACAGCCTTCGCTTCTCCAGCAACAACATACGTCAAACGGTCAGGATGAATATACATCTTTGCGGCGTTGTGAACATCGTTAATCGTCAAGTGCTGAACCTGCTCTAAAAAAGTATTGTAGTAATTGCTCCCCAGTTGGTAAAGCTCCATGGTCGCAAGCCGATTCAGAATCGTGTCTGGTGACTCACTTTGAATAATAAAATTGCCTGAGATGTAGTTCTTGACAGCTTGGAGCTCTTCGTCACGAACACCGTGAAGAAGAAGCTCATGCAATTCATCTAAAATGTCTTGTATGGCAAGTTTGGTTACCCCCTTACGCACCTGTGTGGTGATGTGAAAGTCGCCAAGCTGCGCCTTAGCATCAAATGTGCTGCGAATGTTGTAAGTGTAACCTTGTTTTTCGCGCAGCTTGAGATTAAGTCTTGAGCCAAAGTAGCCGCCCAAAATCATGTTCATCACATAGCACTTGAGATAATCTGGGTGAGAGCGCGCAATAGAAAGATGCCCCATTGTAATGACCGACTGAACCGCACCGTCTTTCTGCACCAAAATTGCTTGTGGCAAATGAGGAAGCGAAGGAGAGGCAAAAGTAACGGACGACGGGATGGGCTTGGTTGACCATGCGCCAAAAGCATCAGAGAGTTTCTCGATAATCTCTTGGGGCTTAACATCACCAGCCACTACAATAAAACTGTTATTCGGTACCATGTATGTTTCATAAAACTCGACAATAGCCTCACGCGAAATAGCACGTACTGTATGTTCTGTACCAAATGCAGGCTGTGAATACGGATGGGTTTGGTAGATTGCCTTCGCAAATGCTTCAGTGGCTAAGTGTCCTGCATTGGATTTTGAGAACTGTAAGCGATTTAGAACTTGCTGACGCACAAATTCAATTTCTCTGTCCGCAAAAGCTGGATGAAGTGCAACATCGCACATGAGTGCTAACCCGCGGTCTAAGTGTTTGCTCATGATGGAGAGTGAGAGTGTGGCACTATCTATACCAGAAAATGCGCTAAGGTCAGCACCAAGGAATTCAACTTCATGAGCAATTTGTTCGGCAGTGCGCAAGTGTGTGCCTTGCATCAGAAGCGCAAAAACAAACATAGAGACCGTAGGATACGCCCCATCATAGAAAGACCCCGCTCGGCTATAGAGCCGCACAGACACCAAAGGAGAACGATGTTGTTCATAAACCATAATCTTGAGACCATTCGAGAGCGTGGTCTCATGCCAAACTGGAAAGTTAGCCTGAACAGAGCGTGTAGGATGAGGTGGTCGAGAACGGTCACGAAAAGAAGGTGAAGCAGGTGTTGTGTAGAGCATGGTGAACAAGTGTTTGGAGTTGCTCAAATTTGGTAAGGCGAGCGCCGCTACAGAGAAAAAGAGAATGAAAGAAAATAAGAGCCGCTGGGCATAGAGCGGCTCTCGCAAATGTGCGCGGGAGGAGATTTGAACTCCTACGCCTCGCGGCGCTACCACCTCAAAGTAGTGCGTCTACCAGTTCCGCCACCCGCGCAGTTCCCAGCGGCTTTTAGTAACTACAAGTAATTGCAAGTTGTTGCGTTCCCCGAAGGGAAGTCTCAACAAACACCGTGAGCATAGATGGACTCGAACCATCGACCCTCTCATTAAAAGTGAGATGCTCTACCAACTGAGCTATATGCTCAACCAAGTACCCACTTAGTGGCGGGCTAAGTGAGGATTAACAATATACAAAACTCTAAAAAACATTACAAAGTTTTAAGTGCAAGCTGTCTCTACTTATTGGCGTATCTCAGACGCTTCTTATGGCGATTCTTACGGCGTCTTTTCTTACGCTTGTGCGTAGCCATCTTATGGCGCTTGCGCTTCCGTCCACAAGGCATATACAGTGCTCTTTTGTTAAGTTAATTCTTAAAATTGGGTTGCAAAGATAGAACCTTGAGTGTGAATTTCAAAACAAAACTTTGAGTGCCCATCATGTTCCTAAGAAATTGCATCTGCGCTATGCTTACAGCGCTGTGCATGAGTGCTGTGTTATGCAGTTGCCGTGAATCTGCACCTGCTCATGAAGCCTTGTGGCACAGGCTGGTTGAACACGATTCTGTTAAAACGGCGCGCTATGAGCAAGCTCGCTTTCCAAGTGCAGATGGTATTGGCAAACTCTACATGGGCAGAGAAATTGCAAAAGTTATGGGACATTGGGGCGCAATGTGGCTTGAGCGTCCTGAACGGGCAAGCGAAGAGCGCCCCGACATTGTGCTGCAAGCCATGGAACTTAACCCAACCGATGCGGTGGCTGACATCGGCGCAGGCACAGGCTACTTTACCTTTCGCATTGCAGAACGTGTGCCCAAAGGAAAAGTCTATGCCGTCGATATTCAGCCAGAGATGCTAAACTTCATCAAAGAGCGCATGCAAAAGACGCAAGTCACTAACATCATCCCAACGCTGGGGACAGAACAGAACCCAAATCTACCAGAAAATAGCTTGGACAAAGTGTTGCTTGTCGATGCCTATCATGAGTTTGAGTATCCATATGAGATGATGCAAGAGGTTTTCAAATCACTGAAAGTCGGCGGAAGGGTAATTCAGGTGGAATATCGTGCTGAAGATGATAGCGTGCCGATTAAGCCGCTACACAAAATGAGCGAAGCCCAAGCCAAAAAAGAAATGCAAGCCGTTGGCTTGAAGTGGGTTACAACGAAATCCGACCTGCCATGGCAGCATATTCTCATTTTTGAAAAACCTGCTGTGACGCCTGAACCGCTCGCAAAGTAATGCCGCATCAACAGGCACTTTGCTCGGAAAAATTTATGTATTTTCGCACCGCAACATTTTTCTTGCATAAACAAATTTTTCCAATAGCTATGAATTTTGCAGTCTGTCTGAACCAAGTTCCAGATACCTCCGCTCGCATCAAAATTTCATCTGACCATCAGCAGATTGAAAAAGATGGTATCAACTTCGTCATCAATCCATATGATGAATTTGCGCTTGAAGAAGCTCTCAAGTGGCGCGAAAAATTCGGTGGCTCAGTAGTCCTCTTTAGTGTCGGTGGCGACGAATTTCAAGCCAATATCCGCAAAGCCTTTGCAATGGGCGCCGATAAAGCCGTACTCATTAAATCAGCCGCAAAAGACGCATATACGATTGCCGTAGTGCTGGCGGAGGCTATCAAAAAATACTTCGGTGGGTTGCCAGATATGATTTTTTTGGGCAAAGAATCAACGGACTTCAACGATGCGCAGGTAGGACCTATGCTCGGAGAGCTGTTACAAATTCCAGCCATCATGGTAGCTGTGGGTTTGCAAACTGACGGCAAAGTGGCAAGCGTAGAGCGCGAAATTGAAGGTGGCAAAGAAATTGTGGAAGCCCCACTGCCGCTCATCATCGGTGCCCAAAAGGGGCTAAATATCCCACGCGTGGCAAGCATGAAAGGCATTATGGAAGCCAAAAAGAAACCTATCGAGGTGATGGAAATACCAGCGCCAGAACATGCGTATGCAACCTTGGTGCGCCTCGAAAAACCACCCGAAAAACAAGCTGGCAAACGCGTAAGCTCGCCAGCTGAACTGGTGGAAAAACTGCACCATGAAGCACATGTGATATAGTAACCTAAAAAGCATCTAAATCAACTCAAAAAAAGTATGTTAAAGTCAGTGGTTTTTATTGAACAGCGAGGCAATGTCATCAAACGTGCATCGCTGGAAACCTTAAGCAAAGCCGCCGAACTCTCCAATGAAGTCTATGCGGTGGCAATTGGGAGTAGCTTGCGTGATGTAGTGCAAGATTTAGGCAAGTATGGTGCCAGCAAAGTATTTGTCTTCGAGCATCCTTCCTTGCTGAACTATTCAGCTACAGCATATTCGAAATTGGTGGCGCGCGTGGTCAAAGAGCAATCGGCTACCATTGTGCTGCTTGCGGCAACAGCTATGGGTAAAGACCTCGGTCCGCGGCTGGCAGTTCGCTTAGGGGCAGGCTTAGCCAGTGATGCCATTGCCGTGCAAATGGAGGGCGAAAAAGTTCTGGCAAAACGATATGCCTACTCTGGCAAAGCAATTGCTACCGTGCAACTGGAAACGCCTATTAAAATTTTGAGCCTGCGCCCGAATGTCTTTGCGCTGAACACAAGCTACGACCGTACTCCAGAAGTGGTCTGTTCTACATATTCGCCTGATGAGACCGACCTGAAAACGATTGTCAAAGAGATTGTGGCGTCTGCAGGAAAGTTGGATGTAACGGAAGCCGATATTGTGGTCAGTGGCGGACGCGGCTTGCGAGACCCAAACGGCGATGGCAAAGAAAACTGGAAAAATCTGGAAGAGCTGGCAAATGTTTTAGGGGCGGCGGTAGGCGCAAGCCGAGCGGTGGTCGATGCCGGCTGGCGACCGCACGCTGAGCAAGTCGGACAAACAGGTAAGGTGGTCTCGCCGAAACTCTACATTGCATGCGGTATCTCTGGGGCTGTGCAACATCTGGCAGGAATGGCGTCATCGAAAGTGATTGTGGCCATTAACAAAGACAAAGATGCGCCGATTTTTCAGGTTGCAGACTACGGCATTGTCGGTTCTGTGGAAGAGACTTTGCCAAAGCTGACCGAGGAATTCAAAAAAATACTATCGCATCAGTAGCCATGCGAAACAAAAACAGCGCAAAATCGCAAAGTCGGTATGCAAATTCAAGACCGTAAACATCTGACTTGTTTTTTCTACACGGTTTAATGTATTTTCAGAAAAATGACAAAACTTCACCGAAGGCTTCGAACTTCAAGACACTGCGAGATATGAAGAAAATTCAAGTCGACATACTTGGCCTTTCCAGTAGCCCACATAACAACGGTGCATATGCCTTAATACTCTTTGAGGTGGGTGGAAAACGCAAGCTGCCAATTATCATCGGAGGCTTTGAGGCGCAGGCAATTGCGCTCAAATTAGAAAACATCAAAGCGCCTCGCCCGTTTACACACGACCTCATTCGCAACATCACAGAGACCTTCAACATCAACATCTCTGAAGTGATGATTGATGAATTGCGCAATGAAACTTTCTTTGCGAAAGTGGTCTGTGAGCTCTCAGGCGTGGTGCACGAAATCGATGCCCGACCAAGCGATGCAATTGCATTAGCCGTACGGTGCGATGCCCCAATCTTCGTCTCAGAAGAAATCATGAATGAAGCGGGCATACTCGACGAGAAGACATCTGAACAAACAGGGTTCGGCATTGGGATTGGCGGTTCTGGAGCAGAAAAACGTGTAGCGTCTACGACGCCAATGAGCAAGCTCGAAGAACTGCACGCCAAGCTCAATGAAGCCATTGCCAAAGAAGATTATGAGAGAGCCGCACGAATCCGTGACGAAATTAGCAAGTTACAAAGTCGCTCTTAGCTCTTAATCTACACTGATGGAATGTCTCAGTTGTCATGGCTACCGACTGTATTGAACAAGTCCACCGCTGTGGAAGTACGTCCCTATCAGCCTTCTGACGCCGAACTCTGGGATGACTTCGTGTGGCGTTCTAACAACGGGACGTTCTTCCACCTACAGCGCTTTTTAAGCTATCATCCCGAAGGACGCTTCAACTTCCATCATTTGCTTTTTTATCGCGGGGAAAAATTGCTGGCGGTCTTGCCTGCCGCCTTGGTGGACGAAGAGAAAACACTCGAATCACCGATTGGGGCAAGCTATGGTGGTTTCGTCCTGCCCATGCTCAAGTACATAGAAAATGAGCGGTTGGTAGATGCACTTTTGGAGTATAGCGCACGCCAAGGCATCACTAAAATTTTACTGACACCAGCACCGTTCATCTACCAAAAAAAACTTATTCAAGATATTGACTACGCTTTAGCCTTCAAAGGCTTTGACTTTGAGCGGCACTACATCTCACATGCCATTCAACTTGAAGAGACGGATAATTTTGCCAAGTATTTTTCAAGCACCGTGCGTCGCTACATCCATCAATGCCAGCGTAACTGCGATTTGAAAGTCGAACTCTGTAGCCATCACTCAGGCTTGGATGAGTTCTATCCAATTCTGTTAGAAAATAAAGCTCGGCATGGTGCTAAGCCTACACACACTTTGGATGAACTGCATCGTCTCAAGCTGCTATTGCCCGATAACATTTTCCTCTTTCTAGTACGCCTAAAAGGCAAAGCTATCGGCGGGTCATTAGTTTTTCTATGCAATCCACGCGTGGCACTGTGTTTTTACAACATGCTCGACTACGAATTTGAAGCCTATCACCCGATTCACTATGTGATGAATGAAGTGGTGCAATGGGCAATCCGCAGAGGGTGCAAGTATGTGGATATTGGTGTCTCGCAAAATGTGCAGCACGAAAATCAAATGACACCAGCCTACTCCCTTGTGGAATTCAAAGAAAAATTTGCCGCCAAAGGCATTCTGCGTAGCACCTTTAGAAAACTGCTCTAACGCTATGGCTATTTACATCCTGCGACGCATACTGATTGCAATCCCCTTGATATTCGGTGTACTCACGCTCACGTTCTTTATTATTCGCTTAGCCCCCGGAGACCCGACGATGCTGTATCTTGCCCCCGGTATAAGCCCGAAAGTTGCCGAACAATTGCGAGCCCAGTTTGGACTCAACGACCCATTGCCTATTCAGTATGTAAAATGGTTAGCCAGCGTACTACGCGGCGATTTTGGACAGAGTTTTAGTTACATGCGACCCGTATTTGAAGTCATTGCCGAAGCAGCACCTATTACGCTCATGCTCTCCACACTGGCTCTGTCGTTACAATTTTTTTGGGGGATTCTGTTGGGCGTGCTTTCGGCGGTCAAACAAGGAACATTCTATGACCGTGGATTAACCATTCTGGCGCTTTTCCTGTACTCTATGCCTGAATTTTGGCTCTCGCTCATGCTTATCATCATCTTTGCCTTAAAACTTGGGTTATTGCCTGCGTCAGGCTTGGAAAGCGTCGGTGCCGAAGCCCTGCCGTTTGACGAGCGATGGCTTGACAAAATTCTGCATCTCGTCCTGCCTGTATTCGTGCTCAGCTTAGGCAGTGCAGCTGGACTTGCTCGCTACGTGCGTGGTAGCATGCTGGAAGTGCTCAAACAAGATTACATTCGCACCGCACGCGCCAAAGGCTTGAAAGAGCACGTGGTGATATACAAACACGCCTTGCGCAATGCACTCTTGCCGGTGGTAACCATACTGGGAAATTCACTGCCGATTTTGCTAAGTGGCGCGCTGTTCGTGGAAGTCATTTTTGCAATTCCGGGTATGGGACGCGTAACCGTGGAAGCCATTTTTGCACGCGATTATCCCTTGATTATCGCCAACACGTTTATTTCCGCCGTGTTGATTATCTTAGGCAACTTGATTGCCGATGTGCTCTACGCCATCGTCGACCCGAGAATTAAACTTAGCTAAGTAAAATGACCAGAAAACTAAGCTTTCAAATCGGACTCTATGTATGGTTCGTGGCTGTGGTAGTGGCGGCATTGCTGTCGCCGAACAAAGTAGGCATGCTCAGCGAGACGACAAGAAACATGTATTTCCATGTCCCTATGGCGATTACAGCCGTGGTTGCTTTTCTGACCTCTGTCTGGTACAGCATCAAGTATCTGCGCACAAGAGAGCTTGAGCACGACACAGCAGCAGAAGCGGCGTCAGGTTTAGGGTTTTTGTTCAATCTCTTGGCTATGCTGACTGGTGCCATTTGGGCAAAAGTAACTTGGGGGCAATTTTGGCACTGGGACCCGCGTCAGACAACGATTTTCCTTGTGTTCCTGATGTATGCCGCCTACTTTGCACTGCGTGCCAGTATGCCCACTGCCGAAAAGCGCGCAACATTAGCGAGTGTCTATAGCATTTTTTCTTTCCCGGCGCTGATATTTCTCTATTTCATTCTGCCCAGAATGGTGCCGGGCTTGCATCCGGGCTCTGACAAAGGCGATGTCAATCCGGCGGTTTCTGCAACCACAGACATTGAAATCCGCCTCATTCTCTACAGTTCAATGGTAGGATTTATTGCGCTGTTTTTCTGGCTACACAACTTGCGGATACGCACTGCAAAACTCTCGCAGAAACTTGCTACAAATGCCCTAAGTTAGAAGTTTGGCGCAAAATCGCACTCGGCATAAAAATCCAAGATGATTTTCAGAGCGTCTTCGGGCGTATCGACAAGGTGCATGAAGTTAAGGTCGGATGGCTGAATGTAGCCGTATCGTTCCAGCATCACGTGTTTTATCCAATCTAACAGCCCAGACCAAAATTCAGAGCCAATTAGCACCACAGGAAAAGCAGAGGTTTTTTTGGTCTGCATGAGTGTGATGGCTTCGGAAAGTTCGTCAAGCGTGCCGTATCCGCCGGGCATGACGATAAAGGCTTGGGAATACTTAACGAACATCATCTTGCGCACGAAAAAATAATTGAAGGTGAGCAGTTTGTCGGGGTCAATGTAGTCATTAGGTTTTTGTTCGTGCGGCAGCTCGATATTAAAACCGATGGAAGCGCCACCCGCTTTTTTGGCGCCTTTATTTGCGGCTTCCATAATGCCGGGACCGCCGCCTGAAATCACGCCTAAGCCATTTTGTGCCAAAAGTTCCGCCATGCGCTCAGCCATCTTGTAGTATTTGTCATTTTTCTTGACACGCGCCGAGCCAAAAATGCTAACGGCTGGACCCAGTTCAGCCATTTTTTCAAAGCCAGCCACAAACTCCGACATGATTCGGAAGACCCGCCAGCCCTCATGGCTCAAGGCAACCCAAGCCCGAAGTTTTTCATCATCGAGCGTTTGTGCCGGTGTCCAAACGGCTTTATGAGCGCGCTTGGTGAGTCCATTTCTGGGCTTGCCGTTCGTGAAAGGTTTCTGACTTGCAGCATTGGCGTTTGGAGATGAGGTAGGGAGGGTTGATTTAGATTTGTTAGATTTTGCCATGTTGTTATACGTGATTAATTGATTTGAGCTCAAGAGTGCAAGGCAACCGTGCGGCAACATCGCGTTCGTGCGTGACAAGCAAAAGAATCCGATTTTCTTTGGACGAAAGTTCTAAGAGCAAGTTTAAGACTGCATCGGCGTTTTGTTCATCAAGATTTGCTGTGGGCTCATCGGCTAAGATAATACGCGGCTCATTGGCAATGGCGCGTGCAATAGCAACGCGCTGCTGTTCGCCAACTGACAATTCTCTGGGCTTGCAATGGGCTTTTGCGGCTAAGCCAACTAATTGCAAGAGCTCTTGAGCGCGTGCCTTAGAATGCTCAACCTTTTGGGCAAAACTCATGGCTAAGAGGATATTTTCCAAAGCACTTAGGCTCTGAATGAGATTAAAGGTTTGAAAAACATAGCCGATATTTTCGGCACGAAAAAGGTCGCGCTTGCTCTCGGAAAGTGTGGCAACATCGGTGCCGTTGATGTCAATCGTGCCACTGGTCGGCGTCAGAATACCTGCAATTAAATTCAATAGGGTTGATTTGCCGCTACCCGAGCGACCAACAAGAGCCAGATGGTCGCCATCATTGAGAGTAAAACTTGGAATGTTTAAGATGAGCGCGCCCTGAGAGCCGTATTTTTTGCTAACGTTGGTGAGTGTAATTGGCATAGACGTGCAGTGCAGCAAAGGTTTGAGTTGCAAACAAATTGCAAGATGCAGTAGAATCAAGATACAAGCAAGGGCTACTCAAAGTCATGCTCAAAGTACTCTACTGAACGCTGGGCACCATTGTTGCGGTATCGTGAGCCGCTCTGCGCGGCAATTTTTTCGGCAAGGCGTTGCTCGAAGACTTTGGCAGCATCGTAGCCATAGTGTTTGAGCAGGTAATTAAGGGCGATAACTTCGGCAATAACCGTGATATTTTTGCCCGGATAAATCGGCAATTGAACATGCTGGACATTGACACCAAGAATGTTGAGAAACTTAGGCTCAAGTCCCGTGCGGTCATATTCACGATTGGAATCCCACTCGAGCAGTTCGACGACAACCTCAAGACGCTTTTGATAACGAATGGCGCGAACACCAAACATAGCTTGCACATCAATGATACCAAGCCCACGAATTTCCATGAAGTGACCGATAAGGTTAGTCCCAGAGCCAATCAAGACAGATTCTCCCTTGCGTGTTAAGACCACGGCATCATCGGCAACAAGGCGATGCCCGCGCTCGACCAAATCCAAAGCAATTTCTGACTTGCCAATTCCACTGCGCCCAACCAAGAGCATGCCAATGCCATAGACATCCACCATAGAGCCATGGTAAGTTTGATGCGGCGCAAAATGGTCATCGAGAAAATCGGTAACCAAATAGATGAATTTGGTGGTCGGAATTTCAGTGCGAAAAACAGGAATTCCCGCTTGGGTGGCAAGGTCAATGAGGGGCTTATCCAGCCGATTGCTATCGGTAAGGCAGATGCAAGGCACTTTGAACTTGGTAATGTTTTCAAAGGCTTGAAGGCGCTTGGGAGCTGGAAGATGATTGAGAAAACGTGTCTCGGTATTGCCAAAAATTTGGACGCGCTTGTAAGTAAAGAGATTTGTAAAGCCAGCCAGCGCTAAACCCGGACGGTGAATGTCGCGCTCGACGACTTTACGCTTCGACATATCGACCTCGTTAAGCCGCTCAAGTGCAACACCCATTTTCAGACTAATCTGATTGTAAAATTCTGCCACAGATATAGAATTCTTCTTGAGCGGTTTCTTATCGAACTCCATGGGCTAACACACTCCTCTGACTGTTTAATGAAAACTTATGCCAATAAAATTGGGCGAATAGACCCAGAGAAAAAGACCTATTCGCCCGAAACCTGACCCCTAAATTAGAGATGACGAACTTTTTCTTTATGCTTTTGCAACTGCCGACTGATATGGTCTACGCAAGCATCAATAGCCTTTTCATAGGTATCGGAGGCTTGTCTGGAAACAAAGGTATGATGATGCACATGAACCGTGATTTCCGCAAGTTTATTGTTGACATAGTCATTTTTTTGGTGATCGAGAATGATATGGCAGTCCGTGATACCGTCGTAATACTTCTGAAACTCTTGCACAGCCATGCGTGCATATGGCTCAACAGGGTGATGATGCTTCGAAGTATGGCGCACCGTGAATTGAATCCGCATTTCTCTGGGGAAATGCTTGCGTCCGTTCAGTTGAGCGGCGTTCATAGGTTTTCTCCTTTCGTTGTGTTTTAAGGAAAACAGTAGCCCAGAAGAACTGCAGGGCTGCGTATCCAAGGTCTCGTCCGAAAAACTATGCTTTGGGATGCGACTGCTGGTAGACCTCCTTCAATCGTTCAAAGCTAACGTGTGTGTAGATTTCAGTTGTAGAAAGGTTGCTGTGACCAAGCATCTCACTGACGCTTCTGAGGTCTGCGCCATGATTGAGCAGATGTGTCGCAAAGGTGTGACGCAGGACATGCGGGCTTTTCTGTCTCATCTCGGTAATTCCTCCTAGATATTTCTTGACAAGCCGTTGCACCAGCATTGGATAGACACGTTCGGCTTTGGTTGTAAGAAATACGGCTGAAGCACTTTTGTGTCGTTTCTCTGCATGAATGTTAAGCAAGTTCTCACGAACTTCAAAGTATTTTTTTAGCGCATCTTTTGCTAAGTTGCCGAACGGCACAATGCGATGCTTCTTACCTTTGCCCAAGACTTTAAGTAGCATATTCTCCATATCTATATCTTCGATATTGAGCCCGATAAGTTCCGAAAGGCGCAGTCCCGAACCATAGAGCAATTCCAGAATTGCCCTATCACGGCAACCCTCGAAGCTGTCAGGGTCTAACGCCGCAAGTTGCTCATCAAAAAGTTTGCGAGTTTGCTCTTCATTGAGAAATTTAGGTAAGCGTTTTTCTGCTCTGGGGGTCTTGACGCTGGCCGCAGGTGAGGCAGGCAAGATGCCTACCCGAACAAGATACCCAAAAAAACTTTTGACTGCTGCAAGTTTGCGTCCGATAGAGCGAGCATGCATGCCGCGTTCCAAAAGTTCGCCCATCCACAGTCGAACTGTGAGAGCATCAATCTGCGTCAGCACACTCTCGTGAAGTGAAGGTATCTCAAAATGGCGGCAAAGGAAGTCGAAGAACTGTTCAAGGTCAGTTCGGTATGCAAGTAGAGTATGGTCAGAGAAGCGGCTTTCAAACTTAAGATGAGAGAGAAAGTGTTCAAGGAATTGATACATGAGTGCTCATATTGTAGTGGTCTTGTGCAACGGTTAAACCCGCAGCAAGTCAGTATGTTGCGCGCGCAAGCACATCAAGTGTGCTTATGCAAAGTTGAGACTAAACCCTCACTTTAACAAGAGCTGAATTAGGGTTAGCGAGGACAAGTCAGAACTTTGCATGTCCATCCCGTGCCCTTCTGGTTATAAACTGTGACGGCATCAAGAGGGGGAAAATGGCTTTCAAGCTGCTGCCAAATAGCCTGATGCTTATCTTTGACGAAAATCGACACAAGGAAAATTCCATCGGGCTTGAGATATTGCGCATAGCGCTGAAACCCTTTGAGAGGATTTTCAAGGTAGTAAATAGATTCGTTGAAAACGATGGCGTCAAAACATTCGGTGGGAACATAGGTGTTCATATCTCCAACGACAAAATGCGTGCGTTCGGTGCATTTGTGTGAGGCCAGTTTAATCGGTTCTGAAAAATCCACGCCAACGTATTTGGAATACATTACTTCGGGAATGCTCTCTTGTAAGATGCCTTCGCCGCATCCCATGTCTAAGAGCGACCCCTGCGGTTTAAGGCGCATGAAGTAGCCGGCAAGAATGCTGTGATGTGCCAGTTCATCTAAATTTCGCAGCCAAGCCCACTGACCCTGTGCATACTGTGTTTGCCATTTTTCTTCATTGTCTTTGCCAAGTGCATGCTTGATAAGCTGCTGCGCCTTAGAAAAAATGCCGCGAGCGTGTGATGACTTTTCCGATGCAGACATCTGTCAGTCGAGTATGAATTAAGCCATAAATTTAGCAAAGAATAAGTGATTGGCATACATGCAAAACAGGAAGGGCAAACCAACATTTTTTGAACAAAGTACTTGTTAATTCGGTTGAACTTGCCTATCTACATGAAACTCAACTCACTGTGTCTCAAATGAAGAATATCTCCTTTGACGGTCTGCAAGCTCGCCTCGATGAGCAGCTCAAATATCCCAGTCTTTTTCTGTTCAAATTCATTGCACCGCTTGAAAAAGCCCAAGAATTAATTGGGATTTTTGCGGCAAATCCAGTAACCACGAAACCATCCCGCCATGGCAATTACATCAGCGTCACGGCAGAACTGGAAATGCAATCCAGTGAGGAAATCATTGAGATTTACCGTGCAGCTGCGCGTATTGAAGGTGTCATTTTACTCTGACATGACTGAAAGAACGACAATATCTTGAGCGAGCACTTCTATTGCTACGGTGTGAAACGCTATTGCATGCCATAGGTCAGCAAGGAGCACAACAAAGCGATAGCAAAATCAGCCATTGAAAAGCCCAGCTTGACTTCTCTCTCCAAACGCATATTGTGTTTCAGACGAAAGAGAAGTAAGTTTAGCGGAAAGATTCGAGTCAGCAATCCATGAAAATGACTTTACCGAATCAACTGACCTTATTGCGTATTGTGCTGACACCAGTGTTTGTGGGGCTAATGCTGGTAGAGGGTTTTAACTATCGGCTAATTGGCATTGGCGTTTTTACGATTGCCGCTCTAACCGACCTCTACGACGGCTATCACGCCCGCAAATACGGTGAAGTCACACGCTGGGGCGCCTTTATGGACCCACTTGCCGATAAAATTCTCATCACTTCGGCATTTTTAGTCTTCGTGGTGTATGGCATTTTGGAGCTATGGATGGTGCTGGTGGTCTTGGCGCGAGATGTGCTTGTTACTGTGATGCGGCTGTATGCTGAATTAAAAGATAAGCCGATTGTAACGAGTAAATCCGCTAAAGTCAAGACGCTGCTGCAAAATGTATTGGCGTATTTGCTCCTACTCCTCATGCTGTGTTCAGAACAGCACCTGTTTGGTGAGGCGATTGCAAGTGAAGCCAAAAAGCAATTACATGCGCCAGCAGTTGGTATTGCCATGCTCCTGCTGACGATTTACACAGTCTACACGGGTATTACTTACCTTGTAGAAAATTGGCAAACCCTGCGTGCAGTATATCTCGATGTGCGCTCGTCAGTCAACGCTTAGCGCTTTCCAAACACACCTATCGTGAAACGGCTGGTTGCAAAAGTTTTTGGCACAGGCTTTGGCACAGGATACCTGCGCTACGCCACAGGCACATTTGGCAGCATGCTGGCAGTGTTGCTCTACTGGGCTGTGCCAAGACTCTCTGAACCGATGGTGCTGGCAGGCGCAATTGTGGCAAGTCTGGCGATTGGCGTGTGGGCAACGTCAGTTTTGGAAGAAGAGTATGGACATGACCCCAAAGAAGCAACGATTGACGAGGTCGTTGGACAATGGATTGCCTTAATTTTGCTTCCAAAGACGATACTGGCCGTAGGGCTTGCTTTCGCCTTGTTTCGGCTCTTCGATATCATCAAACCTGAACCTGTTCATCGATTGCAAAAACTGCCGAGCGGGTGGGGCGTGATGATGGATGATGTTATGGCAGGTATTTATGCAAACTTGGTGTGCCATGTCTTGCTGTGGGTATTCGATGGGCGATAGGGCAGAGCAAGCAAAAAGATGATGATGAGTGAGGTAACGATAAGAAACTTGCAAAGCATGACCACGCTGACAACATTCATCACTGTGCTTTGCACTCTTTGCGTGATGGTGATAAGTTCAAGCGATACATGGGCGCAAACCCCAGACTACTCCACGCTCTTCGGTATCGTCATTGACGACATTACCGAAGAAAATCTCTCAGGCGTAAAACTCACCCTGATTGGCACAGCCAAAGGGGCAGTAACCGACCGTAAAGGACGATTTTTAATTGCGCAAATTCCACCGGGCACTTACACCCTGAAAGCAACACTAACTGGATACGAAACACTCACGCAAGAGATAACCATCCGTGAAGGCGTGGATGATACATTGCTGCTGCGGCTCAAAGAAAAAGCGGCAGAAGCCACTGAAATTGAAGTCAGCGCAGAAAGTAGCGATAACTTTTCGGCGTATTCGTTCACTCCAAAGCGACTGGCAATGACAGCCGGAGCACTGGAAGACCTGCATCGTGCACTTTACACATTGCCCGGCGTGATGCCAAACAATGACCTCTACTCTCAACTGATTGTGCGTGGCGGCGGCGCAGACCAAAATTTAATCGTCTTAGAAAATGTCGAGATTTTCAATCCGTATCGGATTTTTGGCGGAGTCTCAATCTTTAACCCAATGACACTGGGCAACTTGAACCTGTATGTTGGCGGATTCCCAGCGCGATATGGCGACCGCCTAAGTGCAGTTATTGATGCAAGTTTCAGAGAAGGCACACGCAGTAGCCTACTTAGCCTAAGTGCAAATGTAAGTTTGCTAGATGCAAACTTGGTTGCCGAAGGCTGGATTCCGTCGTTAAATGGGTCGTGGTTGGTCTCTGGGCGCCGCACTTACTTGGACTTAATCGTTGCGCCGCTCATCAATTTGAATATCGTGCCAAACTTCACAGAAGGGCAGTTCAAAGTGGTCTTGCGTCCGACAGGTGAGCATCAAGTAGAAGCCGCTGCATACATTGCCAGCGATGGCTTTGTTGAGCGACGCAGTCCAGTGCCGCGCACACAAGTTGGGCAAAGCGCAGGGTCAGGAGGGATTAGCGCGTTGGATTACTTGGCGGCACTGACTTGGAAATACACGCCAAGCACGAACTTCAGTGCCATGGTGGTGCTGTCGCGCTATCAGAATGGTAGCCAAGCACAGCTCTCGCAAGATGTGGTATCAAGCCTAAATCCATTTACAACACGCCCGACTCTCGAATACGACCAGAAAAGCCTGCTTCAGAAATGGACACTCATGCAACGCTACTATGTAAGCATGGAGGCACACAGCCTTGAAGCAGGTCTGACGATAGACTGGTTAGATACACAGTTCAGATACACGCGTCAGGATTTCAATGTGCGTGACAGTATCCGCGTCGCACAGCGCCAACTCCAGTACGGTTCAAGCCGCCCGCCAGCGTTAGACGCCACACTCCGCTTTGGACGCATCAGTGCATACCTTCAAGACCGATTTCAGATAGCAAAGACATTTTTCATTGAGCCGGGACTGCGATGGGATTTTTATCAACTCATTCAGAAAAACTACTTTTCGCCGCGCCTCAATCTTCGATGGAGCATGACAAACACCACCGCACTAAATGCCGCAATAGGTGTGTTTCATCAATCGCCGGGGATTGAGAAGTGGATTGACCAAAATCCAGGACTATTGCGCTTGGACTTTGATGACCCAACCAATGTGCTGGATTTATCAGACCGCAGTAGAGTTGCTGAATTGAATGCCGAGCGCGCCGTGCACTACATTGTGGGGATTCAACAGGAATTTGGTGCAGATTGGCAGCTCAAGCTCGAAGGCTATTACAAAGCGCTCTCAGATGTGATTGTGCAAACACAATTTCGCACAGCGGTGCCACAAGCAGAACTAAGAAGCGGACAAAACCCCTTGCTGGCTAATTCCTACGACATTGTGCAAGTAGAGCGAACAATGTTTTCGCCTACACCGACCAACGCAGGCACAGGACAAGTGTATGGCATAGAAATTACGCTTGAAAAAAAGTTCACATCGGCGTCGGATAAGTTCAATGGCTGGGTAAGTTATAGCTTCATGCGTTCTGAACGCACGCAGTATGGTCTAACTGCGCCATTTGCCTTCGATCGACCGCATAGCCTCAATGCTGTATTGAGCTTACGACCAAGCCGAGAATGGGAGCTTGGACTGACTTGGCGATTTGCATCGGGGCAACCCTATACACCCGCACTGCAGACAAGACCGATTGTGGCAACCGTGAATGGAAGATTGCAGGTATTACGAGAACAAAACGGTAACGCTATCTTTTTGCCAGACTTTGGTGAGCCTTCGGCGCTGAACAGCAAACGCATGCCTGATTATCACCGCTTAGATGTGCGTCTTACTTACATGCGCAAATGGGGCGAAGTCAACTGGCAACTCTATCTCGATGTCATGAATCTCTATAACCGGCAGAATGTCTTAGGCTTCACGCAAAGCGCACGTGGCACGGAAGTGGTAGTAACCGAACAACTGGCTTTGCCACTGATTCCGAGCGTCGGGTTTAATATTGCATTTTGAGCAATGCCATATCACACTCGGCAAGTTCACGCAGCTCAAGTTCCATATCGACGATTTGCTGGATATTGTGCAAAAACCATCGGTCAATTTTCGTAGCCTGATAGACTTCCTCAACGCTGGCACCAGCCAACAGTGCATAACGAATGTAGAAAATGCGGTCGGAAGTGGGGATTTTGATACGCTCTAAGATGTCTGCTTTAGCTTTTTGTTTTTCTTCAGGCGAAAGTGAGAAAATATCGAGCTTATCTTTGCCATCTGCACCTAATCCAGCTCTGCCGATTTCAAGCGAGCGAAGCGCTTTTTGCAATGCCTCTTTGAAGGTGCGTCCAAAGGCCATGGCTTCGCCCACGGATTTCATTTGGATACCTAAGCGGTCTTCGACATTGCGAAACTTTTCAAAATCCCAGCGGGGAATTTTCACGACGCAGTAATCAATAGCGGGTTCAAACGAGGCAGGTGTGGTTTTGGTAATATCATTTTGAAGTTCATCGAGACGGTAGCCGACGGCAAGTTTTGCGGCGACTTTTGCAATGGGAAAACCTGTAGCTTTGGAAGCCAAAGCCGATGAGCGTGAGACACGAGGGTTCATCTCGATGACAATCATTCTGCCCGTTTCAGGATGAATGGCAAATTGAATGTTTGAGCCGCCCGTCTCCACGCCAATTTCGCGAATGATTTTGATGGCGGCATCACGCATGGCTTGATACTGCTTGTCGGTCAGAGTTTGTGCTGGCGCTACCGTGATGCTATCGCCGGTATGAACGCCCATGGGGTCGACATTTTCAATGGAGCACACGATAATCACATTATCGGCAAGGTCGCGGACAACTTCCAGTTCGTATTCTTTCCAGCCCATGATGGATTCTTCGACCAGCACTTCGCCGATAGGACTTGCCGAAAGCCCGCGTCGCACAATATCAAGATACTCTGATGCGGTTTCAGCAATGCCGCCGCCTGTGCCGCCAAGCGTAAAGGACGGTCGCACAACAAGCGGTAAGCCTAACTGCTGCAAAGCCGATTCGGCTTCGGATTCACTGCGCACGAAAATGCCGCGTGGCACTTCCAAGCCAATTTTTTTCATCGCATGGGCAAAGAGCTCGCGGTTTTCAGCTTTGCGAATGGCACGAAGTTTAGCACCAATAAGCTCGACGCCGTTGCGTTCTAATTCGCCAGACTCGGCAAGTGCAACCGCCACATTGAGAGCAGTCTGTCCGCCCATTGTGGGCAAAAGCGCATCGGGTTTTTCGCGCTCAATTACTTTGAGCACATATTCGGGCGTGATAGGTTCAATGTAAGTGCGGTCAGCAACCTCAACATCGGTCATGATGGTTGCAGGATTGGAATTGACCAAGATGATGCGATAGCCCTCACTACGCAAGGCACGACAGGCTTGCGTGCCAGAATAGTCGAACTCGCAGGCTTGCCCAATCACAATCGGACCAGCACCGATGATAAGGATAGATTTAATGTCTTTGCGTTTAGGCACGTCAGGCTTGATTGGATGACAAGTTGATGATTGGTTCGGCTAAATTTGCTCGGGCGCAAGATACGAAAAGCACACGCAATTCGAGTAGGGCTGAAAGATTGCAAGAATTGTAGCTATATGCACAAAGTCTATTTATCTGCATTAATGCTGCTGCGCAAGAGCGTGTTGCGAACAAAATTAAGAATAGCCTCATTGACCTCTGCACTGCGTTCAATTTGAATCATATGCCCAGCTTGGGGAAGCATCAAGAGTGTGGCATTGGGCATGGCTCTGACACCTTGCTCCATGACCTCGCGTGTGCGCCCGCCATGCAAAAAGGGATTAGGAATAAGGTTATCGTTCTCGCCAGCAATGACAAGCGTAGGCACGGTAATCTTATCTAATTTGTCCCAAACATATTCATCAAGCATGGCGCCAACGCATTTCCAGACTGCGTATGCAAATCGGTCGAATTCTTCGGTGGTGCTTAGGCGGACGCGCTCTTCGATAAGCCATTCCCAGTCATCATTCCAGTTGTAGAAATTGTTCGTGATGTTGGCACGCACGCGCTCTTGCGGCGTCTTCTTGATAAAATCGGGATTGGTTGCATTGCGTAGCCATTCACCTTCGCCGGGTTTGAACGCTTCAAAACCAGCAGGTGAGAGTAAGATGAGTTTTTCAACTGCATCAGGAAAGTTCAGCGCGGCGGTCATGGCAATTTGCCCGCCCATGGAGTGACCAACCCACGTGGCTTTCGTGAGCCCTAAGTCATGGAGCAGGGCGCGCACGGTTTCCGCATAAAATTTCAGCGTGTAGGGCGCCGAGTATGGCTTTGCGGATTTACCATACCCAGTAAGGTCGAGAGCGATAACACGAAACCCTTGTGCCGTCAAGGCAGGAATGTTGTATCGCCAAAAGCCCATGTTGCTGGCAAGCCCATGGATTAAGACAATTGGCTGACCATTGCCCTTGCTATCGTGATAAGCAATTTTGACGCCGCCAACTTGCCGCATCTCTGTATCAAAGGGATAAGGAATATCCTGAAATTTCATCGGCGGCTCATGATGATAGAGCTTTGCTTGACCGCAGCCGACAAGGGCGCACATTAGCACAAGGTATATCGTGGCATTTTTCATCGTTTGAAACGGATGATGTTGATTTAAAACATTAACCAACTTACTGTACCGAACACAACCCAAGGGTTTTGCGGGCGTGTAGATAGTGCCGCTGGGCGTGTCAGCGCACTGTCATAGAAATCGCCGTTGAACATGTATGCCGCACTGACCCCGATGTCCAAGAAAAGAGCCAGTGTGTATTTGAGTTCAGTATTGAGTTCAGCGCCGATAAAGCGACCAACCCCACTGGGTGTTTGATTAGCAAGCGCCGCTGCCGCACCAACCTTGATGAGCACCTTATTAGGCACAAGGTTGTTGAAGTAGTTGAGGAAAATGGCACTGGTGCCAAAGCCCATGTTAGAGATGTCATGCACCGCTGAGTAGTAACGATTGACCACTTGCACATCAGGAAAAAGCAGGAAGGCACGGTGCGAGCTAAAAATCCCCACAGGTGAGCCCCACGTGTTGCCTGTAACGACACCTGTGTATTGACCATCGCTGACATTATTGCCATCGCCTGAAGTGTAGAGCACTTCTAAGGCAACGCGGTCGTTTGCCGTTTGACCGTATTTGTAGTAAAGCGAAGCATGCACAGTAAAGCCGAAGATGCCCACATTGCCAGCGCTGGCACCTTGTGGTGTAAAAATGTTAAGGTTGCCAAGGTTGAACACTGTGAGTGCGCTTGCCCAAAGTCTGCCGCCGATAAACTCACGGTTATAGGCAAAATTGGCGCCAGCCCAGAGCACATCCCCTTTGTAACGATTTTGTCCCAATTGAAAACGCGCACCGCCGTTGTATTCAACCAGCAGCGAGTTAAAGCCTTGACTGAGAATAGAGACCCCGCCTTCGCCTTGCCCACGGTCGTAGAGATACCACAAGCTCCCGCCGATTTCCCACAATCCTGACACGCGTGTTTCCGCATCTGCCATGAGCAACACCACATCATCATCAATCTGGATGAAATTTTCATAGAGTTGAAAATAGGCTAATCGACCTATCGTAACGGGCGTGAGATTGAAGTAGCTGCTGATGCCCACACCTTGCGTGCCCCAAAACATCAGGCGGTTGGCGCTGGTCTGGTTGGTTTGCAGCGTATTGACATTAGGGTCGCGTGGATTATCAAAAATGCGTTGAATGCCGATAACCACATTCCATGCAGGGTTGATTTTGAGTTCAAGATTAGCCAGCAAAGTTTGGATGTTGACCGTGCCAGCATTGATAGCGCCACCGACATTGTTGCCGACGCCGTAGTTGACATCGCCCCAAGTTACATCCACTTTGAGCAAGGCGCGGAAAATTGCAAGACCATCTAAGAGTGATGGGCGGTACACAAAAAGCGGCACAAAACGTCCCTCGCCGTAGAACGCCGTTTGTGGAAAAGTTGAAGTACTATTCGGTCCGAAAAGGCGACCGATAATTTGACCTCTCAAGAATTCATTTTCGGGCGCAATGTTGCTGGCAGTCAGGCGTGTAAAGAAAAATCCAATGAATTGCAATTCCGGGGGCGGTTTTTCAGGACTGCCCATGCGCCGCTCGTCATCGACAGGATAGTTGGGCAGTTGTGCCCATGCAGGCAAAACACAACATAGCAAAAGAAGCGGTAGGAAGGTGTGCTTCATTGTTGCTTCAAAGATAGATTCAGCTTGGGTGCAGCAGAGCGCCACTCCTTACTGACGCCCCGCCGACTTCTCCCAAGCCCAAAGGGTTTGAGATTACTGACGCACATAGCGTTGGACATTTGCCTGACCGAATGCACCACCGGAAGTGCTGCCAAAACCAGCCGCAGCCGTGGGCGGTGTAACACCCTGAAGGGGTGGCTGGGTTTGTGCAACTTCATAACGCATGGTGTTACCGCTAACTTCGTAAATACCTGTAGCCGTCAGGGCCGTGGGCGTACTTTGGTTGGCAATGATGTTACGGATGTTGGCGTTGGCGCCTGTAGCACCACCGGGCGAAGTGGTGTAAGTGCCGCGTAAGGTAGCCTCGGTGCCAGCAGAATCGCGCTGAACCACAACATATGAGCCATCACGGTTGAAGGTGGCTTGAATGCGGCGAATTCTAAACGGTGGATTAAAAAGCAATGGCGCCACGTTGCCCCCTTCCGATACCCACGTGCCCACAATCGGGTCTTGAGGAGCACCATCATCGGATGACGTGGTAGACCCCTGACAAGCGGCAAGGCTCAAAGCAGCGCACAGCAGCAAGAAAATGCTCAAATGTTTCATGTTTGAAACCTCCTTTGGTTTAATTGTTAGAAATTGCAGTCAATGCAGACCGCGCAATGAAACTTTTTGACCTATAAGACCCTAACAAGTTAAATTTCTCTAAGTGCCTTGCGATTAACTTTCCCGACATCATTCTTTGGCAAGGCATCAAGGAAGACGACATACTTGGGCACTTTGTATCTGGCTAAATTGGCTTGACAAAACGCTTGCACCTCACTTGCAGAGAGCGAAGCCCCGGGTTTTAGCACCACGAAGGCTTTGCCAACTTCTCCCCACTTCTCGTCAGGAGTAGGCACCACTGCCGCTTCAGCAATACAGGGATGCATGTGCAGCACACGCTCAACTTCGGCAGGATAGACATTTTCTCCGCCAGAGATGTACATATGCTTTTTGCGATCGACCACATAGTAAAAGCCCTCTTCATCTTGTCGTGCCAAATCACCAGAGTAGAACCAGCCGTCTTTGATGGCTTTGGCAGTTTCGGTAGGATTGTTCCAGTATCCTTTTGTGACCACATCACCTTTGAAGATGAGCTCACCGACCTCACCTTGCTGGACATCATGACCCTCGTCATCTACAATGCGCACGTGTAGGTAAAAGTTAGGCACACCAATCGAGCCAATTTTGCGTACAGCATCGCGTTGGTGAAGTGAAAAAAGGCTTGGACCCACCTCGGTCATGCCAAAGCCTTGGCGAATAGGAATACCGCGATTTTGCCAAAGCTCAATGACTGAAATGGGCAGTGCTTCACCGCCAACAATGAAAAAACGCATGTGGCGTAGGTCAACCGTGTGAAAATTAGGTGCAGCAGCCATCAGCTTGAGAATCGTAGGCACAGCCAAGAATATGGTTGCTTGTTCGCTCTCGAGCAGGTGTAGTGCAGTTTCGGCATCAAATTTTTTCATCAGGCAGGAATATGCGCCGCGATGCAGAAGTGGTGTAGAGAGCGCATTAAGCCCACCAGTGTGAAAAAGTGGCAAGACACATACCGTGCGCTCGTCAGCAGTCATATCCAAGCGCATCGTGGTATTGATGCTGTTCCAAAAAAGCATTTTGTGAGAATAAAGCACGCCTTTGGGCAGTCCTGTTGTGCCACTGGTGTAGAGAATAAAGACAGCGTCATCTTCATCAAGTGAGCATGGTGTAAAAGATTCAGGCAAGTCGCGCTGGGCATAACCTGCCTGCTGCAACTCTTGCAATGTCCACTGATGTGTGATGGAAGCAGGCAAAGGAAATTGTGCCACATTCGGCAGATATTTTTCTTCCGTGATAAGAAGTTTAGGCGTACAGTCAAGAAGCACTTGATGAATTTCTTTCGCAGCTAAGCGATAATTGAGCGGCACGATAGTTGCACCCGTCTTTTGCGCCACAAAAAACAAAATGAAGTGTTCCAAGCAACTGTCTGCGTAGAGCGCAATGCGGTCGCCGCGAGCGATGCCCAAATCGGCTGTAAATTGCCGTGCTAGCCTGTTGGAGATGTTATCAAGCTGTCGGTAGGTCAGGGTGCGTCCCGTCTCAAATTCTTTGAGGGCAATTTTGTTAGGCACGTAAAGACAAAGTTTTTCTAACCAGTTGAATACTGTCATCGTGTCTTCTTGTTATGAGTTGTTCATGTTGCGACTTCCTATACCCAAGACAATAGTAGCAAGCACACAAGCAATTGGACAGACAAGCAGTGAAAGGCGCATCACTTCAGGATGTGTGCTGACTTGCCAATAGTCATTAAGAAAGCCAATCAAAAGAGGCGCCAAACCATAACCAGCTAAGTTGACAAGAAAGAAGTAAATGCCGACGGCAAGACCACGCATATTCGCAGATGCAATGTCGTTGAGGTCAGCAAACGATGGACCAAGCCAAGAGAGGCTAAACCCAATGAGCAGAAAGTTCAGGGCAAGAAGCAAAGGAAGGTTGTTGACGAGAAGCATCAGTGCCCAGCAGCACGCACTGGCAGCCGCAGAGAAACTGGCTAACTTCATGCGTCCGCCCATTGCAGTCTCACGAAATTTATCCGCAAGGTAACCGCCCCCAACAATGCCGATAATTCCCCCGACAATCATCGCCAGACCAAACCATGTACCAACTTCAACCAAGCTGAGTTGATGGACACGCACGAAGAATACAGTAAGCCACGCCGCCACACTGGCTGAAGCCACGTTGAAGAGCGCATAGCCCCCGTGATGAAACCATATCTTGGGCATTTTGTAGAGTGCATGCCAGTGCACCGGAGCTTGCGGCTGTGAGGCGTGTTGTGTCTTGATTTCGCTCTGCCCGCGCTCCGGCTCAATAAGCGCAGCTACCAGCAAAGCCACCAGCACCCCGGGAAAACCCAGAAAGTAAAATGCATACCGCCACCCAATCGCTTGGGCAATCGCCCCGCCTAAAAGAAAAGCCAGACCGCTGCCCAAAGCAATTGCCGATGAGTAAATGCCTTGAACTGTCGCACGGCGCTCTCGTGGGAAGTAATCGCTAAGCAAGGAAAGGGCGGCAGGACCAAGCGTGGCTTCACCAATGCCAACACCCACACGACAGAGAAAAATCGTCCAAAAATCAACGGCAAAACCAGTGAGACCAGAGAAAATGCTCCACGATGCCAAGCCAATCGCAATGAGAGTTTTTCTGGAAACTCGGTCGGCAAGTCGCCCAAAAGGAATACCCAGAATCGTGTAGAAAATGATGAAGGAAGTCGAGCTTAGGAGAGCAAGTTCCACATCGCTAAACTTCATCTCACTCTTGATGGGCGTAAAAAGAATGTAGATGAGCATGCGGTCTAAAAAGTTGAGCAGATACACCAAAGTAAGCAGCCCAAGTGCATACCATGCATAGTGTGCAGAGATAACTTTTTGCGACGGGATATTTGCAGTTTGTGCTTGCATCATCGTCTCGTTTCGTTACTTGCTTAGAACTTGAAGAGGGCACTGGCAAAGGCAAGACCGCCACCTGAGCCAATAAACATCATCAAATCCCCCGGCTTGACTTTCCCTTGAGATAAAGCTTCGCAGAACGCCATAGGAATACAAGCAGAGCCAGTGTAGCCATATCGGTCCATGATAGTGTGAGCGCGCTCTCGTGGCACACCAAGTCGGTCTAAGGTTTGCCAAATGCTATTGATGTTAATCTGTGTAAGGAAGTAGTGCGCAACATCTGTCGGATGAATGTTCAGTCGCTCGGTCAGAGAGCGTGCCATTTTGGTCCAAACTTCTACATTGAGCTCTTTCGGAAACTTTTTGACAAACTTGAGCAGGTGATCTTTGCTCGAGAGTGCTTTATCAGAAATCGGCTCATGTGTGCCACCAGCGTAGATGCCCATCCAGTCATGGTATTGTCCTTCGGTGAGCAGTTCGCTGGCTAAAAATCCGCGTGTGGAATTTTTCTCGGCAGAAAGAATCGTGGCGCCAGCACCATCAGCAAAGAGCGTGACGGTTTTCTTATCGTGCATATCCAAATACTTGCTCATGGCGTAAGCACCAACAACCAAAATATGCTGGTAATGCTCATCAGAACGGATGTATTTGGAGGCAACATCGAGTGCGGTAACAAAGCCAGCGCAAGCCGTGTTGACATCAAATGTGCCGGCATGCTTTGCCCCCAAACGGTATTGAACAACGGAAGCTGTCGAAGGAGAAATATACTCTGGCGTATCAGTAGCAACGATAATGAGGTCAAGTTTGTCGGCAGAAAGACTGGCGTTGGCAAGAGCTTCGCGGGCGGCATGCTCGACAAGGTCAGCCGTGGATTCGTCTTCCTTGCACCAGTGGCGCTCACGAATCGTGAGATTTTGCACCAGCCAAGTATCGACATCTTCTCCTAAAAGCTCATTGAAATAAGCGTTGGGAATAACGCGTTCAGGTGCATACATTCCGGCGGCAACAATGATGGCATTTTGCATACAGTGTATCCTTTCTTGCTTTGCCCCAGCAAGGCAACAACTTAGAGCGCTTGCTGAATGCAGATTGACAAAACCTAACGCTTAGGAGATGTATCCTCCATCGACGCTGAGCACCGCCCCCGTGATAAAAGAGGCTTCATCAGAAGCCAAAAAGAGATACGCATTGGCAATATCTTCAGGTGAACCAAATCGTCCGAGTGGCGTGCGTTCAAGGACAGCATTCAAGACTTTTTCAGGTACAGTTTTAATCATGTCAGTGGCAATAAATCCGGGAGCGACGGCATTGACCGTGATGCCTTTCTTGCCCAATTCTCTTGCCCAAACCTTCGTCATGCCAATCAGACCAGCTTTAGCGGCGACATAGTTGGTTTGCCCAAAATTGCCATACAAGCCGACCACGGACGCTGTATTGATGATGCGCCCGTATTGCTTTTCTACCATGTAAGGCACAACGGCTTTAGCACAATGAAAAACCCCTGTCAGATTCACATTAATGACCTGTTGCCACTGCTGCACACTCATTTTGAGCAGTGTAGCATCTTGTGTAATGCCAGCATTGTTGATGAGAATATCAAGGTGGGCAAATTGTTCGTAAGCGCGTTTTGCCGCCGATTCAACCGAGTCAAATTCTGCGACATTGACTGCGTCAAAATGTGCTGCGAACCCTTGCGCGGTAAGCGATTGGACAAGGCTTTCACCTTTTTCACGATTCATATCCCAGATGATGACTGTAGCACCTTCGCAAGCAAATTTTTCCGTAGTCGCTCTACCAAGACCCTGTGCACCGCCTGTGATGATGGCTGTCCGCCCGCTTAAACGCTGCATTGCCATATCGTTAATTGGTTGAAAAATGTTACTAAAGCGCTTTTTTATTGTTTGAAAAGTAAAAAACATAAATAAGAAAAACAAAAAGTTGCAAGCGTGCAAAGCCTAAGCAATCTGATGCGAGTGTGAAGATGAAGATTTAAGTGCCGTGCAGGTAAGATGTAGCAGGAGCTAAACTCTACTTTGACTTTCCGTTGCGTTTGCTTGCGGCTTGTCCTTTTTGTGCTTGCCAAGCGTTCAAAAACTCTTCATGGAATTTATCCATCAGCGTAAAGAATTCTTCCATTTCGCTGAGTCGCTGGCTAAGCATGGGCATAGAGACACCAGATTCTTTGAGCACCGCTTTCAGCCGCTTGGCAATTCGAATGTTATTGCGAATGCGTTCGGCATGATTGCGAAAAGCGTTTTCAAAGGCAAGTGGATGAATTTCGTAGTAATCTTTGCGAGAGTTTGCTTGAGAGAGAGCTTTGCGAACTAAATTGCGCTCGAGCAAGCGGCGCATAATTTGGCTAATTGGTCCCTTGCTGCGACCAAGTTCACTGCAAATCTCGTCAAGAGAAAGCGGCTCTTCAGAAGAGAGCAAGAGCCCGACGACATGACCCATCACGCGATTCAGACCAAAAGCGTGATACGCCTCGCCGTATTCGCGCACAACTTCTTTACTGACCTGCTGCATATCATGAATTTTTTCAAAAGGTAAGAAAATGAATTCAAACTTGCTTGGTGTCTTTTGCGGTTACCGTTTTTAGCTTGCCAAGGTAATGCCGATACCAATTGACACCAGCATACTTGCGGTTAATCTCCATCAGCTCGGGCTTGCGCTCCAAAAGCTGAAGAATATCGTAGAGCGAAAAAATGGGCTTGCTTTCGGTCCAAAGCTCATCATAGACGGCTTTGATGAAATGGTAATCTTCAAGGTAATCAATCGTAAAACGATGCGTCATGGCGTAGTTGAGACCGGTTTCCCATTCAACATTCTTTAAGCGAAACCGCTGAGGCTGTTCCCAGATAAACGGAGTGGTGTGTTCGCGCTCAAAATCTTTTTTGGCTTCGCGCCAAGCCGTTTCCAAAACGGAAAAGTGCATCACTTCTACATCATTGCCATCAGGATAGGTAGGCGGATGAAGATTGCTAACATAGTCGAGAGAGTCGGCAGATTCCAAAAATGCTGTCAGCACACGGTCGATGATGTGTGGGTCAATAAGTGGGCAATCGGAAGGGATTTTGACGACATACTCGGCATGCTCCTCTTTGGCAGCTTGATAATGGCGATCGAGCAAATCTGTGGGATGACCCGAAAAACACTTGACGTGGAGATTTTTGCAAAGCTCTCGCACGGGCTCGTCATCGGGGAGGTAAGTTGTTGCCACAACGAGTTCAAATGGCACGGTTGCAGCTTGAATGCGTTCAAGCTGACGCTGAAGCAAGGGCTTGCCAGCAAGTGGCAAGAGAATTTTGCTGGGCAGTCGAGTAGAAGCGGTACGTGCCTGAACAACGACAAGTATCTTCATGGTCATGGAGCGATTTTGTAGCAAAAGAACTGCATGGACCGATTATGAAACGCTTCTGCTAAATGTAAAAAGACTCATCATCAATTGCGGTGCATATTCAGTATTGACCCATCGTTTTGGACGAAGTTTCGTGTAAGGTTTGCTATCCTCTAAAAGCTCTCGGCACACATTGGCAATGTTTTGAGCCGAGGTGCCCCCATTTTGGATAGGCATCATGCGTTTGAGTTCGTTGATGTCGAATTCTGAATAGACTTCTTTCCCAAGTGCAAGTCCAACATAGACTGTCGAAGAAAAGCGTGTGATGAGCACATCGCAATTTGCAATCATTTCTTCTGCGCTGCCCGATGTGTAGACAAGCGCATTTGGGGCGTATTTGTTGATTTCTCTTGTGGCGCGCGCATGATTTTCATTAGGGTGAAGTTTGAAGATAAGCAGCCGTCCATCAGCTACTTTGAGGGCATGCTCAATAATTTTGCGACGATTTTCATACTTCAAGGTCTCGCGTGAATCGCTGGTGCAGACGAGCACGAAGTTTTTGTAGGGAAAGTTGTTTTGATAGAACTGTTTGCAGTTATCGAAGTTTGGAATACCGGTAACGCGAATTTTTTCGGGCTTGACGCCTTTGCGAATAAAAAGGTCACGGTAGCCTTCGGAAGCGACACAGAAATAGTCGTATGCATCACTGAGCCCTGTTGTAGAAGTGCTGGCAATCCAGCGCGGCAGGAAAGGGAAGAGCTTAACCAAGTGATAGAAGAAATTTTCAGGGTCGGTCATGCCTTCCTGAACTAAGACCATTTTTTTATCCCTGATATTCTTCTGAACCAACAAGTCGGATGAGGTAACCACAAGGTCGTAGTCGTTCTTTTTGCCCTGATAGTCAATTTGCAAGTCATGCGCACGAAGGTAGTTCATGCAGCGCTCAACATGTTTGAAGCCAGCTGGGGTGGGCTCAGCAAGTTTCATGTTGCGTAGCACTTCGTGCAAGCCATCGCAGTAGTAAGGTGTAAACCAGCAATCATATTCGGAGAGGCACTGTGCGACCTTGTGCATTTGAGTGGTTTGATTGTGCGAGCCGCCAATGAAGAGAATTTTCTTTCTACCCATGCCTGAGTGTTTTGTTAAGGTTTAAGTGATTGAGCGAAGACTTCCTTTGGTTTCAAATCGGCAAATGCCAGAAGAATATAACCGAAAATAATCCAGAAGACTTCCTTTGAGCGCTTGATGAGCACAAACGCCGCCCCCAAGTCGGCGCAATCCGTAACGCCAAAGCCATCAAGAAAACGAACATAGCCGTAATCTTGAATGCCAATGCCAGCGGGCAGAAACACAATCATGGAACGAACAAAAGAGAGTGCAGATTCCAATGCCAAGATTTCAGCAAAGCTCAGGTCAATGCCAAGCAGTTTCATGATAAGAAATGTCTCTACGGTCTCAAAGAACCATGCGATGACGAAGAACGAGACAGCCACACCAGCTTCTTTGAACGACAGCTTGCGAAATTTGGAAAACTGATGGTCAATGTCAAGAATTTTCTCTTCTTGCTTAAGAAGCCATGTACGCAAAGGAGAAAATGGGATTTGAAGCATGGCGCGGTGAAATTTCTCAGCCACACTGCCGTAGAGAAAGACGGCGGCGACAGTGCCAAAGAGCAAAAGCACCGTAAGTGATGCACCGAGAATGACAATCGGCAAGCCGTCGAAGCCGATGATTTTTTCAGAACCGCGCACGAGAAATTCATGCCCAACAATGACGCTGACGGCAACATACACCGAATGTCCAATGCTAAGAAAACAGTTGCGCATCACACCCGTCGCAATCCCCTCAGAAATGGGAATAACACAGATACGATTCAGCAGCAAGGGTTTAAGCGATTCAGCCAGTGCCGTGCCACCGGGTAGGCTCATGAGCATGGCTTCAGACATGAGCTTGATGCTGAAAAGTTTTGAGAAAACAACAGATCGACCCACAAGCGGAAAAGTCTGACGCCAGCCCAGTGTATCAAAAAAACTTGTAGCGATGTAAGGAACTGGAACCAGAAGGAGTAAAGTCCCAGCATGCTGCAAAAGCGAGACCACCTTGCTGTAGTCTGCGTGGCTGATAAGCCGCACAAACATGGCAAAGCCGAAAATCAATGCAATGACTTTGATGAAAAATAGCCCATATCGGCGCAAAACTTGCATCTGATTTTCTGTTATCAAGCCATAGAATAGCAAAGATACGCTTCATTTGGCAATGTACAAGGGCTGAGCCGCAAAGCAGAAATCCACGCATAGACCCAAGGGCATGAATAGAAAAAGAACCATAGAAGCAACCAGAGGCAACCAGAGGCAACCCTATGCACGAAAAGCAAATGCAACACAAAGTGGACATGTAGAGAGAAACAAAAGGGGCGCCTTAGCGATACACCACGGCGCCCCGTAAATCCCTGCATAACTGACACGCCGTCAGGATGACGTGCATCGGTTTGCAAGCCTTAGTGCAAGAAAAGCATTTCCAAGTAGGTAGGAATAGGATAGAGACCCCTATCAATCTGACCTTCTAATTTATCGGCAACCTCGCGTACCTGACTCATGGCAGGCATAATGACATCGGCGCAGTATTTGGCATGTGCTTCCACACCGCCTTTCTGATGATGAATCTCGTTGGTAAGCTTTTCTAAGCGTTCCGTATGAGAGATAAGCTCACTAATATCGTCAGCAAGTGTAGAAATCAAGGTGGATTGTTTCTTCTTGGTAGTCTGGCTGAGTTTGAGAGACTTGCTCACCTGCATAAGTTTCCCGAATGAGTCAGCAAGCTCGCTCTGGAATCGCAAGCAGGCTGGCAAAATTTGCGTACGAATCATCATCACAAGGGTCTTGGCTTCAATGTCAATAGCCTTGACATAGCGCTCTAATCGGACTTGGTAGCGAGCATCCATTTCTACTTCGGTCAAAACTCCGTATTTGACAAAGAGCTCGCGCACACTTTTGTCTTTCCAAACCTTCATGGCTTCAGGCAAGGTGCGATGGTTTGGCAGACCACGTTTTTTAGCTTCCTTTTGCCACGCTTCGCTGTATCCATCGCCTTCAAAGCGAATAGGTTTCGTCGCCTTGATTTCACGGCGCAAAACTTCAAAGACTGCGGCTTGCAGGTCTTTGCCAGAAGCCATTTCAGCTTCAATAGCTTCGCGCATCTCATCAATTGCTTCTGCCATGATGGTATTCAGTGCCATGTTGGGAATCGCAATCGGCATAGACGAGGGCACGGCACGGAACTCAAATTTATTGCCTGTAAAGGCAAAGGGTGAGGTACGGTTGCGGTCTGTATTATCCTTGTTAAGCGTGGGAATGTGCGAAATATCCAAATCAATGAACTGTTTCTCAGTAGTTTTTTTCATGTTGCCGTGCTCGATGGCATCCAAAACAGCGCTAAGCTGGTCGCCCAAGAAAACTGACATGATAGCTGGTGGAGCTTCGTTGGCACCTAAGCGGTGGTCGTTACCCGGATTAGCAATGGCGGCACGCAAGACACTGGCGCGCTTGTGCACGGCTTTCAGGACTGCTACAAGAAAGACGAGGAACTGCAGGTTGGATTCAGGTGTATCGCCGGGGTCGAGCAAGTTGCCGCCAACATCGGCGCCCATAGACCAGTTGTTGTGTTTGCCAGAGCCGTTAATGCCGGCAAAAGGTTTTTCATGAATCAGCAGTGCCAGATTTTTGCGCTCCGCCACGCGCCGCAGCATTTCCATAGTGAGCAAATTGTGGTCGGCAGCCAGCGGTGTCTCCTCATGAATCGGGGCAATTTCAAATTGATGCGGTGCAACCTCATTGTGGCGCGTTTTAGCAGGCACTCCTAATTGATAGAGCTCCTTTTCAAGTTCTTGCATGAACTCCATTACGCGGTCTGGAATAGAGCCAAAGTAGTGGTCTTCGAGTTGCTGGTTCTTCGGTGGAAGCGCGCCAATGAGTGTGCGACCTGTCATAATGAGGTCTGGACGCTGTTCATAGAGCGCACGGTCAATGAGGAAGTATTCCTGTTCGGCGCCAAGATAGGTTGTTACCTTTGACGCTTTTGTGTTACCCAAAAGGTGAAGGAGCTTGACCGCCGCTTTGCTGAGTGCACGTGCAGAGCGTAAGAGCGGGGTTTTTTCGTCAAGGGCTTCGCCGTGATAGGAAATGAACACCGACGGAATGCAAAGTGTGGTGCCTTCTGCGCCTTTCATGAGAAAGGCTGGGGTGCTGGGGTCCCAAGCTGTGTAACCACGTGCCTCAAACGTGGTGCGCATGCCGCCCGAAGGGAAACTGGAAGCATCGGGTTCGCCTTGAATGAGCTGACTGCCAGAAAATTTCTCAATCAGTTGCCCATCTTTGTCGAAAGCAATAAAGGCATCATGCTTTTCAGCCGTAGCGCCTGTCATGGGTTGAAACCAGTGGCAGTAGTGTGTAGCGCCATTTTCAATCGCCCATTCTTTCATGGCTTGAGCAACCTGCTCGGCAATGCTCTCATCGAGTTCTTCTCCCATCGTCAGCGTCCGCACTAAAGACCCATAAACATCGGCGGGCAAGCGCTCACGCATCACTTGATGATTAAACGTAAGCGAGCCAAACATGGCGGCATTTTCAGAAAGCGTAAGAGTCCCGTTTTGAGTCGACATTGTCTGTGATGCTTTAGGTTAAGTGAAGAAAGTTAAGTGCCGTTGTTTTTACTATGCTCTAAACTCTTCAAGGCTTTCAGAGAATTGATGCGATGTGATTTCTTGATTTCACTAAGCACAACACTGGTTTGCGTGCCCGTAACGCCAGTCCATGATTGAATGCGCGCTAAGAGTTTTTCAAGCGCACTTGTATCAGAGACAATCGCTTTAATCAAATGTGACCCTTCTCCTGTAACTGAATAGCATTCTGTTATCTCATCTTCTTTTTGCACATGCTGAATAAGGGAAGGATAGTGCTTCGAAGAATCCATAGTAACACGGATAAACGCAATGATGTCATAGCCCAACTTTTTGATGTCCACCACGGTCGTAAATCCTTTAATGACACCACGGGCTTGCAGTTTTTCCAAGCGCTCGCTGACTGAAGGAATAGAAAGCCCAACAGCTTCTGCAAGCGCACTGCGCCTCATCCGACCATCCTCCGAAAGCATTTCAATGAGCTTAAGGTCAATTTTATCCAAATGCCATGACATGCTGCAGTGCAAATTACTTTATGCGCATATGCGCAGAATTGCACCAGACAAAAGCGTCAAATGTCGGTGCGGTGAAAATTCGCCTAAAAAACTTAGGCAAGAGCGCAATAATGTTTGCAAAATTAAAACTTTTGTTCACAATTGCAAGCAAGATTGTAGCCAAAAGCCCTTAAAACCCTCACAAAATGGCAGTGCATCAAGAAATTGCAGAACACAGATGTTCTGTGCGCTGTTGCCGTTATTCCAAGCGACAGCGAGGAATCCACTGTGGATGCTTCACTTCGCTTTGCTTCGTTCAGCATGACAGTGCATCTGCAAAGACACTGGGGCATAATCGGTTCAATTCGTATCCTGTAATCGATGCCTAACAAGGCATTAGCTTTCAGCAAACAAGAACGGTGTAGCACTGCGCTCAAAGCCGAGTGCGGGCATGCACAAATATCCTTTTGAAAAGCTACAAAGGCGCGCTAACTTTGTTTAGCCGTACAGTAAACTTAGACATTCAACCTTTGGAAAGGAGAAACATCCCATGGCCGATGAACCGAAAAAGCTTTCGCCGATGATGGCGAAAAAGCTCGCCCAACAACAGGCTGGCAAGGAAGCAACTCCCGCAGCAGAAACCCAAAAACCCGCTGCTGAAGCAACATCTGCGCCTGCCGCTGAAGCAAAACCGGCACCTGCCGCAAAAGCTACAACTGTACCCATCGCAAAACCTGCCGCACCCAAAGTAGAGAGCGCACCAAAAAATCCTGATGGAACACGCTATGGATACAGTGATGGCATGCCCTCTGTGTTTGGCACTCCGCCTGCTATTGATGAGGCATACTTCGTGGTCAAAACCGTCTCATCCATTCCTGCGGCGATTGTGGAAGGCGTAATGAACTTCTTCAAAAAAGTAACAAGCTAAAAAAAGAAGTAATCGGTATCGGTAAGTCAAACGGAGCTGATGACAGAACCTAATATTATGATGCTTAGCGGCGCCGAAGCTGACGCTGAAAAGCGTCGGAATGAAACCTAAAGAGTTTATCAAGGTGTGCAGTCCAGAAAAAAAAGTCATGTGAGCCCTTGAATGTAAGGAAGGTATGTTTAACTCGGCGCCGCCGCAAAATTTGAGCCGCAGATTCATTACCAGAAAAGAAAATATCTTGCGTGCCAGTAAGTAAGAGAAAATCGGTGGTTTTAAGCGCGGAATCTGCGCTGTGCTCAATCAGTGAATTAGCCTTATAGGCGTGCCAAAAACTGCTATCACCACCGTCAATAGCAGGTTGTGCAGAAGGACAGTGATTGAGCATGCCCATCAGGCTACCGACTGCAGAGAAAAGGCTTTGACCTTTTTCTGATTTTAATGCCAAGAACATGGCGGCAGTCCCGCCCCACGACACTCCAGCTATGCCACGAGCCGCACGCTTGCGAATCACACGATAATCTTCCTCGACCAAGTCTGGTAATTCTTCCAAGAAAAAGTTTTCGTAGGCGCGTTGTCCATCTTTTGAATTCACATAATATGACCCGTGTTCATTGGGCATCACGACAATCATCTCGATGATTTTTTTCTTCTGTATAAGCGAATCCAAAAAGCGGTCTAATTCAAGTTCGCGCCAGAGCAGATGCGTGCCACCCTGCGGATGCAAAAGATACAACACGGGATAAGCACGGCGCCGATGTTGCAGAAAGGATGGAGGAAGATATATGCCAACGGACACCTTGCGCCGCATATATGCAGAGTTGATTTCTAAATCAAAAAATCGAGATTGATTGCCCACTTCAAGCCACTTCCCATTCTCGAGCTGAAAGTAGCGTTCATCATGACCAAGATAACCGACTCGATTTTGCCATTTGATTTCCGAATCATAGTCAGCAACGACAAGATTGTCCGAGACCCGATAGACTTGAAAGTCATGGTAGGTAATCGTGGCACCAGCAAGGCGCTGGGTAATGGTTTGCGCAAAGAGCTTTTGTTCGGCGTAGCGAGTGCCATTGTTGAAATACCGTTCGGAGACAAGGCTCATGTAGGCTTCAGGCTGGCGTGAGATGAGCATGGTATCCATGACTTCCACTGTGCGGCGAATAATTTGAGCAATGCTATCAGGTGCAGGCACAGCTGGCTGTTGAAGTGCAGCACGCATCGCCGTTTTCGTGAAAATGCCAATGAGCTTTTTGTCTCTTCCGGCACCCGCATAAATCCCACCATCGAGATTTTTGCAAAAGACGCGTACTGCTAAGGTGTTTATCTTGCCATACATCATCAGTGAATCAGGAAGTAGATAGGCGCGCAATTCACCATCAGCAGGATTTTCAAGGTCGCCAGTCTTGCCAATGAGCTGACCGTTGAGATAGGCTTCATCAATGCTGTTGATGCGTCCAAGTAACAGGTAAAGCGGTTTGCCCTTTGCTGTTTCAGGCAAAAAGAAAGTTTTGCGATAAAGGGCAAGCCCAGAAAAACCGCGCGAAATCTCGTAATCATTCCAAAATGCAGGCACAGATACTGTAACCCAGTTCGAGTCGTTGTGGTCAGGCAAAAGCGCCTCTTTGTTGGCAGCATAGAATCCGAAAGCAATGCGCCATTCGCCATGAAGTGGGAGAGCAAATGCAGTGCCTGACTGGGTTTGTCCCCAACTGACAAGCGGATGAAAGAAAAGACGAATAAAGCAAAGAAACAGAAGCCAAAAACAATGCTTCATGATGTGTGAGAACTTTGAGGAGAAGATTCTGACGAAGAGATGTATGGTTTAGTGTGAGAAAAAGTCTGTGGGGCATGGTCAGTAGCAGGAGGCTTGCTGGTTGGAAGGGGCAAATCAATACGACTCAGTGGCAGCATATCGTCAAGTGCAATCACGCTGTCGCAGGCAGTGGCTTCAGACAGAGGGCGTAGAGGTTCTGATGTTGCAAGAGACCGTGTGGTTTCTGGCTTGGCAGTGGAAGGTGTTGGCAGTTCAGAGACGGGTGTAGGTGCATTTTCCAGCTTAGTGGTGGAATGTCCCCCAACAGTACCGCTGTAAAATAGCCAATTAACCTCTGCGCCGATAAGAAAAATTAACGCACAAGCGTAGAGCCAAACTAATGTGGCAAGTCCCTTTGCAAGCACCGTGTAGCCTTGTCCGTAGTATTGATATTTGACGTAATCGCCATATAGGACGCAGACCAAAATCCAGAGCAGTGCCATAAGCGTTGCACCGGGTAGAACATGAGGAAGTTTTTGTCCGACACGCAGCGAAAACTTATAGACAAGTAGTGCTGAGAGCGTCATGACAAAGAAGGCAATAGGGAAGCGAGTCCACTGCAAAAATTGACCTAACCGATACATTCTGAACTGTTTTTCCAGCATTTTTTCAAACTCAGCGCCAAAAATGATGAGGCTAAAGACAACGCCTAAGGCAACGCTGACCAACAGCACTAATTCTATGGCAACCATTTGACGGCGGAAGAACCCATAGTTCGGTTGCTTGTTGTAAATGCGCTCCATAGCCTTCATGACAGTGGTAAAAACAGCCGCCATAGAGAAAAAGGAAAAGATGAGGCTAAAGGTAAAGATACCACTGCGCCGTTCAGCCAGTACTTTCTCAATCGTCTGGTCTATAGGTTGATAAACTTCTTGCGGCAAGACCATACCGATAAAATCGGAAATCAGCAGGGCAGTCTTAGGCGTATGAATGAGACTAAGAAAACTCACAAAAAGAAGTATCGCTGGAAAAATAGCCAGTGCGAGGTTATAAGCCATTTCGGCAGCTAAGCCGAAACAGTCGTCTCTGTCTATTTTCTGAACCAATATCTTGGCAATGTGAAAAGCGCGTTTCATGCAGTAAAAAGGATGCTTCAGCTTTATTCTGAAGTTATCAGCACGTGAAAGAATACAGAGAGCACACTCAGTATGTTGCAAGCTAACTTGCTGAACCTGTGCAAACACTACGCAGAAGTAGTATAATCAAACTATAACTGTCTTTCGTTTTTTCCAATCAATAGGTATGTTTCTGCAAAACTACTCGTTTTGAAACTATTTTGAGCAAATACGAGATGCCAAGGTCACGAAAAGTACTACCAAAAATACCGATTGAGACTGCGCGCGATAATATTTCGCCTGAGTTGTATATCAATCGTGAACTAAGTTGGGTTGAGTTCAATAAGCGCGTGTTGCATGAAGCATGCAATCCGGCACATCCGCTGTTGGAGCGCATCAAGTTCATCGCCATTTTTAGTTCAAACCTCGATGAGTTTTTTATGATTCGTGTTTCAGGCTTGGAAAAGCAAGTCGAAGCCGGAAATAATACACTCTCGGTAGATGGACTCTCGCCACTGCAGCAGCTTCTGGAAATTCGCCAGCGCATCATTGAAATGTTATCTGAACGCTCCAGACTGTTTTATGAGGAGCTCGTTCCACAGCTGGCTGAGGCTGGTATCACGTTTGCTAAATACGAAAAACTGCCTGAAACTTACAGACATGCGCTGAATCACTTCTTCGATGAGCAAATTTTTCCTGTGCTTACGCCGTTAGCTTTTGACCCCGGACATCCTTTTCCGTTTGTCTCAAATCTCTCGCTGTCTTTAGCGGTGCAGCTCAAAGGTAGTGATGCACCGCGCTTTGCGCGTGTCAAAGTGCCAGATGGTCTGTCAAGACTGGTGCGGCTCGATAGGGTCAAGGGCATAAAGCTGCCCAAAGGCAAAATTGTCTTTATCTGGCTCGAAGACCTTATTGCAGGCAATATCCAAAAGCTATTCCCAAATGTGCCAGTAATATCGGTTCACCCATTTCGGGTTACACGCGACGCAGATATTGAAATTGAAGAAGATGAAGCAGGCGATTTGCTGGAATCCATTTCACAAGGTCTGCGCCAGCGCCGATACGGCGATGTGGTCAAAATGGATGTCAATCCCGGAATCCCTGACTACATTAAACAAGTGCTGATGGAAAATCTCGAGATAGAGGAAAGAAAAGTCTACGAAATCCCCGGAGTCTTGGGGCTCAGTAGCCTGATGGAAATTATGTCAGTGGATCGTCCCGACCTAAAAGATGTGCCGTTCATGCCGCGCAATCCATTTTTGCAGCAAGAAGAAGAAAACATGTTTGACTTGCTCAAACAGCGCGATATGCTCTTGCATCATCCTTACGATTCCTTTCAACCCGTGATTGACTTTATCAACTGTGCGGCAAATGACCCTGATGTATTAGCCATTAAGCAAACGCTATATCGTGTGGGCAGTAAGTCCCCTATCGTTCAGGCGTTAATTGAAGCGGCAGAGCGAGGTAAGCAGGTGGCAGTGCTCGTGGAGCTTAAAGCGCGCTTTGATGAAGAAAATAATATCGTGTGGGCAAGAGCACTTGAAAAGGCGGGCGCCCATGTTGTCTATGGATTACTCGGATTGAAAACACATGCCAAAATGCTACTCGTCGTGCGCAGAGAAGAAGATGGTCTGCGTCGGTATGTGCATCTAAGCACAGGCAATTACAATGCCGCCACAGCACGAGTCTATACTGATTATAGCCTCTTTACCTCTAACCCAGAAATTGCTGCCGACGTCTCCGAGCTCTTTAACTATCTGACAGGCTACTCACGGCAAGATACTTACCGCAAAATCATCGTGGCACCGCTCAACATGCGTAAGTGGATACTCGAGATGATTGAGCGGGAAATAGCGTGCCACAAAAAGTATGGCAACGGACATATCATGCTCAAACTCAATGCGCTGGTAGACCCACAAGTCATTGCTGCACTTTATCGTGCCTCGCAAGCAGGAGTTTGGATTGATTTGATTGTGCGCGGAATCTGTTCCTTGCGCCCAATGCTCAAAGGTGTCAGTGATAATATCCGCGTCGTGAGCATCATCGGGCGTTTTCTGGAGCATAGCCGAGTGTTTTACTTCTATAACAATGGTCATGAAGAAATCTATCTGGGGAGCGCTGATATGATGCAGCGTAACTTAGACCGACGAGTGGAAATCATTTTTCCCATTTTGGAAAATTCATTCAAAAAAAGTATCAAACACTGTCTGGAAACAATGCTTCAAGATAATGTGCAGTCGTGGAGCCTGTATCCAGACGGAACCTATATGAAGACCATGCGAGAAGGTGAACAGGTCAATAGTCAAATTTCATTTTTGCAACAGCAGCACATTGTATATTAACCATGAAAATTGCCGTCGGTAGCGACCATGCTGGGTTTGAAAAAAAATCTGTCGTCGCATTGTGGCTTAAGCAAAAAGGTTATGAAGTCGTAGATTTTGGAACATACTCCACCGAGTCAGTGGATTACCCCGATTATGCGCGTCAAGTAGCAGTAGCGGTTGCACAAGGTGCGTGCGCACAAGGCATTTTGCTATGCGGTAGCGGTGTCGGTGTCTCGATTGTGGCAAACAAGGTCAAAGGCATACGAGCCGCACTGGTCTTCAACCCTGAAATTGCAACTTTGGCTCGTCAGCATAACGATGCAAACGTGATGTGTTTGCCAGCAAGGTTCATGAGTGATGAAAACATCCAGCAGAGCTTGGAAAACTGGTTTGCCGCAACCTTTGAAGGCGGTCGACACCTACGCCGAGTAGAAAAAATCGAGCCTAATGTGGCATCTGTCACAACATCCATGGAGCGATGAAACTGTTAATCTGCAAAAGGCGTCTAACGTAAAGCAGTGCCTCATCGCTCAGTTCTTTGGAAGTATTGAATAACTAAACTTACGAGAGATATGAGCCAAATTAAGTATCGCAAAGATATACCTACGCTAAAATCTACCGACAAAATCTCAGAAGCATTTGAAACGGTCAGAGCCAGTGGATTCGGAGCATTGCCAGTGGTAAAACATCACAGACTCATCGGCATGCTCCATGAAAGCGATGAAGTGCTCCTTAAAGCCGCAGAACAGCATCCCTCGAAAACTCTTGGCACTGTAGAGTTCGCCGAGCCACCAGCGCTAAGGTGCGATGCTCACCCGCTTGAGTTGATAAAGATGTTCCGTAAAAACCCGCTTCTACTACTCCCAGTTGTTGGAAATAGCTCCACATACCTTGGAGTGGCGCTGCGTGCCGATGCAGAACAGCAAGTAAAGGAATTATTCTCGCTCTCATCCGATGGCGTGCTGATAGAATTGGAAACCCCTGTGCCACTGCGCTTGTCCGAGTTAGTCCGACTGTTAGAACAGAATGAAGCACAGGTGCTCACTTTAGCAGTACGTCGATTACCAAACAGTACTGACACACAGTTTATTGTCTTACATCTGCAAGTTCCAGATGCATACCGCTTACAGCGCACGCTTGAGCGTTATGGCTATGCTGTAACCTACAACTCGCAAGCAGGAGAGAGTCTGCTTGATGATTCAGCGCTGAAAGCTCAAGAGTTTTTGCGCTACTTGGAGCTGTAAGCTGAAAAATGAAAAAACAAAGGTGAAGGCAGTGAGCTGCAAAAGTCACCATAGCATGAGAGTCCTCAAGTGCCGCAGCGAAGATTCCAATGCGGTATGTAAAAGTAAGTGGCTGACCAAGCGCAGGGTAGTAGGTCAAACTTGACCCCTGAACAGCTTTTTTGAATGCAACGCCTATCTACCATTTCCAAGGACACGCTCTATTACTTCTCTCAATACACCACTTTTTTCGTAGATTTAGCCTCTAACTAAAAATGTATGCAGACTGCAACAGACAAATTTATCGTTATCGGCGATCGCGTCCTGATTAAGCCAAAAACAGATGAGCGCACGCGTGGCGGGCTTTACTTGCCTCCAAGTGTGCATGAAAAAGAGAAAATTCAAAGCGGGTATGTGCTAAAAACAGGTCCGGGCTATGCAGTAGCGCCGCCGCAGGATGCAGATGAACCTTGGAAAGAAGCCGCTAAGAAACCGCAGTATATCCCGCTGCAGGCTATGGAAGGAGATTTAGCAATTTACCTGCAAAATCTTTCTCATGAAATTGAGTTTGAGGGCGAAAAATATGTCATTGTGCCGCACTCGGCAATCCTCTTGCTCATCCGTGAGGATTTCAGTAACGACTAAACCCGCATCGACCATGAAAACTCAACTCATCTATCCTCTGCTGGCTCTCCTGATAGGGGCAGGCTGTCAGCAAAAGAGTGGCTTTGAAGACTTTGTACGTGCTGAACAGCAAATCAATGAGCGCCAGCAGGATATTCTCAAGCAGTCTGAAGAACTCAATAAGCTGATTCGCGAGGTCAATAAGAAATTCCCAGACAAGAAAATTTCGCTCGATACTGCATTAGGGTTCACAAAAGAGCAAGAAGAATTGCTAATGAGCCTAATTCAGCAGGAAAAAGATGTCTCAACGAAGGGACTACTGCAAAAAGTACTGGATGCTGAAAAGCAGATTGATGAGTTGCAGAGAAAAATTAAAGAAATTACCGACAAGCTTCCTGCGCCGCATGTCGTCAAAAAGGGGGAAACCCATCGCCAAATTGCGATGGAATACTTGATGAACGTGCATAAAATTGATGAAAAGAAAGCCAAAGAACTGATTGATAGAGTAGCTCTTGTAGATGCAATGGAAGTAGGATACAATGTATGGCTGTATTACAATGACGGTGTATTTGGAACATTTGTAACTCAAGGCGAGGCTAAAATTAGCCCGTATAAATTAAGCCGAATGATTCGCCGGCGTGAATTAGAACGCGCTCGTCAAGAGGGTGTAGAAGAAGGTATCAAACAGGCGCAGCAATCTTCGCCTGCGCCGGCCTTCCCTGACACAGGCAAACAGCAATGAGCGCCAGAGAAGCCTGTAGTAAGACTTTTATGCAAAGGAATCGTAAAAAAGCGTGCAACAGCTTTCATAAAGAAAATCCACTGAAGTGAGTTGTAAATGAGTGCAGACTACATGACGCCTACCATAGATGCGCAGATTAAAAGTTTAGCAAAAGTAGACCTCTTTGCAGAAATCGAGCGGCTCAAAAAAGAAATGAATGCGGTGATTTTGGCACACTACTACCAAGAACCCGACATTCAAGATGTGGCTGACTTCTTAGGTGATAGTTTGCAATTGGCACAAGCGGCAAGAAAGACGAATGCAGAGGTCATTGTCTTTGCTGGTGTGCACTTCATGGCAGAAACCGCCAAGATTCTCAACCCAGAAAAACAGGTGCTCCTGCCAGATATGAATGCAGGGTGTTCACTGGCTGATAGTTGTCCGCCAGCACTGTTTGCCAAGTTCAAGGAGAGGTACCCTGATGCGGTGGTCGTCAGCTACATCAACTGCTCGGCGGAAATCAAAGCTATGTCGGATATTATTTGCACTTCCTCGAATGCCGAAAAAGTTATCCAAAGCATTCCAGCAGAGCGCTCAATTATCTTTGCACCAGACAAGAATTTAGGCGCTTATCTTATGAAAAAACTTGGTCGTCCAATGATTTTATGGCAAGGTACATGCTTCGTTCATGAGTCATTTTCAGAGCGAAAGTTAATTAGCCTGAAGACAGCTTATCCGAACGCCAAGGTCATTGCCCATCCAGAATGTGAAGAAACTCTGCTGCGCCATGCCGATTTCATTGGCTCGACACGCGCTTTACTTGAATTCACTATCAAAAGCGATAGCCGCACTTTCTTGGTGGCAACTGAAACTGGCATTCTTCACGAAATGAAGAAGCATTCTCCCAACAAGGAGTTTATCCCTGTGCTCTTCGAAGAAAAACGTGGGTGCGCTTGCAACGAATGTCCGCATATGAAGCTTAACACACTTGAGAAACTCTATTTGTGCATGAAAAATCGTGCCCCCGAGCTCACCATGCCTGAAACATTGCGTCTGCGTGCATTGAAACCATTGGAACGAATGTTAGAAATTTCTGCCTAACTTTTTTGAACGAAGAGTAAATGGAAGGTTTGCATCAGGTATCATCGTTAGATGAGCTCATACGTTGGGGTGGATACATGGTGTTGTTCTTTATTGTATTTGCTGAAACAGGGCTCTTCTTTGGGTTTTTACTTCCGGGCGATTCGCTGCTGATTACGGCAGGGCTGGTTGCCGCAAGCGGGAAGTTGGGATTCTGGGAGACGAATGCAACCATGATTCTGGCAGCAATTTTAGGAGATAGCACGGGATATTTCATCGGCAGGATCTTGGGCAGAAAACTCTTTGAAAGACCAGATTCGCTGATTTTCCGCAGGGAGTATTTAGAGCGCACACAGAATTTTTATGACCGACACGGTGGCAAGACGATTTTCTTCGCACGCTTTGTCCCCGTCATCCGAAGTTTTGCAACTACAGTGGCGGGCATTGCAAAGATGCCCTATACACGCTTTATCGGTTTCAGTATATCGGGAGCAATAACTTGGATAGCATCACTCACTTCGCTGGGCTATTTTCTTGGCTCGCAATTTCCAGAGCTTGACACTTACATTAACCTGATTATTAGCCTGACTGTGTTGGCAATTATTGTCAGTATCATCTTCAAACTAATTCGCGCTAAAATTGAATTGCAGCGTGCAAAACCAGTCAAGACAAGCGATACCGATTAGAAAATTCGCAATTGGACTTTGATGCCTGCCTTCTGTCCCAATTTCAAAACAGAATCAAGATTGCTCACAACGCTGTCGAGTTTCATAACGAATTGCTCGTCATTGAGGACTTTGCCGACAAGTGTGGAGCGGTCGGTCTTCAAACGTTGAGTAAGATCTTTGAGGGAAACCACAAGAGAATCAGCATTGCGGAGCGCGCCACGAGCATCGCTCAGTGTGCCTTTGAGTTCAGGCTGAAGATCATTGATGAGTTTCTCGGCAGTGATAATGGTGCGGTCGATATTGGCAATCAGCGCCTTGATGTTGGCAGTACGTAAATCACGGCTAAGCACGGCGAGGTCAGTAGTAGCGCTGCGAAGATTTTGAATAGAAATTTTGAGATTTTCTTGCACCGTCTCATCGCCAATGATAGCGTCTGCGCTTTGCAAGGTGCGGCGCACATCGGCAATCAAAATTTTGAGCGTGTCAATGGTGCTGCCAGCTCCGCCAATGAGGTCGGGAATATCGGAAAGGAGGATGCCCTCAATGACATCACCCGGTGCAAGCTCACCAGCATCTTTGCTGCCGGGGGAGAGTTCCACTTTTTTGCCAGTCATGAGCTCCAGCATGGCAATGCGAGCAATGGCATTGCGATAAAGCACCACCTCTGGCACTACAGAAATTTGCACATATACATACCCATCTCGCAAAGCAATATCATCGACTTTGCCAATGCGTAGACCACTAATCATCACGGGGTCTCCGGGCTGCAGCCCGCTGACATTTTCAAAACGAACACCAATTTTTTTACTACCAACTTTGACATCTTTAGCCCACCAGAGCGCAAAACCCAGCAAAATCAGGGCGAACGAGACGGTCAATCCAACTTTAAATTCTGGCTTCATCTGGCTTCATGAATATGCAATTGTCCCACTGTGGCGTGCAGTGTGTTTGAGATGATGAAGCAGAGCAAGAATGCCCAGCGCATAGCTTTCTTCGCCAAAGCCGCTGACAACCCCAATACAAACCTCTGACAATACAGAGGTGCGCCGAAAGGCTTCTCTTGCATAGATATTAGACAGATGAACTTCTACGACGGGAAGTTTGATGGCGGAAATGGCATCGCGCAGAGCCAGAGAGTAGTGCGTATAGGCGCCAGCATTCAAAACAATACCATGCATTTTACCTTGGTCTTCCGCTTCATAAAGTTTTTCAATGAGTGCGCCTTCGTATTCAGACTGAAAAAACTCCAAGTGAAGGTCAGGAAAACGGCGCACCAACTGCTCATTGATGTCCTCAAGTGAGCGTGTGCCATAATGCCGTGGCTCCCGCTTGCCCAAGCGTGAGAGATTTGCGCCGTTCAAGATGAGAAGAGAAACTGTTGCCATGACCGATTGAATGTATTGAAACGCTGCATGAATGTGCCAAGCGGGTTTTACATCAGTTCCTGAAAAATAAAAAAAGGCGACCGATTTTGTGTCGCCTTTTGCATATAGTATTCCATAGTTACTCTTCGTTGCGTCCGCCAAACAGATTGAGCAGACTAAGGAAGAGATTGATGAAATTGAGATAAAGTGATAGTGCGCCAATCACGGCGAGCTTGCCTTCGCTTTCACCATCCAGAGCAGAAGCCGCCATGGCTTTGATGCGCTGCGCATCAAATGCGGTAAGCCCTGTAAAGACAAGTACGCCAATAGCACTGATAATCAAGCTCATGATGGAACTGCCGATAAAGAGATTGACAAGGCCGGCAATCACCATGCCAATGAGCGCCATAAAAAGCAGGTTGCCAATGCTGGAGAGGTCACGTTGCGTGGTCAGTCCATAGAGGCTCATCAAGCCAAATGTGCCAGCTGTAATCATAAAGACGCCAGCAATAGAGCCAAGGTTATAGACTAAGAAGATGCTCGAGAGTGTAATGCCATTGAGAGCCGAGTAAAGGAAGAAGAGCGAGGCGGCAACCACAGCTGAAAGACGATGAATGAACCCGCTGATGGTGAAGACAAGACCAAGCTCGCCAATGATGAGCGACCACATCACCCAGCGATTTTGGGCAAGAAATGAGCGGATTTCAGCGGTGTCGGCACAATACCAGGCAATTGCCGCCGTTAGTGCAAGACCGAGCGTCATCCAAGTGTAGACTTGGTTCAAAACGCGCTTTTCAACTGCAGCCAGAGTAGATGCAAAACTTGCTTGAGTTGAGACGAATGTATTTGCCATGCTTTTTACACCCCTTTGAATGTTAAGGTTTGAGAAATTCTACTTGTCACGGCTTATACGCCAGATAACACAAAATTGTTGTCTAAGCGTTTCGGCTGAAAAGAACATCAGAGAATATAGCGGCTCAAATCACGGTCTTTGGCAATTTTGTTCAAACGACTTTCAACCAGCTCTTTATTGATGACGATTTTCTTACTTGGCACATGCTCGGGTACATCGAACATGAGGTCTTCCAAGAGTGTGGTCATGATGGTATGCAAGCGGCGTGCGCCGATGTTTTCGACCGATTCATTGACTTCAGCAGCCATGCAAGCAATAGCGCGAATACCATCTTCGGAGAATTCAAGTTCCACGCCTTCGGTTTTGAGCAGGGCTGTATATTGTTTGATGAGAGCGTTTTCTGGCTGCGTAAGGATTTTGACGAAGTCACTTTCCGTGAGACTCTTCAGTTCGACCCGAATGGGGAACCGCCCTTGAAGTTCGGGAATTAAATCCGAAGGTTTGGAGACATGAAATGCACCTGATGCAATGAAGAGGATATGGTCGGTTTTCACCATACCGTATTTGGTCATCACATTTGAGCCTTCCACAATAGGGAGCAAATCGCGTTGAACCCCTTCTCGGCTGACATCAGGACCGCGACCGCTTGCACTGCCTGTTGAAGCAATTTTGTCAATTTCATCAATAAAGATGATACCAGTTTCCTCTACACGCTGAATAGCTTCCTTGATGACGGCATCCATATCGATGAGCTTTTGAATTTCTTCTTGCTCTAAAAGTGTGCGTGCTTCAGCAATAGTAACGCGGCGTTTCTTGCGCTTTTTGGGCAAGCCACCAATCAGGTCTTGCACCATTCCGCCAATATCTTCCATCGGTCCGAAAGGTCCGAAAATCTGCATGGAGGGCATATTGTCGGAGGAGAGTTCAATTTCGATAGTGCGGTCTTCAAGTTTTCCAGAGCGCAAGCGCTCACGCATTTTTTCACGACTGCGGTCATTAAGACGAGCCTCGGTCTCATACCCAGCATCAGCCTCATGTTCTGATTCACCTTCTTTGTTGAACTCAGTCGAGGGCTTAGAGACGGGCAAGAGAATATCAAGAATACGCTCTTCGACAAGTTGAGCAGCTTTTTCCTTGACTTCAGCCGATTTTTCCTGACGAACCATATTAACGGCAAGGTCAGTAAGGTCGCGAACCATGGATTCTACGTCTCGTCCAACATAGCCGACCTCAGTGAACTTTGAGGCTTCGACTTTGATAAAAGGTGCGCCAGCAAGTTTAGCCAAGCGGCGTGAGATTTCGGTTTTGCCAACGCCAGTAGGACCAATCATAATGATGTTGTTAGGCATAATTTCATCGCGCAGCGGTCCTTCGACTTTCTGGCGACGGTAGCGGTTGCGTAAGGCAATCGCCACAGAGCGCTTTGCTTCCTGCTGACCAATGATATACTTATCGAGTTCACGAACAATTTGATGAGGAGTGAGCTCTTGCAAAGAGCTAATGCGATCCGGCTTAGGAGAATTATTGTGCTTGCCGTTTTGCAAGGCTTTATCTGATTTTTCTTCGTAAGCGGATTCTGATGACGTGGATTTTCTGGCCATTGTCGTACTGTGTTTCCTTTCTGTGAGTGCAAAATGTAATTGCAAATGATTTATGACAACAAAATTATCGGATGAAAGAGGCACGCAAAGCTATGCTACTCGTAGAAAATTTCATATCCCCTCAAATTTCTTCAATCTTGATGTTAGAGTTTGTGTAAATGCAAATCTCTGATGCAATTTTAAGCGACTCTTCAACAATTGTGCGAGCATCTTTTTGAGTTGAACGAAGCATGGCACGTGCTGCAGCGAGCGCATACATTCCGCCGCTGCCAATAGCAACAATGCTATCTTCGGGTTCAATAACATCACCGGTACCAGAAATAATCAGGGCGCGATCGCAGCTAAGCACCGCAAGCATAGCTTCCAAGCGGCGCAGATATTTATCTGTCCGCCAATCCTTGGCAAGTTCTACGGCGGCGCGATCAACTTTGCCGCTGTGAGCTTGCAACTTTTCATCAAAGCGCTCCAAAAGCGTGAGTGCATCGGCGGTAGCACCAGCAAAACCAGCCAGAATTCTGCCGCCTAACATCCGCCTCACTTTAGAAGTCGATTGCTTCAAGATGGTGGTGCCCAGCGTCATTTGCCCATCGCTGCCTAAAGCCGCCTTGCCATCTCGAAGCACACCAAGGACGGTGGTGGCGTGAAGTTGAAGTTGCCGTTTCACAGTAGTTAAGTTACTCTTTTACTTTTAATCCCGAAGTTAAATTTTCGTTTTGCAAAAGGCCCTAAATTTACACAAATCTTTCTGCATGGAAAGAAAACTTTTACACAAAACCTGTAAGTGCGTAGAAGAGGCGCATAGCAAGGGGGAATGAAATTTGGAGCTCTTAGCCCGAATGCGTAGATTCTCTATTGCCAATCAAAAGATTTCTTTTTCCGACCAGACCTTAAACAAGGAGTAACTATGAGCTCTTACCGGTTCCCGCCAAAAGACTGGCTTGATTTGCCGAACTTTCTTTCTGCTGAGGAGTTCAAAAACTTGCCACCAAACGCCAACACCTGCATCATTATTGAGGGGATGACCTACGCAGGGCGTCATACCCAAGCGCAAGTAATGAGCGAAGAATTGAACTTGCCAAAATTTGCTTTCTCCGAGTGGGTAACAAAATATCCGCCCGAAAATGATGAGGAACGGCAAATTATTGCAGAGTGCCTGCGCAATAGCGTGTATTTGCCTGACAACCTGCGCAATAAGGTTGCCGATTGGGCACTGCATGAATTTTACGACAAACGCCATACCGACGATGAGTATTACAGCCGTCCGTTCATCATGGTTGGCTATCCACGCACGCTCGAGCAAGCCAAGCACTTTCAGCGGTTTTTGGAGACGCGCCGTATCTACGCACTTGTAGCTGTGATTGAAATCAATTCCCAAGAAGCGCGACGACGCATGAGCGAAAGCACGGTCAAACGCGTCGGGCACGAGAGCGATAAGCTGCCTGAAATCCAGCTCATTCGCTTAGGAGAGTATTTCCTAAAGACACATGGATACCTGAAGTGGCTGCTGCTAACTGGTAAAGCCACAGGCTTCAAAACCTGCCTTGACCGTAGCGAGTATGAACGGCGCAGGCATGAGTTTTCAGAAGTGATAGATAGAGGTGACTATGTGGTGCTCTCGCAGCAAGATGTAACCAACATGATTATGAAATTCTTGGGAATGTTCCACTTTGTGCAGTATAGCGGCGCATGAAAAGAGCCTCGCTTTGAGCGAAGACTCAAAAGAAAGCTGAGAGTAAAGCCGCACTTGCACAAAATCGCAGTGGGAAGAATGGGCACCGAAAAAACCAAGAAAACAAAACATGAAACGAAAGCTGAAGTGGATAGGAATTGTGCTGGTGCTCTTTCCAGTGCTGTATGTGGTATGGCCAATCTCCAAAGCCCAAATTGAACAGGAAGCAATACACTCAATACGCATCTATGACCGCAATGGGCTCTTGTTGCGAGAAGTACTAAGTGATGAGTTTAGCACAGTACGTCGCGTGTCTCTCAAGGACTTGCCTGAACCTGTCATTCAAGCCACCATTGCGATTGAGGACAAAAATTTCTACTCACATTTTGGAATTGATATTGGGGCGAGTCTGCGTGCGGCATGGCAAAATTTCAAAGCGGCGCGTGTGGTCTCTGGCGCAAGCACGATTACACAACAAACTGCACGGTTGGTGCTGGGCATCGGTCGCGGCACAATTCAGAAAATCTGGACGATGCTCTTTGCCTTGCGCATGGAGCTTTACCTAAGCAAAAATGAAATTCTCACCGAGTATTTCAATCGAGCGCCATACGGCAATCAAGCCTTCGGGATAGCAGCGGCGGCGGAGCGATATTTTCAAAAATTGCCGTCACAACTGACACTGGCTGAAGCGGCACTGCTGGCAGGCTTACCGCAATCGCCCTCGCGCTACAATCCCTTTCATGCCTTAGCAAAAGCAAAAAAGCGCCAAGAAGAAGTGCTGCAAAGAATGCACGCACTTGGATTTATCAGCGAAAGCGAACTGCACGACGCACTGGCTCAACCAATTGATCTTAGCGCCGCAAAGCGTGCCTTTCTTGCACCGCATTTTGTGGATGCCGTGTTGGAACGTGTGGCGCAGTCAGGCGAAGCGCGTCCGGCAGAAATTCACACCACATTGGATTTGCCACTTCAAGATGCCTGTGAAAAGTACTTGCACGAACAACTGCGCCGCCTGCGAGGACACAATGTCACCAACGGCGCTATTGTGGTCATGGATAACCACACGGGTGATATTTTGGCAATGGTTGGTTCAGCCAACTATTTCAATGAAGAAATTGATGGTGCATACAACGGCGCACTCGCAGCACGACAGCCGGGGTCAGCACTGAAACCTTTCACCTACGCCTTGGCGCTCGAAAAACAGATGACGCCCGCCACAATTTTACCTGACCTACCACTGCCGTTCCCCGTAGAGGGTGAAGAGGCGCAAGCAAGACAAGAAACATTCTTTCCACAGAATTTTGACAAGAAATTTCATGGACCTGTACGCCTGCGCCAAGCCTTGGCTTGCTCATACAATGTTACAGCAGTAAAAGTACTGGAAAGCGTGGGCGTAGAAAATCTTTACGCCCTGCTCAAATCGCTGGGCTTTACAACGCTCAACAAAGACGGACGCCACTACGGACTTGGACTAACACTGGGCAACAGTGAGGTGCGACTCTTAGAAATGGTACGTGCCTACGCCATTTTCGTGCGCGCTGGACGATTTTTGCCAGAACGAATGATTACCTTTACCGTCAGTCCTCATGGCGATACCACACACATTCCTGTTGCAATGCCGAGTGAAAAGCGCTACATCTCGGCAGAAGTGGCTTACCTGATTGCAGATATTCTAAGCGATAATGCCGCCCGACGACCAGCCTTCGGTGCAAATTCCGTCTTGCGTTTCCCGTTTGCCACGCTATGCAAAACAGGCACAACCAAAGACTACCGCGACAATTGGACATTTGGCGTAACTGAAGACTTCACGGTCGGCGTCTGGGTCGGAAACTTTGACGGCACGCCTATGCAGAATGTCTCTGGCGTCGATGGCGCAGGTCCAGTCATGCGCGATGTGATGATGTATCTTTTCAAAATGTATCCTGACAAGGTGGGCTTTCAGAAAGCCAAATTTGATATGCCAGCAGGCATGAAGGTGCTTAAAATATGTCCGCTGTCAGGAGAATTGGTGGGCGAGCACTGTCCCAGCGCAATTGAAGAAGTTTTTACTGCCGATAAGCGACCGAAAAAGACATGCGCCATTCACCGAATGTTCAAGATAGATGTGCGCAACGGGCTTTTAGCCACAGAACATACGGCACGAGAGTTTGTAAAGGAGATGCTCTTTGAAGATTACCCGCCAGAGTATCAAGAGTGGGCAATCAGTCAGCATAAGCCTCTGCCACCAAAGCAATTTTCCATGCTGGAAGATTCACTGCACCTTGCACGCAATGGAAAACCGCAAATTACCTACCCAATCGATAACATGATTTTCGCTATGGACCATGATTTGCGCTCGGACTATCAAGCCGTAGTGTTTTCGGCACTCGCACCGGCAACAGCCGACACAGTAAAATGGATATTGAATGGAGAACAGTTAGGCGAAACCATCGGAACTGTGCATCGATGGCTGTGGCGATTGCAAGGTGGAGAGTACCGTTTAGAAGTCATAGCTGGCAAAGAATGCAGTGCACCAGTGTGCTTCAGGGTCATTGATTGAATTCTACAAACCTAAAACCTATACCCACAATGTTTAGAGTGTCAGCATTTCGGATAGTGATTCTTCTGTGTGTATGTGTATGGGTGTCATGCAAAAAAGATGAGGAAGGATTTGCGCCTTTTGAAGCTGGGCAACTTGGTGCACTGAGCACAGAGGAAAAAGCTCCGGCATTGGCAGCAGAGAAACTGGAAGTGCTTGCCGCAACACCAAAGGGAGAAGTCAGCTCAATCAGTGAGGCGCAGACGATTGCAGTAGTCTTTAATCAGCCAATAGTAGAGGTCAGTGAAGAAACGCAGGCAGAGAAAAGCACCGGACCACTAAAGTTTGAGCCAGAAGTCAAGGGCAAGTATCGATGGCTAGGCTCGCGCACGCTCATCTTTTCGGCAAGCGACACGCTGGCACTGGCAACAACCTTCAAAGTAACGGTGCCAAAAGGTCTAAAAGCCTTGTCAGGCAAGGAACTTCAAGAAGACTACACCTTCGAGTTTACCACACTGCGTGTTGGAATTAAGCGAATTGAGCCAACCTATCGTGTCAGATTAGACAATGAGATTATGATTGGCTTCAATCAGCCTGTGACGCCAGATGTCGCCAAAAAAATGACGCTGAGGACGGAGAGCGGTAGTGAGGTCAAGTTCACGGTGCGGCAGCTGTCGAAAGACGATATGCAAAAGATACAGAGCTATCGAGAAAGCGGTCAATATGGACCTTCTTACATGCTTCGTGACTTTCGCTCAAATGAACTGCTTTGGCTAAAGCCTGCAGCATTACAGCCGGGCGAGAAATATGTGATAGAGTTCGAAAAATCAGCAGCCGAGAAGCAAGCCTTTAGGTTTTCCACTTTCGAAAAATTCGAGTTTAGAGGCAAGGACGAACAAAACATCCTACCAAGTGAGCCAGTCACTATAGAGTTTTCAAACCCTGTTCAGCGCAAAGAATTGCTGAAGCATCTGTCGTTTAGCGAAAAAGTCGACTCCATGTATCTGCGTGACGACGACTACGCCAATTCTTATCATGAGCTCTATTTTGGCTTCAAGCCTGCGATGGGGCAAACTCTTACCATTTCAAAAGAGCTGACTGACGAATTTGGCAACAAGCTGGGGAAGGATGTGCGCATCAAGGTCAAAGTAGGGGATTATCCAGAGAGCATAAAGATTCCAACCGGCTACTTGGTCATAGAAAGTGATTTGCCCTTTCTTGACGTGCGTGCAATGAATAAGGACCGCGCCGAGATTGAACTGGCAAAGATGTCCGAAGAAGAGGTTATGAAAATCAATCCATACGCCTACGACGATGAGGAAGATAAGTCAATGAGCAAAGTGCCCGCAGGATTACGCAGCTTCCCCATATCGTTTCAGAATCGGAAAAATCGGTTAAGTGTAGAGCCAATAGATTTGCGCAGTATGTTACAAGGGAGCACATCTGGTTTTGTGTTTGCGCAGATAAAAGGACCATACTATGACTCATACACTAAAACCACTCAGTATCGTTATCAGCGTGCGTTGATTCAAGTAACGCCATTTGCGGTTACAGCAAAGCACAGTGCTTCAGGTTCGCTCGTCATGGTAACGCGGCTCAAAGATGCAAGTCCAGTGGCTGGCGCAACCGTGAAAGCCTACCTGCAAAACGGTTCATTTGCTTGGAGCGGCACAACAAATGCGCAGGGTGTTGCACAACTGCCAGAGTTAAAGGAAACTCCGTACTACATTTTCGCTGAGCAAGATGGTAGTGTCGCCTACACCACACTTTCTTTTTCAGAGGGAATTGAGCCCTATCGGTTCAACCTATTTAACAGTGATTATGAGGCGTACAGTGAAGAAGTTGGTGGAAATGCATACGTCACGCGCACAGGTAGCATCTTCACCGAAAGAGGGCTATATCGTGCAGGCGAGACGGTCTATTTCAAGGGCACACTGCGCGAGTACCGAAATAGCAAATGGATAATGCCAAAGCAACGTAGCTATCACTTGCTCATCAAAAACAGTCGTGATGAGACAATCCTTATGCGCAGGGTTACACTGAGTTCCGACTTTGGTTCTTTCGACGATTCCGTCAAAATTGCGCCAACTGCACCATTAGGCTACTACACAATTGCGCTCAAAGAAGATAGCGGCGAACGGATTTATCCAGCTGTCGTGACAGGCAGTTTTCGTGTAGAGGCATATCGCCCAGCAACGTTTGGTGTCAAGGTAAGTCCAGAGAAAAACTACGTCTTCAACGGTGAGGAACTCAGAGCCACGATTGAAGGACGCTACCTCTTTGGCGCACCGATGGTAGGTGATAAAGTCAGTTGGACTATTCAGCAAGTGCCGATAGACTACATCACTTTTGAAGGCTTTGAAGGCTATGCTTTCACCAAGATGAGACAATACGGTGAGCGCAATGAAGATGAAACAAACTTCATCATCGCATCTGGTTCAGGCACCATTGATAATCTGGGACAATTTAAGCTATCGCAGAAACTTGACATGAAGTCAGCAAAGCCCGCGACGCTGACCATTGAGGCGACGGTAACTGCGCCATCGCGTCAAGCGATTTCCGAGCGTGCAAGTATCCGACTGCATCCAGCAGAGTTTTACATTGGTTTGAAGCCAAAATCCATTTTTGCTAAGGAAAATGAGTCCTTACCTGTAGAGGTCGTTTCGGTCTCGCATGAAGGCAAGCTACGCAGTGAAAAAGTAACTGTAACACTCGTGCAGCGTCAGTGGGTTTCCTCGAAGCGCGTAGGTATAGGTGGGAGCTTTGAGTGGGCATCGGAGCCAGTAGACTCGGTGATATTGGGGCAGGAAGTCTCTACGAAAGAAAAAGAAGCGGTAACCGTATCACTGCCAATTAAGGGCGCAGGATTTTATGTGATTCGTGCCGAAGGCAAAGACAAAAACGGAAATCGTGTTCGCAGCGAAACCTATTGCTATGCATCGGGAGTAAGCTACGCCGCATGGGAACGCCGAGATGATGACCGCATCGAGCTTCTCGCCGATAAGAAAACCTACAAACCAAACGAGACGGCAACACTCTTTTTGCAATCGCCCTACGAGACGGCAACAGCCTTGCTAACCGTTGAGCGTGATGGCGTCTTGGAATATCGCCAGTTCGAGCTCAAAGGCACAGCACCATCTGTGCAACTGCCTATCAAGCCAGAGTATCTACCGAATGTGTTTGTTTCCGTGATTTTGCTCAAAGGCAGAACCGCTCCGCCCGGTAAGTTTAAGGATGGAGACTTTGGCAAACCATCGTTCAAAATTGGATACGCCGAGCTGCAAATCGATGCTTCGTCCAAACGCTTAGCCGTGGAAATCAAGCCCAACAAAAAAGAATTTCGTGTCGGCGAAAATGTTGAAGTCGAGCTGACGGTCAAAGATGCGCAAGGACAGGGCGTGCGCTCGGAACTGACACTTGCCGCTGTCGACGCCGGAGTCTTGAACCTGATTGGATACACATTCCCGAACATCTTCGAAAAGTTTTATGCCAAGCGTGGGTTATCGGTGCAAACGTCGGTCAATGTGGTGCATCTGATAGATCAGCGCAACTATGGCAACAAGGGCGAAACGCGCGGCGGCGATAAGGGCGGCGATGGCACGGGCGGATTTCTTTTCCGCAAAGATTTTCGAGTAACGCCCTACTGGAATCCCAAAATTCTCACCGATGCAAATGGCAAAGCCAAAATTAGCTTCAAACTGCCCGACAACTTAAGCACCTTTCGGCTGATGGCATTTGCACAGACGGTGGACATGTTTGGCAAGGCGCAAGTCGATATTCTGACCACACAACCACTGGCAATGACTGCGGCGTTGCCACGCTTCGTGCGCATCGGTGATAAGTTTGAGGCTGGCGTGGTGGTGACCAACAACACAGACCAAAAGACAACGGTAACCATATCGGCTGCCGTGCAGGGCTTGAAGTTTGTGGGTGAAGGTAAAGAGAAACTCACGCTGGAGCCGCACGCGTCCAAAGAAGCGCGCTTTCGTTATGAAGCTGAAGTGGAAGGCACTGCCACATTTGGGTTTACCGCAGAAAGTGATGCCGGCTATCGCGATGCGCTAAAAATTTCCATTCCTGTGCAAACGCCCTACATCAAGGAAACACTAGCACTGGTTGGCTCAACGGAAAGCACACAAACGCAAATCGTCAAAATCCCGAAAGCCACTTATCCAAATGTGGGAGAGATTTCGGTGCAAGCGTCTTCAACAGCGCTGGTCGGACTTCGTGAAGCTGTCAAGTATGTCTTTGAGTATCCGTATGGCTGCTTAGAGCAACGCACTTCTGGCATTTTGCCATACTTAGTCGCAAACGACTTAATCGAGACCTTTGAGCTAAAAACTAAAGCCGATACTGCACAAGGCGGATACAAAGCCGTTGTTGAGAAAACACTGGCAGAGTTTGAAAAATATCGCATTCTGTCAGGCGGGTTTAGCTATTGGCCTCAATTTCAGCAGCCTAACGACTATGTTTCGGTTTATGCAACATACGCACTCACGCTAGCAAAGCTCAAGGGCTTCAAGGTGGAAACAACTCTGCACCAACATGGCATAGCATACCTAAAACGCATCCTGCGCAAGACAGATGAGACATACTTCGGTTACTATTCCACAAGCATTGTGAAAGCCTTTGCGCTTTACACGCTCGCACTCAATGGTGAATTCGATAACTCAATTGCGGAAAAGCTCTATCAGGAGCGAGCTAAACTTCCGCTGGAAGCCAAAGCCTATCTGTTGCGTGCCCTTGCGTGGCAAGCCACATCACCAACGTTAGCAAGTGTAGGAACTGTGAGTACTCCCAGTAATCGGCGTGAGATGCGTATCAATGAACTGGCTCGAGAGATGATGAACCTTGTAAAAGTGCAAAACGCAACGGCACACTTCGAGGATGGTTCAGAAGACAGTTGGATTTGGACCTTCAGCTCATCTGTGAAAATCACGGCAGCCGTGCTGCAAGCCTTGCTGGAAGCCAATCAGGACAAAGAGCTGGCAGAGAAAGTCGTAACATGGCTATTGCAATCACAGCGCAACGGTCGATGGGCAAACACTCAAGAAAATATCTTTGCACTGCAAGCCCTCAATACGTACTTTCGCAAGTATGAAGAAGAAACGCCCGATTTCAAGGCGAAAGTAACACTGGCGGCAAAAACTTTAGTTGAAGAAACCTTTAAAGGTCGCTCGCTGAAGGCGAAGGTGGTGTCGGAGAGCCTTGACAAATTTGCCAAAGGAGATGCGCTCTCACTGACCGTGAGCAAAGAAGGACGAGGCAGATTCTATTATGGAGCGCGGCTATCATACTATCCCACCTACGCACTCAAAGCAAGAGATAATGGCATAGCATTGCTCAAAAAAATTGAGCCGCTCTCGACATCAAAAAGTAACAAAGGCGAAGTAGTGGCAGGTGACCTTGTCAAAGTAACCTTGCAAATTGCAGTGCCAGCAGAATTGCACTTTGTAGCGATTAACGACCCACTTGCGGCAGGGCTTGAAGCGCTCAATCCAAGTTTAAAAACCACACCGACATTGCCAGACGCAAGTGAGTATGAAAGTCAAGATGAAGGCATGCAGCAGGGTGATATATCGCTATACAGCTTTGACTTCATTGAATTGCGAGACGACCGTGTAACACTTTTTGCACAGCGGTTACCAGCAGGCTTGCATACTTTCACTTACTATGCGCGTGCGACGACATATGGCAATTTTGTCATGCCGCCCAGCTATGGTGAGAAAATGTATGAGCCTGAAGTGTATGGAAGAACAAGCACAGCACGCCTGCGCGTGGTGGCAAAGTAACAAGTGTTGCAAATTGCATGAGAACCTAATTAGGCCATGTTGACAAAGGTGTTGCGGCACTGTGCCGCACTCGTCTTTTGTCGTTATATTGTAGAACACAGATGTTTCTGCGCAATTTTTTTGGATGCTTCACTTCGTTCAGCATGACAAAAGCGACAGTGTCATTCCGAGCGTAGCGAGGAATCCATTGTGGATGCTTCACTTTGCTCAGCACGACGACACATTTGCAAGACATCGGGGCATAAGTCGATTCAATTCGTGTAACTAAAAATCTCACTGCGTTGAAGATGTACAAACTGCTCTCACTGCTGCTGCTAATAGGGCTGGCAAGTGAGGTGCTGGCGCAGCCGATTGGGTCAGGACAGGCTTCATTGCGTTTCTTTGGCAATGGGACTAATGATATCGACCGTGTCAAAATTCCTTTGCTCAATCCGCCGCCAAATGGCACATCCCTGCCAATCAACGTGGGAAATAATTTTACGGTAGAATTTTGGATGCGTGCTACTGCTGCTGAAAATACAGGCATTGTCTATAACACCAATGACGGTGATGGCTGGATTACAGGCAACACAATTTTTGACCGTGACATTATTGATAACCCTGACAATGGAGACTTTGGCATTTCAATTGGTCGACCTACGCCGTCATCGCCGAGCCGTGTGGTAGCATTCGGATGTGCGGTGGGCAGTACGGGCAGGACAATTATCGGTGCCACAAATGTTGCAGACGGCAATTGGCATCATGTTGCAGTAACCAAAAGCGGCAGCACAATCCGAATCTTTGTCGATGGTAACATTGATGCCACAGCAACCGATGCGCCAGCAGGAAGTATTGCCTATAATCCCTCTCGCTCGCTCTCGACGCGCACGCCTAATCCGCCTGCATTTCCAACCAATACATGGGATAATGAGCCTTATATCGTCTTGGGCGCAGAAAAACATGACTACGACCAATATGTAGGTTCATCACCGGGGCAGTATTTGTCTTACAGCGGTTTGCTGGATGAGCTGCGCATTTCAGATGTGGTGCGCTATACTGGTGCCTTTACACCACCGACCGCACCATTTTCGCCAGATGCCAATACCGTTGGGCTCTATCACTTCGATGAAGGCACAGGCACAACGCTCACCAATACCATATCCACACTAAGCAATGGCGTAATTAATGTAGGCGGCTCGCCAGCAGGACCAGTGTGGTCAAGTGAATCGCCGTTTGGTGCAAATGCGGCGGCCGCCAGTGTCTTGCGTAGCGTGAGCAACACCAGCACAACTGTGGACTTCAATGATGTGGGGCAAACAACAGGGGTGAGGATTGATTTCACGGGCGCAAGCGGTTCAGGCACAGTGCGCGTGCAACGCTTTGAAAATGCACCACGCACACCCATCGGCATCAGCGGCAACGTCAGTCAATATCGCTGGATAATCATTAGCACGGGCTCATTTACATTTGCGTCTGCAATCCTGCGCTTCCGAGTAAGTGAAATTCCAAACAATGGCATTATCAATCCAAGTACCGTCGATATTTACCGACGCTTTACGCCAGACCACGGCAGTTTTGCACTGCTCACCATGCTTGCCCCATCAGGTGGCGACCTACGCGCAAGCACAACAGCCTTCAGCGAATTTGCCTTCGGCTCTGGCGACAATCCTTTGCCAGTAGAGTTAATTGCCTTTTCTGCACAAGCCCAACCAAATGGCATTAGGCTACTGTGGCAAACCGCATCCGAAAAAAATAATGCTGGCTTTGAAATCAAGCGGAAGGAAAACATAGAAAAACAGGACTGGCAAACTGTTGCCTCGTATCGATTCTCGCCCGACCTACGTGGCAAGGGCACAACCGCAAGCCTTACAGCATATACATTTCTCGATGAAAATGTCGAAGCAGGCAAAACCTACACTTACGCCCTGCGCTCGGTTGACTACGACGGCACTGCGCATGACTATCCGCAAACTGTAATAGTAGAAGTGCAAGTGTCCGCGCAAAACAAAGTGTATGACTATGCACTCATGCAAAACTATCCCAATCCGTTCAACCCTTCAACGGTGATTCGTTTTACGATGAAAGAAACGGGCATAGCAGAGCTGATTATCACCGATGTGCTGGGGCGTCAGGTGCATGCAGAAAAACTAACTGCCAGAGCTGGTGAGAATATCTACCGATTCAATGCGGCAAATCTAAGTAGCGGGGTGTATTTCTACACACTGCGTGCTAGCACGTTCATGCAAACACGCAAAATGCTACTGGCGAAATAACGCTGCAGAAGCCATCATCTTGCAAAAGGCAAAAAGACCGGCAACACAACCTTAACAAAAAAGCCAACAACCTTCTATGAGAAGCAAATTCCATGTATTTGCTATATGCGTCTTAATGCCTCTCTCTGGCTTGAGTGCGCAAGAAACAGAACCTCTGCCGTTTTACCCAAATGCCGATTATGACTCCTCTATTCCAACGCCTGATGCGGTCTTGGGCTATCCGTTAGGCTCGCAGGCGACACGTCATGCCGATGTGCTGCGCTACTTTCAGACGCTGGCAGAAAAATCGCCGCTGGTGAGGGTCGAAACCTTTGGTGAGACGTTTGAAAAACGCAAGATGATTTATGCCATAATTTCATCGCGTGAAAATCTGGCACGCCTGCGTGAAATTCAAGCTGATATGGACAGATTGGCATCGGCGAAAGTGTCTGATGCCGAAGCTGATGCACTATCGCAACGGCTACCTGCAATAGTGTGGCTGGCTTACACTGTGCACGGCAATGAACTCTCTGGCTCCGATGCCGCCATGCAAGTGGCATATCATCTTGCTGCAAGCAGAGACGAAACCACCGAAAAACTGCGCCGAGAACTCATCGTGCTGATTGAACCCGTAGAAAATCCGGACGGCAGAGAACGCGCCATTCAACAATTTGTGCAGTGGTCTGGAGCTGTGCCTAACCCCGATGCACAAAGTTTGAATCACACAGGCACGGCGCCAAGCGGTCGATTCAATCACTACCTGTTTGATATGAACCGCGATTGGTTGGCATTGGTAGTCCCAGAAAGCCAAGCGCGCATTAAGGCGATTCATACATGGCATCCGCAACTCATTGTAGATGCTCATGAAATGGGGTCGTATCAGACCTACTACTTCAATCCGCCAGATGAGCCGCTCAACCGCAATATCTCCGATATCACCAAAAAATGGTGGAAAATTTTTGGCGCGGAACAAGCCAAAGCCTTTGACCGCTACGGCTGGAGCTACTTTACACGCGAGATATTCGATGAGTGGTATGCGGGATATGGTTCGTCGTATCCACTCTACATCGGTGCAGTCGGCATTCTCTATGAACAGGCGGCGACGCAAGGCTCAATCATCAAGCGACCCGATGGCTCTATCCTTTCGTATCGCGATGCGGTGCATCATCACTTTGTCAGTTCAATTGCAAATCTGACTACGGCAGCAAACAATCGCAAAGCCTTGCTCAAGGATTTTTACCTCTTGCGAAAAGAAGGTGGAGATGTGGGCAGAACGGGTGAGCCAAAAGTCTTTTTGATTGCCCCAACGGCGCAACGCACGCGCTTTGAGCGATTCTTAGAAAAACTCTTGATGCACAAAATTGAAGTAGATGTAGCAGAAAAAGAGTTCTCGGTGAATGCCGTCGATTACTGGAGTGGCAAAGAATCAACGCGCAAATTGCCACAAGGTACGCTGATTGTTCGGCTGGCACAGCCGAACGGCAGATTAGCCAAAGTGATGATGGAATTTGACCCGCGTATGCCTCTATCATTTTTGCAAGAGGAGCGGCGCGAGCTGGAAAAACATGGTTCGTCTAAAATCTACGATGTTACAAGCTGGTCTATGCCGATTGCATATGGATTGGAGTGTTACTGGAGTCGCACCGTGCCAAGCGTAAGCACGAAGCCAGCGACTATGCCCACGGCGCTGCAAGGAAAAGTCGAAAATCCTGAAGCCAAGTATGGATTTCTCTTGGATGCCACGGATGAGCGTGCCATGTATGCACTCTCACTCATGCTGGCGAAAAATTGCAAAGTCTATGCTGCCAAAAAGCCTTTTGAAATTGAAGGGCGTGCCTACTTGCGAGGGACTCTGCTGCTGCGCAACAGTGAAAACGACAAAAACCTTGTCTCTACACTATTGCAAATTGCCAAAGAGGCCGGCGTAACCATCTATGGCGTAGGCACCGCACTGGCAAGCAAAGGTCCCGACTTAGGCGGCAATGAGTTCGTCTTGCTCGCCATGCCGAAGATTGCAATGGTGATAGGCGATGGCGTAGAGCCTACAAGCATTGCGCCCCTGTGGCATCTCTTGGATGCGCAATTCAAGCAACGCGTTACGCTGCTCAACCTAAGCAATATGGCTAACTACGACTTGCAACGCTACAATGTCATCATTTTACCAAGCGGAAATTATCAAAGTGCCTTGGTTGGCAAAGCCTTGAAAAACCTGCGCACTTGGGTTGAGCAGGGGGGCACACTCATTGCTATCGAAGATGCAGCAGCCTTTTTGGCAGATACAGCCAGAGCATTTGTGAGCGTGAGACTGCGCAGTCAAGCCCTAAAGGAGCTTGCCAGTTACGAGACTGCATTGAAACTCGAAGAGGGCATCACAAAAAAGTTGGATAGCTTGGAAATTTGGGAGCCAAAAAGAAAGGAAGTCGAAAAGCCCAGTGCAAAAGAGGAGAAAGCAAAGAAAGATGATGAAGAAACCTTGAAAATAGAAAGTCAGCGCATGCAGCTATTTATGCCGCGCGGTGCAACGCTGGCAGTCAATCTTGACGAAGAGCATTGGCTCTGTTTCGGCGCTGGCGAAAAAGTCGCTGCAACGGTCTCTACGCCACACATCTATCTTTCTAAATCGCCAGTGGAAACCCCAGCACGATTTGCTGACGCCGAAAATCTGCGTGTGTCGGGCTTACTTTGGCAAGAAGCACGCGCAGGCTGGGCAAAATCGGCGTATCTGATGCGGGAAGCCATAAACCGAGGGCAGGTCATCCTGTTTGCTGGTGAGCCGAATTTCAGGGCATATTATCACGCCACAGAGCGATTGCTGCTGAATGCAATTTACTACGGTGTAGGCTTTGGCACTCGAAGAAGTGTGGAGTGGTAAGAGCCTATACCTGAAAAATCAGACAAAACGCTCATGACCTTTGATGCGGTAGCCACGCAGAAAATCGGAAGCACGCATGCGTTTTTTGCCTTCAATCTGCAAGGAAAGAATCTCAAGCAATCCTTCGGCGCAAGAAACATACAGGGCATCGCCGCTCACATGCCATTTGCCTGCATCACCGGCGCCAGTGGGTTCAATGACCTTTGAGCGATAGACTTTGACCACCTTATCTTCAAGGGTTGTCCATGCGGCTGGACGCTCTGAGAGCCCGCACACAAATTGATGCACTGCAGAAGCTGGCTGGTTCCAATTGATTTGCGTGTTTTCCTTCGTCAGTTTTGGCGCTTTAGTGGCAAGAGAGTCATCCTGCGGAATAGGAACAACTGCGTTGTGACGGATAAGGTCAAGCGTGTCAACCACGGCTTCTGCACCGAGCACAGAAAGCCGCGCAGCAAGCTCTGTGGCTACCTCGTCTGGAAAAATCTCCAGACGCTTCTGCACAATCATCTGACCTGTGTCGACTTTTTCTTGCAAGAAAAAGGTAGTCACGCCAGTCTCTTTCTCACCGTTGATGATTGCCCAGTTGATCGGCGCCGCGCCGCGATACTTGGGCAAAAGCGAGGCGTGGAGATTAAAAATGCCTTTGGGCGCAATGGAGAAAATGCGGGCTGGCAAAATCCGAAATGCCACAACCACCATCACATCAGGCGCAGCCTGACGCAAGGCACAATCAAAGTCAGGATTGTTAAGGTCTTCAACCTCCAATACAGGCAAGCCAAGTTCAAGTGCGGTTTTTTTGACGGGCGTAGGTTCAGGTTCGCTACGGGCACTTTGGCGCGGTTTGTCGGGACTGGTAACAACAAGCACCACCTCATAGCCTGAAGCAACAACTTTCCGAAGTGAGGGCACCGCAAATTCAGGCGTCCCCATGAACACAACACGAAGACTCATTGAGCAAAGTCAAATGATAATTCGGAACAGAATCCTCCAACCATGACAAGAACCCGAACACGAGTGCAACTGAAGCATCCCTACACTGACCGATAAATAGGCAAGCAAGAACTGCAAATCAAGCACTACTTTTCAGCGAGCAGATACTGCGCTTCCACTTCACCGCGCCGAATGGCTTCCAGCTCGGCTTTATGCTCACGGCGAAGTTGAGGAGGAAGTTTCTCGACAAAGAGCTCACCGTTGAGGTGGTCAAGCTCATGTTGAATGACGCGAGACATGAGTCCACCGATACGCTCAATGTGTTCCACAAAATTCTCATCACGATACTTGAGGGTGATATATTCTGGGCGCACCACTACTTCACGCACGCCGGGCATAGAAAGACAGCCTTCTTCCATTTCAATCTCGCCTTCGGTCTGCAAAATCTGCGGATTGATAATAACCATTGGCTTGGTGTGCTTATACTTTTCAATCATGGAAATATCGGCAACCAACAGACGGATAGACTTGCCTACTTGTGGCGCAGCCAGACCAATCCCTTCGGCTTGATACATGGTCTCGAACATGTCATCAATCAGTACCTTAATCTCTTCGCTGACACCTTTAAGCGGCTTTGCGACTTTTTTCAGGACCTCATGCCCGTAAGTGTAAATCGGTAAAATCGCCATGGTTCAAACAGATTTGAAGTGATGTTAAAAAATGTAATCTGGTTTCAAAATCAAGGGCTAAATATAACGAAACCCAATACACATTACGTGAGTGCTTAAAACTCTCAAACAAGATGAGCAAGGCTGAACGTTGCGTGATGACAGCCTCGCATCCAAAAGCAAACAGATACCGAGAGCTTCTGGCAAAAGGTCGGTCAAAGCAAGTTACTAAGTTCGCCTAAGTTGAGATTAAGGTCTTTGCGCTCAATGCCAAAAGCCTGACAGAGTTCATCGATTTTTTCATCTAATTTCATCAAGGTAAGTCCAAGCCGTTCGATTTCCTCATCAGTAAGCGAGCCCGATTCCATGCGGCGCAGGGCTTGCTTTTCCAGCACTTGCCGCAAAATATCGATGAGTGTGAGCACGAGCTGACCTAAACCTTGATGCACGGTGTCAGGCTCTAAGTTAAGATGTTTGGGCAAAGGGCTTGAAGATGAGCCAAGTGTGTCGGAGTTGGCTAAAATCTGTTCAGATGAAATATCTCTAATCATGGCTGTGTGGATTTACTGAAGCAATCGCTAAGACGGTTTGGACAGTTGCACAGGTCTGTTCCTTAGTTTTTCAATAGCATCGAGCGAGCCGATTAAGACTTTGAGATCGATGTATGCCAAATCAATGCCGGCAACGGAAATGAAAATATCGCCACTAATCACCACACCTTTATCCAAGATGCGGTCTAAAAGGTCAGCCAGTGTGACTTGCTTATTGGTATTCATCGTTGAAGCGTTTGTGTGGATTTTGGAAATGTGCAAAAGTTATAAGCTGCCCATGCCCCGCTATGCTCCAGCGAGAGCCCTTTTGCGCTAAGCTCAGATTTGAGACGATAGACTTCCTCAAGAAACCATTTCACTTGTGAAGATTCAATGAGCAAGGCTGCATTGAGAATCATCTCGTCGTCGCGTTCGGTCACTTCCTTAGGCAAAGGCGAGTTGAGTTTGAACTCAGCGGCAAAGCTCTGCAAGCGCTGCAGCACGTGGTGTGTGGCAGTTTGCTGGCGCAAAGAAAGCAGTTCTTCAAAGACTTCTTGCCGTCGTTTTTTGAGTAGAAAAGCTTTACCAGCTGAAGCCTGTGCGATTTCAGCATCAAGATTGAGCAGAGCGGGTTCATTCAAGATAGCTTGGTGAAACTGTTCAGGGTGGCTGTAAAGTTTGATGCCCCATTCTTCTTTGCCACGAAGTTTTTGAGCCAGCGTATAGAGTGCCTCATAATTTTGCTGGATGAAGTCTACGGCAGCCCGTTCGGAATAGAACAGTGTTGGGAATCGACAAGGTAAGACGGTCGAGCATTGCATTAAGCTGTCGATAATGCTTTCGTGTTTTCGGGCGTGGTGTTCTACCCAAGCAAGGTTACGAAAGTTTTTTTGTAGAGCGTCAGCACTGAACTCTGCCACGGGCACATCGGCAATGATGGCAAAAAGTGAGTTTATCGAAAGCATGCGAGCCTCAGGCAAAGTGCAGGGCGAATCTGTGATAGCGTAGAGGTAAATAAGGTGGTCGTTCATCGTTTTCGGGCTCGTTCGAGTTGGGCAAGCAATTCAGCTTCTTGGCGCATGTATTCTTGTTCGTCAATCTCGTCCATTTCAAACTTAAACTGAAGTTCCATCAGTTTTTCTTGGATTTTGCCAGCGTCACTGGTTTCTTTTTGAATTTGCTGGTCAATTGCTTCAGCAATCCCCTTTAGCGCTGAAAAAGGCAGAAGCAGCAAGTCGTCAAGAAGAAACATGGTTAAGACTCCTTTGAAATGGTAATCGAAAGTGTCATGCGCGAAAAGTTATACGGTGGCACGTGACCCACGTATTTGAATTTAATTTTTGGCTCAAACATCTGACCAATCTCCTCTACATGCTTGTCGAATTCTGCTTCAATTTGAGCATCAATCAAGAAAGCGGCGTTAAGTAACATGCGCTCGCCGATAAGTTTGTTTTCTACGGTCTCAAGTGCAAGCGGGCTAAGGTGTGAAAGGATTTGCGCACGATACTTTTGTTTTTCAGCCTCGAGAGCGGCTTCGAGCATTTTGCCGATTTCGATAAGAGCCGATTGCGAGGCGCCTGTGCGTTCAATTTCGGCTTTCTTGCGCTGAATAGGCTCACTTTGCTGGGCAATATCTTGAAGGATATTGTCATGGAAAATTGCCTTTAAGCCAAGTTCTTTTTTGCCGCGCAACTGCTCGAGCATAGAGCGAAAGCGTTCATACTCTTGCTCAAGAAGCGTGAACACAGCCGTTTCACTTTCGGCAATGGTGGAAAATTGCATGGGCAGAAGCGTGTAGAATTTGAGCAGAGCCTCAAGCGTACGTTCATGCGTGAGCAGATTGCTGCGCGAAAGCGCGTAGGGTTCGGTTGGAGATGCACTGACAAAAGCGCCAATATCGCGGTAAGAGAGCAGATAGACATCATCGCCACGTCCGCCGATGCCAATAGGTCCGAGTGAAGTCGGTGGCGGTTCGTGGTACGTATTAGGCGGAGCAAGGAGCACAATTGCGTAGAGATACCGACCGTTCATCTGATGCAGAGTTTAGTCGTGATGGAAAGTTTTGGCGTGTGTCATGAGATGTGCAATAGAGCGCTTGAAGTCAGGTTCAGAGATGCCTTTGTCGGTAATGATAGCCGAAATGAGTGACGCTGGTGTTACGTCGAAGGCATAGTTGAGAACTGGGGTCTTTGGTGGAGCAAGATTGCGTCCATAAGCCGTCAAAAGTTCTGATGCGGCACGCTGCTCGGTGATAATTTCATTGCCGTTGGAGAGAGAAGTATCAAAGGTTGAAAGCGGAGCGGCAATGTAGAGTCTTCTGCGGTGAAATGCGGCGTTGACGGCATGCGTGTAGGTGCCGATTTTGTTTGCGGTATCACCATTAGCGGCAATGCGGTCGGCACCGGTGATGACAAAATCAATCATCTGACGCTGAAAGAGAAATCCAGCAGAAGAATCGGAAATAGCCTGATATGGAATTTCTTCTTTCTCAAGCTCAAAGCAAGTGAGGCGCAAGCCCTGAAGTAGCGGTCGGGTTTCGGAGACATAGACCTTTTCGATTAACCCTTCAAGATAGGCTTGCTTGATGACACCAAGAGCCGTACCAATGCCGCCCGTGGCAAGTGTGCCTGTGTTGCAGTGTGTGAGCACGGTCAGACGCTGATACTGCAAAACATGGGCGAAATCGCGGCGGAGCAACGCAACGCCATGGCGTGCAATGGCAGCACAGTTTTGAATTTCCTCTTGATGAATCGCTTTTGCTTCTGCGGCGAGCGCCTCAACGATGGTGGGGATATCGGAGTGGTCAAATACCTTTTGAAAAGCCGCGCGCAAGCGTGCCGTTGCCCAAAAAAGATTCACCGCAGTGGGGCGAGAGGCATCGAGTTCGGCAAGAACACGATAGACATACTTTTTCAGACCACTCTTTTTGCCTTTGTAAGCGGCAAGAGCAAGCACGCCAGCATAGCCGGCGGCAATGCCAATGAGCGGCGCACCGCGAATTGCCAAAGTTTTGATGGCTTCAATGGCTTTGCGATAGTCTGTCGTATGAACATAGACTTCTTTGAGCGGTAAAAATCGCTGGTCAAGATAGGTCAGCCGGCGATGCTCAAAGGAAATAACCTCAATCATAGTTTGCAACCCCATGTTTTTACAGAGCAAAACTTCTACAATGTGCAACGCAAGAGACACTTTGCAAAGTGCTCCGTGGAAAGACGCCAATTTTAAGGGTTTTACGGCAAGGTAGAAAATTCTTGAAACATGAAGCCCATCTGTTGTAACAAGTGCACTGACCTAAGTGAGCACCAAGTGCGGCTATCACCAGAGCGAGGCGGTAACGCGTGCAATAGTATCCCACTCAAAGCCGCGGCGCAAAAGAAAAGCAAAGAGTTTGCGGCGGCGTTTTTGGGCGTCAGGTTCTTTTTGCAAGGACTTCCACTTTTTTTCGGCAGCGGCGCGGCAGAGTGTGTCGGCTTGAAGGTCAGCATGGGTCAATGCCTGTTTTGCCGTTCGGGGTGAGACGCCCTTCTGATGGAGTTCCACTTGAAGTTTGCGTAGGCCCAAAGGCGTGTGGCGAAGGCGTTTTTTGATGAAGGATTGAGCGAAGGCTTGGTCGTTAATGAAGCCCTGCTGCTCGGCTTGTGCTAAGGCAAGGTCGATAATGTCTTTGGGGAAGCCTTTGCGCTGAAGTTTTTGTGAGAGTTCCTTGCGGCTATGGGCTCGGCGCGAAAGTGCGGCGTAAATCGCCGTCTTGGCATCATCAAGAGTGGCGGCGGTGTGGAGGGCATCGAGTTCTTGTGCAGTCAGAACCTTGCCGACCTTCAAGCCAAGAGAGGTTGAAAGCGTAAGCGAAAGCGAAAAACTGTAGTTGCCATCCACAAAGACGGAGACGCGCGGATGTGGGCGTGTGCGAATATGCAAAGAAGTGATGGTCATAAAATACGCTCAGTGTAATAGGCTTGAGTTCAAGGTGAGGGAAAAATACCAAGAATTTGTGCGAAAAGTCGATTTGGTCGATTTGAATTTCCGTAGCCTGAAAGTGCTTGTAAATACAAGAGTTAGCAACATGTCGGCGTAAGGGCGAGACCGGTGGGAGAAGCCATTTTTCATTGGCAACAGAGAGAAAGAACGGCTAACTTATTTCTGAAAAATCGCTTGGGTGAACCCGCTTTGGCGTGGGCGCCTGCCGATAAGTGAGAGAGTAGGAATAAGAGCGCACACAGCAGCAAAGTTCAGTGTGCGAAAAACCGTTCAACTGCCAGAGAGAGTAGAAGTATGAGAGTTATCACATTTACAGGCAAGGGCGGCGTAGGAAAAACCAGTGTTGCAGCCGCTACGGCACTGCGCTTATCTGAACTCGGCTTGAAGACACTCGTCATGTCTACAGACCCTGCACATAGCCTATCGGATTCCTACGATGTGCCACTTTCTTCAGAGGTTAAACGCATACGAGAAAACCTTTACGCCATTGAAGTCAATGCATATGTAGACCTCAAAGACAACTGGGAGATTGTCCAGCAGTACTTTGCTGGGGTGCTGATGGCGCAGGGGGCACAGGGCATCATGGTCGATGAAATGACCATCTTGCCGGGCATGGAAGAGCTCTTTTCACTCATGCGGGTCAAGCGATACAAGCAATCGGGCAAATATGATGCCTTGATTTTGGACACTGCTCCGACTGGCGAGACACTCCGACTACTGTCCTTGCCTGAAATGCTGACTTGGGGTGTCAAAGCGGCAAGGCTCGTAGAAAAGTTTGTGCTCAAGCCTGTGGCGCGACCGCTGGCAAAGATGTCGGATAAACTGCAAGCCTATGTGCCTAAAGAAGAAGTCATGCAGACCGTAGACCGCATGTTCGAAGAGCTCGAAAGCATCAAAGGCATTCTCTCTGACCCCAAGACGGCATCGGTGCGGCTGGTGATGAATGCCGAAAAAATGGTCATCAAAGAAACCATGCGTGCGCTCACGTATCTGAACTTGTATGGCTTCAAAGTCGATATGGTGGTGGTCAACAAATTGCTCGATGAGCACGAAAACAGCGGTTACCTTGAAAAGTGGAAAGGCGTGCAGCAGCGATATTTGCGCGAAATTGACGAAGCCTTTTCGCCTTTGCCAATACGCAAAGCCAAACTCTATGACGATGAGGTAGTAGGCCTGAAAGCCTTGGAACGACTGGCAAACGACATCTATGGAGAGCAAAATCCTGCCGAAGTGATGTATTGCGAATCGCCCATTCGTTTTGAACGCAACGGTGATACCTGCGAGGTGATGTTGAAGTTGCCCTTTGCAAATCCAGAAGAAATTGAGAGTTGGGTGTCAGGAGATGAACTGTTTATTCAGTTAGGGAATCAGCGCAAAGTGCTCACCCTGCCAATTGCCCTGACAGGCGTAGAGCCCGGAGAGGCATCCATGCGTGACAAATGGCTGGTGATTCCCTTTGTGACCAATGTAGGGGCTCAGACCAACGGGAGCGAAATTCAACAACTAAGCAGTGCCGTTTAGGGCGGGGTATCATAAACCAGCAAACTTTAACAACTTTCAAAGAGGAGAACCAAGCCATGACAGAATCCTATCAAAAACTGCGCGAAGAATTCAAGCAACTGGATTTGCCCAATCGAGTGGCATTTCTGGCTGAAGCAAGCGTCATGACGGTGCAGTCAGGGATTGTGGGCACACTGAATCTGATTGGCGATGTGGTAGAAGGAGCCTCGAATGTGGTCGGTTCAGTAGCGCAGAACTTCGGTGTGGCAGGTGGCACGGCGTCTGATGCCGCTTCGCAGACCGTCAATCGTGTGGTGATTACGGTCAAAGATGCCACGAAAGCCGCAGGCACCGTCGTCAAAGATGTGGC
>Ga0308419_1000081_pt1 | contig 77694 bp, 49 predicted proteins | sample HotsprSampleMS50_FD_203674 | JGI IMG/M metagenome (GOLD analysis project Ga0308419, IMG submission 203674) | Hot spring phototrophic mat microbial communities from Mushroom Spring, Yellowstone National Park, Wyoming, United States - 20090730_MS50 ... | reverse complement strand
GCGCGCGCGGGCTTTCGGCGGGTACGGTATGCTCTGGCTGAAGCCCGCGCGCTCGTTGAATGCGAGCGGAAGAACGCGATGTACACTGACAGGTTGTAACCAGGGCTGAAACAACCTGCCAGCGGTATCTTCGGCGTTGAACAAGGCTCGATGTGCGGGTATCGCACGGCGGATCAGGTATCAGTGTGCCAGGCGTTACAGCTACACAATGAGCCCCCCATCGACCGAAAGAACTTGCCCGGTAATAAAACTGGCTTCATCAGAGGCCAGAAAGAGAAAAGCGTTGGCAATATCCTCGGGTTGCCCCAGGCGACGGAGAGGGGTTCGTTCTTTGACTGCGTCCAGCACTTTTTCTGGCACGGTCTGGATCATTTCGGTGGCAGTAAATCCGGGTGCAACCGCATTGACGCGAATCCCATGAGGGCCAAGCTCACGTGCCCAGGTCTTGGTCATACCAATCACACCAGCTTTGGTGGCGACATAGTTGGTTTGACCGAAGTTGCCATGTAAGGCCACAATCGAACTGGTACTCAAAATACAGCCACGCCCCTGAGCAATCATAATCGGTGCCACTGTGCGGGCACAGAGCCAGACTCCTTTCAGATTGACATTAATAACGGCATCCCACTGTGCTTCGCTCATTTTCTGCATACGGGCATCGCGGGTAATACCAGCATTGTTAATCTGGATGTCAATGCCCTCCCCCCACTCATTGGCAGCCGCAATTGCGGCCTCGACCGACTCTGATTGGGAAACATCAACCTGTAGACCAAGTGCCTTGCCATCGCTGGCGTTAATTTCAGCGGCAACTGCCTCGGCGGCCTCACGGTTAATATCCGCTACCACCACCCGGGCGCCTTCACGAGCAAATGTCAACGCCGTGATCCGACCAATACCACGCCCAGAACCAGTAATGAATGCAACTCTATCCTTTAGACGCATCGCACATTCTCCTCACATCCTTAATTTGCAAATTAGCGAAATCTATGCGTAACCTGTTATCACGCAGTCAAGCCAGGCATCATACCTTATAATACCACTACCTGACACAAGTAATGTAGTGAGTGTTGACCCTGATCGGCCGCTCGCACATCTTCGCTCGAACGTACGGAGAGCCAGGTGTCCATGTGCGGCCAGAGGCGCTTGTGGACGTTACTCGCGGCCATAATCCCAATATGCCCACCAGGGCCAATCAGGAGATCTTTATCGGTGCTACGGATACAATTCATAATACTAGTTGTACTGACATGAGGGTATGAGATGATCTTTATCAGCAATGATATTAAACACCGCTGCAAGCCAGTTGTTCAATGGCCCGGCTCCTTTTTCAGTAAAGTCAAGCGGTGCCGTCAGGAGCAATAGATGACGCAACCCGTGATCAGGGTACCTGGCGGCATAGTATCATGGCAAGCGTGGCTCCAATGCACCAGCCAGGCTTGTTGAAGTCATGCAATCCGGCGTGCGCCTGCATTTTGCGAATGGCGCGGGGAAGATAATCGAGCGCAAAATCGGCAAAATTCAAGATGCAGCCCCAGAGGTTGCGAAAAGGCATCGGTGTTAACAATATTCGCGGTTCCCTGAGCCCACACTTCTAACTTGACATCACGAAACGAACGCCAGAAACGGATAGGGGACATTATCGTCACACTATGCTCCTGGCGACCATTTTTCGGACTCATATGGTGTGTCTCCTTGGACGTTTAGCGCTGGTAGGCAGATTGAGGTAATTGTATCATAACTCGGTAGCTGGAACAGGACAGACTGGCGGCAATGTAATATAGTAGCTATAAAAACCATCATATCCTGGACAGTTACACAAAGGTTACATGATACTCTCTGGTTAGAGTGTCCCCGTCATCGCGTTCCGCTGCGGGGCCATCGTCAGTTATACAAAAGTTACATGATATACTCTGGTTAGCGTTACGCTCGATTTTTACCACCATACATCTGCCCGTCGATGGTCAGGACATATGGATTCCCCCAGACCACTTTCTGTTCGATGAATTGGACAGGAGTGAGAAGGATTGCACACCTGTGGGGAATAGATCTTGCATTCTGGGCGGACAGAGCATACCATAGTACTTCAACGAGCCTTCATCTCGGCCGGGGTGCGCGGGGGCCTGGCGAGAAGAGAGGAGCGAGGAAAGAGAACCCTCGCTCCTCTCCCGCTCCTCCCTCGGAGGAGCGAAGCCGCGCCGCGCCTTCCTACCCAGGGGATGTCTCGTTGGAGGAATAGAATAAAAATCTGGCGAATGGGGTCAGGGAGGAATACCTCTTCCCCCTGGGGAACACTGTTGTGTTCATGCCGATTGGTGGGACGACAGGGAGAACAGGTACGATTCACCAGCACAGAGCACAGGTATGCCTGTCTCTGCCTGAATATCCCTATCCATTTTGTTGAAACCTGGCTGAAAAGCTTGCCGGGTGTGGGTTGGGATTGGCTCAGGGCAGAGATATAAGATTGACACGGAGCGCTGGTACCAATCTTGATTGACTGGATGCAGCACGGAACCTTACATCTGGTCGAGCCTATTTTTCAAACCCTCATGTCGCGCATCAGATCTGAACGAGGGGTATGTGAAGAATAACTGGGAAGCAGAAAGGATACGATCGATGACCATGGAGTCAACCGATCAGGTTGCACAGGTATTTATCGTGCTGAATCCCGTTGCAGGTAGGAGTGTCATCGATACAGTACGTGCGACGCTTGATCGCTATTTTGATTCGCATGCCTGGGATTGTGAACTGTATGAGACGACGGGGGCGGAGGATGTAGCGAGAGTTGTACAGGATGCCCTGGTGCGTGGATGTGATATGGTGGTAGCTGCTGGTGGCGATGGTACCATTTCGGCAGTCGCCAATGGTCTGGCGCATACCGAGATACCGTTGGGAATATTGCCGATTGGAACCGGCAATGTGCTGGCGCAAGAATTGGGTATTCCGCTTGATCTGGATGCTGCCTGTCGACTCTTGACGGATCAGCATACACTCACATGTCTGGATGCGATGCAGGTACAGGATCATCTGTTTCTCTTCCAGATTGCAGTCGGTATTGAATCGCTTATGATCCGCGACACGGCACGTACAGCCAAGCGCCGTTTTGGGCGATTAGCCTATATCTGGACAGCCTTGAAATGGTTAGTAGGGTATCAACCGCGCCGATTTACGATTGTGGTTGATACCCAGCGGTTGCGGCCACGGGCGTCGCAGGTGTTGATCGCCAATGGGGGTACGCTAGGTATGCAGCCTTTTCGTTGGGGAGCTGAGATTGTTCCTAATGACGGGCGCATTGATGTGTGCATTGTAAGCGCACGCACCGTGCTGGATTATCTCAGTCTAGCCTGGCATATTGTCCGTGGTCAGCCTCATCGTAGTCATAAGGTGCGTTGTTTGCCAGCATACCGAACCGTGGTAATCAGTTCAGATCATATATTACCAGTGCAGGGAGATGGGGAAATTATTGGACAAACGCCGGTACATGTACAAGTGGTGCCACAGGCGGTACGGGTTATTGTGCCGTTTAATAATAAGAAGTATCAACAGATTTCTACGTCAGATATACATGACCAGAATATGACAGCAGGTCAACAGCACGATGCTGAATTGACACCCACATCGGATGTGTTGCTCCGATCATCATCTGAGAGATCATCATCTGAGACAGATGTTCCACTTGAGTTACAGGCCCGCTCTAATCCTGTACGTGAGACGTTGCGCAACAAGTTACGCGAAATGAAAACATCCGCGCAGGCTCGTGTCATTATAGACAGGTTGTTAGCTGCTGCTGGTAGGGTGACCGAGCTAGAGGTGCATGACCAGGAACAATCACATCATTCAACCCGGCCTGCGGATGCAATCCAGCAGGTTGCTGCTGCTCCGGGCCTGCAATCTGCCGCTGCGATGATACTGGAAGCGGCCCAGCAGTTAGTTGGTGCAGAAGGTGATGTACAGGCAGCGCTTGAGGCAGCCATGCAGGCGGCCATGAACTCGGAGCAGTCTGGCGTAATTGATGCTGAACTGAAACGACCATTGGATCTGTTGCGGGCAGAACTATTGCAACATATGCGGCCTTTGCACGCGCTCGATATGCGGTTGTTTCTTGCAATTAATCATATGCCGCATACCCCGGTCACTAATCGGTTGATGCAAACGATTACCTGTTTCATGAACGGTGGGTGGGGATGGGTGATCGGGTTAGTTGTGGCTGCATTGGTTGATCGACCGCGTGGTGCAACGGCGTTTCGTCAGGTCGTGCCACCGCTGTGGTTTGCCACCATGAGCGTCGAATATCCAATCAAGCATTATTTTCGTCGCCGCCGCCCCTTTATTGATGTCGTGCAGGCGGTAGCGGTCGGGCGTAAACCAGGAACCTATTCTTTTCCCTCTGGGCATTCGGCTGCAGCGTTTGCTGGTGCCTGGTTGCTGCGGCGGCATTATCCTGAGTTGACACCGGTGTGGTATACGGTGGCGGTGCTGATCGGCTTTTCGCGAATTTATCTGGGTGTCCACTATCCGGGTGATGTAATAAGCGGTGCGATCTCTGGAACGGTGATTGCTGAAGCGATCCGCTGGCTTCTTGATCAGGACGAAACATCGTCTACCGTCTAACGGCACCGATCTCAGCCGCTGCGACCGAGCGAAGCGAGGGAGCAGTCGGCTGGAGCGAGATGTTGGGCGGCCATATCTGTATTTACAGCATACATAACCAACGAGAAACTGATGCAATTTGATTCGGATCGTTCAAATTGGCAGCGTTGGTGAGCAATCCTTTTTCCAGTTGATCCCATATCTCGGTCGCCATTCTCTTCTCAATTGCCGCACCTATAAAGAAAGTATATGGGGAGTGTCTCGCGTTAGAAAATGCTTCACGGATACGGTCAAGAGCCGCTCGCGCAGTTTTCCAATGTTCGTCTGCGCCTGCGGGGTCTATTCCACCTTTGAGTTCGCCAAGAGCAATATACGCCCTGTCCGATCTATATCCAGTGGCTTGCAATTCGTCAGGGATGAGCTTGAATAAGCACATATCCACATTGTTCTTGACCAAAGGTACGGTCAGGTTGTAAATCAGAGTACGCGGCTTACCTTCGCTTTCCCAACTCAATCCACGCAGAGAGAACTCGATTTCCGAGTCATCATCGGCCATATCAGCCCACTGTCTGGTCTTGGAATGTTGCCATCGGCAACGGATGTCAGCAATCGTTAGTGTTGCAATGATGGTACGGGTAAGTTTTCTCTGCGCCAAGACGCCGCCAATGTTACGCATCGAACCGCCCAGCGCGTCGCCGCGCGTCAGTAAAAACCTGAACACCAGCTCTTCGACAAACTTTTCTCCTGCTGGCTCAAGGAAATTCTTGATGAGACCGTTGATGGCTTCCGCTTTATCTTCTGGCAACAGATGAACAAGAGCTTTGTCGGACAATCCTGCCGCCGTGAGAAGTCCCGATTCTATGCCCTTGATGGACAGCAAGTCAGCAGGAGTTCTAGCCTGTGATGCCGCTGCTTGTAATGCTCGCGCTTCGGCAACATAAGGTGTAGCACGACGGTTCTTTTCAAGCGCAAGCGCGACAAAGCCTGCACGCGTGGCTTCGTAGGTCGTGACGAGGTCATCGCTGGAGCGAAGATGATTTCGATAAGGGCGCGAGGGCATTACAATTTTCTCCAGACGTAAACGCATTTGCGCAGTGTTTCGCGCCCATGCTCTCCCATCTGCTGGCTACTGTTGCCTTTGCCGTCTGGCAAGACAAGGATATTTTCGACACAAAACCCCAAGTTTTCGGCAATATCAGACAGGATCATATCCACTGAAATGCTTACGCCGGCATATCGTACATTGTCATTCACCATGAACAACCGTGCATTCGGTTTCAGAACGCGTGCACACTCTGCGATAACACAAGCCATCTCATAAAAATAACCGCTGACCATTCGAGGGATACCATTATTGTTCAAAGCGCCTTGCGCTTTCTGGTCTTCCAGATATTTCAGAGTGGCCTGTAACAGTTCCTGCTCATCGGTGACAGCCAGTGCTGTAGTCCACTGCGGATTGATGCTCAACAGATCTTTGGCACGGTTTTCCACCGTGCAACTGAGCATCTCCTGACGAAGTTTTACCAGCCCTTGTTCATCCGTCCCTAGTAATGCCAGTTCCAGTGCATACGTGCGCGTGTAATCATAGCGGTTACAGTAGGGCGGGGAGGTCATAATTGCATCATACATACCATCAAGCAATCGAGGCAATATGTGAAGGCATGAGCCATCATACAAACGGATTTCGCCTTGAAGTTTCTCTGCTGGGAATAAACCTACCCGATGCATGGGGGATACATCCGACAGAACTTCGTTAATTTTTGAGCAAATGGCTTGCTCGAAATCAGGAATTTCACCTTTGTCAAAAATTTTCTTGCCATGTGTGCGCTCAGACCTATGATCCCATCGAAGGTATTGCCCATCTTTACGAGTAAAGCTGATGGATTCTAATACACATAGTAAAGCAAAGCGCAAGACAGCTTGAACTCTACTACTCTCTTGTTGACATGCCCCCAAATATCTCTCAATGGCTTCTTTTGTTTTGTCAGGATAGGCTCCTTGCGTGATTCGCAGTTCTGGCAAGGGAAGGGACGTTTCTGACTGCTCCCAAACCCGCAATGCTGACCACTGACGCAATCTTTCAAAATCTTCGGATGTGAACTCTGCATCCAGAATTTGTTTGACCGTAATGATTTCGTGACCGATAGGTAACAATTCGATGCCATCTGCGTTTATGCTCATCGCGCTTGCCGCAAACAAAGCCGTTCCACTACCCGCGAAAGGATCCAGGATTCTGCCCGAGGTGATCTTGTACTTGTGAAACAAATACTCGACCAACGAAGCGGAAAATGCCTCTTTGAACTTGTACCAGCGATAAATGGGTCTGGTTTTGTTGGCCTGAAAGCTGACCAGGAGGCGAGAGAGTGAGGGCTGAACAACAAACTTACTTTTGAATCGCTGAAATAACTGCTCGTCAAGGCAGTCTATCTCGCCGAGAGTCGTGTTCTGTTGGCTGACCAAAGCATTCGAGACTTTGACTGGATTTAGCACCACTTTACGCTCCAAATTTGCAGCAGTTGAAACAAATATACAGCACAGTTGGCGATGCGTCTAACTGCTCACCACGAGTTGATAAGCCGCCCAACAGGGCATTATCGGTACAGTCAATACTACCCACCGAAAGATTGTTTCTTTCTAGTGTACTCTTATTAATATTAACAGGGTTTTCATGGTGAACAATATGTATCGATTGTATCGGCTATCGACCAACGCTAACGAGGTTGCATGGTACCACAGCTCACGCAATCCCGAAAAACGTCTGAAGGAACATTATCTCTACGAAACCGCTTCACCGGAACGGTTACTATACTCTTTTCGATCTTTATATCAGAAATCATTTTCTGAACTCAAAAGTAACTGTACACCGTAGCATAAGCTACAGATGGTGAAAGATCAACCGAATGAGAGTTGTACTAAACACCATAAAGCGTACGCAAATCGCGGTAAGGAGTGAGTGAATGATTGCCCAGAAACAAATGCTAGAGTTGGTTCAGCCGGTGCAGGATATGATGTCCAGATACACGCATACGATGAATGAAGTTGTAGCGATGAACATGGATGTCGCCTTTGATGTGCTATTAAAGAACTACAACTTTGTGTGTAGCATGCGTAACTCGGCGGATATGATGATGGGTGATATGATCAAAAGCCAGCAGCGTCTGATAACCGAGATGGTGCATGTTGCGCAAGATTATGCCGCAAAACTGCCCGCGATAATGCCTTCTGTTACCAGATAACAGTCTTGTACAGAACCTGCTCTGATCGGTGTATCAGGTTAATAATGATGCCGTGCTGTTATCAGGATAAACCTCCTTCATCAGCCCGCTCGCCGCTGGGTTCACCCGGTGGCGAGCAAGGTTGCTCCTACGAATATCATCGGTATCGGAAGAGGCAGGTTGGCAGGGAAGCGCCTCTGGGGATAATCCGAGCCTCAGCACCGGCCCTGGCCCCCAGCACGATCTGCCGCAATCGTTCCTGATGATCCAGTTGCACTGACGACAACGTATCTTGCAGAATTGCCAGCAGATCCTGGGCATGTGCTAAAGTCCTAACATCTCCATCACAGCTTCTTCACCGGTACGCATCGCAGCTGCATCGTCCGGGCTACGTTCGTGATCATAGCCGAGCAGGTGTAACATACCATGCGCAACCAGATAGGCTAGTTCGCGTTCGATTGCATGACCATACTCGGCAGCCTGTTCTTGCACACGTTCATAAGAGATAGCAATATCACCGAGGTAGCGAGGTATTCCGGGTGCTATGACAAACGAAGTGTAGTTATCATCGGCAAAAGAGAGTACATCAGTAGGCGCATCAATGCCGCGATAGTCGTGGTTGAGTTTTTGTAGAGTTGCATCGCTGGTTATCAGCAGACTGATGCTCACTGCCTCGAAGACACCAGTATATGCCAGCACTGCAGCCGCTGTGCGTTCAATAAGCGTGACATCGACGCTTTCCACAAAGGCGTCGTCAACATGTACGTCAATAGGCATAAACTGTGTATGGCCGGTTGTGGTTCTTGCCTATGGTTGTGACTTCGTAAAGCGGAGTCACGATCAATCTGGTTATAATAGGGCCCGCTGCTCCCAGAGTGTCAGCACCTGTGATAGGACATCACGTTCGCGTTCAAATGAGGCGAGCTGTACTGCTTCTTCTAACCGGAACCAGCGTGCATCGTCTACCTCACTCACCTGTGGCTCAACCTCGCCCGTCATATAGCGGAGCAAAAAGAGATCGACGTATTTATGAATGCGTGAGGGGCCAGCGCGGAACCAATATTCGATCGTTGCCAGATGACAAATCACCTGCCCAGTCAGGCCCGTTTCCTCGGCTACTTCACGTGCAGCGGCGGCTTCAGCCGTCTCACCGCGTCGCACATGACCTTTGGGCAACCCCCAGCGCCCACCTTCTTTGGTCGCAATCATTGCAACCTCGATCTGGTTGACGTCAATGCGATAGATGACCCCACCAGCGGAATAAGCCGTGCGTTGTGGAGGTATTGATCGCTTCGCTCGTGAAGGCATAGTTGTACATATCTAGAGATATAGGCGAGAAACGATTGCGCTTCAACCGCAGTGGGGAACTCCGCTCTTCCTGGGCTGAGACTGCCGCACCGTCTCGTTGACATAAAAATCAAACTTTCTTACTCAGACGGCCAGCACGCATATCCCAATAATAATCGATAGAAAAGAGAATGCGCTCACGAGCGTGATCGGCATTTTCCCAACCAACTGGCTCGACACGCGTCCCTTCTAGATCTTTGTACATAGTAAAGAAATGTTCGACTTCACGCAGATAGTGTTGTGGCAGATCGGTGTATTCTTTGAAATCACTAAAAAAGGGATCGTAGTGCAACACTGCCAGTACCTTATCATCAGCATCGCCTTTGTCGAGCATGCGAAACATGCCAATGGGTCGTGCTTCGACAATGCAACCGGTAAATGTAGGCAAGTTGGTAACAACCAGGACATCTAGTGGGTCGCCATCGGTATAAAACGTTTGTGGGATAAATCCATAATCACCAGGGTACTGAACGGCAGAGTATAGCACACGATCCAGCTTAAAAGCGCCAGATGTTTTGTGAAACTCGTATTTATTGCGTGATCCTTTGGGAATCTCGACAACGACATTGATCACTTCCGGCACGGACGGGCCTGGGTCTAGATCGTGCCACAGGTTTTGCATGCACACCTCTCTCTGACAGAACAAACATTGCCATCTATTATGGCATTATATCACGAGGTTCGTGGGAATGGGAATTGAAGAATAGTTTCAAACTTTGACATCTGTACGCTTTGACATCTGTACGGCTGCATATACAGCATGTGTCTGTGCGTGTTGCTACTTCTTTGGCGAGCGCGGCCCTTTCCACAGATATAAGCCAAATGCGATGAGAAACGGCAAAACAATATGTGCAAAGAAGAATAGAGGGATAAATACCTCGGTTTCCATTTATAGACCTCCTTCATAGCGTATCACCAGGAACTGGTGCTTATTATACACTGCTGTAAGCGGTCGCTTGCAGCCTGTGTCCTTCTCTCTGGTGTAAAGATATGCTCACAAAAAATTAATCCTTCAGGTTGTAGATTATTCGTAATTTGATGTATACTGAAGACAGTAGCTGCTCTGAACCTGATCGTTCCTCTGAACAGTACCGATATACATTGAACCCCCGTTTTTTGTAACCGCTCAGGTGGGGTAGTCAGGAGAGGCGTTGTCCTCTCTGGAGTCTCTGGAGGCGCGGGGGCATGTGGCCCCGTGCCCCGTTGGTGAAGGCACTACCTGAATGGGTACTGTTTTTTTCCTTCTGGCGCATATACCCATGGTTTTTACCTGATTATTAATCCAAAAAAAGGGGTATACTTAAGTATTGGTTCTTTTGATATTTTTCTGCAAAGGAAAATGATGTGATAATACATCGTTTAAGTACTGATGATTATCTTTGGGGGAAATCGCGATGTTTCCAGAAAATAACGGCCGTAATAAACTGAAAAGAGGCTCAAGACAAAATTGGGATGGGCCACCACGCTGGTTGCCAAATGTACGAGTTCTGCTCTTTGTATTGGTGTTGTTGATGCTTTTCCAACTCTTTATCTTTCGCCCATCTAGACCGGCTCTGACCATATCGTATAGCGTTTTTCTCAACCAGGTACGTGCCGGTAATGTGGCTGAAGTCGAAATTGTAGGTCAGGAAATCAATGGCAACGTACATAAACCATTGCCGCGACCTGCTGGCGCTGAAACTGGCCGTTGGATGTCTTTTGTGGCGCAACCGACTGAATTTGAGCGCTTTACAACGACGTTGCCCCCCGGTGGTGATGATCGTCTGATTCCGCTGCTTGAAGAACAAAATGTCCAGATTAATGCTCGTGTCCAGCGACCTTCTCTCTTCCTAAGCGTGTTGCTGTCATTCGGTTCCATTTTGCTTCTTGTCTTATTGATCGGATTTTTTATGCGCCAGCAAATACGCGGTCAGCAAGGAGTGTTTAATTTTGGTCGTTCACGCGCAAAATCACATATCCTTGATCGACCAGGGGTGAAGTTCGATGATGTTGCCGGGGTGGATGAGGCCAAGCGTGAACTGGTTGAGGTGGTTGATTTCTTGAAGCATCCTGAGCGCTATCGACAGCTAGGGGCGAAAATACCACGGGGTGCCCTGTTGATTGGCCCGCCTGGTACGGGTAAAACGCTGCTGGCACGCGCTATTGCGGGTGAGGCGGGTGTGCCGTTCTTCAGTACCAGTGCCAGTGAGTTTGTGGAACTCTTTGTAGGGGTAGGGGCCAGTCGTGTACGTGACCTGTTTGATCAGGCGCGGCGTCATGCCCCCGCCATTGTCTTTATTGATGAACTAGACGCGATTGGCCGCCAACGTGGGGCTGGCATGGGCGGTGGCAATGATGAGCGCGAGCAGACGCTGAACCAGATCCTGGTAGAGATGGATGGCTTTGAAGGTGACACTAATGTCATCATTATTGCGGCCACCAACCGTCCTGATGTTCTCGATCCAGCGCTGTTGCGGCCTGGTCGCTTTGATCGACAAATCACCGTTGGGTTGCCTGATGTACGAGGCCGTGAGGCAGTGCTGAGGATTCATCTGCGGGGAAAGCCAGTTGCGAGTGATGTCGATCCTGCTCTTATTGCGCGACAGACTCCTGGCTTTGCCGGAGCTGATCTGGCGAACCTGGTAAATGAAGCCGCCCTGCATGCAGCGCGGCGCGGCGAGCGATTGATCTATCGCCGCCATTTTACGGAAGCACTCGACAAAATTGTGCTGGGTACCGAACGACCGGTGTTAATGAATGAGCATGAACGTACGGTGGTAGCCTATCATGAGGCCGGGCACGCGCTGGTAGCAAGACTGCTGCCCGAAACTGACCCGGTGAATAAGATTACGATCATTCCGCGTGGTCGAGCACTGGGCGTGACCGAATACTTGCCTGAAGGTGACCGCTTTAACTATTCGCGCCAGTACCTTATGTCACAACTGGCTGCTATGCTCGGGGGACGTGCAGCTGAGCAGGTGGCGATTGGCGAGATTACAACTGGTGCCGAGAACGATTTACAGCGTGCAACACAACTGGCACGGCGGATGGTAGGCCGTTGGGGCATGAGTACAGAGTTGGGCTTGCTCTTCACCAGTGATAGCGCCGAGACGCCATTTTTGGGACGTGAAATGGCCGGCACTCGTGATCATAGTGAGGCGACGGCCGCATTGCTCGATCAGACGGTGCGCACCTTGCTTCAGGAGCGAATGGAAACTGCTATGCGCCTGTTACATGAACGTCGTGATGCGTTGGATCACCTGGCGCATGCACTGCTTGAACACGAGACGTTGGATCGTGAAGGTCTGGAAGCGGCTATTCGCGGTGATGATGTACCGCCGCCTACCACACCGGGCACGCCCACGACCAATATATCGGTGCCGCAAGATAAGCCGCGACCGCAGCCCAGACCGGGCATTCTGCCCGCCTGATGTTCTGCTGGATTACCACAACATCTTGTTTGTTCGCCTTCGACAGACCATGTATGACTCTGCCGAAGGCAAAAAAGACAGGAACAATGAGCAACCGCATACCTCTAGGGACACAAATACGACCACGAATGTGCGAACTTTATACACCAACAGGCGTTGCCATCCTCATGCTCCAACGGGACTTCATCTCGGCCAGGGTGTGGTGCCTGTGGCCCCCGCGTCTGTTCCCTTCTGGTACGGCGCGGCTTTGCCGCGCCGCGGCTTCCTACCCAAGGGATGTCTCATTGTAGTACTCAGCGATCGTGATGGAGCGGATCATTCATGGCCTATGCCCCACAACATTGCCTACTCCGCAGTGGCTGGTAGCCAGAGCAGAGGTGAAGCGAAATCAACTGTTTGCACAATACGGGTGTCAGGTGCGGTACCTGGTGTCCACAACCAGAGATCGCCGGAGTCGGTATGCTCAAAGACCGGCTCATCGGTGGATATGTCGGCCTGCCACCCGGCGGGTAACGCCACGACCAGTCGCTTGCTATCGGGTGACCATGCTGCACCTGTCACTCGTGGTAAGCGATCAACCATCGCCGCAATCGTTGGGCGTGCACCTTCGGGTAAGATAACTTCATCGGGTTCTCCAAGGCGTACGACCTGGGCACGCCAGGCTTCATAGCCACTAAATCCGCGCGCATCACTAAAATTGTGTTCAACCGTTGCCAGCATCGTGCCATCTGGCGCGAATTGCGGTGGTAGCAGCCAGCCTGCCCCGGTGCTGACTAACTCACCACGCCCTTCAAACGAGCGTCCCATCTCTGTGTAATTGATGTCGATCAGCGCCTGATAGCCCAGAAAGCGTTGATAGGCCACATAGTTGCCGTCGGGTGACCAGACCGGGGCATATACCAGGCGGCCACTGCCATCATTGCTGCCAGTGGCCGTGGCAAAATTCCATGCATTCTGTCCCTTGCGGTTAATCAAGCGTATCGAATTGGCAACACCCGGCTCACCGTTGTTGAGATGGATATTCCCTGGTGGCGTGGCAAAGGCAATTCGCTGCCCATCAGGGGCGAAAGATGGATCACAACCTGGTTCGAAGATCGTCTCATTCCCACTGACAATGTCTAGCAAGCGGATGTCACTATTGCTACACCATGCCACCCAGCTGATCCAATCGGTGAGACGTTGTGTCTTGACGGTGGAAGTGGCGTACACCAGCGTTTGTCCATCTGGTGCCAGGGACAGGTGGCCAACATTACGGTCATTGTTTGTTACCTGGCGTAACTCGTCTCCATTGCGAGCGACCACTGATACCTGAGTGGTTGGGCCGGTGATGCGTGTGAATGCCAGCAAGCGTCCATCAGGTGTTGCGGTAAACTCCTGCACATCGCGGGCGATCACTCGCTCTGACGTAGTATCCAAATTATAAGCGATCAGGTTATGTTGGCGCAAAAAGAGAATCTCATTCCCGGTACCTGCAGTATTCGGCAGTGATTGAGAGGACTCCGGTTCAAGTGTAGGTAGCACTGCTGGTATACTAGCTGCATCGGCACTGGGCATTATCGGGTCAATGTCCGAAGTGGAGGTTGTATTCACGGTGGGTATCGATCGGGTTTGCCCAGGATCATCGGAGATCGTTGGTTTGGGTGGCGGAACAGTAGGTATAATTATTGGTGTTGGTGTAGGGATGGTCGCCGCAGTGTCATGGGGTATAATGGTACAGGCGACGAGGGTTGGCGTCAGCATACATACCATCAGCGTGCAGCGATAGTGGACTATGCGCTGCCACTGCTGGCAGTTTCTTGATTTCTGTAACATAGGTATTACTCCGTCATTGAGCGTAAGTTCTCTATGCATATAAACGATTACGGCTGTTTTTCCAGCAGAACGCACAACATGTCATGTCTGGTCTATAACCAATGACGGAGGAAGCGCGATGGATCAGGGTTGGGCTGTTGGTAATGTCGGAAGGGTCGGTGGCGGCGGTACCAGATCGGCAACATTGACCAGAACATCGATTTGATTGGCTTGTTCGGCCTTCATGCGTAGTGTATCGACCCAGGTCTCAAACGCTGCTTGCGCGGCCGGGCTTTGCATAAAGAACTGCGGATTGTCAAAACCACGTTCCTGGCGTGGTTCCTGTAGTTGGATAATATGCCAGCCGAACTGACTCTGTACCAGGCGGATCTCACCCGGTTCCATCGAAAAGATTGCCTGTTCAAATTCAGGAACAAACACGCCACGTGGCACCCACCCCAGATCGCCGCCATTGTGACTGGAACCAGGATCTTCGGATTGCTCCTGCGCAAGGGATGCAAAATCAGCACCACCTTCGAGCTGAGCGATAATTTCCTCCGCCTCAGTTTTCCGTTGGGCAATATCGTCTTCAGTGCTGGCCTGCAACAGAATATGCCGCGAGTGGGCTTGTTCCACCCTAGTATGATCCAACACCATCATATTAAAAAGCTGTAGTTCTGTCAGCAAGTTACGCAGTTCGGTTTCCGATTCAATATTGGCCTGCTGTAGAAACTCGGTAAAATTATCAGGATCGTTGTGCTGAGCACGGAGACCCTCAATTTGCTGATCAATCTCCGCTAGATCTACTTCTTTGCCCGATTGCTGCCCTTCCTGGACAACCAGTTTGAACATAATCAACTCGTCCAGTGTCTCTTGCACATCTTGCCCAGGGGTATAATTACGCAGAAACTCGCCACGAGTAATATTCAGATCCCCCACACGGGCAATGATCTGCGTGTTTCCCTCTCCGCTGATCTGACCACTCTGACTGACGGGGCGTGTAAAGAGAAAGCCCAGGCTGACTCCGATCATGACAATGAGTAATATGACACTGATACCAATCATCATCAGGGATCGCATCGGGTTGCTCTCTGCACTGCTACTCCTGCCGTCACTGCTCATTGCCGATGATGGATCATCGGCTGCATACGGCGCATCGTCTTCAGGAACATCTGTTGTTTGTATCGGATCTTCACTGGCTTGAAAAATGCCTTTGTTTCCAGTGAGTGCAGCATCGAGCATATTCTGTTCATCAAAATGCTCTGCTGACTCGTCGCCATCTGGATTACACGGATCGGTCACGATTACCTCCTGTTTCAGAAGTGCGGACTATTCACTGCCAACACATAGTACCATGCATCCTACCATAGACATAGCAGAAATACCAGCCATTGCGAGTACATCACTGGACTGGTTTGAACCAGGCGACACAGTATAGAGCGTGAATAGTGGGTAAGAGCGATGATCCTAACAGCCATAACCGGCTCTCTGCAGCCCGGCATAGCTACCGATTCTGTGCTATCACTCTAACTACGGAAGCCAGGAATTTCAATCCTCACCACCGAATTCAGGATTGCCATCAAAGGAACCGCATACTATGCTATACTGTGGATGTGCTTATTGCTATTGAATCTTTCGTCATCGTTCAGGTGGGATGGTCTGGAGGGGCTGTACCCTCGTTAGAGCGTGATCAGAAACGATGATCTCGGATAGAGTTGATTCAGGAGCATTGCGATAGAACCAGGATAAAGAAAGGCTTCACTCGATTCTGGATTGCGGTTGTATTCTTTCCTGGCCAAACGATGTCAGAAAGCCATGTTCACCGTCATGATACCACAAATCCGGGTTTCTGATCACGCTCTTAGACGTTGTTTGTCTAGCCCAACAATGATGATCATTCTGCACGCGGATTGGTGTATGGCTCTATCCCCAATGGGCTATGCAGCAACTGTATTCATTTGCCATGAGCATTAGCTATGTACTGGAAAGGCAGTGTGCGCATTCTGCGCACTCTTAGTTATATCTGGACGATCATTCTCGGCGCGGTGGTGCTAGTTTCGGTGCTGGCGCTGGCGGTGCGGCTAGTTATACCCTTCGCTCCGTGGCTGGAAGCACCTGTTGTCTCGATGGTTCCCCCCGCAGGTGCGGTTGATGTCATTCCCCGCAGTACTATGACGCTGACATTCAGTCAGCCCATGAATCGTCATGCGGTGGAAAAGGCATTGCGGATTGAACCAGCGACTGAAGGCAACCTGGTCTGGAATGCTGACAATCGGGAGCTACAGTTTATCCCCTCTGCACGTCTCCTGACAGGCGTGACCTACACGGTGCGCCTGGAGGCCAGTGCAGCCAGTCGCTGGTGGCATCCGCTGGCTACTCCACTACACGTCACGTTTCGTACCGCACGCTCACCAACCGTCGTCTCTGCTTTGCCCAATACGAATGATGTGACGTCTGATACTGAAGTGGCGCTGGTCTTCAGTCATCCGATGGTGCCAGATGATGCCCTGGATGTACCGATCGACGTACCTGGTCTGCAGATCGAACCGCCGATTCGGGGTGTGGCCCGCTGGATACGCAATGATACGCTGGTGCTGCATGCTTCAGCATCCCTGCAGGCCGATACGTCCTATCAGGCAACCATTGCCAATCTGTCAGATGTGCGGGGGATCGAGATGGAGCAACCCTATACCTGGAACTGGACGACCGCCGGGCCGACGGTACTGGCGGTGACGCCAGAACATGGTGAACGCTGGGTGGCACCGCGCCAGCCGCTGACACTGACGCTCGGACAGCCGCTTGATGTCGATACCCTGCCCGAACGTCTGGTGATTACGCCGACTATGACAGGTGCGATTACGACCGCGATGTTACCAGATAGCACCCAGGTGATAACTTTTACACCCATCAGGGATTGGACACCTGGCCAGACATATTCCGTGACGTTTAAACTGGTATTGCAGCCCACAGTAACGTCGAACCTGGATGCACCCGGTACTGATAACAACACGGTGATTCTGCCCCGTCCTGAAAGGCAACCAGCAGAGGAGACCTGGAGTTTTACGGCTGCACCCCTTCCCGCACTGGTTAGCCAGTTTCCGGCCGAGAATCAGGTGTTACCGCGTGGTCAAGCGGTACGCTTAATCTTTCATACTCCGATGGATAGCGATGCTTTACGTAGCGGCCTGACATTTGATCCACCAGTCGAAAATGTGCGGGTCAACGTCAGTGCGATGCAGGTGAATATTACAGCTGCGTTTCAACCCTCTACCCCGTATACGCTGACGATTCCCGCCGATATTGTGGATCGCAACGGTGTTGCATTGGGAGTTGAGAGTCGCCTGCGGTTCCTGACCGCACCCATCGAGCCAGGACTGGACTTGCCGGAGGTGATCGACTCGATCCTGAGTGTCCCCACTACCCGCCCCATCGATGTGAGCGTTACGCGCACGAATATATCCGCGCTCGATCTGGCATTGTATCGCCTTGATGAAGCCACACTGGTGCGGACGATCAATTTTAGCGCCACTGACTGGCGCGACTTTACGCCAGAGCGCTACAATCAACAACATTTGCGAACCTGGCGGGTAGCCCTGAATGACGCTCCAGATCGCTCTGTAACAAGTACGATACCAGTTGTGATCGACGATGGACAGCCGCTTGCACCCGGTGCCTATTATCTGCATATTCGTACACCCGAAGGGCCACGTACTGATGTTGTTCTCCTCGTTTCGGATATTGATCTGATACTCAAGCAGAGTACCACCCAGGTGCTGGTGTGGGCGACGAGTGCCACCACGGGCTTACCGCTTACACATATCCCGCTGACGCTGTTTCAGGGTGATGCGGTCGTTGCCGAGGGTGTCAGTGATGCCAATGGGGTGTGGCAGGTTGCGCTTCCCTCTACCATTCACGATCTCCCATACCTGGTGCTGGCAGGTGGGGCTGAGCCAGCTGTTGTGAGCAGTGCCTGGCAGTTGCCAGCTGACCTGAATATCATCGGTACCGGTGAAGATGGTCACTATCAGATGGTGCTGGTGACCGATCGCCAGAGCTATGCTCCCGGCGAAACACTGCTGCTGGGCGGCTTTGTGCGTCGGGCGTTACCCGATGGAACGCTGGCACTGCTTTCTTCGGGCACACATCTCGATGTCGCGCTGCAGGAAGCGGATAGCAGCACTGTGCTGGCCCGTACCCAGGTACTCCTCCCTGCCAGTGGTATTATCAGTAGTACCTTGCACCTGGATACATCGGTTCCGTCTGGTGCATATGTCGTACACGCAACGGTGGGCGATCAGAGTACGCAGACACCCGTATGGATCAATCCTGGCCCTACGCCACTACACGTCGTCTTTGCGCCTGTAGACGAACCAGCAACCCTATCGGCGGGAAGGTTGTCACTGCGCGTGCTGAGTGCTGGTGTGCCAGTTGCGAACGCCAATGTCGCCTGGAAGACACGTGCGCTTCCGGCGGAACCCGTATTGGACACGCCGTTGCCTGCGGGCTTTCATCTGGGAGATCCTGATACAGTGCCAATGCCTCTGCTCCAGGAGGGACGTGATCAGACGAACCTGGCGGGACAACTGACTCTTCCGTTGATCGATCCTGCACTGCTGACTGAGACGTTGCGCTATGAAATAACTGCCCGAATCGAAGAACCCGGCGGGTTACGTACCGAGGTTTCCACACTGCATACGATGCGTCCTGCTGGCAATCAGACCGCATTGCGCCTTCCCAGCCGCGTCGTGGGCAATCGAGAACGTGCAGTGGTGCAGACGTTGAGCATTAACCCTGATGGTACGCCTGTCGCTGGTGTCAGAACCGTGATTGAACTCTATCAACGCTCCCGGTCTGATCGACCGGGCGGCAGTGCCGAGCCAACCGATGTGCTGATCGCCACACAGCAGATTACCGCCGATGAACAGGGGCGTGGACAACTGGAGTTTATTATTCCCGATGGTGGAGAATATCGCATTGTTGCGCACACAGGTACAACGAGAAGTGCAGCGACGCTATGGGTGACGGCACCTGGATATACAAACTGGTTCGAGCAAAATGGTGGCTTGACGCTTATTCCTGATCGTGATAGCTACCAACCGGGGGATATGGCACGCTTGCTGGTGATGTTGCCAGCAAGCGCCGCTTCTGCGCTGGTAACCCTGGAACAGCATGGTGTGCTGAGCGCCGAAGTAACCACGTTACGCGCCGGGAATCTGCTAGAGATTCCGGTTACACCAGAGATGGCTCCCAACGTGTACGTTGGTGTGCTTGCCTCGTACCCTGCTCAGTCTGGTCAGGCCAGGAGTAACCAGGGGGCAAAACGGATCAGATCTGGCTATGCCCGGTTGAATGTCGTCAGTCCATTACCGGTATTAACTACGACCGTGACCACCGATCAGACAACGTATGTGCCTGGCGCGACGATGACGTTAACGATTACTACTCAGGACGATCAGGGGCGAGGGGTTAGTAGCCAGCTTTTGCTGGCTGTCTCGGAACAGGGCTGGAGCAGTAGTGCCAGGCCAGATCGCGAAGCGGAATTATCAACGCAATTTACGACCCATCAACCAGCGGGCTTTATTACGGCTTCTGGAATGCTCTTTCGTGATAGTCGCGTCTGGTATGGTCAGAGTCGATCAACTGGTAGAGCGCCATCGGCTGTTCCGCATAGATATTCTGAACCAGTGCGGGTGGCCTACTGGAATACGACATTGCGTACAGCGGACAATGGTACCCTGGTTCTGCGCGTGCCGCTCCCTGCAGAATCAGTTGAGTGGCAGATTGATGTCTATGCTGTTCGCGGTGCAGACACGTTTGGTCAGGCGCATACTCAGGTGACAGCACGAACGCCTTTGGAACTTCAGGCACAGGTGCCACCAGGATTCCGAGCGGGTGATAGAACCGAGGTGGCATTGATGGTTCGCAATACTCTGCCGCTAACTCAGGAAGTGCAGGTAACAGTGTTACCTGCCGGGGTGATGCTTGATCACAATACCTCGGCCACTCAGATACAAACACTGCTGCCTGGTCGTCAGCATCTTTTTGTCTGGCCGATTGTCGCCCTGAGTGATGACGATGTGGTGACGGTGGAGCCGACACTCCGCTTTCACGCGACTGCTATCGGGCAGGGACATACCCGCGCTACCTATCTCGTTCGTACCGCAATCCCACTTGGTCCCAGTGGGCCTGTCACGACGCGTGGTGGTACGTGGGAAGTAACTCGACCTGTGACCCAGACCATTGCCCTGGCTCTGCGCGAGAGCGGGGATGCAGCCGGGTCAGACTCTCCTGACCAGCAGGCGATCGATTGCCAGACATCGTCCGCTTTCTGTCCCTGGGCTGCGCTCGAACTGGCCGTTGCGCCCAGTGTGCGACACGCAGTAGTGCAGAGTGCGCTTGATCTGGCGGCGCTGCCGCAACGTACGGTGGAACAGGAAGCCAGTCTGTTGTTCTTGTGTATAGCGCTGGCACGTAGTGCAGATACGGCTGAGATGCCGCTCTGGCAGGATCGCATACGTACCAGCCTGGAATGGCTCAACACGGTGCAGAACGATGATGGTGGCTGGGGACTGGAACCTGAGCGCGATACGTCAGCAGTGATAACGGCGTATGTCCTGGAGGCACAGGCGGCGGCGAGCGCGGTTCTCGATCTTGATTTTGAGCCAGACCCACAGGCGTTACGTGTACTCCGCCAGGCCTATCACATGCATGCGGATCCTGATTTTCGGGCCTATCTCCAGTATGTTTTGACGCTGGCTGACGCTGGGCACCTTGCGGCTATGCGGGGACTGCTGGATGCCGATCTCCGTGCGGATAGTCTGGCCTACCTGTCACTGGCATTGCCCCCCGATGAGGCCAGCGTCGCGCTCACACGGCTGATGGCGCTCGCACAACGTGATACAACACCGGGTGATACCGGGCAGGCATCAGGGGTTCGGCTTTACTGGAGGCCAGAAACTGGTGTTGAGTCTGGCCAGAGCATCGTGAGTACAACTGCGCTGGCCGTTCAAGCGCTCCAACGTTTGCAACCGACGAGTACCCAGCTCACGCCAGCGCTCCGCACATTGCGCCTGGCCTGGGATGTGGATGGCTGGCCGACAACTCTGGATAGTGCCCGTGTGGCAGGTGCGCTCCTGGCTGATCATTCCCCACCAGCACGCACAACTTCCAGGTCAACAACGTCGTCCCGCACCTTCCAGGTACGATTTAATGACCAGCCTCTCCTGCGGAGCAATGTACCGGTAAGCACAACCCTCAAATTCTTGCTCACCGGTCATCAATTGCGTGTTCACAACGATGTACGAATGAAGCCACCGTCCGCACAGGTCAGCACCACCCCAATGCTGGTGGCCTATCGTCTGTACGAACAGACGTCAACGGACAGGCAGCGTACTGATACACTGGTGGTGACACAGCAGTATCTTGATCCGGTACGTGGCGATGTGTTGCATGGAGCCGAACTGCGGCCTGGTCAGTTGCTCCAGGTGCGCCTGACGCTGCTTGTTCTACAGCCTGCCAGTCAGGTACAGGTTGAATCGCCGCTCCCATCAGCTTTTGTCCTTCTAGATACTGCTCATCAGAAACATGTGGATTGGACGGTACGCATGGATTCCTCAGCAAATCGGGCAGTGATATTTGAAAGTCAAACCCTGGATCCAGGAGTGTATACCCACACATACCTGGTGCGGGTCGTTGCCGCTGGTACCTTCAGTGTCCCGCCGCCGCGTGCCACCATGTCTATTACAGACGGTGACGCTGCTCTAGGGCGTACCGAACGGATTACTGTTACGCAATCCCTGGGTGACCAGGGGTGACGACATGTGACAACCCTGTCTATTCTATGCAGAGACGCAACAGAGGCCAGGACAAAGCATGGCCCCTGTCAAAAGATCGACACGTGTTCGCTGCTCCCTATCATCTATAACTATAACCGAATAGTCTTGTTTGACTGATCGTTCTCGTCGTGGATACCACTCGTGGCCTCTGGGGTAGATGGTACCGGCATATGCGGAGTAGGGGAGGGGTAAAAGCGTTGCCCCAAATGCTGCACGCGCTGATCCAGTTCAGCTTCGTGACCGCGTACCAGCAAACTGGCACCGGCCAGGATCAGGATGCCTGGAAAGAGAAAGTCGACCAGAAACAACACGGCCAATCCAATCAGCCAGAGACCACTCTGTACAGCTTCAGGAATACGTCCCATCCGGCGTCGCTGCAGGTAAATATACCCCCCGGCTGTCGCTAGCAGCATGGTTGGTAAGAGCCACCACAGCCGAAATACGGCAACCAGGCCCAGGACGATTAAAGCAATTCCAAGGTAGCGTGTTCGTTTGTCATGCAATTTCATCGTTCACTCCTTCAAAATATCCAATACGGTGATGCTCTTTGCATCAGTCGTGCAACAGGGTTATGTATTGTTCGCCTATAATACGCGTGTATCGATCAAAGTGTTGCAAGCACAGAATCTGTTAGGATCAGTATGCCCGTGATCAAGTTGCACTGGCTCACTAACCATGCTATAATCGAAGCACTTTATGAATGGCCTACGTTCATGCTGTCGATAATCAATCGAATATACACACATGACTTACGCGGTCGCTCGAAGACCATGTCTTTTGTGCCTTCGGCAGATCTACGCTGCCGAAGGCGAAATCTATTGGGTGATGAACGACTGTGTAAGTCCTGACATAATAAATAAAGCGACTCATCAAGAGCGGCTGAGGGACTGGCCCGATGACGCCCGGCAACCGCCTGTGACATGAAGTGTACGGCTGTGTGTTGTAGGAATGGTGCCAACTCCTGCAGGTGTGTCTATACGGATAACACCTGGCAGATGAGAGGGAAAACAAACAGGTAATGCCTCTCGTTCTGCGAGCAGGCTTTTTTTGTGAGTAGTATATGTCCATCCATGAGCACGAACTACGGACAGTCTGGTGGGAGAATGGTGCCGTCTGTCTGATTGATCAGCGCCTGTTGCCTCATCAGCAACAGGTTGTCTCTTGCCAGACGCTGCAGGATGTGGCGCAGGCGATCAAAACAATGCAGGTACGTGGTGCGCCAGCCATCGGGTGTACTGCGGCCTATGGGATGGCCCTGGTTGCCCATCATAGTCAAGCCTCTGCCATATCGGTGCTACTCGATGAGTTAGCTCAGGCCAAAGCCTATCTGGATGCCCAGCGTCCAACCGCGGTTAATCTGGCGTGGGCCACCGACCGTATGCTACGCTGTGCGCACGAGTATGTTGCGCGTCAGTCAGGTGTGAAAGCCGAACCACCACGGCCAGTCCAGCTTGCAGCATATTTGCTGACGGAAGCACATGCGATCCTGGCCGAAGATCTGGCAATGTGTCATGCGATTGGTGACCACGGGGTCAGCTTGATTCCACAGCGTGGCCATGTGTTGACACACTGCAACGCCGGCGGTCTGGCAACAGCCGGATATGGGACTGCGCTGGCTCCAATCCGCACCGCGCACCGCCAGGGGCGTCGCCTGCATGTGTATGTAGATGAGACCCGGCCTTTCTTGCAGGGCGCACGTCTGACTGCCTGGGAACTGCAGCAGGCGGGGATTGAACAGACGTTGATTACCGATAATATGGCGGGCTATTTGATGCAACGCGGAGAGATCGATTGTGTGATGGTCGGGGCTGATCGTATTGTTGCCAATGGTGATGTGGCAAACAAGATTGGTACCTATACACTGGCTGTCCTGGCGCACGTACATCACATTCCCTTCTATGTGGCAGCACCGTCTTCAACGATTGACCTGACGCTGGCAAAAGGAGACGAAATCCCGATCGAAGAACGTGCAGCAAGTGAAGTGACGCATTTTGCTGGCCAGCCGGTGGCACCAGCCGGGGTGACTGCCGTTCATCCGGCGTTTGATGTTACGCCACACACGTTGATTAGTGCGATCATTACTGAGCAGGGAGTGATTAGCCCCCCGTTCGTTGTCGGGTTACGCGAGAATGTGCGAAGCAAGCCGTGATGCCGCTTTCTTTCAAACCAGCATGTTTGCCTGTCGCGTATGGAGAGTTGCCACACACCAATGCGGCCCAGGCGTTGCGTCTGTTGCTCGATACCACCCCGGCTGTGGTCACCTGTGCCGCATTACCCCAACGCGGGTTCCGTGAACACGCATATATCCAGAGTATATTGGGGTTTCCAGGACTGGTGCTGGATCAACACAGTAAGCGAGCCTATGTTAATCGGACGGAGGCGCTCCCAAAACTCGATCAGCTGGCGCTGGCTTATTTGCAGAATCACGTGGCATTTGCCGCATTAACAAGTGATGCACTGCCACTGTTGACAGAATTACGTCGGCTCAGAGGCGTCTTTGCTGGTCAGGCGATCAAAATAATTGTCACCGGACCAATCAGTCTCAGTTTGCAATTGACGGATGATCAGCAGCGCCCCCTGGCATATGATGCGATGCTATTTGAGGCATTGGCGCAGCATCTTACCCTACGGGCTGCATGGCAAGTATCCCAACTGATCGATCTGGGAGTTGATATTGTCGTTTGTCTGGATGAGCCATTCCTGGATGCATTTGCATCGCCTTTCTGCCCCATTGAATGGAATGACGCCGCAGCACTGCTGGAACTGCTGCTGTCAAGCATCCGTGGATGTCGGGGTATTCTAACCAGTGGCCCGGTCGATTGGGCTATGGTGCTGCAAACATCGGTAGAGTGGGTGCATTTTAATGCCTATCAGTATAGTCAGGCATTGCTTGATAGTGCGGAGGTGCTGGCGACCTTCCTGAAGCGTCCCGGATTTCTTACCTGGGGCATTGTTCCAACCAGCGTGGGTGACCTGCGGCGTGAAACCATCGAGACACTGACCGAACGGATCGAGCATATCCTTGATCGGCTGGTCGCCGTCGGTATTCCCCGTGAACAGATGCTCCAGGCGATGCTGATCAGCACCACAACTGGCCTTGCTCATATGTCTGTTTCTGATGCAGAAAAAGCGCTGACACTCTGTGCAGGCATATCGGCGCACTTGCGAGAAAAATACGATCTGAATGCATGATTTTTTGTGTGTATCACGTATGTACGCACTGCTGCCTGATCGCTTTATTATACAACAGATGAGCTGTTTGGAACATGGAATCTCGCATATCTGTAGACCTGGCACTTAAGGAGGGAAAATGTGCGCATTGTAGTAACCGGCTCACTTGCCTACGACTATATTATGGATTTCCCGGGTTATTTTAAGGATCATGTACTCCCGGAAAAGACGCATATGCTTTCGGTCAGCTTTCTCGTGGACTCGATGCGAAAATTGCGCGGCGGAGTGGCTGGCAATGTGGCCTATAATCTGACGCTGCTTGGCGAACGCCCACTGATTGCGGCAACCGTGGGGCACGATTTCGCTGAATATCGGGCCTGGCTCACGAACCAGGGTGTTGATACTTGCGGCCTGGTTGAGATTGAGCATGAGTTTACTTCATCCTGTTTTATTAATACTGACCGGGCGAACAACCAGATCGTCGCCTTCTATGCCGGGGCTATGGCCTATGCCCGTCAGGTTTCGCTGGTTGATCTGGGGATTGGGCCGCATGATCTGGTTCTTATCTCACCGACCGATCCAGCGGCTATGGAACGCTATGTGCGGGATTGTCAGCGTCTAGGTGTTCCCTACATCTTTGATCCGGGTAAGCAAACCCCACGCCTGGAAGCCGATCATATCTGGTTGGGACTGTCCAGCGCCCGTGTGTTCGTCGGGAATGATTATGAGTTTGCCATGATGGCGAAAAAGCTCCAGATCAGTGAGGCCGAACTGATTGCCAGTACCCCTATCACGGTGATTACACGTGGGGAGCATGGCTCGACGATCTATACGAGCGCCACGAACGGGCAGGGTATTGATATCCCACCCGCCACGCCGGATGAAGTCCGCGACCCGACTGGTGCTGGTGATGCGTATCTCGCTGGTCTGGCCTTCGGGTTGGCGCACAACTTTCCGCTGGAAGTAACGGGGCGCATTGCGGCCATGATCGCCGTCTATGCTATTGAGAAGCAGGGATGCCAGGAACACACGTTTACGCTGCCGGAGTTTACTGCACGCTATGCTGCTACCTTCGGCGCACACCCTCTGGTGGAAGACATGGCCGTATCATACGATGAAGGAGAAAAGGTTCGCAATGAACAAACCTTACGATATTAAAGACATCAATTTAGCCGATCAAGGACGCAAACGGATGGAGTGGGCCGAGCAAGAAATGCCAGTGTTGCGCCTGCTCCGTGAGCGGTTCAGCCGGGAACGACCGTTGGAAGGGGTGCGTCTCAGTGCATGTTTGCATGTCACCACGGAGACTGGCAACTTGATGCGTACCCTGGTAGCCGGTGGGGCGGATGTGGTGTTGTGTGCTTCAAATCCGCTCAGCACCCAGGACGATCTGGCAGCGGCGCTGGTGGCGTATGATGAAATTCCGGTGTTTGCGATTAAAGGCGAGAGCAACGATGTCTATTATCAGCATTTGACCGCAGCACTGGATCATAATCCCCAGATTACGATGGATGACGGTGCCGATCTGGTCTCCGGTGTTTTAAGGCAACGACCGGACTTGATTGCCGGTATGTATGGCAGCACCGAGGAGACAACGACCGGTGTGATACGGCTGAAAGCGATGGCGGCCGACGGTGTGTTGACTTTTCCGGTGATTGCGGTTAATGATAGTGATACCAAGCATCTGTTTGATAATCGCTATGGCACAGGCCAGAGTACTATCGACGGCATTATTCGGGCGACCAATGTGCTGCTGGCGGGGAAGAATTTTGTAGTGGGGGGGTATGGCTTCTGTTCACGCGGTATTGCCGAGCGTGCGCGAGGGATGGGGGCCAATGTGATTGTCACCGAGGTTGACCCGGTACGAGCGCTCGAAGCAGCAATGGATGGCTATCGGGTGATGCCGATGGAGCAGGCCGTCTCTATGGCCGATTTTGTGGTCACTGCCACTGGCGACAAGAATGTGATTGATGTCGAGGATTTTCAGGTGATGAAAGATGGCTGCATCATTGCCAACAGTGGGCACTTTAATGTCGAAATTAATATTGCCGCATTAGAGGCACTCGCGGTTGAAAAGCGCCAGCCTCGTACCTTTATTGATCAGTATTGCCTCAAAGACGGTCGCAAAATCAACCTGTTGGGTGAGGGACGCCTGGTGAATCTGGCGGCCGCCGAGGGACATCCAAGTGCCGTGATGGATATGAGTTTTGCAAACCAGGCACTGGCCAGCGAGTTTCTGGTGCAACATCATGGCAAGCTTGCCAATGGTGTACATGCGCTGCCGAAAGAATTAGATCGTGAGATTGCGTTGCTGAAACTGCAGGCTATGGGTATTACGATTGATGTTCTGACACCTGAACAGGAACAGTATCTCCATTCCTGGCAAGAAGGTACCTGATAAATGTACAACGGGGTCGATTGACATCTGGTTAAAGTGGTTAAAGCGTATCGGGATGCACCATGCCCATTTATGATGACCCGAACAGACAATCAGTGGAGGGGCCGACTATGCGATCTGGTACGCCAGCCAGCGGTCAGTCTCACTATGGTATTATCGTGTGTCCCAGACTTTACCTGTCTGGCACCGCTGCCTGGTGGTATTGTGGCCCTGATGTAAGCCCGTAACGCAGCAAATCCTGACCGTGCCCGCACTACGGCTGGATCGCTACTGGCATCGGAGTTGTCATTATGCCGGGCGGATTGGCAATCATAACGCTCTATGGTGCGGCTTTTATCACTGCCCTCAGTGAATTGCAGGAGGGAGCGAGCATCCCTCAGAAGTATTAAGTAAGTATTAGAAGTAGGAGTCTAGTGTGTCAACTTCATTTATGCAATCACCGCGTCTTTTTTTTACCAGCGAGTCGGTGACAGAAGGTCACCCCGACAAACTGTGTGACCAGGTGAGCGATGCTATTCTGGATGCGCTGCTGGCCCAGGATCCTCGATCGCGGGTAGCATGCGAGACGGCCACTACCACCGGTCTGGTGCTGGTGATGGGCGAAGTGACCACCCAGGCCTATGTGGAAATTCAGGATGTTGTCCGTGAGACGATCAAGAATATCGGGTATGTTGATGCATGCTATGGCTTTGACGCACGTACGTGTGGCGTGATGGTGAGTCTGAAAGAGCAATCGCCCGATATTGCTCAAGGTGTTGATCAGGCATTGGAAATCCGTGATGCGCCTATGACCGATGCCGAAGTTGATGCTGTCGGTGCAGGTGATCAAGGTATGATGATCGGGTTTGCTTGCAATGAGACGTCAGAGTATATGCCGTTGACGATTAGTCTGGCGCACCGCCTGGCATACCAATTGACGCTGCTCCGTAAGCAGGGAACGCTGCCGTATTTGCGCCCTGATGGCAAAAGCCAGGTAACCGTGGAGTATGCCTATGGCAAACCCGTGCGCGTGGATACCGTCCTGGTCAGCACACAGCACGCGCCGGATGTCAGCATAGAACGCATCCGCGAAGACATAATCCAGCATATTATTCGCGAGGTCATCCCGGCTGACTTGATTGATAATCGAACCAGGTTTCTGGTCAACCCAACCGGACGTTTTGTGACGGGCGGGCCAATGGGTGATGCAGGGCTAACCGGTCGCAAGATTATTGTTGATACGTATGGGGGTGTGGCCCGTCATGGCGGCGGTGCGTTTAGCGGCAAAGACCCGACGAAAGTAGATCGTAGCGGGGCATACGCGGCACGCTATGTGGCCAAGAATGTGGTGGCGGCGGGTCTGGCGGATCGGTTTGAGGTACAGGTGAGTTATGCCATTGGCGTGGCGCATCCTTTGTCTATCAGTGTTGAGACCTTTGGTACAGGCAAGGTTAGCGACGAGACCATCCAGCGCTTGATCAGTGAGTTCTTCGACTTGCGCCCTGGAGCCATTATTCGCGATCTCGATCTGCGCCGCCCCATCTATCAATCCACTGCAGCCTACGGTCATTTTGGACGCAACGATATTGATGCCCCGTGGGAACGTACCGACAAAGCCGAGCAGTTGCGGGCCGCAGCCGGTCTGTGACCTGCTGGCATGCTGGTGCTTCTCTATGCCAGTTGCACCAGCATGCCAGCCCTGATTTCAGTGCTATGATAGTTTCCCCCAGTGTTCCTTCGATAGCTCCATTTCAAAAAACTGTACCCATGCTCCCTGCCGATCACGGCGAAAGAAGGGGCGTAACTCGGCATAGGCCGGGTTATCCAGTAACCGCAGCGCCGGATCACTCCCAATGTGCCGCCAGTCACTCCCGATATAATAAAATCCGAGATGCTCATAGCAATGAACGGCACGCCGATTAAAACCAGCGACATCAAGACGCATAATCTGGAACTGCATTGCTCCGAAGTAGTGATTCAGGAACAGTCGCAATGCCTCGGTTCCCAAACCCTGCCCGACATAGGGTGCACCGAGCGAGATCCCCAGTCGTGCCTGCCCAATGATCTGTTCTACCTCGCGCAGCGAAATGCGACCAATGAGCCGCTGATATCGATCTTCAACCGCCCAGACGCGACAGATCGATACCCCGGAGCCGTAGGAGAATCGGTATTCACTGTCAAAGGTCGAGCGGGGTGTGTTCCAGAAAGCACTGAAAGGATCGGCATAGCGTGGCCATGCTTCTTGGGCGTGGGTATCAGGCTGTTGCCAGGGACGAAGGTGGACGCGATCACTTTGCATATGGAGCGAGGGTTGCTGGCTCAAAGCTACTCCTCCTGATGTTTAGATAGATTGAAAACCTGCCGTGCCAGTTCAGGCAGAATAACTCCTGCCTGTCCTTGCAGCCAGCAGTCAGCGATAACCGCAAGCGCTGTTTCTTCGGGGTTGATTTCAATCACATAGGCTCCAGCACGTTTCGCAATCAATGGAAGTGAAGCTGCTGGTTGCACAACTGCCGAGGTACCGATCGATAGAAAGATCTGGGCTTGCTGCGTAACCGTGTATGCCCGATACAACTCGCGTTCGGGCAACCCTTCACCAAACCAGACGACATCCGGGCGCAACAGGCCACCGCAGTGCCCACAGCGCGGTGGCGGCGTGCCTTCTTCATCCCACCCCTGTGCATAGGTGCCACATTCAAAACAGCGCGTGCGTTCAATATTCCCATGCAACTCCAGCATATCGCGACTGCCAGCCCGCCAGTGGAGACCATCAATATTCTGTGTCACGAGCGTGAAGGATGGGTAATGTTGTTCCAGATCGACCAGCGCATAGTGAGCCGCGTTCGGCTCGGCAGCGGCAATGACCTGGCGTCGATAGGTATACCAATCCCACACCAGACGGGGGGTGCGCATGAAGGCCTGTGGGGTCGCCAGTTCGGTGGGATCATACTGTGCCCACAGGCCAGTTTGTGCCTGACGAAACGTCGGTATACCACTCTCTGCCGAGACACCAGCTCCAGTCAGCGCGACGACGCGCTCGGCGGAACGCATATGGGTAACAACTTTGTTCGGAATAGCAGGGATCATATTTTCGCTCAACAGCTCTTCGGCGCAGAACCAGGCTGTTCACCGGTGTTCATATCAGACTGATCGGTGCGTGCATTATTCCGGTGGGTCGAGAAAGTTTGCCGATGCCCAGCCTTCAATGCTCTGTCCCGCATAGTTTGTGCGCACGTGCAACCAGGGTATATTATCTGCGATCACTGGCCCTTCAAGTACGCGCACCCGGGTGCCATTGGGCAATGTTGCGATCACCTCAGTGTTGAGACCGGGCTGGTTGCGCACATTCAAATCAGCGGCTGTCACAATACGAACCTCGCCGCGGTCAACTCCCGGTAACCAGTCCGGCCATGCTATGCCCAGATCGGGTAGTGTGGGGCGCGGAAGTTCGATCGCAAAGAAGCGATCCATCAGGTAGCTCGCGCCAAAATAACTGGTTCCAGCAACAATGATGAGTAGCAACAGCAAAACAATCCAGCCCAATGCGCTCTGTCGGGCAAATTTGCGTCGCAATTCGGTATGACTGAGCGGGTGCAAAGGCAATCTGTTCATGGGAAGATCGATAGGAGGAGCCTCAGCGGACGGGAGCAGTGCTGCTGACTTGAACATGGGCGACGCCGGTGCGGTGCTGGCATAATCCATAGCTGGTTGTGCCGTAACGCACACTGGCGGTACGTTTGGCAGACGTTTCGTCTCCGTTGCTACCTCTTGCATGAGCGCATGCAGTGCCTGGGCAAATGTTTCAACATCCGGGCAGCGGCAGGCAGGATCACGTTCAAGAGCGTATGCCAGCAGTTGATCCAGGGCTGGCAGGTGGAGTGACGGGCGCACCTCTGCCAGTGCTGGAACCTGCAATGTGAGATGTGATTGAGAGACCTCCCACGGGTCATGCCCCCTGGCGAGACGTTGTCCGCTAAGAAGTTCATAGAGTAGCATACCCAGTGCATAGACATCACTGGATGGGCCAGGCGGCTGTCCAGCAGCGCGTTCCGGGGCACGATAATGCGCCAGATCCAGCGGCCCGGTATCGGGGGGAATGAACCAGCCATCAAGCAATTTGACCCGGTTGTCCTCAATAGACACCAGATTATTACTACTAACTGGGGGATGGGTCAGGTTACGCGCCTGGCACGCACTGATCGCCAGTGCGACCTGGTACGTGTAGTTGAGTGCATGCTCCACGGAGAGAGGCAGCATAGCCCGTAGCGGTTGACCGATCACTTCTTCGGTAATCATATAGGGGCGATCATTGATCACCCCACTATCAAAAACCTCTAACAGCGTGTGGTTTGAAGCCTGGGCAATCGCATTCGTCTCAACACTGAAGCGCTGGTGGATCTGCTCGTTTCCTACCAGATCCTTCCGCAGGATATACACCAGCACCCTGCGCCGCAGCCGTTCATCAACGGCACGGTAAACTGTAGCCAGGCGTGCCTCTCCCAGGCGTTCGAGAATACGATAACGGCCCAGAAGTAGGGCGGTCGAGGTATCGCTAGAAGGTGCGTGTGTCATATATTTATGTCTATCTGACAGTAACTTTCCACAGGGTGTCCTATCATCACAGGATGAAAGGAGGATGAACGGTGCCTCATCCCTGGAGACCAACAGATCATACTACCTTGTGCATACACTGAGATTCGCGATGGCAGCGTAGCAATTGGGATTATAGCACGTGGTAGGGGAACCATGCAAAGGTTACAGAGGCACTAAATAGGGTACAAAACCGTAGGTCATTACCTGCTTGCCAGTCTGACAACGGTCATAGGAGCGTTGCTGCACATCCTCACGTACAACAAATATAGCGTACTGCCTCAGTATGTGAAGTGCCGATCCTACGCTGATGATCGCCGAGCATCTACAGAGTAAAGACGCGGTCGGCCTGAGTCTGGTCAGGTATACCGATCCTATGCGATAGGTTGTTCTCCCAACGCATCAACCAGTTTAAGGCCAAGTTGCTCGGCTAGAAAATCGCCCAGAGCGGCGGTATCGGGAAAGCTCACGATTGTTTCGCCACTGCCATCATCATAGGCGACATGCCAGATTTTGCCATAACGCTCATCGCGCCAGATCCGTAAGTTCACAATAGGTGTTGCTAGACACGTTCCCATTTGCCGTACTTCCTCTCTGTGGTTGCTTGTAGTCATATCAGCCTGCTTGATCTGATTTCGTATTATCGTGCAAGCGCGGCCATGTATGATCTGGTGACACGATGTCATTCAACAGAACCAGGGAGAGCATTGCTGTGGCCGCTATTTGAAACCGTGACGCATTGTTTTATTTTTAGGATGAGCAAAGGGTTGCGCATAATCGGTTCTTTCCATATCATAAGACGTACCAGACGGCGCTCTGGTTCACGTTTATTGATGAGAGTTGTATGAGTAGTCTCTTGTATCTAGCTGATACGGCCTCAGTATAATTATCTGAGTAACATAAAGGGATACAGTTGACATTCAGTGCGGTGTACCGGTGCCGGGTTACTGGTGTCGGCACCGGGCATCTGTTCGTTGATGCCGATGTTCCACGTTGGTACCAGCAACCGGGTCAGGACTCAAATGGTAAGTAAACAACCTGTGGCCCGCCTACATAGGGGCATCTGGGCTACACTGACGACGTATGATACCCGTGCTATGAACGAGACGGACGCAGTAGGCCAACCAGCCGGTCATATAGCAGTTGCAGCAGCATCGACACCGGTCAATGGCTCGTTCCCCGGTGGCATTTGGGCAGTATTGCGTCAGCGCGTTGATCCGATTCATTATCGCCCCCAGGCCGTTCCTGGTATTGTTGAGGAGCATGTTTCTGAAGGCCATCAAAGCTACACCGTCCTGCGTAGTCATGCTGGTACCTATATCCGGCTTACTCCGGCTGAACGGGTGCTCTGGCATGCCATGGATGGTTCGCGAACAATGGCCCAACTGGCAACGCTTGGATTTGTGCAGTTTCGGCAACTATTACCCGTTGCTGATCTGGTGCAAAATCTCAAGCAGCAGGGTTTTCTGGTCGATCCCTATGTCGCCGTTTATGCCCAACTCCAGGATGCGCTGGAACGGCGCACGACGGTGGGATGGGGCCGTCGCCTGCTCATGGCTCTGAGTCATCACACGCTGGCGTTCCATAATATTGATGGTTGTGTGCGTGTCCTCTATAAGCGTGTGGGATGGATTTTTTTTACACCTGTCGTTTTCCTGTTGACGCTGATGGTGAGCACTGGTGGGCTGGTCGCATTTATTCGTATTTCTCAACTCGATCTTCCCGTGTATACGGTTCTGGCGGTCGATGCGATCCCAACCAGCCTGCTGGCGCTGTGGGTGGCGTTGCTCGTTTCTTTTATCCTGCACGAACTGGCGCATGCCATGGCGGTTAAGCATTATGGACGGCAGATCTGGCGTGGTGGCCTGATGCTGTACTATGGAATGCCGGTCGCTTTTGTGGATACGAGCGATATCTGGCTGGCCGGGCGTCGGGCACGGATGGTGGTCTCGGCGGCCGGGCCGTTTTCGGATCTGCTGGTAGGTGGGATGGCTGCCCTGTATGTAACTATTTTTCCGACTGCACCACTAAGCGGGGCGGCCTATAAGCTGGCGATTGCCTGCTATGTGGCAACGCTCTTTAACCTGAATCCCCTGCTTGAGCTGGATGGTTACTATTTACTGGTAGACGCGCTACGCCAGCCCAATCTGCGGAAGCGGGCGCTGGACTTTGTGAGTGGCTCGTTCTGGGAGAAGGTACGTACACGTGCGCCTTTTAGCGCTGAAGAGCGTATGCTCGGTCTTTATGGTCTGCTAACGCTGTTATACACAATTTGTGCCATTATCCTGGCGTTTCTATTCTGGCAACGCCAGTTGGTTAACCTGATACCGCAACTCTGGGCGAGTGGATGGGACGGGCAACTGGTGGCACTGCTGATCATAGGGGGCATTGTCGCTCCGGTGGTGATGGGCAGCGGGTTGGCGCTGTGGGGTGTGCTACGCGGGTGTGCGGCCTGGATTGCCCGCCGTGGGTATGCTCGTCGCCCCTTGTATGTCGCCGTCATGTTGTTGCTCCTGGTAGGAGTGTTGGCGCTGTTGCCGTTGTGTCCTGCCTCGCGGTCGGGTGTAGCTGCGATGGCGGGCGTGGTAACATCACTGTTGTGGTTGGTCGCATTGCTGGCGCTGTTGACGGTGTGGCCGGATTACCGTGGGGCGGATGTGTGGCATGTGTTGCAGGCAATGCTGGGGGCGGGTTTGTTGACCGTACTGGCGCTTGTGGGGCGCATGCTCAGTGATGCAGACCGGGCGTTGTTCTGGATCGCAGTCGAGGGCCTGGCGTTTCTGCTACTCATGCTGGCAGGTTTTGCGGCGCTCCTCGATGTGGATTTACATCAGGCTTCGCAACGCGAGTTGGGGGTTGCTGCTTTTCTCCTGCTGGTTGCCTTCGGCTGTGGCGGAACAGCGATCTATCTTGCGGGAATCGCCTGGCCGACAGCATCTTTTCCTGTCGTGTTCGCTATAGCCGCCCCGGTCTATTGTGGAACCCTTGCGCTGGCGCTGTTGCTACCACATCTATCAGGATTGCGGGATTCACGGCTGATCTGGAGCTGGCTCCCGCTCTGGATGGCGATTGGCGTTCAGACCGGTACGTATGTGCTGCGGTTGATCCCTACCCTGTCGATGACGACACTGGTAACCGGGCTGGATATTCTTATCGCGGGATTATGGCTAGTGGCATGGTATACCCATTATGTCACACTCCGCACATTTGCACCCCAATCGTTGAGCTGGCCGTCGCAACCAGCATTGGATGAAGCACAGCGCTTGCAGCGCGGGTTTCAACTGACGTATGCCGGGTGTTATCAGTTGCTGCGTACCGTCTATGGGGCACGACGAGCGCAGGCACTTGATGATCGGCTGGATATTCTGGCAGCTACGGCGAATTGGGATGTGACTCTTGATCGTGATCAGGTGCGGATTGGTGGTATGCTGGCTGCCAGTCCCCTGGATCGACAGGGAGCACGATATGCTGAGGTACTGCGCTATACGATCGCTACCATTGAAGCGATTGCGGGCAGATGGTTTGCCCGTCGCACCATCCAGGCAGCCTATGATGCCTTACCCTGGGCTGAGCGTGAGGCGACCAACCGCCGTTGTTTTCCCAATACACCCTGGGCTCGTGATCTGTCCCATGCATTTGGGTGCGAGCGTGATGCCCGCCAGCAGCTGTTGCGTCAGGTTGACCTGTTTCTCTCTGGCGATGATGCCGATCTATCAATGCTGGCGCAAGCGTTGCAGCCAATGCGGGTGCGTGCAGGTGCGATGATTGCGGATGCGAACACAATTGCGCAGGGAATCTGGGTTGTTGAGGCAGGCGAAATTGCGGCCTGGCAAGACGCAACGATTGTGGATGAATTGCATCGCGGTGAGGTGTTTGGGGCCATTGAACTGATTGCGCCGCTGGATGACCCGACCGGTCAGGAAGCGCATCAGCATGTGCGTGCAGGACGATGTTACCGCGCAACCGTTGATAGTATGGTGCTGTTCTTGCCATGGAGTGACTGGCAGCGTTTTGTCCAGACACGTTCTGCCGGTACTGTCGAGGGGATTGAGCTATTCAATGTGTTGCAGGTGCTGGAGCGGGTACCTCTCTTTGCTGAAGTGCCTCGGCAGACCCTCCGGCAACTGGCCCGCGTTGCGCAACGACGGGAGGTTCCAGCACGTACCATCATTATCCGCGAGAACGTCCGTTCGGAGACATTCTATCTGATTCAACAGGGCACTGCTGCGGTGATTAAACAGCGGTGCGTGTCAGCAGCAACAGAAACAGGGCAACGATCAACCAGGATGGTAGCGCGTCTGGGTACCGGAGAGTTTTTTGGTGAGCTAGAGTTGCTGCGCGGTGTACCACCGGTTGCCAGTGTGGTGGCACTGACGCCGATGGTGTTACTGGCCTTGCCAGATGCAACGATCCGTGAACTATTGCTCACCCGTGATCGTGTGGCACAGCGCCTGGAGCAGGAGGGAACCGGTCGACTCTGGGCGTTACGTGAGCAGCAAACGTAGGGAGACGCATTTCCATTCAGGGCAGACAGCTTCGTCTGCCCCTATCAAACCACAGGTTGGATATTACACTCAATTGATTTTGAGGATCGTCAATTTCATGACGCCAGAAGGGGTTTGAACAGTGACTTTCTGATGGGGTTTTTTCCCAAGCAGAGCGGCACCAATTGGTGATTCGTTTGAGACCTTACCTTCACGGGGGTTGGCTTCAGCACTGCCCACAATCGTCCAGGTTTCTTCTTCATTGTCTTCCTCAATCCGAACCGTCACCGAAGAACCAACACGCACCTCGTTTTTGCTGCCATTCTGGTCATCTTCGATAATCTGGGCGCGTGAGAGGGTGTTTTTAATATCACGAATGCGCCCTTCGAGCAAGGCCTGAGAGTTCTTCGCGTCTTCATACTCGCCACTCTCGGAAATGTCACCCAGTTCCTTGGCAGCTTTGATGCGCTCAGCGACCTGCTTGCGTCCATCAATCTCCAGGTCTTCAAGTTCTGCTTCGAGCCTGGCTCTGCCTTCGCGTGTGAGATAAACTGGCTTTTCACTCATAGTTCAACTGCCTTTTGGAATAACAGAATAACCCCCTGGGAGCTGACAGATTGGGAGGGTCAAACGACCCTGCTCCATAGGGTACTCTTATATGAAAGAACTGAGAGTACACCTCTCAGTCAAGGTCATTGGGGGCAGGCAACACTGCCCAGACCTGTATGTGGTAACGTTGGCATTCGCCATTATACGCAATCTCCTAATTTTTGTAAAGCACCTGTTTTACGCATTCTCCAGGCGTGCATGACGCCAATAATGCATGCCTAGAGACGCGCTGACGACATATGGCTTCTGCATACTATCAGGATAGGCACATGTCCAGTTGGGTAACCATCTTCGACATCTGATATCCGTGCCTGTTGCGGTTGAGCTATACGTCAGGTCAACAAGTAGTCTGGCGGGGTTCTTTTCCTTGCATCATTGTGGCTGATGTTGTACTATACCAGCACTGCAAGATTGGAGCGGAGCGCACGTTGAACGAGCAGCAAATCCTGCTCGAGGTAGATACATTGCAAGGTCGGTACATTGCGATCACGTGACAGTAGCGACGAAGGAGAAAAGAATGGCAGATCGTGTCAATCCTCGCATATCTTTCGCGCCTATGACATTCGCGGGTTGGTAGATGCTGATTTGACCGATGCAATGGTAATGACATTGTCGGTCAACCAGGAGGAACGTACTTTATACTTTAGCCTGGAGCGCATATGCTGTGGGGACGTGAAGTGCAGCCCATCTCGTCTATGGTTCGATGTAGCGCGGATGGCGCGATTGCGATCCTTGATCTGACCGAGGCTCTGGCATCGAGCCCTATGGTACATGTTGGCGGAAGGTCGTAATTCTTCTGGTGAGGAGACCAGGGTTCAGGTGATTGACCTATGCAACCGGTTTGCGCACCAGTAAGTCAATGGTGTGGATGGAGTGTGCTTTGATTGTGGCATGACCGGGAGGTGGGACAGGCCTCACATACTGAACCATCACACACACCATGGGTTGAGGCAACGACGGCCGAGCGATTGCATGGTATTTGCGGTATACTGCTGGCAGCGGTGGAGGATTTTCGTACGGTAGGTGAGGCCTGGATTATTCTGTCTGGATGCTTTGACAACAGGGTGGGCTGGCTTGCGGTACATCAGGCGCAGATTGGCTGCAACGCCCGTGATGGAACCCCTGCGGCATTGCGTCGTTTGAACCGGCAAACCGGCGGTTGTTGGAGAGAATGCCTGGAACCATTGCAAGGGCTGGTATGAGTGAACGCCTTCGGTTGGGCACGAAATACTGGGAGGGTGTGTATACGGCAGATTTCACCCTCGATCAAGTACGCCGCCGCTGCTATCAGGTAGGATTGTTTTTGCAGCAGCGTGACTGGCGTTGTTTAATTGCCTATGATACGCGGTTTATGTCCGGTCTGTTTGCACGTGATATATATCACATTTTGACCCGGCAGGGTATAGCGGCCAGCCTGGTATCTGGCCCGGTACCCTTGCCGGCAGTGCAGAGTGCGTTGAAGCAGCAGATCTTTGATTGTGCGTTGATTGTGTCTGCGGGTAATCGTCCGTACTGGTACAACGGGCTTGTTTTCTTAGGAACGGTTGATGACGACCTTCCCCTCCACGCGAGTGATGATGTATCTCCCCTGCAGTCTTTTCCCCTGTTTCCTGATACGACCGGGAATGATCAGGCGCTAAAGCCGGAGATTGCGCAGGATTTGCGTGCGCCATACATTGATCTGCTTCGTAAGCAGATCGATGTCAATCTTATTCGTCGCTCAACGATGACTATTTTTGCTGATCCGATGAATGGCTCCACGGCGGGTTATTTTCCAGCGATCATGGGGGAAGGTGGGCAAACACGGGCGATCGAGATTAACCGTGAGACCGATCCCCTGTTTAGCAAGCTCACCCCACTGCCGGTTGAGTCAAATCTGACACGGCTGCGCAAGCTGGTGCGCGAAAGCGACTCGCATCTGGGATTAGCGTTTTCGGCCGATGGATCAGCCCTGGGCGTGGTAGACAAGAATGGCGACCAACTGGATCATCTCGAAATCGTGTTGCTGCTGGCGGCCTATCTGGTTCGTCAATATCGACAGTCGGGCGCAGTGATTGCGCCTGTGCCCGTTGAAGGGTCACGGTTGGCCGGATCGCTGCCAGGTCTGGGAGCGTGGGAAACGGCGCTGGGGGTGAACGTTGAGTTGAGTGCAGATCCGTCACGACGTATGACCGAAGTCTTGATGCAAACAGGAGATGCGCTGTTAATTGGCTGTACTGGTGAGGGAGAACTGGTGCTGGGACAGTATGCGCCCTACCCCGATGCCTTGTTTGCCGGGTTGTTCGTGGCCGAAATGGTGGCGCGTAATGGGGGGAATTTACATGCGCTTTTGAGTGAGCTGCGGGGGCACCTTAAGGCGAATCCGTAACAGAACAGGTAGGACGAGCGAGACGATAGGAGCTAGGATCGAGACGATAGGAGCTGGGAGCGAGAATCCTCTTTTCTTCCTCCTCACTCCTCTCTTCTCCCTTCCTGTACCATACAACGGGACGGTTCAACCGTATGCGTATTTCTCTAAGTCGGCGTATGTCATCGCTGCTTTATCTGGCACGCCCATTGGCACTCACATTTATTGGTATTCTTTTTCTATCGCTCGGTGCAACCTATCTATCTATCTGGTTTTATCGGAGCATACCTCTGCCAGAAATCTTTGAGACCGTGACTTTGCAGTTTTTGCCCCATTTCCAGCGTGGTCTCCTCTTCGTGCTGGTGGGATTGGCTGTGCTGGCCACTGGCATGTGGCAACTCAGCACCATGGTCATTATTCCGCTCCATGATCAACGCGCTGCTGATGGCGAACTGGTGTTGGGCTACCAACGCACGCAAGGCCGACCACGTATTGCGGTGCTGTCAGGTGGGGCGGGGATGCTTATTTTGTCGGGCCTGGGTGAACACGTTGAGCGCCTGACCTGCATTACCCCGGTTCAGGATGCCGTTGAGTATTACTATCGTGCTTCAGGGTTATTCAATTTCCAGAATGTGTACTATGTTGTCCCCACCCCGGTGGCGGCACGGGTGTATGCGGAATTAGATAATGGTATGGTCATGAATGTGATGCGAGTCGATCACGACCCCACTCTGGCAGGCCGGCATGTGGCTCGTCTCATGCTGATTCCTGATGGTATGGATGAAGATGCTGCGACACGACCGTCCAACGGTGATCAGCGGGATGGCACCGATCAGCATCTGATGCCTATGCCCGTATCCAACACAAAAAAGTTACCGCTTACGCGACTGGCACGGGAAACACTGCGTGATGCCGATGCGCTTTTGCTCGGGCCAGGGAGTTTATTTGAGAGTATCTTGCCCAATTTGCTGATCGATGAGTTGCGCGAAGCCGTGCAGCAGAGTACCGCGATCAAAATTTATATTTGTAATCTAATGACGGAGCCCGGGTTAACGACCGGGTTTAGTGTTGGCGATCATATCCGACAGATCAAGCGCTATGGCGGGTTTGTGCCCGATTATGTGCTGGTCAATGTGCAGCGCATTGATACTGAGGTGGCGCAGCTCTATGCTGCTGCCAATCAAGCTCCGGTGTACCTCGATCCTGATGCCTATGAGGAGACCACGATCCTGACCGGGCAAGATTCGTCACAACGCCACGTGATAGTTGAGGGGAGTGTGGTGATAGAGGCTGATTTAGCCAGTTCCGTGGTGCAATATACCGCATCACTCGGTCGTCCTGGCGAGAGTCGGGCGGTGCGTGTTTTACGGCATGATCCACAGAAACTGACAGCTACTATTCTGAAGCTCCTTGGTCAGGTTTGAGTTTGAACCCCTGGGGGTATCACATTACTATGCCACTGGTCGTCTTTGAAGATGAGTACTGGCGACATTTTGCGCCACTGATCCATATTCGACCCCTCTTTGAAATACGCTGTGGCAGCTTTACCACTGCTGAACGGGTTGCGTTATCGCTGGTAACATGGCTGCCTGGTCAGGAACAGGCTGCTCCGACCCTGTATGGTCTCTGCCGTCCGCATTTGATGCCTGTCTATGGCGTGCATAGCTCGCCTGGCAGACTGCTTGGTACCGGTATGCCTCTCACATGTATTAATGGTCGTGTGCTAGACGTGGGCTGGCTAGCCACGCTCCAGCGTGAACCAATTGATACCGTGTATCAGTCGCCCGAGGGCGAACTGGTAGGGGCATATCTGTCGCCAGGGCTGGCAAGCGCAGTTCTGTACTATTTACAAGAACAGGATGCTGCCAGCGCACTTCAGGAACTCCGCCGGTTTGCACGGGTGGTCGAGGTACACGTGCCACTGGTGCGTTATCCGTGGGATCTTATTACCCAATCCGGAGAGCAACTGCTGCGTGATATGCCGTTGTTAACCTGGCGGTTGCCGCGCTATCAGGCCAGCGATCCGCAGATTGTCGCACGGGGCATCGAGCACATCTATGTCGCTGCCAGTGCACAGCTTGATGGGCCGCTGGTACTTGATGCTCGCGATGGGCCGATCTTTATTGATGAGCATGCGCATATCGAGCCGTTCAGTTTTATTCAAGGCCCGGCCTATATTGGGTGCCATACGCTTATTGCCAGTGCTCGTATTCGGGGGGAAACCAGTCTGGGGCCAATGTGTCGTGTTGGTGGTGAGGTTGAAGCGAGCATTATTCAGGGGTATACCAACAAACACCATGAAGGGTTTCTGGGGCATAGCTGGTTGGGTGAATGGGTCAATGTAGGTGCGATGACGACGAACAGTGATCTTAAAAATACCTATGGCAGTGTCCGTGTGGTGATTGAGGAGTTGGGCCAACTGAACAGTGGTGTCCTCAAGCTTGGTTGTTTTCTGGCCGATCATGTCAAGTTGAGCATCGGGTTGCATCTGAACGGTGGAACGGTTATTGGTACCGGTAGTAACATCTTTGGCGTGCATGTTGCGCCAAAAACCGTCCCCGCTTTTACCTGGGGTGGGGAGATCTTCCGCGAATATCGCATTGACAATATGATTGAGGTCGCACGCAAGGTAATGGAACGACGCAAGCGGATGCTGACTCCAGAATATGAGGCAATGCTTCGTGCTGCTTTTATGCTGACCCGGCCCAGTCGTGGTTTTCAGGACAATGTGCTACCGCCGAGCCTGACGGCAGCATCCAATGCGGGCGAGTTGCTGTTGTCACGTGCTGAGCGAGAAGCTATAAGAGCCTTTGAGGTGGCCTGAATTGGCAGGCTCACCCGGCCCCACCAGCGGGCTGAAAGGGGAGTGAGCGACCTTTTTATAAAGGCGACAGTCCCCGCTGCTCATTTTTTATGGCTCGATACCACTCCTCCAGGCGTGCTGCCAGGTACTCGGCGTTGTAATGCGACTCAACGACGTGACGCCCCTGCTGTCCTAATCGCTGTGCCAACTCCGGGTCGCGCAGCAGGCGGATGATTGCCGCCGCCAGTGCGTCCGGATCGTCATACGGTACGAGCAAACCCGTCCGCTCATGTTGCACCACCTCGTTGCCGGCGGGCACGTCGGTCGTGATCACCGGGCGGCCGGCGGCCATGGCCTCGATCAGCGGAATGCCAAAGCCCTCGTAGCGACTGGGGGCGACCACCACATCGGCCATGTGCAGCAAGCGCGTCTTCGTAAGCTCATCAATGGCTCCCAGCAGCCGCAGGTTGCGCTCGACCCCACCGGCAGCCACAATGCGTTGCAACTCGGCTTCGCCGCGCCGATAGTGGCTGACAAAGGTGAACGTCGCCTGGGGGAATGCTTGAACGACGGCTGGCATCGCATGTGCCAACAGGTCAAAGCCCTTCCGCTCGATTAATTGCCCGATGAACAGAATGTGCGGAGATGGCACCGGGGGCAACTGCACAGTGTTGGATTGTGCGGAGAGTCGCTCAAAATCTGCTAGATCGACCGCATTCGGCAAGACCGTGATGCGCTCCGGGGCTAGACCCAGCGCGATCAACAGGCCGCGTTCGTGTTCCGACAGCGCCACCGCGCTATCGACCATGTGCAACGGGGCGTGAATCAGGTAGTTGCGCACCGCCCGCCGCGGATGGGCACCACGCAGCAAGCGATGGGCTAACTGTTGTGGACGCATGATCAGCCGCTCAAAGCATGGCGGCGCTTCCAGTGGTCGGTCGCGGTCAAGCACCAGATCGCCATCGTGCAGGAGACCGTGCGGTGTCAGCACGACCGGCACCCGTAGCCAGCGGGCCAACCGAACGGTCTGAAAGGCCAGGAGGTTGCGCAAATGATGGATATGTACCACATCGGGCCGCTCGGCCAGCAGCAACCGCAGCAGTAGTTCAGGTGCAAAGAAACCCCAGGTTGCGCCGCGATGCACGGCCACATGGCCCGGCAGCCAGGCGTGGCGTGTGGCCTGGCCGGAATACTGCGGCGCATAGTATTCGTAGGCTACCACCCGATGTCCACGCCGCACCAGCGCCCGCGCCTGCACGTACTCCGGCCGGCTGGGAAACGCCGGATCAAAGCCATAGGTTGAGATGATCAAGATTTTCATATTTAGGTTATAGGTAACAGGTGACAGGTGATAGGTGACTGGACACGTTGACACATTCTAACCCGAAGATGGCATGTGCCTCCTCGCCTCCCCGCCTCCCCGCCTCCTCGCCTCCTCGCCTCCTCGCCTCACATCACCTCCGCATACGCGGCCAGCACCCGCTCGGTAACACTGGCCCACGAGAATTGTGTCGTGACCCACTCGCGCCCGGCCTGGCCCATGGCGTTGCGTCGCGCCGGGTCGTCCAGCAGCGTGCGAATACCGGCAGCCAGTGCGGGTGGATGCTGCGGCGGCACCAGCAAGCCGGTTTCGCCGGGCCGCACCACCTCCGGAAAGCCTCCAAAAGCGCTGGCAACCACGGGTGTGCCGCATGCCTGGGCCTCGACCAGCGCAATCCCAAAGGTTTCGTTGGCAAACGAGGCTCCAACCACCAGATCGACGCTGGCATACAGACGCGGCAGTTCTGTACGTGGTATGCTGCCGAGAAAGGTAACCCGCGCTGCAACGCCAAAGGTTTCGGCCAGCCAGGTCAGGTGGGCGCGGTAAGGGCCATCACCGGCAATCAACACGCGCGTGTGCGGCAACTCCGTCAGCGCCTGCAAGATGTATTGCACCCCCTTCCAGGGAATCAGACGACCGACAAAGAGCAGCAGTGCCTCGCCCGCCGGCGCATACCGCTGGCGTAGTGCCGCGTCGGGTGGCACCGGGCGGAAGAGGTCAAAATCCACCCCATTGTACACCACCCTGGGCATAATGCCATAATGTGCGGCTACGGTCTCGGCATTGAAGCGACTGCACGAGACCGCAATGTCCGCCCGTTTGCCCAGCAACTGGTCGCCAAGATAAAAGTCCTTGCCGTGACAGCCAAAAACGAGCTTCATGCCCGTCAACCGGCGTGCCAACAGTGCCGGCGCCAGGTCAAACGGCTTCTGGATATGCACGATGTCCGGGCGCAGCGCCACCAGGCCAGGGAGAGCCGCCACCGCAAACGACAGGCGTTCGAGGAGTTTGGCAAACCCGTAGAGTCGGCGCAAAGGCGGCAACGTGCGCCAGCGCGTGCGGCTGATGAACGGATAGCTTAGCACCCGTGCGCCGTGAACGACCTGCCGACAGGAACCGGTGCCACCAATGATCGACACCTGCAAGCCACGCCGGGTCAACTCGTGCGCCAGATCCCAGACGAAGCTTTCCACGCCACCGACCTGGGTGGTGGTCGTAAGATTGTAGAGACAGATGTGCATCAGGTTATCCAAAGACGCGACGTGGCGACGAGGCGCAGACGCGACGTGGCGACGAGGCGCAGACGCGACGTGGCGACGAGGCGCAGACGCGACGTGGCGACGAGGCGCAGACGCGACGTGGCGACGAGGCGCAGACGTGACGCGGCGACGAGGCGCAGACGCGACGTGGCGATGAGGCGCAGACGCGACGTGGCGACGAGGCGCAGACGCGACGTGGCGACGAGGCGCAGACGCGACGTGGCGACGAGGCGCAGACGTGACGCGGCGACGAGGCGTGGATTGCTCCTCGCATCCTCGCATCCTCGCGTGCCCGCATCCTCACATCCTCGCATCCTCGCGTGCCCGCATCCTCACATCCTCGCATCCTCGCGTGCCCGCATCCTCGCATCCTCGCCTCACGTCGAAAACACGTGTCACCTGTCACCGGAAGGCTGCCCACGGCCTTCTGGTGACAGGGCACCGACGGGCGCGTCAGCGAAAAAGTTCGAGACAATGGCTCGTACTGGCAGTGTCGGTGATATCAACTCGGCATCACCAGCGACCATGATACTCTGCTGATAATCTGCCAGTGTCGCATCGGGCAGACTACAAACCAGCACATCGCGGCTGGTGGGCCGCACAATCCAGTATTCGGGCACACCTGCCTGGGCGTAGGCATGACGTTTCGTGTGTGTATCCATGCTCGGATGTGAAGGAAATACAACTTCAACCATGAGTGCGGGAATACCGAAAATACCTCGCTGCTGGATACAGCCTAGATCAGCGGTGCGTACGACCACAATGTCTGGTTGTACCGGGTCGCAGTTGGGCATAAAAACACCAATGGGTGCCCACACAGTCAATCCGTGCTGGTGATCATCAATCTGATGAAACAAGGTGCGTACAATCTGCCGAATGATCCACTGATGGAAAAAATCTGGCGCAGTCGTCATATACAGCACTCCATCAATCACTTCGTAGCGCTGCCCATCGTCCGGCAATTGTTCCCAGCGGGTACGATCCCAGGTTGCATCCAGTGAACGTAGCACCAGATCTGGTGTCTGAGGCCCTGGTATGGATATCGAGCTATACATATCTGCTACTTTCTTGATAACCAGAGGTACTCGAAAGCACCCCTTGTCTATTGCTAAAATTCCTGCTTCATTCTGTACTGCCCGCTCAAGCGCGGGGCTTACACGCAGGCCACGTCGGCGGGCTTTGCGAGGCCGTAGCCCGATGCTTCAGCGTCTGGGCACACGTGACTGTGTACATCCTGCCAATTTACGCGATCGTCACCTGGCAGCCACAGTGCAACATGAACGTCCGGGGGAGCGCGTGTTCGGCACTGGCTTGTCCATGGCTAAAATGGGTGACACGTCTGGCACGCGGATCAACCACCAGCACATCCTTCACGCCCTGCGCCAGATACCAGGGCGGGTTGATGCTCAGATCTTTTGCTTCGTAGTCCAGGCTAACAATTTCAATAACCGCTTCTGGCACCTGTTCCCAGGCCTCATCAATATCCGGTGGCTCGACACAAAAGATTGCAATATCCGGGCGCTTCAACGATCCATCAGGGAATTTTAGCATGACATCGGACAGATGATAGCAGAGACAATGAGTATGGGCGCAGCAGCGGGGTGCCACAGTATGTCCACCGGTCTCCGTCTGCCGCTGCTGCGCCCCTACAAGGTACACAGGCGCAATCGTAGCGCGAATACGGTCAATCATTTTCTGATGACGAGGACTGGGCCGGAGCCGCCAGGTGCGCGTGCCGCCCGTAATCTCCAGTTTGATCTGGCCCTCGTGTAACAGTCGCTCAAGATAGGTTCCAATGTCCTCGTGCTGATGGTGCATCGATCAGCCTTTCGTAAACTATCGCCGCATACCTCATACCGCTCCACGGCCACTTGTTTTAACGCAGAGGCACAGAGTGGTCTGAGCGCAAAGCGGCCTGAGCGCAAAACAGTTCCAGCGTTCCAATGTTCCAGCGGCAAGTACGAGCAAGGGCGTCTGGCCCTCGCTATCTGCGAACTGATGGCACCCTTTGTCATGTTGAACGGAGCGAAGCGGAGTGAAGCAGAGTGAAGCGGAGTGAAGCATCTCGGTGTTCCAATCAGAGATGCTTCGCTGCACTCTGTTCCACATGACATACTAAGTACTAATCAAGCGGATGTGGTATCATCTGCTACCTACATGCGTCTCTGTCCCTTTGCGTTCAAATGCAGACGTCCTTCACGCCTCGTCGCTACGGCGCAACCACACCAGATCTTTGCGTCTCTGCCCCTTTGTGTCTTTGCGTTAAAAGAGAAGCCTCACGCCTCACGGTGTGCGCTTCTGGAGATTCACACCCTCCACCGTCAGCGGCCCGGTTCCGTCCGGGTGCAGCCCCAAACGGGTGACCGATTCGGTCAGCGTCAGCGGCACCTGCAGGTCGTTTATGCCCGCCTGCAGCGCCACGGGCGGCAAGGGGTGCCCATTCGCGCTCAGGCGCACTGCCCCCGCGCCGGGGCTGTGCAGCCGGAATGCGACTGTCACGTCGTGCGGCTGGGCGCTGTAGATCAGCAGTTCCGCCGCCTCCGCGATCTGACGCTGCACCACGCCATCGGGTTGCACCACCGGCTCCGACCACCCCTGCCCGATACCCAGGAAGGGTAACGGATCAGCCGGTGCGACGACCGGGTAGACCAGGACAGATCCGGCAGGTTCAGGCTGAATTCTGCCCCACGTGCGCCGCAAACCTGTGGCATTGCGGGCATCAGAGTGAACCAGCGCCGAGATGTGTGGCGTGGGAGTTGCCCCATCAGACACAGCCTCGCCAATCGTCACCAGTGCATTATAACGCAACGCTCCGCCGGTGCTATGCAGCAGCACATAGCGAATATCAAAGAAGCTCAAGACGCTGGCCGCAATTTCAAGCGTATCTTGCCTAATAATGTCCGGGGCCGGCTGCGCATAAGCCAGTTCACGCAGCAGCGGGATCTGCTCCAGCAGCGGATAGACATAGGTGCGCGAGGTATAGCCGCCCACCAGTGGTTTGCGATGCACGGTCTGGTAGAGCATATAGACCGGACTGGAACGATAGTAAAACGGCGCTTCGAGAATAGCAAACGGCTCTGGATTTTGTGCCAGTTCCTGATAGATCGGCGGGATATATACCCCGGCCAGCGGAAACGGCGCAACTAGATTATCTAGGATGATCAATGCTATCAGTCCGGCCATGATCGTGCGTTCGATCCATGCCGTAGGGGCGGGTTCTGAACCCGCCCCTACCGCGACAGGTGCGATGGCGCTGGGAACGCAAGCACGCTGGTGGCGCTCGACCAGCATCTGGCGCAGGCGCGTGACGCCTAGCGCCGCCAGCAGCGCCAGTGCCAGCATGGTGATCACCACCAGGCGCATTGGATAGCGCGAGATGCGAATCAGGGGCAGTTCGTACAACATAGCTCCGGGCAGCGGTATGTTGGTGATGGTACCGAACATCTGCAGCCGCGGCCCCATGGCCAGCAGGGCGAAGACCAGCGCACTCAGCAGCCAGAAGCGGCCCTCGCGCTGCCGGATGCCCAATCCGGCCAGCACCAGCGTAACCAGGCCCAGATAGGCGGTCTTGTTCTGGATATGCGTGTCGGGCTTGTAGGCTTGCCAGTGTTCCGCCACTCTGCCCCACAGCGGATGCAGTTGGCTGGGAATGAAGAAGTCGGCCAGGTCGAGCGAGTGTTCCAGGCGAAAGGCGTCACCGCCTTCGGTCGTCGCGGTAGGTGTCTCGTCCGCCAGGCGCGCGGTGGGGATCGCCAGCGGCAACGCCAGCACCAGCGCCACGCCGATTGCCAGGCAGATGCGTTGAGCGTCGCGGGGCAGGCGGAAGATTGCCCGTTGACCGCCCTTGACCACTCCGGCCCACCATCGGGTTAGAGCATACCAGGCAGCCCAGATCAGAATGAACAGGAAATATTGCCAATCCGCCAGCAAGTTGACCGCCAGCGCCACTCCCGCCAGCATGATCGCTCCAAGCTCATCCCTTCTGCTCCACCGCGCTGGCTCACCCGCAGCGGTCACGGGGGACACAGCAGTGGGCGGCGTTGGCACGGTGAGTCGCCGCAACGCCAGTACCGCCAGCGGCAGAAACTGCGCCGCCAGCATGTGGGTGTGGCCGCCCAGTGCCTGCGAGAGCAGGTAGCCGCTGGTGGCGAAGATCGTGCCTGCCACCAGCGCCGCCCACCGGTCGCCGGTCACGTTGTGTGCCAGCAGGTAGGCCGTGTAGCCACTGGCGGTCAGCGAAACGATGACCACAAAGTTGTAGGCCACGACCAGGCCGAACAGAGCATGCACTGGCAATGAGATCAGGAAGTTGATCGGATTGAGCGTATGTAGCAGCAAACTGGCACCATGCGGATAGTAGAGCATAGGCGTGAAGTAGGGATGGTGGCCGTGCAGCAAGGCCTCCTTGAGCCACCACATGTTCCACATGTTCTGCCAGCTATCGTAGGCATTCCCCGGCACCGTGTTGGTGAACTGTAACGCCAGTGGCCAGGTCATGAGCAGCGCCAGCGTGGTGTAGAGCAGCAGGGGCAGCAGAAAGCGCAAAGCTTCTGAGCGCAAAGCGGCCTTAGCGCAAAGCGGAAAACAGATCGCTCTGTCTGTCCTACGCATACCCTTTTCGTCCAAACGACATATCACGTCTCAGTCCCCCCTGTTTTGCGCTTTGCGCTTTCCGCTTTGCGCTTTCCGCTTAAACGCGCTGCGCTTACCCTTCCTCCTCGAAACCATATCACACCTCTAAGTGCAAAACGCAAAGCGGAAAACAGGTCAGCCTTGCTCGCCTGACGCACACCCTTTTTCCTCCAGAACACATCACGCCTCAGCAACCCCCTGTTGTGCGCTTTGCGCTTTCCGCTTTGCGCTTTGCGCTTTCCGCTTAGACGCCTCACGCCTCGGTGTCGCACGCCACCACTGTCAACGAATGGATAACGAATAAACGAATAGGCCCACTCGCTCAAGCACAGTGAGCAAAGAAGGAGTTGGTGCAACGCCATACGCGTTCCTCTTTGCTCTCTCCTCCTTACCTGTCACCTGTCACCTAAATATATCTCTGCGCTTTTGCGCCTTTGCGTTAAAACCTGTTCCTGAAGATGTCTCACGCCTCGTCGTTATGGCGCAACCACACCAAATCTTTGCGTCTCTGCCTCTTTGCGCCTTTGCGTTAAAAAAGAAGCGGTTACCTCACGCCTCGCGCTTCACCAGCCACTTCTTAAACGGCAGCTTCATCTGCAGCAATTGCTGGCGATCGCGCTCATCCAGGCCGCCGAGCAGTCGCAACGCGCCCAGGAAGCCAATGGCCCCAACGCTGGCTATGCCCAGCAACCACAGTGCCTCGACCAGACGCTCAACCAGGCTGACTTCAGCGGGCAAGGCGGGGAGTAGTTCGCGGAGTGCAATCACCAGCACCGCCATGACCAGACTCGCTAGCGTGACACGCAATGTAAAGTGCCACGGCCAGCACAACCCCAGCAGCCGATAGCCACTCGCCGTTACCCAGAACCCGGCCGCCAGACGCGCCAGGCCAAACGCCAGCGCTACCCCAAACACGCCATAGACCGGTGGTAGCAGAAATGCCAGCGGTACCACCACCAGCAGCGTCAGCACCCGCGAAATAATAATCATGCGCAGATGCTCGTACACAATCAACGCATTGTGCGCCGTGGTCAGCAAACATTCCAGGAAAAGGCAGGGTACCAGCACCCACACCAGCGGTGCGGCGGCCAGATATTGCGGACTGATAACCAGCAACGCTGGTTGTGCCAGCAGCATTAAACCGACACCACCCGGAATCAGCAACAGTACCTGCAAGCGAATCAGCGACTGGTAGGCCCCCAGCAGCGTGCCGCCTTCACCTACCCGCACCCGCGTAAAGAGTGGCACCTGTACGCCCACCATCGGCGTATAGAGGTAGGCCAGGATCATGCGCACCACCGATGATCCGGCCCACAACAATGCCACATCGCCAATGTCGGGGGCCAGGAAAACCGCGAATGATGCGCTCGCCACAAAGTCGGTCATGGTCATCAAGAACGAGACGCCGGAATAGCGGATAAAGCCAGGCGGCAGGCGACGAGTGGCGGGCGGCGGGTGGGGGGTAACTGCCGCAGTCGTGGATTGCCGCCATTGACGCACCACCTGCCACGTTGCCAGCACGACCGCAATAGCTGGCGACAGTACCATCGCCGCCAACACACCCAGAATGCCCCATCCGGCCAGGATGGCCCCGGCGCTCAGCAGCGGCGGCAGCAAACCAGCGATCAACGCAATACCGTTCCAGGCACGCTGCTTAAAGAAACTGTTGAGGTAGGCCATCAGCATATCATAGCAAATGCCGCTCAGAAACAGCACCAGCAACACCACGCCGATCAGCAACCAGCCATAGTCCTGCACAAACTGCAGCAGATCGGTACGAGCGAAGGCATCCAGCCGCGAGTCGGCCATGATTTTGGCCTGCATCTCGCCCAGATAGCGCGAGCGTTGGAGCAACAACCAGACAGTTATCACCAGGAATGCCAACATCTGCGCACTAAAAACCCGTGCCAACAGCCGCAGCACCGCCTGTGCCCCACCGCTATGCTGCGTTTCGGGAATATATTTGGGCAGCGCCCGCGCCGTGCCTAGATCAACCAGGGTGCCCAGGCCGTTGTTGGCCCCACTCACCAGCGCCAGCAGGCCATAGTGAGCTGGTGACAGCAGATTGAGCTTGACCAGCGTAGCCAGCACCTCGGCCAGCATGCGCAGGGGCACAAACAGCGTGTTCCACAGCACGGCCAGCGACACCTGCGCGGCCAGCGATGGGCCACGGGTCGCAGGTGGCACGACGAGCGCGGCAGCAACCGGCTCTGCCCGTTCTTGTTGATGTTCGTTATGCTTCACGATGCTTATAAAGCGCCAGTTCAAACATGCCCATATACCAGCGGCGCTGCAGACGATAGGCCAGGTGTTCCAGACCTACCGTGCGCAACAGCCCGCGCACTATGCGCCGACTGCGGCGAGGACTGGGCAGGCGACCCTCACGGAGCAGTGCCTCGCGCAGATCATAGGTTTTGAAGCCATACTGCGCGGCCAGAGCCACAAACTGATGATAGTGAAAATAGTGCATCGCGCTCAGGCGCTGCCTATCCTGAAAACCCGTGTGTTGCTTGCTGCGACCCTGACGCTCAATCAAGCGCTCGGCCCACGGGCGTGGCAGCCAGTTGATGCCCGGCAGATGGTAGTGCGGATCGACCCAGGCCCTCCGGTTGATCGCCGTCAGCAGCACATAGCCGCCCGGACGCAGCACACGCGCAACCTCGGTCAGCATCTGTGTCGGCGAACGTACATGCTCAATCACGTCCCAACTCACCACCACATCAAAACACTGCGCCTGAAATGGTAACGCTTCGCCGGCAACATTATAGATCGGGAACGTCAGATGATGGCGGGCCGCCCGTAGCGCGATAATCTCGCAGTAAGCCGGATTATAATCACAGGCCACCACCTGCGCCCCCCGCAACGCCGCCGCTACCGCAAAACCGCCCATGCCTGCCCCCAGATCAAGCAACTGCAAGCCCGGAAGGTGCGCTACCCGCGCCAACTGCGCTAATCGCTCGGTCTGATAATGCTCCTGGTTGATACGCCGCTCGCGCCAGTGCTCATAATCCCGCCGCCAGGTCATATGCCGCAACCAGGGGGCGATTTTTGCCTCAAGGTCAGTCATCGTTTCGTCTTCAGCCTTCAATTCTCGGCCTTCAACACCGTATAGTCCTGTATCCGCAAATCCATCACGGCCATACTCACCTCCCGTTCCGTCACCACATCCCATCCGGTTGCCGCCCGTATCTGGAGCCGGTGGGTACCGGGTGGGAGGTGAACCAGCCATTGGTAGGGCCGTTGCGCACGCTCAACCTCCCAGGCCGCAATACGCCGATCATCCTGCCATACCTCAATTGGCCGTGCTGTCTCGAAGCCTTCCGCAGTCATCGTCACGTGCGCAATAATTGGTTCTGCAAACGGGTTGACCAGCCAGAGGTCATTGGTCGCACTGGCCCAACGCCAGATTAACTCGTCGTTCTGTTCGACATCGTACCAGCCCTGCCCCAGATACACAAACGGCTGGCATTGGTCTTCAAACAGCGGCAGTTCGTACCAGACATAGACCGCATCCTCATAGGATGGCACGAGCGGCCCATCATTCAGCATGGTCAACGTCGCCTGGAGTGACTCAACACTGCCAGTAATTTCAGCGTCCTTGCGTAGCACCACGTGGCGCACTGGCGTGTAGCACTGCATTGCCTGGAGAGTTGTGGGCGACACGGGTACAATATCGCCTTCAGGCCAGGAGCGCATATGCCCGATCTGATGCAGCAACGGCTGATAGCGCAGGATCGGGTAGTCAGGGCGGCGCGAGACATAGCCAGCCACCAGCGGTTGCTCGTGAACAAACTGATTACGGAGCGCTCGCCCACTCTCGCGCCACTCCAGCGGCAGATCGGCCACGACGCCAGGCCGCTTACGTATCTGCGCAAAGACCGGATGTAGCTCAAACAATTGCGGCTCCAGGGGTAGCGCCGGCCACAACTCGAATGCAGCCAGCGCCGCTACCCCCAGGAGAAAACCTGACCGATAGTGTGGTGCGACAATCTGCGTCAGTCGTTGCAAGCCCAACCCGGCAAAGATCGTCAGCAGCACAATCGACACCACCGCAAAGTGGCTCGGTTTCCGCGCTGTGCTTAACATCTCGATATTTTGCAGCCACACATACGGCAGCGGAATGCCCGTATCGACTCCGGCTACGCGCAACGAGGGGCCGAGCGACAACACCCACATAACCCCTGCTACGACCAGCAACTGCCAACGAGCGCGGCCATAATACCACACGCCCACAGCTGCACATGCCAGCAGTACCCATCCGGCCGCAATATACCATCCGCTCGGCGAGTAGTTCGGCGCAGTTTGTTGCAGCAACTCGCGAGCGGCATTCCCCCACAGCGGGTGGTAAATCGTAGGGAAGAAGATCCCCAGCGCGTCGCCTGAAAAGCCACGAATGTACCCCTGCCACATCACACTCGCGCTCATATCCACCGTCGGCACCTGCTCGCGAAAGCGGACGATGCCAATCAGCAAGGGCGAAAGGCACAGCAGTACCCCAATACCAAAGAGGAGATAACGCTGGAACAACGGCCCGCGCTCACGCGTGCATACCAGACCCAGGCCACACCAGACCGCAGTCGCAATCCCACAAAACAAGGCCCAGTACCAATCTGTCAGCGTCACCAGCACGAACATGGCTATGGCGAGCAACGTTGGCACGAGGACGCGACGAGGATGCGAGGATGCGAGGATGCGAGGATGCGAGGATGCGAGGATGCGGGGATGCGAGGATGCGGGGATGCGGGGAGCAATCCACGTCACGTTGCCTCGTCGCCTCGTCGCCCCGTCGCTTCCCCGCTTCGTCGTCCCCCCGCCTCGTTCTAACCCATACAGCGCCAGAAAGTACAACGGCAGCCACTGGATCGTCAGCAAATTCAGGTGGTTTATCTCAAACTGTACCATGTGGAACGGCCCGGCCGTGAGCATGGCTCCGCATAGGAAGGGGATCACGACGCATCTGCTCCGCCCTTGTTCGTCTTCCCGTTCACAGGGAGGGGCAGTGGACAAAAACATCTGTACCAGCAGAAAGCCACCATAGCCAGTCAATGCAAACGCCAGCAGCACGGCCGTGTTGTGTGCTGCCGCCAGTCCAAACAATTCGTACACTGGCAGGGTCAGAAACGTGTTCGAGATATTAATTGGCTGCACATACAGCTGTAGTCCATCTGGGAAATAGAGTATATCCGTCCAGAACGGATTCTGGCCGTGTGTAAGGGCGCGGCGTACCCACCACATATTCCAGCTATTGCGTGTGGCTTCCTCAAAATTTCCCACATAGGCCGTCGCCCAGTAGCGCGTCAGCGGCCAGGTTAGCGCGATACTCAGCAGCAGATAGCCAGACAGAACGAACAAGTGCGTGCGGAACGTGATCCCGTGGAATTGCTGACTCGTTCGCACCTTGATCTGGTTCCTCGTTTGCTCTGACATAGTCTGGTAGGTATCATTCATTCAGGTACCATGTATATGTGGAAACATGAAAACGGTTTAACGCTCCAGCATCACCGGTCCCACCAGTAGTGCGTTTGGGCCATCGTCAGGTGCGGACGGTGGCGATGATCCGCGTATGGGGAGACGGCTGAAATCCTGGGGATCATAGACCCCCAGAGCGATCCAGTATGTGCCGGATGGTATGTGTGCTGGTATAGGTACCGTATGTACCCACGTTATAAATCGGTATAGCTTCCATTGACTGGTCGGCGCATCCGGGCCACCCGGCGGGACATCAACCTGCTGCACGATCTGCCCATCGGCATTGAGTACATGGATAAAGAGCATGTACTCCCGATCAAGCATAGCCCGTGCCTGCCATTGCAACGTCAGCGTCAGTGTCCCATGATCGTGGATTGCCTCAGTGTGCAGGGTATAGCCCCGCAGGTGAATCGCCGGGCCAAAATCAGCAGCGAGTATGTGTTCAACCGGCGATGGAATCTGATAAACGTAGGCGTAATCGATGCCGTGAATACGCACCGTGTGAATAGGCGTCATCTGGCGCAATGCCACTGTTGTCTCTGGCTCGCCACCACGTTGAAGCTGATCAATATACGTGACGGCATAGTCCACATCAGATGATTTAATCGCCTGATCAAGCGGAGTCAATCGCATGCACATCCTATCGAGCAGTAATGGCCAGTACCATGCCGCCACGAGCGGCTCGCAGCTACCGGTCTCGGTTGTTAAGAAATCAGCCACTTGATCCAACCCTTCACCCCACCCGACCGGTATCGTCTGTGCTGCCGCCGGCCCACCACCGAGCAGCGGGTTGTAATAGGCCAGCGCATAGGGATAATACCAGGCCAGGTTTGCGGCCAGTCCAGAGATAACGACCAGCCATACCCAGCATTGGGGTATGACTCGATTGAGGTGTTGCACAATTGGCAACTTCCAGCAACCCACTGCTCGGTCAAGTAGTCCGATCCAACCCCACGCAGCTATACTATTCAACAGCGGAAAAATCGGGAGGATGTAACGATCCATCTTCTTCGGCAGGATGCTCAATGCCACCGTAAAAAGCAGGATAAAGAGGCTCAAGATGATCAGTACCTGTCCCGTTTCTGTCATATACTGGCGGCAGCGTATCCTGCTCTGTATCACCGTGATACCCAGGATGCAGGCAATCAGGAACCCGATCATTGCCCAGGGTGTCAGCCGGAATACCACCACCAGCGGGTAGAACCAGATTCCCGGTGCCTCAACGGATTGCCCCAGTAAAAAATTGCCCGTTTCGTGTGGCTCGCCACCATTGTCAATAACTTCACGCACAATGCGTCCCAATGTGCCTGGTAGATCAACCCATAGCGCTGGCCAGAAAATAAAACAGATCAGACATGCGGCTGAAATCCATATCAGTAATGCCACAAACAACTGACGAATCATCCTAAACCGCAGTGTAAGACTGGCTGGTCGTGCCGATACGTGTTGAACCGGTACGATCCCTATAAGCGCGATGAGGCCAATGATCGGCATTAACAACACCGAGGGTGATTTCGTCAGAAATGCCAACCCGCCCGCAATTGCCGACACAACCCACCAGAACCAATTGATGCGATGCTGGCGAGTCGCATTGTTGAACACGGAACAGTGCACACACGCCACCAGCGCGGTGAGCAACGAGAGGGTCATAAACGACGCAAGCAGCGCATCGAGATGGAGTACCTGGCTATGAGCCACCAGAAACGGATCGGTCGCCCAGAACATGGCAGCCAGCAGTGCCACCCGCCCATCGAACAGGTACCGCAGCAGGAAATAGGCCAGCACGACACAGATCGCGGTCACGACTGCCAGCGGCAGGCGCAACAGCACTCGTTGCCATTCGGGATTGGCAAGGGCGTCCCAACCCAGGTGAACCAATTGTTGCTGCACAAACAGCCCGGTTGCACCGAGCCACATGGTTGTAACACCAGGATGACCGGTGAGATTGGTATGGATGAAGTCACCCTGCTGCAGGGCCTGTAGAAACGTCTCAGCCCGCCAGCGCCAGTGAAATGGTTCATCGCGTGTCCAGAAATCACCCATGCCCAGCACACGCGGCAACAATGCCAGCAGGCACATACCAATCACGGGTATCTGTCGTTTATTCTTCATCGCTTCCAAACGAGGTCAGGACAGTGGAATGTTCCAACGTGATCTGCCGCACCGGCACCGTCAGCCAGCGCTCGCTGGTTGCAGACTGCTCCAACCACGGCTCGGCGCGCAGTTGCAGGCGCTGGCGTCCAGGTGGCAGTCTGACCACCATCTCCACCCGCCGTGGCACGTCGCCAGCATCCCACTGCGCCAGGCGCTGGTCATCCTGCCACAGCGCCACCGGACGAGGAAAGGCAAACGAGTCGATAGCGATCGTCAGGTGTGCCACCAGCGCTGTCTCAAAGGGGTTCACCAGCCAGATGTCACTGGCGGCGCTGGCCCAGCGCCAGGTGGCCGTAGCAGTACCTTCCACATCATACCAACCCTGTCCGAGATAGACAAATGGTTGGCAGGCCGACGGAAAGAGCGGCAGTTCATACCAGACATAGATCGCATCGGTATATGCTGGTGGCAGCGCAACACCATTGAGCGTCGTCAGTAACGACTCAAGTTCGCGCTGACTGCCACCGTGCGTCTCCTCGTCTTTTTTCAGCACCACATGGCGCACAGGTGCATAGCATTGCATTGCCGCCAATACCTCGTGCGTCATTGGCACGATGTCGGCGTGGTGCCGCATACGCCCGATCTGGTTAATGTGCGGGATAAAAAAGGTCTCATAGATTGGTCGCCGCGCCACATAACCACCGAGAACAGGTTGCTCGTGGATCATCTGGTTGTGGAGCGAACGACTCGATTCGCGCCATTCCAGCGGAAGGTCTGCAACCGCACCAGGCCGTGTTCGGATCTGCGCAAAGATCGGATGGCGATCAAACGATTGCGACTCGATCGGCACCATCGGCCACAGTTCAAACATGGCCAGCGCTGCCACCACCAGCAACACAACTGACCGGCGCTGTGGCGCAACCTGCTGTGTTAGCCATTGTAGACCGATGCCGGCGAAAACTGTTGCCAGCACAATCGTGACAATGGCAAAGTGGCTGGGTTTGCGTGCCGTACTCAACAACTCAATCGCCTGTAAAAATTGGTAGGGCATAGGAATACCGGTGTCTATGCCCATGACGCGCAACGATGGGCCGAGCGACAGCAGCCACAGGATACCCCCAACCATCAGCAACGGCCAGTGTGTCCGCCAGTGTGTCCACACGCCCACGGCCGCACATCCGAGGAACACCCATCCTGCCGCAATGTACCACCCGCTGGGCGAATATCCAGGAGCAGTCTCTTGCAACCGTGCCCGCATTGGTTCGCCCCATAGCGGATGATACATCGTAGGAAAAAAGATACCCAGCGCATCACCCGAAAAATTTTGAACGTATCCGCGCCAGATTTCGTTCTGACGTATATCCACCGTCGGCACCTGCTCGTGCAACAGGGCAATGCCGATCAGCAATGGCAACAGGCAAACGAGAACCCCCACGCCAAAGCCGAGATAGCGCCACAACAGGAACTCCCGCTCATGTGTCGTTACCCGTATCAGACTGATACCCACCCAGACAACGGTAGCAATCCCGCAGAACAACCCCCAGTACCAGTCCGTTAGCGTCACCAGCACGAACATACCTATGGCGAGCAACGTTGGCACGAGGGCGCGACGAGGATGCGAGGATGCGGGAATGCGGAGAGCAATCGACGTCGCGTTGCCTCGTCGCCTCGTCGCCCCGTCGCTTCCCCGCTTCGTCGCTCCCCCGCCTCGTTCTAATCCATACAGCGCCAGAAAGTACAATGGTAGCCACTGGATGCTCAACATGTTGAGATGATTGAACTGAAGATGCACAAGATGAAATGGCCCGGCTGTGAGCATAGCCCCACACAGAAAAGCGATGCGTTGATCGGGAACAAAAGCACGGGTAAGCAGAAAACCGGCATAGCCCGTCAGGGTAAAGGCCAGCAGGATCGCCGCATTATAGGCTGCGGTCAATCCAAACACATACTGCACCGGCAAAACGAGGATCGCGTTGGTGATATTCAGGGTTTGCAAGTACATCTGTACCCCTTCAGGGTAGTACAGCATATCCGTCCAGAAGGGATTTTGTCCACGCTCAATGGCCTGACGCACCCACCACATATTCCAGACATTTTGGAGACCGTCGCCAAAGCTACCATCATACACAAAGCCGCCTGTGCTACCGACAAGACTGTTGCGCCAGTCACCAATCAACGGCCAGGTCAGCGCGATACTCAGCAGCAAGTAGCTAGACAGCACGAGCAGGTGGGTGCAGAAAACGCAACGCGCAACGTGCCTGATTTGAAGCGCCTTATCGCCTCGTTGCCTTATCACCATTCACCTATGAACGTTCCACGGTCAACGTTGTCAGTCTCAGGGCATCCGTACCATCAACCAGCGGCAGTAGCGTGCCATCCACCCGATGACGTAGACCGACATATAGGGTATAGGTATCAGGCGGCAAGGCGGCATCGACTGTCACGGTGAATGAGGTATCAATAAAATAGTGTTGATACCATTCCGCTGGTGGACGGCTCTCACAGTACGGTTGAACTGTGGCCACATTCCTGTCGGTCGGATCAAGCAGTTCCACGAATACCTCATAATCTGTGCTCACCGGCTGCATCGCTTGCCAGAACAGCGAGATTCGCGCCGTCTCACCCGGTGTCAACGACTGCCGATCCAGATCATAACCACGCAACCGTACTCCCTGCTGCCATGAGCGATCCAATGCATATTGGGGAGCGAGTTCCAGCAGAATGCGCTGCAACTGAAAATCAGGTACTGTTCTGGCATCAAACGCCGCTTCATAATCCTCCAGATGAAAGACCTGTGGCGATTGTGGAATCGGCTGACGACGATACATATCGATAGTTCTTATCCCATTGATAAACACGGAACCATACCGATGATAATCTTGCCAGATACGCATCTGAATGTGGTCATCAGCATCCTTCCCCCGTAGTCCCACAAAGTAGTAGTCGGGATCTGTGCCACAACGGAAGGCATCAATATACCAACCCACAATGACGCGCTTCTGGTTACTGGCATAGCTGCCTTGAAATATTCCCTGTCTGTAGAGTTGCCCAATGACTTTCCAGCCATCCTGGCGAGCAAAACCAAAGTAGCCATGCTCAGTGGGCAGGGTCGTACCATAGCTCGCACGATACACCTGGGAGTATACCGCAGGAAAGCTGCGATGATATTCAGGAACCTGGCACACAAACACCAGCCACAGATACGGCATAGCACGTAGCACCAGCACCATCCCGGCCACACTCAATCCCGCTGTGCCCCAGAGCATACGATGTGCAGCAAGCCACTGCCCCAGCGATACAACGGCCAGGCTTATTAACAGCGCGGCCGGAATGAGAATCGTGTAAAAGTGTGTGCGGGGCACAGCGATCACGAATGACTCGGCCATAAATGGGATACTGAACCAGATCACCAGCGTGCGTAGCACGGGTGGTGTTGCTGGTGATAAGGCCAGCGCTGCCAGCGGCAGCATAAAGACAAAGATCGCTCCATTCACATCCATTATCACAAACCGCTCCGGCGCTCGCACCAGCAAAACACACCCTGCCAATAACAGCACCGCCAGCCCCCATCCTAACCACCGCGGGCGTCCATAGAGCACGAGCCAGGTTAGCATACCGGCAGCCAATGCCAGAGCGAGCCAATCTATCTGGTAAGCAGTATTATAAAATGTTGCCAGCCCGTAAAAATCCACCAGATTGTTGTAGAGCGGAAGAGTTGCGTCATTCAGTCCAATGCGGTACGAGAGATAGGTGGGTGTCCGTTCGCGAAACCGTTCACTGAGAAGGAAAGGGATAAAGAAGCTGCATAACAAACTACTACCGACCAGCATTGATGGAACGATTTCGGTGATCCATTGTCGCATATGCCAACCGCGCCGCCAGCCACCAGCCAGTACCAGCCAGGCCAGCGCCGGTAACACAAAGATACCATCATAATGGGCAAGCATACCAATCGCCGCCATTGCTGCGGCGCTCACCAGGTAGCGCTGTGCATACGCCACCCCTTCATAGAAGCGCCAGACACACCACATTGCCCCAACCATCATCAGCATCACGATGCTCTGATACTGCACAATACGTGCGAAAGCTATCAAGAAGCCATCGAGTGCCAAAATAATAGACGCAATGAGGCCCACAATGACTGCACCTGACGGTGATGGTCGCGTATTCAGCAGCATGCGTCGTGCCAACAGAAAGGTACCAGGCAGAATACTCAATCCAGCCAATGCAAACGGCAAGCGGGCGATCAACTCGTTGATCTGCCCGGTCAGCACCAGCGGCCCTGCCGTCAACAAAATCTCGGCTGGCCCTTTATCGCGCAGGAACAACACCGCTTCTTGCCCATAGTGCATCACGGCAGCACGGAGCAGAACGTGGGTCTCATCACCCTGAAATTCAGCAGTACCCAGGAATGGGAAACGGAACATCCCTGCAAGCAGCAATACTGCCAGGAGCACCAGCATCGTCCCGCTGCCTGATCTCCACCGTGCGACAATTGTCTTGCCAGCTTCGCCAGAGGGTGCTGGTGAAACCGTCGAGGGTTTCGGTTCTGTCGTCATGGTTCGGAGCAGCAGCATCCCTATGAGCCCGCTTAATGTATCAACGGCGAGCAACACATGCCACCCATGCAATGGGCCGGGCAATGCATGCAGGCCGAACAGGAGGGGTATTGGCAAGGCCAGGGCATGGCACAGCATGAGGAATGTGCGCTCCAATCGATCATGCTCGGAACGAAAGACAAGCAGTGCCAGCAGCGCTCCGGGCAATCCCAGCAGAAAGAGCGCCGCCAGGCCGCGCCAGACCATCGGCCCGCCAACCAGGAGCAGCAGGTGCGCCAGCGCGGCAAGGATGCATAGACAACCAGCTCCTATCCACCGTTGAACTCTTCCAACGTCCCAATGTTCCAATGGTTCACCATGCCAGCGCTCCCATGCTGTTGGCGGCACCCATGACCCGACAAGCAGCAGTGTTGCTGGTACCAATACCCACGGTGGTGCCGGCCAGGCCCAGTCCAGGAGATGGGGTTCGTGCTGAACCCAACGGATCAGGCCCGCCGCAACGATCGCCAGCACCCCGCTGATCCATACGGACGTGATAAGCCGCCTCGACTGTGGCCACAGAGAACGGGCGATATGCCAGAGGATGCCCGCCAGCACCCCCAGACTCCAGATCATATTCAGTGTGCGTTGTAACGGGAGTTGGATCGGGGTGGTGGCACCTGTTCGTGGCGCAATCTGTACCCAATCCACAGGCATTCCGGGGGCATCAGAATCACCGGCTGCAGACCCATCCCGGAGACTGACCAGATCGAGCGGGAACACCCCGACCCCCGGTGCAGGTGCGGGGCCTGGTGGCAAGAGAAGTTGATAGACCCGCCACCCCAATCTCAGGGGCAATGTTGCCAACTCGGCACCATTACGTTCAAGACGTACGTGCTGGTTGGTTATGATGGCCAGTTCATCGCCATGCAACCGCAGGCGCAGCATGCCGACACTGGTGCGTGGGAGCAGTACCTGGGCCTGCGCACTGCTCCAGCGATAGGTCAGCGTCCCTTCATGCTGCGGTGGCAGAAAGCCAGCCACAAAATGCGCGTCGGTGCTTGCGCCCACGTCGAGCGACCAGACTGGTGGCGACAGGAGCACAATGAGCAGGAGGAGCGCCGTTACGCTCAAAACGAGCGCCAGCAGTATCAGGGACGTACCATATGTCCTGAGTATCTGTAGCCATGTTCGTTGTTGGAGCGGAATCGGTTGTGCCACGCTGCGATCCGCTACTGTCTGTGGGGCGGTCGAGATCTCAGCTCTGTTCATACCTTGCCAGTATTACAACTTCCAAATTTGGAACAATTTTGTACTGCATACGAGATCTCAGCTCTGTTCATGCCTTGCCAGTATTACAACGGCAGCAATCTTTGCCGGACTTGTACGAATAAATACTACCATCACCGCAAAACGCAACTGATTGTACCATACCTCTATACGTCTCTTACAGTCAACATGCTGATAACACGATGATAGCCATGGTCATCTTGACACGCTCTCGCATCCTGGTTAAGCTGTTCTCAAGACAATGCATCGCCTGGAACGGCCCAGGGTTGTGCCCTGCACATACCAGGTTCGACCGACACGATCAGGAGGTATCTCGCGATGATTGAAATTGCCCCCATCACGATGCCCATCATCCCGGCCACTGTCCCCTGTGCTGAACCTGTGCTGGTTCCACGACACGGTCGCCCGTGGACGGAGGCCGATCTGCTTGCGCTGGCCGATGACGAGCGGCACTATGAATTGGTACGCGGAGATTTGCTGATGATGAGTCCGGCCAGTCCCGTTCAGGGACGCTATGCTGAACGTCTCTCACGTGCATTGGGACAGTATGTCGAGGATCACGATCTGGGCGAAGTTTATACCGCAGAACCGGGTTTTGAACTTGCAGCAGAACCGGAAAAGATTGTTCGTGCCCCGGACGTGGCATTTGTGCGGAAGGAGCGCATCCCCCCCGCCGATCAACAGGCTGGCTTCTGGCCACTTGCTCCCGATCTGGCGGTCGAAATCATTTCCCCCTCTGAGACCGCGGCATCGGTGCAGGCCAAAGTCCAGGACTACCTGGCCGCCGGTACCCAACTGATCTGGCTGGTCTATCCCGATAGCACCGTTGTGGTCGAGTATCAGCCACCGGCGCAGATTCGGCAGTATGGCCGGGAAGATACTCTGGATGGTGGCACGGTCATTCCTGGCTTTCAGTATGCCCTGGCGCGGCTGTTTCGAGCCTGAAGGAGGTCAGCCCTGGCTCGTGAACGGGCGGGCGACATGGGAGCACGAGCAACGCCTGTGCGGGCTGCCGCGCCATTCCGTACCATACCATACCTCTATGCGTCTCTTACAGTCAACAGGCCGATAACACGATGGTATTGTGCTGATAGCCATGGTCATCTTGACACGCTCTCGCATCCTGGTTAAGCTGTTCTCAAGACAATGTATCGCCTGGAACGGCCCAGGGTTGTGCCCTGCACATACCAGGTTCGACCGACACGATCAGGAGGTATCTCGCGATGATTGAAATTGCCCCCATCACGATGCCCATCATCCCGGTCACTGTCCCCTGTGCTGAACCTGTGCTGGTTCCACGACACGGTCGCCCGTGGACGGAGGCCGATCTGCTTGCGCTGGCCGATGACGAGCGGCACTATGAATTGGTACGCGGAGATTTGCTGATGATGAGTCCGGCCAGTCCCGTTCAGGGACGCTATGCTGAACGTCTCTCACGTGCATTGGGACAGTATGTCGAGGATCACGATCTGGGCGAAGTTTATACCGCAGAACCGGGTTTTGAACTTGCAGCAGAACCGGAAAAGATTGTTCGTGCCCCGGACGTGGCATTTGTGCGGAAGGAGCGCATCCCCCCCGCCGATCAACAGGCTGGCTTCTGGCCACTTGCTCCCGATCTGGCGGTCGAAATCATTTCCCCCTCTGAGACCGCGGCATCGGTGCAGGCCAAAGTCCAGGACTACCTGGCCGCCGGTACCCAACTGATCTGGCTGGTCTATCCCGATAGCACCGTTGTGGTCGAGTATCAGCCACCGGCGCAGATTCGGCAGTATGGCCGGGAGGATTCTCTGGAGGGCGGCACGGTCATTCCTGGCTTTCAGTATGCCCTGGCGCGGCTGTTTCGGGCCTGATACTGATCGTTGAATAGCATGCCACAAATAACCCGAATCTGTGCAAAGAATGAATGTATATAAGCCGTGTTTATTCGTGTTCTTCGTGGTTCCTACCATTGCTGCGGCCACAAACTATACAACCGGCCAGATATGGTATGATGAACGCGAACTATGATCAGGCCATATCGAACCAATTCAACGGGAGCACTGTGTACCCGTTCCAGCCATCCGCTGGCCGCCGTGCCGCCCGCCGAATCCTGGCGCTGGCAAGTGGTGGTGTTCCTGGGTTATCTGCTGGTAGGCATTGTTTTCACCTGGCCGCTGGTACTGCACCTTGACACTCACGTGATCCAGAAGGGCGCGATTCCGGTGGATGCCGGGCAAAATATCTGGAACCTGTGGTGGGTGCGCCAGTCACTGCTGACCGGCAGTAATCCCTACCTGACCCGCTACCTCTTCTACCCGGAGCAGATCAATCTGTTCTGGCAGACACTGGGGCTACCCAATGCGCTGCTGGTTTTGCCGATCTTGCTGGGCGCTGGCCCATTGGTGGCATTTAATACGCTAATCCTGCTCTCGTTCGGGCTAGGGGGCTACTTTGCCTATCGTCTGGGCCGAACGGTACTCACCGATCGCATTGCGGCGCTCGTTGTCGGCTTTGTGTTCGCATTTACGCCCCATCATATGCAGCCCCTACTCGGTGGTGCGTTGGAGATTGTTGCCATCCAGTGGATTCCGCTCTATGTGCTGCTCCTGATGCGGGCGCTCCAGCGGCAAACGGTACTCAGTGTGCTGGGTGCCGCGCTGCTTTTGACCGTGACCACGCTGGCGAGTCATTACTATGGCCTGTTTTGTGCCGTCTATACGTTGTTGCATGTGCTGCTCGCTACGCTTCTGGTAGTTACGTGGCAACACGATCAGCAACCAGATGACAGGCGATCAGGGATGGGAGACAGAGGACATCTAAGCACAAAGCGGTCTGAGCGTAATACGCTCGAACGCTCAACCGCTCCGTCGCTCGAACGCTCAAATGCCGCCAGCTATCGCCTGCTCATGATCGGCGTCGCTATTGCAGGCATCTGGGTCATCACCCTGTTGCCTTTCGCCTGGGATCGGGCGATGCTTCAGGCCGCAGCACCGGAAGATTGGTACACCCGTCAACTTTTTCACTCAACGGCACTGGTGGATTTTTTGGGCTTGAACGTACTGCATCCATTGTGGGGAGCGGCGGCTACTCGTTGGGGGCAGATGCTCCACCCATTTGGAGTTGAAATCGGGGCGGCACCGGGACTGGTGGTCTATGCCCTACTCATCTATGGCTGCTGGCGTTGTTGGCGCACGGTCTGGCCCTGGCTGGTGCTGGTAATCGGTATGCTCATCCTGTCAATGGGGCCGGAACTGAAGATCGGCAGTGAACCAACCGGGATACCGCTGCCTTTTCAATGGCTCAATGCGGCTGGCCCTTTCCAGAACAGCAGTCGGCCCAGCCGCTTTATAACGCTCATGATGCTGCCGGTCAGTGTGCTGGCTGGCTATGGGATGCAGGCGTTACGCGAGCGGTGGTGGCACCAACGGTCAGTTGTCGCAGGCCTGATTGCGGGGGTACTCCTGTGTGAACTCATAGTTGCGCCCTGGCCGATGATGCCGATCCAGGTTGATCCGTTATATGCGGCGTTAAACGTTTATCAGGCACCAGGAGCGGTTATTGAATTACCACCGCGCACCAATGATAGCCAGTATATGTTGAATCAACTCTGTCATGGGCGGCCACTGGTGGGTGGTTATCTGGCGCGGACGCCATATTACCCTCTAGTAGCCCACGATACTATTGTGCGTCGGTTGTGGTACGTCCAACCAGGTCGGCCGGATGTGTTTCAGGTTGATGCGGCAAATGAACTGGATCGGCTGGGCATTCGCTTTATTGTTCTCAATCTGGACTACCTGTCTCGCCGTGAAATTGTCCGCTTGCGTCAGCAGCTAGATATACCAGGAATTATACGCTATGCTGGGAATGCGCAGATCGAGATTTACCGGGTACATGCCGCTGCCCCGCGTCCAGTGCTGCTCCCTACGACTGGTTGGTATGCCGCCGAAACAGATGGACAGCAGACCTGGCGCTGGATCGGTGATACGGCGCGGATACAGGTGCTGGCCCGTTCACAATCGGTCGTAGCGCTGACATTGACGCTGACGGGCTATCAGTCGCCACGCCCACTCCGCGTAGCGATCAATGATACACTGCTGGCTGCCATCGATGTGCCGGCTGCCCCGCAAGAAACGACGCTGCGGCTTTCATTTGTGGTACCAGCCGGAACGAGTGAACTCCGCCTGGAGAGTGAGGCCCTGTCAGCACCTGACGGACGGTGGTTGAGCGTTTCGGTTACGCGCCTGACGTTTAGCAGCAGTGAGCGTCCGGATCAATATATACCGCCACCGCTAGTGCCACCACCGGTCTTGTCTGCCCTGCCATGGGTGCCATGTCGTAATGAGCAGGATGTCCATGCTTTCCAGTAACATACGGCTTTGCCGGTTTCAACCTGTATCAGTAGCCATCCGTCGCTCCTGGCCGACGATTGCTTCCTGCCTGTGGTGGCTGGTGCCGATCATACTGGTGTTTGCTGGCTGGCAACTGCCCGGTACCACATATATAGACATTGGCAGCAATAATGATGGAGATCTGGTGCAGGGTTTCTATGCACCGGAGCAGAATGCAAGTGAAACGTATCGCTGGAGTCAACCTGAGGCATATGTGATCTTGCCCGCGAATCATGTGCCTGGTATCCTGGAGGTGCGTGGTGCGGTGGCCCCCGATGGTACCCAGGTGGTGCTGTACCTGGGGGAACACGCGCAGGTGCCGCTCCCGCCTGCATCAGATGAGCCGGTGTTGCGTCGCTATGCGTTGCTCTGGCTACCAGAGATCAATGCCGATGGGACAGCGCAACTGCGACTGCTAGCTCAGGTGCCAGCGCAACGGATCGAGGCCCGTGCGCTTGGTCTTGCATTATCTTCGGTGCGTCTGCGTTCGGTTGCCAGCATCTGGCGGATGCCGCCGCGTCTACCGTTGCTGTTCCTGAGTTTCTTTCCGTTTCTGCTAGCTCTTGCGCTGTATCTGGGAGGATGTTCTGGACGAGCGAGTCAGGCAGTAAGTCTGATTGTGGGGGGTGTTCTGGTCGGGGTATGGGTGCGCCATCCGCTGCTGGTGCTTCCTTTCTTCCATGATAGCCTGGCACTGCTGCAGGCTGGAGCACTCTGGCGCTGGTGGCTGGCGCTGCAGCTGGTGATGGTCGTGACGTTACCCCTGACGTTGTATGTGTTTCGTCATCTGCCCTGGTACGGGTATGCCTTTGGGAAGGCGCTGGGTTTACTGGTGGTGGGTTATGGCCTCTGGCTGCTGGCGATGATCGGCCTGGTGCCATTTGGGATAACGAGTTGGTTGCTGCTGTTGGTACTGCTGGTCGGTATGGGTGGATGGGCGATGCGGCAACAGCGCTGGCCTCCATTCTCGTTGGCGTTACAACAGCACTGGCGGGGATGGCTGGCGTATGAAGTGCTGTTTGTTGTGGCGCTGTGTGTTGGCGTGTGGCTCCGCTGGCATGGGGGCGTCGGGCCGGCGGCAGTAGGGACAGAAAAACCGATGGAGTTGGCGCTGCTCTCCGGGGTACTGCGCAGTCCGTCGTTTCCGCCGCAGGATCCCTGGTTTGCGGGCTATGCCCTAAACTACTACTACATGGGCTATGTGCTGATAGCGCTGCTGCAGCGGTTGAGTGGGGTCAGCCTGGGCGAAGCTTTTAACCTGGGGGTGGCAACTACTTTTGCGCTCACGGCACTAAGCGTGGCCGGTCTGGTGGTCACGCTCATGGAGGTGACTCGACGTACAGAGGACGTTCCGCCGCATCCTGCCGCCCGCTTGAGCCGCACGGCGGCCGCACTGCTGGGGGTACTACTGGTACTGGGGGTGGGCAATCAACAGGGAGCGCTGCAGGTGCTGGTCGGGTCGCCCGCCGTGCAATTGCTGGATGGCGGGCAGATCATGCAGGCATTGGGCCAGCGACTGCGCGGTGCGGACGAGATCCGCCTCTATCAATCGATCATGCTGGGGGAGCCGCCAGTCGCGGTGGTGATAACACCAGAAACCCCGCGCACATTTGACTGGTGGATACCCTCGCGGGCTGTCTGGGATACGGTTATGACGCCGGAGGGTCGGATTGAGCGGCGGCCGCTGATCACCGAGTTTCCGTTCTTTAGCTTTTACTTGGGTGATCTGCATCCGCATGTCCTATCGCTACCGTTTGTGACACTGACAATGGGGTTGGCGCTGGCGTTACTTGTTCGGCCCACCATACTGGATTGCTGGTGTGCTTCAGATTGGCTAGAGTTAGCATTGACCGGCCTGATCCTGGGCATGCTCTATGCTATCAATGCCTGGGATGCGCCCACCTTCGGGTTGCTGTATGCCGGGGCGCTATTGCTACGCTACCGGCGTCTGGCTGGAATGGGGGCGCTTGATTGGTGGCACTACCTTCGTATGCTGGGTAGCGTAGGATTGACTATGCTGCTGTTAATATCCCCTTTTCTGCTGACATTTCATGCACCAGCCAGTGAGCAACCAGTTGCGTCACCCTGGTCACAGATACCGATCATCCGCCGGCTGGCGCAAACGTTGGGAATCGCATCCAACCAGACCCGATTGCATGCGTTTCTGATCGTTTTTGGCCTGTTTTTCGGGGTATTGCTGGCCTATAGTGTTCTAACCCGCCAGCGGCGGCGCTGGCTCTGGGTCATACCAGGTCTGGTTCTCCTGTTCGGTATGCAGTACGACTTTCCGTTGCTGGCTCTGCTGCCTACTGCTGGCTTGCTGGCACACCAGGCCTGGATCAGAGCCGAACATCCAGCGCAGGCGCTGGTGTTGTGGGCGACAGCGGTGGGGGCGGTGGTGGTATTCGCGGTTGATGTGATCTATATCCGTGATTACCTGGAGGGAGCGATTAGCCGGAATAATACACTCTTCAAGTTCTACTATCAGGCCTGGCTCATCTGGGGTGTGCTGGCGGTCTATATGATCTGGGCCTTGCTCCGGTCGTGGCGATGCCAGCGCGTTGCCACCCTGGTTTGGGGAGTGCCAGTCGGTCTATTGCTGCTCGGCGCACTGGTCTATCCGGTGGGCGCATTGGCCTGGGCCGATCCGTGGGGCAAGCGCGAGCGCGTGCTGGATGGTCTGGCTTTCCTGAAAGAGCAGGCTCCCACAGAACTGGCGGCGATGCGCTGGATACAGGCCCACACCGAGGCGTCAGATATTGTCCTGACCGCGTTTTGTGAATGTGACTATAATGAGATCGGGCGAGTAGCTAGTGTGACCGGGCGACCCACGCTGCTGGGATGGTTATTTGGGCATCAGGAATCCTGGCGCAGTGGCATTCCGGCACATATGGTGGAAATTCGGGCGCGAGAACAAGATATTCCGCGTATCTACACGACAACCGATATTGACGAGGCGCGGCAACTGCTGGATCACTATGGGGTGCGCTATGTGTATGTGGGGCCAACCGAGCGACGATTGTATGCCGGGCCGGGGTTGGCAAAATTCGAGCAGTTTATGGATCGGGTGTTTCAGCAGGGGGCTGTGAATATTTATGCGCAGCCGCAGTAGCCCCGGCATGCTGTATGGAATCTAAGCCTATCTTGCCTTGCATATCGCATCAATCACGAATAACACTCATGTGCACGAAAAAGAGGAGGGAGAAAAGGAGAAAAGAGGAGGGAGAAAAGGAGAAAAGAGGAGGGAGAAAAGGAGAAAAGAGGAGGGAGAAAAGGAGAAAAGAGGAGGAATGATAGAGGCTTCTCCCTTCTCTCTCCTATCTTCTCCCTTCTCTCTCCTATCTTCTCCCTCCTCTCTTCTGAAGATGTATGCGAAAAAACGAACGCTATCTTGAGTTACACACGCGGCCCGCAGCGCTGGCTATGCGATTGCATCTGGTGCCGCTGGCTGGCTATACGTTGCTGACCTTGCTCGTTCTGGCGCCGGTGCTGCCTTATGCTCGGCACGCGCTTTTTGGGGGTGAGGTTGCGGCCGTCGATGGCTGGCAGAATGTGTGGAACCTGTGGTGGGTGCATCGAGCGTTCACCAGTGGGCTTAATCCCTTTCATACGCCCTATCTGTATTACCCTACCGGTACCGATTTACACCTGCAAACGCTCAATATCAGCAACGGCCTCATCGCCTTGCCGGTGACGGCGTTGTTCGGGCCGGTTGCGGGCTATCACTTCGCGGTCGTGCTAGCGTTTATCCTGGCCGGTATGGGCGGTTATGTGCTGGCCCTGCATGTCTGTGAACATCGGCCGGCGGCATTTATAGGAGGGGCGATCTTTACCTTTGCACCGTTTCATATGACCAAGGTATGGGATGGGCAGCTTGAGCTGATCGCACTGCAATGGCTGGCGTGGTATGCCTTCTTTTTGCTGCGCACAGCCGAACCTGGCTCTGAACCACCAGGCGACCACCGAGCCGGGTGGTTCACGATGCGCCAACGTGATGCGCTGCTGGCGGGTGTGTTTCTGGCGGTGATTGGCTATACCAGTTGGTACTACCTGCTCTTCTTTGCCGTGTATAGCGTGCTGTTCGTTGCGCTCTGGCTGATCACGACGCCGGGTTGGGCACAACGCCGGGCGCTGCTGGGACACATGCTCGTTGTTGGCGTCGTCGGTGCGGTGCTGCTCGCGCCGATTCTGCTACCGGCGCTGGCCGATGTGCAGGGTACCAGCACAACGATCAACCCGGATAGCCCGCTCGATTTGATTCTGATTCACTCGGCCAATCTGTTTGATTTCTGGCTACCGAGTTACACGCACCCGCTGTGGGGCGCGGCGGTCAAGCAGTTGGGGGCGCAGTGGCATCCCTACATTCGCGGCTGGAATCTAGCGCTGGGCTATAGTGCGCTGGCGCTGGCCGTCCTGGGAGGCGTTGTCGCCTGGCGTGTGGCCTGGCGCTGGGCAGCGCTGGCGCTGATCGCGCTGGTGCTGGCGCTGGGGCCGCTACTGCATATTGGGCCGCTGCGCACCTCGGTCTATCTGCCGTATGCGCTGCTGCTGGATCTACCGGGTGTGGGCATTGCGCGTCGTCCCAGCCATTTCGTTGTGATTACCACGCTGCTCCTGGCACCGCTGGTGGCACTTGGCCTGCGCTGGTTGCTGCACCGGCTTGCACCACCGCACCGGCCGTTGCTGCTGGCGGTCGTGATCGTGCTGCTGGCGCTGGAATATGCGCCACCGCGCTGGCCGCGGCTCGATCCGGTGGTGCATCCCTACTATGCCAGCCTGGCTGGTGCCGAGGGTGCAGTGTTTGATTTGCCTGCTCGGAATGAGTCGAGCGTCCCGCTTCAGGCGCAGATAACGCATGAATTGCCAATTCTGGGTGGCTTTGTGTCGCGCACGCCGGCCTATCCCTTCGCCACGCTGACGCCCGGTATTCGTCAACTCTGGACGCTGACGCTCGATCGGGAGCAACTGCTGGCCGCGGATGCTCATACGAACCTGACGGCGCTCGACTTTTATAATGTGCGGCATATCGTTGTCCACTGGGATCTGCTGGAGCCAGGCCAGCGCACCGGGTTAGAGCAGATATTGGCACAGACGCTCCCCGCAGACGCGCAGGTCTATGCCGACGCCACGTTCAGCGCCTATCGCGTGCCGGAGGTTGACGGACGGCCCTTTGCCTATTTCGGCCCGGGATGGCACCCGGAAGAGCAAGCCGAGGGGCGGGTCTGGCGCTGGATGGCGGCAACGGGTGATTTTTTTCTGGTCAACCCGACCGATACGGCACTCCCGGTCAGGCTCGTGTTGCAAGCGCAGAGCTATCTTGAGCCACGTGCGGTTGAGCTGCGGTTGAATGCGCAGACGCTGAGAACGTGGCTGGTACAACCGGCGTCCACAGCGACGATCCTGCACCTCCTGCTGCCGCCGGGGGAGCAGCGACTGGCCTTGCACGCGCCGACCACGCTGGAGCAAACTGGTGACCGTGAGTTGAGCATTGTACTGACGGGGATTGTTGTGGAGGGGGATTGGGAGCATGCGCAGGATGTGAGACATCTCGTCGTTGCTGGTTATACGGTTGCATATGTACCATGTGCGTCGCCACATCGTGCAAGATTGACCAGATGAAACCCGCCACAAGCTACCGCCCTTTAGGGCACGGAGATAGGCGGGTGTATCAAAAGGTTTTCGCCCGCCGAATGGCGAACGTTCCTCTTGCTTGTGGTATACTACGTCCGGTTAAAAGAAAAAAGAAAATGGTGTGGCTGGTAACGAATTTCTCCTGATGATAGATGTTGTTACGCACAAAGCAAGCGTGCGGATACAGCACCTGGCGCGCTGGCAGATCCATCTGCTGTCGCTGGTATGTTACACGCTTCTGGCGATTGTCTCCACGTACCCGTTAATCCTGTATATGGATCGCCAGATTATTGCCAACGAGCCGGGTTCGGTGGATGGCTATCTAGGAATCTGGAATGTCTGGTGGACGGCGCAGGCGCTCCAAACTCGGCAGAGTCCCTTTGTTACGCCACTGCTGTTTTATCCAGATGGTCTGGATCTCTTCTGGCAGACACTGAGTCTTCCCCAGGGGTTGCTGGCCTTCCCAATTACGGTAATGGCGGGGCCACTGGTAGCCTACAACGTGCTGATTTTGACCGGTTTTCTCCTGGGTGGCTACACGGCATTTCTGTTTGTGCGCTATGTTGTCGGCAGTAATGCGGCCGCGCTCGTTAGCGGGGCGGTCTATAGTCTTGCACCGTTCCATCTGCAAAAGGTCGTGGATGCGCAACTTGAGGTTGCGTCGATCCAGTGGGTGCCGCTGTATCTGCTGGCACTGCATATCTTGCTTGAACGGCGGCGCTGGCAATGGGCACTGCTGGCCGGTCTGCTGCTGGTGTGGGTGGGATTGGGTAGTTCCTATTATGCGCTGTTTTGCCTGTTCTACACCGGCCTGGCAGCGGCGACGTGGGCGCTAAATTTGCCGCCCGCCGAAAACACTGAACAGACTACCGCACCACCAGCGCCTGGTGCAGTATCCAGGTTGGCCCGCCAGTTTTCGCTTCGCACCTTTATCTGGGGCATGACCCCTGCTTTCATCTGGATGCTGCTGATGCTGCCGTTCCTGGTCTCCCTGTTGCAGACGGGCGACGAATATCTGGGTGAGGCGCGCAATTTCAATGCCCGCAGTTCGGCGGACGTGATCTCCTTCTGGCTGCCCAGTCCGCTGCATCCGCTCTGGGGCGGGGCGATTGAGCGCTTTTACTACAGCCTGCACCACGATGCGATGTTGTGGAATGTCTCGTTTGGGCTGGTGGCCATTGCGCTGGCGGCAATCGGGATTGCGACCACCTGGCGCACGAACTGGCGCTGGCTGGTGGTGCTGGGCGCGACGATGATTCTGGCGATGGGCGAAGATCTGCGCGTGTTTGGGGTTGAGACCGGCATTCCGCTGCCTTATCGTCTGCTGGCGGGATTGCCTGGCATCCGTGCCAGCCATCGCCCCAACCATATCGTGCTGTTGAGCATTCTGCTGGTGGCGCTGCTGGCAGCCTATGGTGCTATCGCCCTGTTTCGGCGCTGGCCACGCCAGCAGTCTGTACTGACCGGCGCTCTTATTCTGGCCGTGCTACTGGTTGATGGTTGGGCTGCGCCAATGCCCATGTTCTCGCGTTCCATCCCCCCCGGCTATGCTCACCTGCCGGAACCGGATGGCGGCCTGTTGCCGATACCGATCCATCTCAACCTGTCGCGGAGCGAAAATCTCTGGTATCAGACCGTGCATCACTGGCCGATCATCGGCGGGTTTATCGGCCGTGAGCCACCCTATCCGACCGGACGCTATACGCCTGGTGTGCGCGAGTTGCGCTATGGGCGGCGTGATCAGGACGATATTCTTAACCCGGGCTGGCCCGAGTTAGCACGCGAAGCGCTTGCAGCCAACCGAATTCGCTATGTCCTGTATCATCCTGATACGATGGGCAGTTCGTTGCCCACGATGCGCGTCTTGATGGACGAACTGGGCTTTGAGCCGATCTATGCAGATGATCGGCTGGAGATCTATCCCGTGCCTGAAGTTGCCCATCCACGACCGCTGGTTTACCTGGGCGACGGATGGGGTTCAGTGGAGCAGGATGCCGCGCAACGTTGGCGCTGGATGGGCCAGCAGGCTGAGTTGCGGCTGATCAATCCCTTTGACGAACCGCGGGTGGGACATCTGCACCTGCATATGGAGAGCTTTGAACGGAGCCGACCCTTGACCCTGTATATGAACGGCACGCTGTTTGGAACAATCGAAGTCAGCCGGGCGGCGATGCGGCGCGTTATCACCCTGATGCTCGATCCCGGCACGCAGGTGCTGACGCTGGAAGCGCCGATTGACGCGGCACCGGGCCGGCAAGGTCGAGCGATTAGCATTGCCTTTATGGGCATTGCGTTGCACCAGGAGCGCTGATGATACACAGTGGAACATCGCCCGTGCGTGGTTTCGCACAGGCAATTGTATCGAGCAAACAGCAGCGCCACATCCGCCTATCCGGTCTGCGCTGCATCGCGAACGAAGTTGCGCTGAATGGTTGGTGCATTTTGTGGTACACCGTCAACGACTTCAGCCTGTGGCGGTTGATCGAGTATCCCTGGACGACCCGTGCCTTGCAGCTCAAACCGGGCGACTGGGTACTGGATATTGGCTCCGGTACGTCAACGTATCCGCATATGCTGGCGCGTGAGGGTGTGCATGTGGTGGTGGTGGAACTCGACCGGCAGCGCGTGTTCTGGCAGCAACGCAAACGCCAGACCACCGCTCGTGCTGGCGATGGACAACTCTGGCTGCTGGTGGCTGATGCGACGCAGTTGCCCTTTCGCGATGCAGTCTTTCCGCGCATCAGCGCCATCTCGTCGCTGGAACATATTCCGCAAGATGAGCCGGTGGGCCGCGAGATTGGGCGTGTGTTGACGCCAGGTGGGATTGCGGTGCTGACCCTGCCGTATACCACGCAAGAGCGCACGGCCTTTTTTGCGGACATTAAGCCGTTCCGACGGGTTGCGCCCAACGCCTTTGTGCAGGAGGGCAAAGCCGGCTCGTTCTTTCGGTTTTATACCTGGGCCGATATTTACCGTGTATACCTTGAACCGGCTCAGGCGACGCTGACGGCCTGGTGCGGCTTTGGACGGCGCGTATTGAACGGTATGTATCACGAGACAAAACGCAATCGCTATTGGCGCAGGTTCATCTTAAAAGACTGGCTCCTGGCAACTATCGTGCATCCGCTGGAGGAACGATTTGATCGGAGCGATCCATTGTATGTGATGCTGGCGCTGGTAAAGCGTCATCAATGATGGGCACGCAACGACGGTTGGGGCAGGAACGAACACAATGGGGTCAGGCAGGTCGTAGCGGTGTTGTATGCAACGCCTCTTCGTTACGTCATCTATATCGTTCTGGACATCCCCATCTGCTGGCGCTGATGATCTATACGCTGTTGTCCATTCTGGTGACGTGGCCGGTTGCTATCAATTTCACCAGAGGCATTGTTGGCCGTGTAGAGGGGGTGGATGCCTATCAGAATGCCTGGAATCTATGGTGGGTCAGCTATGCCTTGACCCACGGGCTTTCACCATTTACCACGCCACTGCTCTACTATCCCGATGGTGTCAGTCTGTTCTGGCAAACGCTCGGATTTTCACAGGGTCTTCTGACGTTGCCGGTAACGTTAACTTTCGGCCCCCTGGCTGCCTTTAACTTTATCGTGATAACCAGCTTTATCCTCGCGGGGTATTTCACCTTTGTGCTGGTGCGCCACCTGACTGCCAGCACGCCAGCCGCGCTTGTTGCGGGTACCGTCTTTGCTTTTTCACCATTTCATCTGGAGAAAGTGCTGGATGGGAATCTGGAGGTAGCCGCGATTCAGTGGGTGCCCTGGTTCGTTTTTGCCTTGTATCGGCTGTTGGAACGGCAAACATGGATCTGGGCCTTGCTTAGTGGAGTCGGGTTGCTCTGGGTCAGTCTGGGCAGTTGGTACTACGGTCTTTTTTGTGTCATCTACACCGGATGCGCTATAATGACCTGGTTACTCTTTCGGCCTGTTGCTCAGGGAGTACGCTGCATGTTCTGGGGCAGTATCCCGCTGGCGCTATGGGCGCTCGTTCTGACACCCCAGATTATGCTGCTCGTGCATAGCGGTGATACGATGTTGTCCGATATGCGCGGTATTCTGGTGGAACGTTCGGCAGATCTTATGGATTTTTTTCTTCCAAACCCGGCGCATCCCTGGTGGGGGCATAGCATCGCAACGATGCGCGCCTCAATCTATCCGCATGCCGTGCTGTGGAATGTGGCCCTGGGATCGGTCGGTATAGTGCTAGCCGTCGTCGGCAGTGTGACGACATGGCAGCATTCCTGGCGCTGGATGGTCTTGCTCCTGGCAACGTTGCTGCTGGCGCTTGGCCCGACGTTACGCATCGCAGGCCATGATACCGGGATACCGCTTCCATTTACGCTGCTGAAAGATCTACCGGGGATTCGAGCCGGTCAGCGCCCCAATCATATGGCGCTGCTTTCTAGCTTGATGGTCGCAATCCTGGCAGGCTATGGTACGGTCTGGATCTCGGAACGTCTCGTTCGCAATACAGAAAGGATCAGAAGGGATCGCTCCAGATGGTGTCTAGGTC